>Ga0070726_10001330_pt1 | contig 25356 bp, 18 predicted proteins | sample tdAd471_FD_67275 | JGI IMG/M metagenome (GOLD analysis project Ga0070726, IMG submission 67275) | Marine sediment microbial communities from the Atlantic coast under amendment with organic carbon and nitrate - tdAd47.1 | ecosystem: Environmental > Aquatic > Marine > Coastal > Sediment | place...
TTGCTGGTGCCGTCGGAGCGGGTCCGGGAAAAGGCGCTGGATGCCGGTTTCATCCAGGTCATTTCCTGCGCAGGCGCCACCGACGAGGCTATCATTGCGGCCCTTGGTGATGTGGCCTGGCAAGTGCGGAATTCCCGGTAGCCGGGAGTCTCCGTAACAGCCGGTGGCCACGGTGTTAGCGAGGAATCCCGATGACAGTGAGTCACCCTGAAAAACTTGTGAAAGGGCATGGCCGTGACAGATGAAGTGGAAACCCCGAAGCTTCTGGACGAGATGAGCAGTAAAAACGCGACTGCGGCTTCCAGGGAGTCGAAGCCTGGCCTGCTGGCACGACTGTGGCGGCTGCTGGTCAGGCTGGTGCTGTTCCTCGTGGTGGCAGGCGGGCTTGGTTTAATCGGTTACCAGCTGTGGATTCTCACTACCCGGTTGGAACAGGTGAGCGCGGAAAACAGCGGACTGCGGGATCAGCTGGTAGCCAGTGATGCGCGCCTCGCCGCGCTGGAAGACAGCCTTGCCCGGGTTCCCACTGCCCCGGCCCTGGCCGCAGAGGTGAGCAGTACCCTGGACGTCGAATTCGGTGGCAGGCTGGAGCAGCTGAACAGTGATCTGACCGATCTGCGCAACCAGTTTAGTGGCACCATCGCCGGCGAAGACGCCCGCTGGCGACTCCTGGAAGCCGAATACCTGCACCGGCTGGCCAACCAGCATCTCGGTATTACCGCGGATATTCCCACGACGGTTGCGCTGCTGGAAAACGTGGATCAGTTGCTGGCGGATTCCGGGGACAGCCGGGTGTCGGCTGCGCGTGCCGCCCTGACAGTGGAAATGGAGCAGTTGCGATCCCTGGTGGACTACGATCCCGATGCACTGTTCAGTGATATAGAAGCACTGCGCCAGCAGGTCGGTGACCTGGAGGCAACGCCCGCCTCGCAGCAGAACGCTTATCTGGCGCGCCTTGATGACCCTGCCGTCGCGACGACTACCGCGAACCAGGCCATTGACGGTTCCGGGGAGGCGGCCACCGGCACGCTGCTGGATACGGCCCAGGAATTCCTGTCATCCGTCTTTATCTGGCGGGACTGGCAGGACATCAGTGAAATTACCGAGCCACCTGGCGCCCTGTTTTTCGCCGCGCAGAATATCGATCTGCTGCTGCACCAGGCCCAGCTGGCATTACTTGCCCATCACCCGTCCTCGTTCCGGGACAGCCTGGGTCGCGCCCGGGAACTGCTGGCCGCCAACCAGGTCGGCCTGGGCGAGGCGACCTTACCGATAATCGCGGAGCTGGATCAACTGCTGGCCAGCCAGCCGGTACCCGACCTGCCGGACCTGTCCCGGTCCATGGACCTGGTTGAGCAGCTGACTCCCAACCCGCTGGCTGGTACCCGTGATGCCGTCCAGTAGAGGCTGGCAACGGTTGTACTCGATGGCACTGAGACTATGGTGAAATTGCTGGTTTATTCCCTGCTGGCGGTGGTCGTCGCAGGACTGCTGTTCTTTTACCTGGACCTGGTCAACGACCCGGGTTACCTGCTGGTTGCCTGGGGCAGTACCACGCTGGAAACCAGTCTCGTGGCGGCGGCGGTTGCCGCACTGATTCTGTTCATGCTGTGGCGCCTGGCGGCATGGCTGGTGACTGCACTGAACCCCAGACGGCTGTTTGCCGGAAGGAATCGTGACAGTTCAGGTCGACAGGGGCATGCTGACACCCGCACCACCGAAGGGCTGCAATTGTTCGTGGAACAGCAGTGGGAAAAAGCCCTGGGCATCCTGGAACGCAGCTTCAACGACGATGATGCCACGCTGGTGAATTTCCTGGCGGCTGCCTGTGCGGCCCAGCGACTGGGTCTTGAGGCGCAGTGGTCGACGGTACTGGACAAGGCGGCAAAGAAGTTTCCGGCTTCACTGTCATCCATAAGAATGCTCAGGGCGGAATTGCTGGCGAAGAATAATCACTTCGGGGATTCCCTGGATATTCTCCAGCAGCTTGAACGCACCACCGCCGGCAGTAACCGACAACTTGCCCTGTCCAGGGATATCACCCTGCACCTGGGGGATTGGGACCGACTGGAGGCACTGCTGCCGTCACTGGTGAAAGCCGGAGTTATCGACGAACAGGAGGACCGGCACCTGCAGCAGCAGGTTCTGTTTGGACGACTGAACGGGCTGGCGGAAAACACTGCCGCCAGCGAGGAATCCGCTGACGCCCTGTCCGGAAAGTTAATGGCTCTGTGGCGCCAGGCACCCCAGTTGATTCGCGAGGACGTCGAGCTGATTGTCCGCTATGTCGACCTGCTGGTGAAAGCCGGCGCTGGTGAAGAAGCTGCCCGGGTCATCGAAGCGTCCCTGGAACGTAGCTGGGACGAGTCCCTCGTGGCCAAGTACGGCCTGGAGGATTTCGGTGTCTGCAGCGAACAACTGCGGCGTGGCCGGGACTGGATTCAGGAATGGCCCAATGACGGGCAACTGCTATTGGCCCTGGGCCGCGTTGCCATGCGCTGCCGGGACTGGGAACTGGCACGGGAATATTTCGAGGCCAGCAGTACCATCGCGCCGGGGCCGGAAGTGTTTGCCGAACTGACCAGACTGCTTGGCAGTCTCGGAGAGCCTGTCGCCGCCAGGCAGTGCTTCCACCGGTACCTGCAGCTGGCGGACACGCCCCTGCCTGATCTTCCCGTGCCGGCTCCTGAAGGCGGCGGACAGGATGCCGGGCAGAAGACCGTGCCTGACGAGCCTGAGGAATCTGCGGACAATATGAAAGAGTAATGGACATTGCTGTCCCACGAATCCCTGCGCAGTCTTCTGCCCCGATAGAACACTGGTGTTCCGGACATTTTTCGAAGTAGCCAGCCGGATCTCCCTGTTTGCCATGGAGTGCGGGAATAAAAACCGGCCTGCCGGTCAGAAAATATCCAGCTCGTCCCACAGGGCATCCACCCGCTGTTTCACGTCCCTGTCCGTGGTGATGGGTGTGCCCCATTCGCGATTGGTTTCCCCCGGCCATTTGGCCGTGGCGTCGATGCCCATCTTCGATCCCAGCCCGGAAACCGGCGAGGCGAAGTCCAGGTAATCGATGGGCGTGTTATCCACCAGCACCGTATCACGGGTGGGATCAACCCGCGTGGTAAGCGCCCAGATAACGTCGTTCCAGTCCCGTACGTTGACATCATCATCGGTGACAATAACGAACTTGGTGTACATGAACTGGCGAAGGAATGACCAGGTACCCATCATGACGCGTTTGGCGTGCCCCGGATACTGCTTGCGAATACTCACCACCGCCATGCGATAGGAGCATCCTTCCGGTGGCAGGTAAAAGTCGGTTATCTCGGGATACTGCTTCTGCAGCAACGGGACGAACACTTCGTTGAGGGCAACGCCGAGGACCGACGGCTCGTCAGGTGGCCTGCCGGTATAGGTGCTGTGATAGATGGCGTCCTTGCGGTGCAGCAGTCTCTGCACGGTGAAGACCGGAAACTTCTCGACTTCGTTGTAGTAGCCGGTGTGATCCCCGAAGGGTCCTTCATCCGCCATGTCACCGGGCTCTATGACACCCTCAAGCACGATTTCGGCACTGGCGGGAACCTGCAGATCGTTGCCCTGGCTCACTACCAGCTCAGTCTTTTCGCCTCGCAGCAAACCGGCAAAGGCATACTCGGACAGGGTGTCCGGAATTGGCGTGACCGTTGCCAGGATGGTGGCCGGATCGGCCCCGATGGCGATGGATACGGGAAACGGTTCGCCAGGATGCTGCTGCTGCCAGTCCCTGAAATCCAGGGCGCCGCCGCGGTGGGATAGCCAGCGCATGATCAGGCGATTACGTCCGATCAGCTGCATGCGATAGATCCCCAGGTTCTGTCGTTCCTGGCGCGGACCCCGGGTGATGACCAGCGGCCAGGTAACCAGGGGACCGGCATCGCCGGGCCAGCAGGTCTGAATGGGCAGACTCGACAGGTCGATATCGTCCTTGTCGACGACGACTTCCTGGAACGGCGCGCTGCGCCGGATGCTGGGCTTGATATTCAGCACCTGGCGGTAATTGGGCAGATTCTGCAGCAGGTCTTTCCAGCCTTTAGGCGGAGAGGGTTCTTTTAACAGGGCCAGCAGTTTACCTACCTCCCGCAGGCCGGCGATGTCTTCCTGGCCCATGGCCAGGGCGACCCGGCGTGTTGTACCGAAAAGGTTACCCAGCAGGGGCATGCTGTTTCCGGGATTTTCAAACAGCAGGGCCGGACCTTGCGCCCGCAGGGTACGGTCACAGATCTCGGTAATCTCGAGGTGCGGATTCACTTCCGTACGGATTCGCTTGAGTTCGCCCTGCTGCTCCAACAGGTCGATGAACTCACGCAGGTCACGAAGCGCCATGGTCGTTTCCGGGAAAATTACGCAAGGATGTAGAGGGGCTTATTATGGTATGAGCAGTTTATATAAATGGGGAATCGATTCTGCTTATTTCCGCTTCATGGCATTGAAGAATTCGTCGTTGGTCTTGGTGTCCTTCAGCTTGTCGATGATAAATTCAGTAGCCTGGACGTCTTCCATGGAGCTGAGGATCTTTCTCAGTATCCACATGCGCTGCAGTTCTTCGTCGGTGGTGAGCAGATCTTCCCTTCGGGTACCGGAGCGTCTGACGTTGATTGCCGGATAAACTCTTTTCTCGGCGATCTTGCGATCAAGGTGCAGCTCCATGTTACCCGTACCCTTGAATTCTTCGTATATGACCTCGTCCATCTTGGATCCGGTTTCGACCAGGGCCGTGGCAATGATAGTCAGGCTGCCACCTTCTTCAAGATTTCTGGCGGCGCCAAAAAAACGTTTCGGTCGTTCCAGTGCATGGGCATCAACACCACCGGTCAGCACTTTTCCGGATGAGGGAATTATCGTGTTGTATGCTCGCGCCAGTCGCGTAATGGAGTCCAGCAGGATGACCACGTCTTCCTTGTGTTCCACCAGGCGCTTGGCTTTTTCTATTACCATCTCCGAAACCTGCACATGGCGGGACGGTGGTTCGTCGAAGGTGCTGGCCACTACCTCGCCTCTCACGGAGCGTTGCATCTCCGTAACCTCTTCCGGGCGCTCGTCAATGAGTAGAACGATTAGTCGACATTCAGGGTTGTTCTTGGTAATGGACTGGGCGATGTTCTGCAGAATCAGGGTCTTGCCCGCTTTCGGCGGCGACACGATCAATCCCCGCTGACCCTTGCCTATTGGTGCGACCAGATCCATCACGCGGGCACTGAGGTCTTCGGTACTGCCGTTGCCGATCTCCAGTTTCAGCCTGTCCTGGGGAAACAGCGGTGTCAGGTTTTCGAAAAGAATCTTGTTCTTGGCTGCTTCAGGCTTGCTGAAATTAATCTCGTTGATTTTCAGCAGTGCAAAATAGCGTTCACCTTCTTTTGGAGGCCTGATCTTTCCCGCTATGGTATCGCCGGTCCGCAAATTGAAGCGGCGTATCTGACTGGGAGAAACGTAAATATCATCTGGGCCTGCCAGGTAGGATGAATCCGAGGAACGCAGAAAGCCAAACCCGTCCTGAAGAATTTCAAGGACGCCATCGCCATAGATATCCTCGCCATTTTTCGCATGGCGTTTCAGTATTACGAAAATAATGTCCTGTTTCCGCGTTCGGGAAACATTGTCGAGGCCCATTTCCTGGGCAGTCTTTAACAACTCGGCGATAGGTTTTTGCTTGAGTTCAGTTAGATTCATGATTTGAGAGTCACAATATGGATACGAAGTAGGAGTGATTGAAAAAATGTAATTGGTTTATGAGGTGGTTGGCCGAAATGGACTGGTGGAGTGGGAGACCAGTCGGCATTGGAAAATCTGGTTAGTTAACCGGTAAAGATACTTCTTGTTCTGTACAGTAATTTCAATATTCTTTAACTAATGACAAAAAGTTTCCATCGCGTGCAGGTATTGCTGAGTTCCAGAGTATCAGTAAGCCGGCTGGAAGGCAGCTTTGCGATTCGAATTCGGGACGCTGTTAAGTAATCTGCGCTTTCGGATTATATTGTATTGAGATTGGCACCGTGTCCACGAGATTCTGCGAATCAGGTCGCAAAAGCTGCGTCGGGATCAATAATTGACAGGGTGCTTGTTCAACCCAGAGAGCAACATGTGGTCAGATGCTGTTGATACTCTCAATATAGAACGACTTTTACGTCTCGTCCAGATTTTTTTTTACCGATTGAGAACGATTTAGCATTATATCGGCCGATGTCCCCCTGACTTACCTGGTCTAACTGGCCGGGAGGCGCTATTCGTTGCTTTCCCGTCTCGTTTCGTCCTCGTCGGGACAATTGTCAATGTTGACCTGCGCCGGCTCCGGGCATTGGCCTGGAGTCACCTGCCAGCTTATTCGTCAAGGCACTGAGCGCTACAAACCGGAATTGCAGGATAAGGCACGGGTGAATCCACGCAGGGAGACGGCGTCATGAAAATCAGTACAGGACGCCGCTCATTAAACGTAAATCAGATGACACTGTCAATAAATGCCGATAGCTGGGACTTGGAAAGCGCGCCTACCTTGGTGCCGACCGGCTCGCCGTTGTTGAATACGATCAGCGTGGGAATGCCACGGATGCCGTACTTTGGTGCCGTCTGGGTATTGGCATCGATGTCCAGCTTGCAGATCTTGAGTTTGCCCTCGTAATCATCGGCAAGCTCTTCAAGTACCGGGGCAATCATCTTGCAAGGGCCGCACCATTCTGCCCAGAAGTCCACCAGCACCGGGCCGTCAGCTTCCAGCACGTCCGGACCAAAATTGTCATCACTCGTGTGGACGATCTTTTCACTCATTTATCGATTCCTTCTGTCTCAAGTTTAGTGCTGTAAACGTAAAACGCTGCAATTCGGCTATCCCTTGTGAGAATGGCCGGAAAAGGACAGATTTCAGGAAATCCTCAGCGTCAGAGGTTCAGGTAGCCAGCGAATGGGCCCTATGATAAGGCCAAATAAAGAGTATTCAAGTAAAAACTGTCGGAATCACGAGGTCATGGGTTTTATTCGGCCATCAGCCTGCATCCCGCAACAATCTGGCCACCCTGGGCGCAAAATAAGTCAGGATAGCGTCGGCACCGGCGCGTTTTATACAGACCAGTGATTCCAGTGCCACGGCTTCCTCGTCCAGCCAGCCATTGCGTGCGGCCGCCAGGTGCATGGCGTACTCACCGCTCACCTGGTAGACGAACGTCGGCACGCCGAATCGATTCTTCACTTTACTGACAATGTCCAGGTAGGGCATCCCGGGTTTGACCATTATCATGTCGGCGCCTTCCGCCAGGTCCAGCGCCACCTCCTGGCAGGCTTCGTCGCTGTTGGCTATATCCATCTGGTAGGTGTACTTGTTCCCGCCGCCCAGGGTGGAGCTGGAACCCACCGCATCCCGGAACGGACCATAGTAACTCGACGCGTATTTCGCGGAGTAGGCCAGTATTCGTGTGTAGATCAGCCTCGACTCCTCCAGCGCATGGCGAATGGCACCGATGCGACCGTCCATCATGTCCGAGGGTGCCACCATGTCGGCACCGGCTTCAGCCTGGGAAACAGCCTGCTTCACCAGTGTTTCGACGGTATCGTCATTCAACACGTAACCGCTATCGTCGATGATGCCGTCCTGGCCATGGGTGGTGTAGGGGTCCAGGGCGACATCGGTAATCACGCCAAGATCGGGAAATTCCTGTTTCAGTGCCCGGACCGCCCGCTGTACCAGCCCTTCCGGATTATATGCCTCGCGCCCGTCCAGGCTTTTACAGGATTGATCCGGTGACGGAAACAATGCGATTGCCGGTATGCCCAGTTCGACCAGTTGCTCCGCCTCTTTCAGCAGGGAATCAATGCTGAGACGGAACATGTCCGGCATGGAATCGATGGGCTGGCGCTGCTGTTTCCCCTCGACTATAAAGATCGGGAAAATCAGGTCGTCAACGGACAACCGCGTTTCCCGCATCAACCTGCGACTGAAATCGTCGCGGCGCATGCGACGCATTCTCGTAACGGGGAATCTTCGACTGAATTCTGACACGCTGTTTTCCTGGGCAATTGGCGGCCATCCGACCGGATGCCTGCAATGATATCGCAATAGAAATCCCGACTCACTGTGATTTCACTTGAATTTGTGACACGCGGTGACGCCTGCGGGAAGCGGTATTGACTCCAGGCAGTGTCACATCCCTGGACTGGAACCCCTTCGATGTGCACCAATACTACTGACCTTGAAAGAAAAAATAACAGCACGGGTTCCCTTGATTAACGCTGCTGGAAGTCATCGTTGTCCCCAGCCACGCTCCTCGCGCCTGGATCGGCGCTTTTTTAGCCACGGTAGTGACAAAAAAACAGCGTGAACAGGCCCTGGGAAATATTGCCGGTCCGCAGAAATTTGCCGATTTCATGCCGCCGACGTATCTTGGCGTCAGGATGACAACCCGGCCAGGCCGTGACAGTCTTCAGGGCCGATAAGGTCTGGCCTGGCAGCAGACAGGATTGCCATTGACCCGTGGCAACCGGAGTAAGCCTCCCTCCCCGCGATCCACAAGGGAAATGGCAACATGATAAAAAGGAAAACTGGCACTTGAAAAATTCGAAAATACTGACTCTCACAGTTGTCGCTTTACTCCTCGTCGCTTATTTCGCTTTCGGCCTGGACAGGTTTCTAACCCTGGATTACGTGCAGTCCCGGCTCGATGCCCTGGAACAGCTCAAGAACGAAAACTTCCTGCTGTTCGCCTCTGTCTATTTCGGTGTCTATGTGCTTGTCACTGCGCTCTCTATTCCCGGGGCACTGCTGATGACGCTGTTGGGTGGCGCCGTATTCGGTCTGTTCTGGGGTGTCCTGCTGGTTTCCTTTGCCAGCAGCATCGGGGCAACACTGGCGTTCCTGGTTTCCAGGATTCTGTTGAAAGACTGGGTGCAGGGAAAGTTCGGTGACTACCTGACCCCTATTAACAGGGGAATAGAGAGAGATGGTGCTTTTTATCTATTCAGTCTCAGGATGGTGCCGATTTTTCCGTTCTTCGTAATCAACCTGTTGATGGGTCTGACACCGATCTCGACCGCGGCATTCTACCTGGTCAGTCAGGCCGGCATGTTCCTTGGCACAATTGTTTTCGTCAATGCCGGATCCCAGTTGGCCGAGATCACCTCGCTCTCGGGCCTGGTCAGCGGGTCGGTGTTGGTGTCATTTGCCCTGATTGGCCTGTTCCCGCTGATCGCCCGGCTTATGGTGAACTTCATCAGGCGAAGAAGGGTGCTCAGGCCCTATCAGAAACCGGCGCACTTCGATGCCAATGTGGTGGTGATGGGAGCCGGTTCGGCGGGCCTGGTAGCCTCCCTGATCGTGGCCGGAGCCAAGGCCAGGGTAGTGCTGATTGAAAAGCACAGGATGGGCGGTGACTGTCTGAACACCGGCTGCGTACCCAGCAAGTCGTTGATACGCAGTGGACGGATCGCCTCCTACCTGAAGCGGGCTTCCGAATACGGCCTGCGCAATGTCCAGGGCGACGTGGATTTCGGTGCTGTAATGAATCGGGTCCAGGGAATTATCCGGGCAATAGAACCTCACGATTCGGTGGAAAGGTTCACGTCGCTGGGCGTGGAATGTGAAATTGGCGAAGCACGTATAGTTTCGCCCTACCAGGTTGAAGTGAATGGCAGGACCATCAATACCCGTTCCATCATAATCGCTACGGGTGCCCGGCCGCTGGTCCCGCCCATTCCCGGTCTTGACCAGGTTGACTACCTTACATCCGACACGGTATGGAATCTGAGCGAGTTGCCGAAGCGACTGCTGGTTATCGGCGGTGGTCCCATTGGTTGTGAACTTGCCCAGGCGTTCAATAACCTGGGCGCAGAGGTAACTCAGGTGGATCAGGTTTCACGAATCATGTCCCGGGAGGATGTGGAAGTTTCCGAGCTGATCCGTAAACGATTCGAGCGGGATGGTATCAGGGTATTGACTGAACACCGGGTGAAAGCCTTTCGTGCCGACGGTGCAGGCGGGATCATGGAGGCGGACCATGGCGGAGAGCATGTGGAAGTCAGGTTCGACAAGGTGCTGCTGGCATTGGGACGCAAGGCCAATGTCGACGGTTTCGGCCTGGAAGAACTCAATATGCCACTGACAAAACAGGGCACTCTCAACGTGAACCAGTTTCTACAAACAGCGTTCCCGAACATATACGCCTGTGGTGATGTCGTCGGTCCGTATCAGTTCACTCACATGGCTTCTTTTCAGGCCTGGTATGCAGCACTTAATTCACTGGCCGGCTGGGTTCGAAAATCCCGTGTCGATTACCGGGTGGTTCCCTGGGCGACTTTTACCGATCCGGAAGTTGCGCGGGTTGGTTTGAATGAACAGGAAGCCAGGGAAAAAAACGTGGAATTCGAAGTGACCCGCTATGATCTGGCCGAGCTGGATCGTGCTCTTGCGGACGAGGAAGCCCATGGATTTGTCAAAGTGCTGACCCGGCCCGGCAAGGACACCATTCTCGGCGTGACTATCGTCGGTCACCATGCGGGAGAGCTGATTGCCGAATACGTATTCGCCATGACCCATGGTCTCGGGCTGAAGAAAATCGCGGCGACAACTCACATCTATCCCACGCTCATGGAGGCCAACAAGTTCGCTGCCAACAGCTGGCGGAATGCCCGATTGCCGGAAAAACTTTTCCCTTTTCTGGAACGCTTTTTCAGGTGGCAGCGGGGCCAGTCCAGGCAGGCTGATAACAAGGGATAATCGGGTCAGACATGGAAGCCGTTCCACTGGGCCAGGTAGCTGTGAAAATCCATGTCGTCGCTGGTTTCTATTTCTTTCTGTCGTTCCACGGACACTGAACTGGCAGCCTCCAGCTGGGCAAGCAGCCTGCTGTCTATTGCGCCCCTGGTCAGTTGCCGGCGGTGCTCCAGGGACAGAGCCATGGCGTAGCGATAGAACGAGGCTTGAGAATCCCGCATCTCCTGCAGTATCCGTCCCGAGGGTGTCAGCCCGGGATTTTCTACCTTTTTTCTCTGTCTTGCCAGGCTAGCACTGTGAAGGTTCTGCCCCTCAGCCGCGTCCAGCAGGTTAGCGGCGTGCTGGATATCGGAGAGCAGATTCTCAGCCCAGGCCACCAGGCTTAGCGGTTTACCCCGGCAGTTGAGCTGCAGCTCCGGATCACGACCACGGGCGATCACAGCTTCCAGATTTTCACCGATTTCCTGCTGCTCCCGGGCATCGCAGTCGGGGCTGTCGCTGAGCAGGCAATAGAGCAGAAACGAGTCCAGGAACCTGGCCTGCACGGCACTGATGCCCAGTGGTTCGAACGGGTCAAGGTCAAGGGCGCGAACCTCGATATACTCAATGCCGCCCCGGAGCAGGGCAGAAAGGGGCCGCTCACCGGGTTCGGTAATGCGCTTGGGCCTGATGGTACTGTAGAACTCGTTCTCCAGCTGCAGCAGGTTGCTGTTCATCTGTAACGGTTCGCCGTCGGCAGCGGCGTCGATTTCCCGATAGGGTGCGTAACTGGTCTGCATGGCCGAATTGAGGCTGTCCACGTAACTCTGCAGATCGTTGTAGCAGACGAACAGGGATTTCTGGGCATCGCTGCGGTATCCCAGGTCGCCCATGCGCAGGCAGGTGGCATGGGGCAGATACAGCGTACCGTCATCGTATTCCTGCAGCTCATGTTTGCGGTTGCGGGCGAAGCATTTACAGGTAACCGGGGAGGCGCCGAACAGGTACAGCAGCAGCCAGCTGAAGCGATGAAAATTCCGAATCAGGTGCAGGTAACCGGAGGTTCTGAAATCCTGAAGACTGCCGTCGAAGCCGCGGTGTCGCTGCAGCGCTGCCCAGAACTCTTCCGGCATGGAAAAGTTGTAATGGATGCCGGCGATGGTCTGCATCAGGCTGCCGTAGCGATGACTCAGTCCGCGTCGATAGAGCGTTTTAAGCCGGCCGATATTGGAGTCGCCGTATCGGGCCAGGGGTATATCATCGAGATTGCCCGTGGGGCACGGCATGCTGAAAACCCAGAGAAGCTCGTCATTCTCCAGTTGCTGGTAGGTATAGCGATGAATTGCTTCCAGGAACTGCAGGCTTTCGTCGATATCCTGTCGAACCGGAGTGATGAATTCCAGCAGTGCTTCGGAAAAATCGGTGGTGATGTAGGGGTTGGTAAGCGCCGATCCCAGTCCAACGGGATGTGACGACAAAGCAATGCTGCCTTCCGGCGTCACCCGCAGACTTTCCTTTTCGATACCCCGGTGAATATTGCCCCACTGCGGTGGAAATTCTTTCAGCTTGAATCGATCAAGACTCTGGTCAAGTTTCCCGGCCAATGCACTTCCTCGCTTACTGCCGCTTTCTGCTGCTACGCTGCTTACGGCCTGGTTGATTGCGGTCAGGCAATCAGTTCTGTTGTTGGGGGCCCGCAGCGATAATCTCCGCAGAGACATCGAAACGTTGCATATTTTCATTGAACTGGGCGATCAGGCTGGCCGCTTTCTGGTCGTATGCCCGGCCATCTTCCCAGGTCCTTTTCGGGTTGAGAAGGTCGCTGCTGACACCGGGCACGGATGTCGGTATGTTCAGATTGAGCCCGGGGAGATGCTCGGTTTCCACGTCTTGCAGTGAACCATTCTGAATGGCGGCAAGAATCGCCCGCGTGGTGGGGATATCGAAACGCTGCCCCACGCCATGCGGTCCCCCGGTCCACCCGGTGTTCACCAGGTAAACCTGGCTGCCGAAGTCTGTAATCCGCTTGATGAGCAGGTCGGCATAAACCGATGCCGGTCGTGGAAAAAACGGTGCGCCGAAACAGACCGAGAACGTCGACTTGATGCCGTCACCGGCACCCACCTCCGTTGATCCCACCAGCGCGGTGTAGCCACTCAGGAAATGATAGGCGGCAGCCTCCCTGGACAGGATCGAGACCGGGGGCAGCACGCCGGTGAGGTCACAGGTGAGAAACACGATGGCACCGGGCTCGCCGGCCCGGTTCTCCGCTACGCGCGCGGCAACGTGGTCAAGGGGGTAACAGGTTCGGGAGTTTTCCGTGAGGGACGTGTCGCTGTAGTCCGCCTCCCGGGTCCTGTCATCAACCACCACGTTTTCTATGACCGCACCGAACCTGATTGCATCCCAGATTACCGGCTCGTTCTCCCGGCTGAGGTTGATACACTTGGCGTAACATCCGCCCTCGATATTGAACACCGTACCCTTACCCCAGCCGTGCTCGTCATCACCGATGAGGTAGCGGTTGAGGTCGGCTGACAGCGTAGTCTTGCCGGTACCGGACAGGCCAAAGAAAAGACAGACGTCACCGTCCTTGCCGACATTGGCTGAGCAGTGCATGGGTAACACATCTTTCTCCGGAAGCAGGAAATTCTGTACGGAGAACATGGATTTCTTCATTTCACCCGCGTAGCGCATGCCCGCCAGCAATACCCTGCGCTGGGCAAAGTTGATAATGACGGCACCATCGCTGTTGGTGCCGTCCCGCTCCGGCTCGCAGACAAATTCCGGCGCGCTGACTACCTGCCAGACCTGCTTGTCCTTGGGGTTGAATGTTTCGGTACGGATAAACAACGTCTGGGCGAACAGGTTGTGCCAGGCGTACTGGGTGGTCACCGCTACCGGGATATAGTGATCCGGATCGGCGCCGACATGCAGTTCGGCAACGAAGGATTCCTTGTCGGACAGGAACTGATTTACCCGCTTCCACAGGGTGTCGAAAGCGTCGGACGGGAACGGCTGATTGACCTGGCCCCAGTCGATGGAGTCTGCTGTGCTGGGTTCCTGAACGATGAAGCGATCCCTGGGGCTCCGGCCCGTGCGCTCCCCGGTTTCGACTACCAGGGCCCCGGTATCGGCCAGGCGACCTTCGCGCTTCTGAATGGCGATTTCAATTAACTGACTGACGGGGAGATTGCTATGAACAGTTTGACCTGGCGTTGCGGACGTGTCCGTCATTTTCATGTTACCTGTAGTTGAAGCTGGATGAGCCGACTCACGCCATTACCTGTAATTATGGATGCCTTGCCATAATGGCTTCCCGAAAGTCCCGAGCCGGTTGTCCATGGGTCGCAGCAGCACCGCATTATGCCAAATTAAAAGCCCGGGAGTAAAAAATAAGGACCCTCTGATTAAGAGATTTCTAAACATCACTCGAGCTGGGATTTTTTGAACCGGTGTATCAACCGGCGATCCCGCTTGCTGGGCCGACCGTCGGTATGCAACTGACCGGGTGATGCCTTGCGACGGGCCGCAGCCAGCTTGCGCTGCTCGATACTTTCCGGCGTTTCCTCGTAAAGCTTCTGGGCCTCCGGCGCGCCTCGACGCGTTTCTGACAGGCCGGTCACAATCACGGTTTTCTCGTCATAGCCCTGGCGCAGGGTGATCCTGAGGCCCTCGGTGACTTCCTTGCCCGGCTTGGCCCGGGTTCCGTCGCAATGGACTTTGCCGCCATCGATGGCCTGTTTGGCCAGCGAGCGGGTCTTGTAGAAGCGTGCCGCCCACAGCCATTTGTCCAGTCTCACCTTGGCGCCGTCGTGCTGCCCGTTGCTGTTTGCCGTCATGGTGTCGGTTCCCCTTCCTGGTCAGGTCGTCCCGGTCTGCCACCAGCAGGCATGATATGTTCAAAATCAACAATTTGTGGAAATTCATCGATGAGCTCGGGGTCCTGCCGGCTGTCCGGCTGGTGAATTCCGTAAAGGTAACGGATGCCCTCCCGCCTGGCCTGTTGCAGCACCGGCAGGCTGTCGTCGATCAGCAGGGTACGCACCGGGTCGTAGTGTTCCATTTTCAGCAGGGCTGACCAGAAGCCATGATTCTCCTTGGCCAGCTGCAGCTGGTGAGAACTGATGGTGCGATGGAAATAGCGACCCAGACCGGTATGCTCCAGCTTGAGGTTAAGGCTGTCTGGATGGGCGTTGGTGATCAACAGCACGCGTTTGTCCAGCCGGCGGAGTCTGTCCAGTAAATCGGTAACATTGGGGCGGATGGCGATCTTGTGTTTCACTTCATGCTTGAGCAGCGTGATATCCAGCTGTAACTCGTCGGCCCAGAAGTCCAGGCAGTACCAGTTGAGGGTTCCCCGCAACTCGGTATAGCGCCCCTGCAGCAGTTCGCTGGCCTCCCTGGCATCCATGTTCCGGGAGCGGGCCCAGGCCCGTGGAAGAAATTCCTGCCAGAAATAATTGTCGAAATGCAGGTCCAGCAGCGTACCATCCATGTCAAACATCACGGTATCTATCCGTGCCCAGGGCGGTGCGCAGCTCTCGTCCCGGTAGATTTTGTTGATCTTCTCACGCATAGTAAGGCCTGTAACTGCAGTTTCTTACCGCTGGAATTATTGATGGATGATAAGTCGTTACTGGACCTGGCAGCCCGGACTGCCGAGGCCGCCGGTCGGGAAATACTCGAAGTTTACAACAAGACCGGCACTATAGATGTTACCGTCAAGGACGACAACTCGCCGCTGACGGAGGCAGACCGCAAGGCGCACCGGCTTATTGTCAGTCGCCTTACCGGGGCGGAACCCGGGATTCCCGTTTTATCGGAGGAATCTGAACAGCTGGACTATGCGGTACGCAGCAGCTGGACCCGATACTGGCTGGTGGACCCTCTGGACGGCACCAAGGAGTTCATCAAGCGTAACGGCGAATTCACCGTCAATATCGCGCTGATAGATCACCATGAGCCGGTGCTGGGGGCAGTTCATGTACCGGTTTCGGGTGTCACTTACCTGGGGGAAAGGAGATCGGGAGCCCGCAGGCGCCAGGCAGGAGTCGAAACCGAAATTCGCTGCCGATCCGTCGACCCGGGCCAGACAGCGCTCAGGGTGGTTGCCAGTCGCAGCCATCGTTCACCGGAACTGGACAGCCTGCTGGATCGACTACGGGCAGAATTCCCTGATCTGCAGTTGGTCAGCATGGGCAGTTCGCTGAAAATCTGCCTGGTGGCGGCCGGCGAGGCAGACCTGTACCCGCGCCAGGGTCCCACCTGCGAGTGGGACACGGCAGCAGCCCATGCCGTTCTGCTGGCGGCGGGTGGAACCCTGGTGGACCCGGACTTCAACGCGCTGCGCTACAACACCAAGGCGGAACTGCTCAATCCCTACTTCACCGCCATCGCCGATGGCGGCTATCCCTGGCAGCCATTTTTCCCCTAGACAGGCTGTTGAAAGCTGGTTCTGTGGTTGGGGGTGATGTCGTGTATTTTCAAACTGAGCCATTGCCCGGCCAGGCGGCCGGTGGAATCGCAGGAGAGCCTGGTTTACCCTTTCTTTCTCACACTCTCTTTTTCTTTCTTTTTTTTGCAAGGGACTGGCCATGAAACAGATTGTCAGTATTGTGCTGGTAACCCTGCTGACCGCCTGTGGCAGTGAAGAACCCGCGGTCACGGGTCCTGCGGACGGCGCCGGCGTGGCTGGTGGCCTGCGAACCGTCGGCGAAGCCGGCATCGAAACGGAAACCCAACGACTCAATGCCTGGCTGGATCAACAGTTCGAGGAGATGCTGCAGTTCAGTCCGGAATTCCGCACCCGGCTGGGTGACAGGACCGACTATGGGCTGCTGGACGACCGCTCCGAGGCCGCCGCCCAGAGACAGCTGGAATGGCGCCGCAACAGTGTCGCCACCATGAATAGGCTGTTTGATTACCAGGCATTGACACCTGACGGTCAACTGTCCTGGGACCTTTGGGAATACAACCTGGACATGGCCGAGCTGGGCCGACCCTTCTGGCGCCATGGCTATATATTCGGCCGCGGCGGGCCCCATGCCGGGCTGCCGAATTTCCTCATCAACTTCCACCAGGTGGCTACCGGGCAGGATGCCCGGGACTATATTGCCAGGTTGAGCCAGATTCCCCGGGCTTTTGACCAACTGCTGGAGCGGGCCCGGGCGGCCGCCGGGGACGGCATTCGCCAGCCGCGCTTTGCCTACGATTTCGCCATCGTAGAGATCAGCCGGGTGACCGCCGGCAGACCATTCGACGGCCAGGGCGATTCGCCACTGTGGGCCGATTTCAGCAGCAAGATTGCAGCACTGCAGGACGGAGGGGTCGTGTCCGCCGGGACCGCCGAGGCATTGCTGGAGGACGGGCGTGAGCTGCTGGCCGGACCCATAGCCGATGCCTATGGCCGGCTGCTGGCCTGGCTGGAAACGGATCGGCTGAATGCCACGGAACAGGCGCTGGGTGCCTGGAGCCTGCCCGACGGAGAGGCCTACTACAACTACCGGCTGCGGCTGATGACCGGACTGGACCTGACTGCCGATGAAATCCACGACATCGGCCTGGAAGAAGTGGCACGGCTCACCGCCGAGATGGAAACGATCAGGCGGACGGTGGGTTTCGAGGGTTCCCTGCAGGAATTCTTCGTGTTCATGCGGGAAAGCGACCAGTTCTATTTCCCGGATACGGATGCCGGGCGCCAGGCCTACCTGGACCTGGCCGGGGAATACCTGGATGCCATGAATCAACAGCTTCCCGAGTATTTCGGCAGGTTGCCCCTGGCGGGACTGGAGGTCCGGCGGGTAGAGGCTTTTAGGGAGCAGGACGGCGCGGCCCAGCACTACATGCCAGGGGCTCCTGACGGGTCGCGACCAGGCGTGTTTTATGCGCACTTATCCGACATGACCGCCATGCCCATCTACCAGCTTGAGGACGTGACTTACCACGAGGGCAATCCCGGCCATCACATGCAGATTTCCATTCAGCAGGAACTGAGCGACGTTCCCCGATTTCGGACTCAATCCCGCAATACCGCCTACACCGAAGGTTGGGGGCTGTATGCTGAATACCTGGCCAAGGAAATGGGCTTCTTTACGGATCCCTATGCGGATTTCGGGCGCCTGACCGGGGAGATATGGCGTGCGATACGCCTGGTAGTGGATACCGGAATTCATGCCAGGCAATGGCGTCAGGAACAGGCTGTTGCCTATATGCTGGACAATTCGCCCCTGGCCGAGGGGGCGGTGAGATCGGAGATTCAGCGCTATATCACTGGCCCGGGACAGGCCACTGCCTATAAGATAGGCATGATGCAGTTCCTGGAACTGCGGCAGCAGGCCGGCAGGGAACTTGGTGAAACCTTTGATATCAGGGCTTTTCACGATGTTGTCCTGGGTGCGGGCGCATTGCCTATGCCGATTCTGCGTGACCGCGTGCAGCGCTGGATCCGGGACCAACAGGGAGCGGGGCTGTGACGCACTGCAAGTGATCACAGGCGCCCCGGTGGGGCCGCATGGGAAGGCATGGGAGGGCATGAAAGGCATGCAAGGGAATGCTGCAAGGGAATAATGCAAGGGCATGAAAGGACGGCAAGGAAAGTAAGGAAAAGGAAGGAAGAGACCATGAACGAAACAAGAACGAAACGTCTACTTACCAGGGTGGCAGCCAGGATCAGTCGCGATCACCGATTGATACGGAGAACCACCGGGAAATTTCTGCCCTCGCTGTATTGTCTGGCCATCCTGGTATGGCCGGCTGTGGGCTGGACACAGGACCTGGGGTTTGCTGCCCCGGAGGATGTAGGTCTCTCCAGTGCCAGGCTCGATGCAGCGACCGCCCGGCTGCAGCAACATATCGATGACGGTGATATTGCCGGCGTGGTGGCCGCGGTAGCCAGGGACAACAGGCTTGTCTATTTCGAATCCCTGGGCTTGATGGATATCGAAGCGCGCAAACCGATGATCGATCAGGCGCTGTTCCGGCAGTACTCCATGACCCGCCAGATCACCAGCACTGCCATCATGCAGCTTGCCGAGCAGAAACTGCTCAGTGTCGATGATCCGGTGAAACGTTACCTGCCCCAGTTTGAGGATCAGCGGGTTTTTCTTGATCCCGCCAATCCGGCTATGAATGCAACCCGTCCCCGGGTGGGCGATATCACCATCGCGCACCTGTTGACTCATACCGGGGGGCTGGGCAGTCGGAATATGCCGATTTACCGGCAGAACAATGTCAGGGATCGCGGTATCACCCTGTCGGAAATGGTGGACAATGCCGCCCGGGTTCCGCTTTTTTCCGATCCGGGTACCGAGTTCCGCTACGGGATATCCGCAACGATACTGGGTCGGGTCGTGGAAGTGGTTACCGGCATGCCCTTCGAGGACTACCTGCAGCGACGTCTGTTCGGCCCGGTTGGCATGATCGACACGGTTTTCTGGGCAGATCCCGCTCGTATAGAGCGCCTGGCCACCGTGTATCGACCCACCAACGGCCAGTTGCGGCCCTACCGGATTGAAACGGTTCCCTTCACGGTGAAACCGGAACTGATCGAAGGCGGAGTCGGACTGCTGTCCACGGTTACCGACTACCTGCGTTTTTCCCAGATGATTCTCAATGGGGGTGAGATCGACGGCATTCGTGTCCTGGCACCGGATACGGTGGAATCGCTGTTTGCCAACGCGGTGCCGGACACGGTACTGCCCCTGAATTCCCGTGGTTACTGGCTGGGATCCGGATGGTCTCTCGGTGGCTTCAACGTCATCATGGATAACTCCACGTACAGTTTTCCGGTGAGCAACGGCACTATCTGGTGGGACGGGTCAGCCGGTACGCGCTACTTTATCGACCCGGTACAGAACATGGTTGTGGTGATCATGGCCCAGGTATCACCGGCGAGCGGCAACGGATTCCGGGAAAACTTCAAGCGGCTGGTGGATGAGGCGATCATTCATCGCCGCTGACAGTCTGTTAAAAGTTAGCCCTGACCCGGAAAATAAAGCGGGTGCCATTGGTGGTGCAGTAGCGCTCGATCTCTCTCAGGCTGTCGTCTCTCAGGTAGCCGTTATACCGGCGTCGCTCCCGACACCTTTCATGATCCAGGACGTTATCTGCTTCGAGACGAAAGGTCATGCCCGCGTAGCCTACTTTTTCCACGAACAGGTTCAGGTTACTGTTTGAACCGATGTAGATCACGTTATCGATATCGAAAAATGTGCGGTTGCCGTCGATGCCATCGAAGTAATTGAACCCATAGTTCATATTGATATCGGGCAGGTCGTGGCGGAAACCCAGGTTGTACCTGCCACGATCGTAGGGGACGACCTTTCTCTCCTTGCGGATCATGGGATCCTCGATATAGGAGTCCTGGACCAGCAGGCCCGCGGTCAGAACCGCCTGCGGCAGGTTGAACCTGGCCAGTCGCAGGCTGGCATTCAGGTTGAGTCCATAAACAGTGCCATCACCGACATTGCCGTTGGTTGTGGCCAGTCTGTCCGGGCTGGGGGAGATGTCGATTCTGTCGATGACGTTATCGATGTCGTAGTAAAACAGCCGGGAATTCAGCACGCCACCGTCGTTGGGCAACCGGTAATCAAAGTTGACTTCGTAGCGCCAGCTCTCCTCCGGCACCAGTTCCGGGTTCCCCGCCAGGGTATCCTGGTCCTCGTCGCGGTCATTGGTTCCGGCGGAAAAGTCCGAAAAGCTCAGCTGCGAAACCTGTTTTTCCAGGGACATCCGCATCTGGAAGGTGCTGGTCAGGTTATAGCGGAAATCCAGCTTGGGTTTGAGGAAATTGAAGCTGCGGGACTTATTGGCGTCGGCTTCCTGGGTGATTTCCGATGTTTCGTAGAGCAGACTGGTCTGCAGGGACATGCGGGGATTGAGCTGCCAGTTGTGGATGGCAAAGCCCTCGTAGCGTATCTCTTCCACGGTGGAAACAGCATTGGCCGGGTCGGCGGGCACCAGTCCGCCGTACTCCGGCAGGGGCGTACCGGGTACGGGCAGGCCCAGTTTCAGGCTTGAGTCCTGGATGGTCTGTGCGCCCTCGATACCCAGCTCCAGGTTCTGGCCCGCCAGGATATTCCAGGCATAGGAGGTGCGGACGATTCGTTCCCGGTAACGGCTGTCGGTATCGATGAACAGGTTCTTGGTTTCCTGGCTGTTGGTGGCGGTGGACAGGAAGCGTTCGCGGGTTATGGCGTTGTTTTTCTCGTTGACGATAAAAAGCAGCTTGTACCGCCCGCTGTTATCGAACACGTGTTCGTAATCGCCGCCCACTTCCCAGTTGTCGGCGGTGGCGGGCAACTCTTACCGTTCGAACACCACCGGCCCGGCGCCGGGCTTGAGATCGGTGATGACGCGAACCAGGCTGTTGGGGGGATCGCTTTCACCAAAAAGGGCATTGAAGGCCAGCCGGTCGGCGTCGCTGATCTGGTAGACCAGGTTGGAGTTGACGGTAATATCGCGCTGCTCGCGTACTCGTCGAAAAGCCCTGGTTTCGTTGAAATTGAGGTCAGGTAGCAGGCTGAGTTCAAAGCTGTCCAGGGCTTCGTAGCTGGTCGCCACGTTGGCACTGACGAGATAGTCCAGGCGGCCGGTCTGACCGCTGACCGAAAACGATCCCGTCGGTTCCATGTGGCCGTCGTGAAAGTGGGTCATGCCCACCTCGCTGGAATAAGCGGTGGAGGAAAGCGATTCCAGGAGCACGATATTGACCAGCTGACCGGCGTTCTGCACGTCGAGATCACCGGAGGTGCCGCGGATGATTTCTATGTGCCCCACCTGGTCCGCCGTAATCCTGTTCAGCTGTGCCCTGGCCTCATTGGCCTTGCCCGCCAGTCGCTTGCCGTTGATCAGGATCTGGCTGCTGCCACCCAGGCCGCGGTCGTTGCCACCCCGGAATGTGCTGGCACTGTCCTCTTCCAGGGCCAGCCCGATGCCCGGTATCCGGTCCAGCATATCGGTGACGGAAACCGGTGAATACTGGCTGAAGTAGTCGGCCGGGTAGGTTACCGTCCCGGCGGTTTGTTCATCATCCTGGGAAAAGGCGAGAGGGGCCAACCCCAGCAGCAGGCTGCAGCTGACGGTCGAAATCCAATAGGGGGGCGAATGGTGCATGGCACGGGAGTCTGATTATTATTGATTGGTAAAAAGTAACGCAACCTGGCCGCCTGCGCCAGTAAAATAGCGACGCGCCACTATTGGGGCGGGTCAGCCAGCAGGGCCTGGACAGCCCGGGCGATGGTGTTTTCGTCGCCCGGTTCGTAACTGCGGTAGGAAGCCACGATATTACCGGCCTGGTCCAGCAGAAATGACACGGGCAGGCTGCGAATTCCGTAGGGAATGCCTATCTCCCCCTCCGGATCGGCGATAACCGGGTAGGAGACCGTTGTATCCTGCAGAAACAGCAGGCCGTTTTCGGTTTTTTCGTCGACGTTTATGGCAATGATTGCAAAGTCATCGGTACCGATCTGCGCCAGCATCCGGTCGTAGGCCGGCAGGGAAACCAGGCAGGGCGGGCACCAGGATGCCCAGAAATCGACAAATACCACCTTGCCCCGATAGTCGGAAAGACTGACTGTCTGTCCGGACTGGATGTCAGTGCCACTGAACAGCGGCGCGGGTCGTTGCGCGACTGCCTGTCCGGTAACAAGGAGCAACAGCAGTACAGTGGTTGTCATTCGGGTCATTGGTGAATCTCCGCGCCTGGGAAAAATGCGGTCCAGGCAAACCAGTAGGCGATATAGGAATTGGTCCTGGTCAGCTGTGCGCCGGCCCGCGGACCGCTGACGGCCGTACCGAAAATGTCCCAGCGACTGCCTTCGCTGTCACGCAGGTAAATCGGACGGGATTTTCACTGCTCAATTCCAGCTCGGCCCGGTACACCGTGCCATCGACGTTTATTCTGGGGATTGTCAGCATCGTGCCGTCGAGCCGGCTTGCGCCTGCCGTGTCGGCGTCTGGCAGTTCTACTGCACTGGTCAGCACCAGCGTGTTTTCCACCAGCAGGAATGTGGCGCTGAAGGATTGCGGTTCCACGACTATTACCGGCAGGATCAGGGTATTGCCACTGACAAAAGCATCGGCTGCATCGGCAAGTGCCTCAGCTGACTTCGCTGCCAGCAACAGTAACGCGGCCAGGCCAAGCAGGCGTTGACCGACTTGAAATCTGCAAACAGGATGACGTGGAGGCACCAATTCTCGCTCCTTTAACCGAACTTACAAGGACTTACGCGGACTTACCAGAATTTGCCCGGATCGTTATTTTCGCCCTGGTCAAAAATCCAGGTTCAGACCGGGTGCTCATAAATTCAGATGACCACGATTTGCGGAAATCATTTCAGCGCTAATCAGATTAGTGTAAACAGGCCCTGAAACAAGCCCGCCAGGGCAGGACTGCTTGACGGGGTGGGTGTGGCGGGATCCGACCAGGCAGCGGCGGGGGGTGTTAATGGCCAGTTGCCGGTGGACAGTTGTGCACGGCGAGGTTTATTCTCGCCAGGCAGCAGTCAAGGAAAGCAACAGGTAATGAGCGATCAACGGCCCGACAGGGATTCCCCGCCACCACGCGCTGCTCCAGAGCAGCGCGATCCCGCCGACCCGATCCGTAGCGGCGATGACCACCAGCAGGCTGACGATTCCAGGGGTCCGCAGCGACCGCCGGTACCGTCGGGCCTGCAGCGCTGGACCGATGTGTTCATCATGGTGCTGTTGTTCTTCACGTTGATCTCTTTTTTCGATTTCAATGAGCAGGGTCGGGAGGACATCGCCTATTCCGCCTTCAAGGATCGACTTCGCGACAATGAAATCGAGTCCATTGTCATGCAGGGGGACCGCATCAACGGGACCTACCGCGTTGCCATCGACGACTACACTGAATTTACCACTACCTTCCCGCCGCTGGCGGATGACGACCTGTTCCCCCTGCTGGAAGAGATGGACGTGGAAGTTCGCGTAAGTTCCGACCAGCAGTCCATGTGGACCCTGCTGCTGATCAATCTGCTGCCCTGGCTGTTATTGATCGGTATTTTCATGCTCAGTGCCAGGATGCTGCGGACAGGGGGCAAGGGTTACCCGGGGGGCGGGGTATTCGGGTTCACCAAGTCCAAGGCACGCATGACCCGTGGCGAGAACATCAGGATCACCTACGACGACATTGCCGGGTTGAAACACGCCAAGGACGACCTTGCCGAAATCATCGACTTCCTGAAGAACCCGGACAAGTATCGCCGTATCGGTGCCACTATTCCCAGGGGTATTCTGCTTATCGGTCCTCCGGGAACGGGAAAAACCCTGTTGGCCAGGGCCACGGCGGCGGAAGCAGGCGTCCCGTTTTTCAGCATAACCGGTTCGGAGTTCGTGGAAATGTTCGTCGGTGTCGGAGCCTCCCGGGTTCGGGACATGTACAAGCAGGCGAGAGAAGTTGCACCGGCGCTGATTTTCATCGACGAAATCGATTCGGTGGGCCGGGCCCGCAGCGGGGCCGCCGGCCTGGGCAACGACGAGCGCGAGCAGACGCTCAATCAGATCCTGGCGGAAATGGACGGCTTTACCGGTGAGGAGGCCATCGTGGTCATCGCCGCCACCAACAGGCCGGATGTACTCGACACGGCGCTGACCCGACCCGGTCGTTTCGACCGCAAGGTCGTGCTGGACCTGCCCCAGCGGGAGGCACGACTGGATATTCTCAAGGTGCATGCCAGGAAGGTGGCGATGGCAGACGATATCGACCTGGAAAGGATTGCCGCGGGCACCGTGGGATTCTCCGGCGCGGATCTCGCCAACCTGATCAACGAGGCGGCCTTGCTGGCGGCCCGCGAAAACCGGCAGCAGGTGGACAACAGTTACCTGGAGCGTGCCCGTGACAAGGTTATTCTCGGCGAGAAACGCGAGTCCATGCTGACCGAGGAAGAGCGGCGACGTACTGCCTATCACGAGGCCGGTCACGCGCTGACTGCTTACTACATGCCCTATGCCGATGCATTACGCAAGGTCAGTATCATTCCCCGCGGCATGTCGCTTGGGTACACCGAGCAGACACCCAGCGAAGACAAGCTGAATTATGGACAGCACTACCTGGAGGACCGGATCTCCATCATGCTGGGAGGGCGCTGCGCCGAAAAGCTGGTTTTCGACGAGGTCAGTTCCGGAGCGGCCAACGATCTGCAGCAGGCTACCACGCTGGCCCGCCACATGGTCAGGGAGTGGGGCATGAACAGGGGGCTGGGTCCGCTGAGTTTCGGCAATCCGGAACAGAGCTTTCCAGGGCAGGAAATGATTCTGCACAAGGACTACAGCGAACATACCGCGGAGCTGATCGACGAAGAGGTCAGCAGCCTGGTGCGGGACAACGAACAGCGCACTTTCGATACCCTGAAGGAACATCGCCCGGAGCTGGATACCATTGCATCGGCCCTGCAGGAACGGGAAACCCTGACTGACCAGGACATGAGGGAGTTGCTGGCACCGTTCACGGAGGAAGGCGCCGAAAGCCCGGCACCCGTGAATGGTCAGTCAAAGAAAGATACCGGGGACAGCGATGCAGGGCCGCGGTCAGTGGAGGAGGCGTAGCGGGATTGCGGCATCGGGCCCGCGGCGAGGGCTGCAGGGCGAGGGGTGGCAGGCAGTGCCGCATCCATCGCCGGGAC
>Ga0070726_10001334_pt1 | contig 25320 bp, 14 predicted proteins | sample tdAd471_FD_67275 | JGI IMG/M metagenome (GOLD analysis project Ga0070726, IMG submission 67275) | Marine sediment microbial communities from the Atlantic coast under amendment with organic carbon and nitrate - tdAd47.1 | ecosystem: Environmental > Aquatic > Marine > Coastal > Sediment | place...
TTTGGGGGCAAAATGTAATGCCGCTAGGGGCATGGCGCGCCCATCTGCCCTACCAAAACGGACTATCCGTTACCCAGAGCGAAAACGAGGTTTTTTTTGCTACTCGCCAATCCATTCTCATATTGGACAAAGAAGAACGTTCCACTGATTTCTTGTCTAAAGTGGAAGGACTCAGTAATGCTGATATCCGCTTGGTAAAATATATCAAGGGCAGTGAAATATTGATGGTGGTTTATCAAAACAGTGTCATCGATCTCTACCAAGAGGGCAAGGTATTAACACTGAATAATATCAAAAACTTCGTCAATTTTCCGGGTGCAAAGGTGATCAATGATGTTTTCGTTCAAAATGATTCTATTGTATACTTATCTGCCTCCTACGGTATTTCGAAGTTTAATGTTAAAACGGCTCGCTTTGTATTTTCTACATTTACCGGAGTAGAAGTAAATGCGACGGCTGTCTATGATGGGAACATGTATATCGCTACAGATGAAGGGCTTTATCGCTTGGATGAAGCGGCCAACTTTCCAGAAGATTTCACCCTCTGGGAATTATTGGGTACTGATGAAGGCTTTCCGGGCGATTATAGCAGTCAACAGTTGACTTTATATGAGAATCGTTTGTACCTCGGCATTGACCATGATTTGTATTACCTGGAAGGAGAAGGAGCTCCGGTATTAGCACAAGAGGCAACGGAGGGCTATGATATGCAGTATCTTTCCGCTGAGGGTGCTCACCTGTTAGCGGGATACCGATGTAAGAGCAATTGTTCTCGAAGTCAGGTCTTCTATTTTGACAAGAATACGATATTGGGGGAGTTGGCATGGGACTGCATAGCTGTCCCGTATTACGCCCTGGAGGATCAGAAGGGACGAGTATGGTTTGCCGATGATTTTCGGGCTTATCGCATGGTCGAAAACATTACCGATCCCAATTGCAATTTGATCAACATCAACTCTCCCTGGTCAGAAAAAAACTGGCAAATTATTGTAGCAGATAATGAATTGTGGATTGCGGCGGGAGCGCTGAATCAAACCTTGAGTCAATTGTTCCTGGACCATGGCTTCTTTCGATTGAAGGAGGGACAATGGACTACTTTTAATCGCTATACGACTCCTGGCTTAGATGGTGAAGACAAATCCAGTCCGGAGGATGATTTATTCGATCTATTGACCGTAGCGGTACATCCAACGGAGGGGACTGTATACGGAGGTTCTTTTTTCTCTGGCTTGGCCGAAATGAAAATCACTGAAGATGGGAATGAGGTAAAGATGTATAATTTCAATAACTCTCCTTTGGAAAAAGCGAGAGGGGATGAGAAACGGACCCGAATTAGTGGGCTAGACTTCGACGAACAAGGGAATCTATGGATTAGTAACCACTCTGCTTTTGACGGCCACCCTATCGCTATGCTGAATAGTGAAGGAAATTTTCAAACCTTCAGTAAGAGCTGTGGCGAAACGGCCTTATTTGAAGTAGATGTAGATTTAAGTGGAATTAAATGGTTTATCGTCGGTAATGCAGGTTCGGGGGTTGTGGCTTTTAATGAAGGAGAACTAGAAGATCCCAATGATGACCGCTGCAAAGAATTCAATGCTAGTAATAGTGAGTTGACCACCAATGCGACCAATTGCTTGGTAGCTGACCTGGAAGGCGATGTATGGGTGGGCACCGATGATGGCGTGATTATATTCGAATGCGGAGGCAGTGCTTTTGAAGCGGCTTGTACGGGGACTCGGCGCGTTGTTGAATGGGATGATGGTTTTAATGGCTATTTGATGGAGTCGCAAAGTATTCAAGCCTTAGCGGTGGATGGCGCGAATAGAAAGTGGGTGGGTACCACAAGTGGCGTTTTCCTGTTGGCTCCAGATGGCGAAGAACTCATTGCTCGTTTTACCGCTGAAAACTCACCACTGCCGGATAATACGATTATTGATATTGCTGTAAATGATAAAACGGGCGAAGTCTTTTTTGGAACCAACAAAGGGGTAGTTTCCTACCAAGGAGATGCCATTGCTGGTTTTCGCCTCAATCAAGAGAAGATAGAGGTTTTCCCCAATCCGGTTCGTCCCGACTATATCGGAGATGTGACCATACGGGGCTTGGCGCGAGACGCCACGGTGAAAATCACTGATGTGAATGGCAAATTAGTGTATGAGACTAAAGCACTAGGTGGCCAGGCGATATGGAATGGAAATGATTACAATGGGCGACGCGCCAATTCTGGTGTTTACCTGGTTTTTAGTTCCAGTAATCCTAGACATGTTAATTTTGGTAAGCCAGATGGGGCTGTGGCGAAGATTGTGCTTATACATTAAAGCTAGCAAGACTTCTGAAGTTTCCTAGGGCATACCTGAGAAAACTTCAGAAGTCTGAGTGCCGAGGCCTTACCACACCGCCGCTTTCAGAACAGACTCATAATAAGCTTCGTACTGAGGTAAAATTTCATGAATATCGAAGCGTTTGGCCTGTTCCATAGCATTTTTGCGGAACTTGTTTAGGATATCATCATCGCTGAGGATGTTAATGGCATGTTGAGCCATGGACTGTACATCACCCACCTGACTCATGAAACCCGTCTTGCCATGAATATTGACCTCGGGAAGTCCTCCTACATCAGTAGAAATTACAGGCACCTCGCAAGCCATCGCTTCCAAGGCTGCTAAGCCAAAACTCTCTTTCTCAGAGGGGATAAGGAAAAGGTCAGCGATCGCCAATAGTTCTTCAATGGCATCCTGCTTACCCAAAAAGCGAATCTCATGACAAAGGCCAATTTTACGGCATAATTCTTCCAAGTTATGCCGTTCTGGACCATCGCCAATCAAAAGCAATTTGCTCGGAATTTCTTGATAAACTTCCTTGAAGACCGCAATCACATCTTCTACCCGTTTTACTTTTCGGAAATTGGAGGTATGGACTAGAATTCTCTCCCCATTAGGCGCAATGGCCTTTTTGAAGTGATCTTTATCGCTTTTTCTAAAACGGGCAAAGTCAATGAAGTTATAGATTACTTTGATATCATTCTCGATATTGAACTGGTCTAGGGTTTGCTGTCTCAAACTCTCGGAAACAGCGGTCACACCATCAGATTTATTGATGGAAAAAGAAACGACGGGTTCAAAGTTGCTATTATTGCCCACCAAGGTGATATCCGTACCATGCAATGTGGTAACAAAAGGGATATACTTTCCTTCGGTCAATAGTATTTTTTTAGCCATATAAGCTACCGCAGCATGAGGAATGGCATAATGAACATGTAGGAGGTCCAGCTTTTCAAACTTTACAATCTCTACCAACTTACTAGCCAGTGCTGTTTCGTAAGGCGCATATTCAAAGAGAGGATAATCTTCCCCAGAAACCTCATGGTAGAAAACATTTTCTTGGAAGGTAACTAAACGAGCAGGACGCTTATAAGTGATAAAGTGAACTTCGTGTCCTCTTTTGGCTAATCCTATCCCTAGTTCGGTAGCAAGTACTCCACTGCCACCGTAGGTTGGATAGCAGACAATTCCGATCTTCATAAATAGTTTATATCTGGCTGTTTAATGATCATTATTCTCCAAGGCCCCTAAAGAAAGCTAATTTTGTCCTTGTCCTAGGTGTTTTTAACACATTATAACATATGAATCCCTTGGATAGGTGCCTTCTAAAAAGAATGGGCAGCGAATACACTTCGTGCCCATTCTCCCGATAAAACAGTTAAAATCGGAAAGAGTTGAATAGCTAGTTTAATTTCCCCATTAATTAGCCTTCACTAGTCGTAATGTATTTAACTGACCATCAACCATTAAGCGGATGAGATAGATGCCTCTTGGGTGTGCATTCATATCAATCGTATAGTTAATGGTATTAGTTCGCGCAAAATTTTGATAGAACAAACGCTGTCCATGCAGGTTAAATACCGCGATTTCTACATCTACCGGATTATTGAAGGCAGCCTGCAGCAGACTTTCTCCATTGGTGGGGTTGGGCGACAAGCGCAGCTCGCTCAATTGTTCGATTTCACGCACAGCTGTTCCCACATCTATCGTTGATTGCAAGCTTTGCTGACAGCCTTTACTGTCAAACACCGTTACCGCATAAGTGCCAGGTGTTAGGCCAGAAAGCATGGCCTCTGTGTCTCCAGTTGACCAATTATAGCTAAATGGACCTGCTGAGCCCGTAGGTGTAATGGTAATACTGCCATCTTCGGCCCCGTCTTCTGATACATTAATTACATCAGCGGTCAGGGTAAAAGGTGCTGACGAACAAGCACTGATGTTGAGGTTGTCGACGTCTAGCCAGTAATCGCCACTACCCCATGTCCCAACGATACGGAATTGAGCAGCCAGGCCTTCATAAGCACTTAAATCAACTCCTACTTTCCTGAAGGTAGCCGTGGGAACGTGACTGTCTTTATCAATTTTCAAAAGTGTTTGATAAGAGTTACCACAGTCCGTTGAAATTTGAAGAATCAATGAGTCTGTCGTTAGTGTTAATGGTTCGGTTCCTTCGCTCCATAAGGTATAACGATAGTCAAAGGAAAATGACATATTAGCCGCTAATGGCCCGTAAAGTGGAGAGGACAACTCAAAAGTAGGGTTACCACCAAATAAGTTAGCTGCAATTACAGTCGACGAATTATTATGATCATCTGCCGCAAATATGGGGTTGGTTGAACTATTAAAGCTCCAACCGGCACGCAATTGTCCCGATTCGTAATCTTCCGCGAAAGGTAAGGGCTGATAGCGTGGGAAGTTAAAGGAAATCGAATCATTGGCCAGCAACCGATCGGGAAGATTGATCCATACATTGATGTCATTATTGGCTTCGGCCAATGAGTTAAAGGTCTGTTGGAAAGCGTAAGTTGCCTGGGTTTGAGTCGGAATCGTTAACGCTCCGACATTTTCTGTGATGACGGCTCCGCCATTAATTTGATAATTAATATCGAAACCACTAGCAGTGGCATCACCAAAATTAAAGATATCTACTATGATAGAATCGCCATCAGCTCCACAACCTTCGGTGGCGTTGTTGGCTGATACCAATGCTAAGTCATTGTCTAGCTCTTCGAAGATATATACATTGTCGATGGCCATCCCTTCTCGGCCAATGGATCCATCACTGGAGAAGACAAACCGTACCCGCACATCTTCTGCACCGGCGGTATTTTCCAGGGTATTGGAGGCAATCACCCAACCGTTGAATAGCTCATCACCATTCCACCATTCGTTAGCTGTATTATTATACCAATTGATACCCGTATCAACCGTTCCTACTTTTCGCCAAACGGTATCCATTTCGGTACGTACCTCCACCCACGCTTCATCGCAACAGGTTTCGGTATATAGTTGTAGCGAAAAGGCGAGTGTAGGATCTGCATTCATATTGGAGAAATTCATACAGGGCGAAATCAGGTAAGAAAGCTCTGCGCCATTATAATTTCCGCCAAGATTAGTGACCCAAGCGCCATTTCCACCAGCTGCTCTATTGATTACGGTACCGACAGGCTGTCCATATGCCCAGGACGGGTTTTGACTGGAATCCTGAACGGTCCATCCACCACCCCAGCTTTCAAAATTTTCGAAGTAAGGATAGGTGTTAATAATCGGAATATTAGTAATCGTGATGGAGAAAGAGTCATTTAAACTATCACTATCTTCTTCTAAATCGGTCCAGGCCGTAATCACATATTCGCCAGGTTCGCTAATGTTAGGAAGCGCTTTAAAAGGAATATTGAAAGTGCTATCCTTACCTAGTACGCCAGTGAAGAAACCATCCGTAGGCTGTGCTACTCCAGAAGGCATACCATTAATCGAAAAGTTGAATGGAATCAATGATTGAGGTTGGCCACCGAAATTGGCTAAAGTCACCTCTAACGAATCACTGGAAGGAATACCACATTCGGTAGTCGGAGAAGTGATACCAATTACTCCTACATCATTAGCCCAAAGCGTCTGAAAGGAAAAAGGACCAGATACGATACTTGAGTCGCCATTGGCACAGATGCCAAACATATAGAAATCATATGCCGTTTTTTCTTCTAAATCCGGAATTCTAACATTGTTTCGGCCACTAACGCTAAGCACCCTAGCATCGGGACTACCCTGCGTAAAACCTGCCTGACCTACTTCTATAATATATGTACCCAAGGGATCAGAATAATCCCAACTAATATCAGTAAAGAAAGCCCTGACGTCATCTATCCGAATAGCTGGAATGGGAGGACAACTTGGGCAAATGGCTGCATCTGAATAGGATATCCCTTCATCAGGGAATGGTCCCGCAGCAAAAACAACATTCCCTTCCCCATCTTGAAGTCCGTACAGAATTTCATTATCAAACCCACCGCCAACAAATTCAAGTATGATGGAGTCACCCGTCATTACATTTAAAGGAATTACGCGTTGCGTACCATCATCATCTACATTATTGAGGGTGTAAGTGTTTATTTCTCCATTGACTGTTGCGATAATGGACGCTCCATTCCAGCCATCACCAAAAGTGTCGAATAAACTTAAAGAATAATTACAGGGAAGTTGCCCGAAGGCAGCAGTAGAACTAATCAAGATAGAAAGCGCGATAGTTGCTAAAGAAGAAAGATGCTTCATAAATATTATGTTTAAGACAAGCTTGTTCATCATTGCGAGACAGAAGCTTAAAATTAAATAAAAAATTATAACTTATGGCCTTTGATTAAACAAGTGAATAGTTCAAGCGCCTAGTATTCGTCAGCAAACTTACAATTCTATAAACATTTTCATATAACTGCTGTTACCCATAGGATTATGGATGATAAGAATATACTAGAGTTTAACCTTAGTGCAAGTAGTTGATTTAAAATCTTTTGTAGACGTGGCGATATATTCAATCAAGGACCTCGAGAAGCTTTCTGGTATTAAAGCGCACACCATTCGAATATGGGAGCAGCGTTATGGGATTATTACGCCAAAAAGAACACAGACTAATATCCGGTATTACGAAGATAAAGACCTCAAACTTGTACTGAATATCGCCTTACTCAATCGTAACGGAATTAAGATTTCTAAAATTGCGAAGATGTCGCACCAAGAAATTGCCGAAAAGGTTGGTGCTATTTCTGAAATCAATTTCGAATACGGAACCCAGCTAGACGCCCTGACGATCTCGATGATCGAAATGGATGAATATAAATTTGACAGGATTGTTTCTACGAATATTCAACAGATTGGCTTTGAGCGAACTATGCTCGAAATTATTTATCCTTTCCTAGACAAATTGAGCCTGTTGTGGCTGACCGGCTCTATCAATCCCGTACAAGAAAATTTCATTAGTTATCTGATCCGACAAAAGTTGATTGTTGCGATTGACAAAGAACCATTGATCGCAGAGGGCAATAAAAAATTCATCATTTATTTGCCAGAAGGTGAACGGCAAGAGTTGAGTTTGCTTTTTATGCATTATCTGTTAAAGTCTCGTCGCAATAGAGTGGTGTATCTTGGACAAGAGATTTCAATTTCAGACCTAAAAGATGCCTGCGATATCCACAAACCTGATTTTATCTTCACCATGATTACAGAGACTTTCGCCAAAGAGCCTGTACAACATTACGTGGATCGCTTGGCAGAGACTTTCCCCGATTGTCATCTGTTATTTTCAGGTTACCAAGTTGTAGTGCAGCCTGTTGAACCCAAAGAAAATACCTCTATTCTCAAAAGCTTGGATCAAACCTTAGGTTTTTTAGAGGTATTAGAAAAGTCAGACAATAAGCACAGCTTCTCCTCCTCCTAGTACCTAATTCACAGTGTATTAATAGGCTTCATTTTTTATGTTTTTGTAGACTGATCATCAGTACCCCTCCTATCACCAGGAACGTTCCCAACCATTGCCACCCTCCGAATGATTCACCCAAGAATATATAAGCCAAAATAATCGTAGAAATAGGACCTACGCTACCGATGACGGCAGCATTGGATGCACCAATCAACCGGATGCCCTCGGAAATGAGAAAGGAAGGGACGACCGTTGCGAAAACAGCCATTAGTAAGCCTAAATAATAGACTTGTGCAGGGAAATGAAATAACTGCCATTGCTTCACCACACCATGGTGTATCAATACGGCTACACATGAACCCATCATCGCTAAGGAAGTAAACCGTAGTGTGCCCACCCTAGGAAGAAATTGACCACTCCCCAATAAATAGATGGCATAGGTGAAAGCACTGATCAGGATAAGGCCTGCACCGAGCCAGAGGTTGTCATCTTGGCTCCGACTCACATTTTGAGCAAAAGCAATGGCGACACCCGCATAAGTGAGCAATAAAGCTATTCCTTTGATGGGCCCTACTTTTTCCTTAAATAGTATACTTGAAAGAAGTACCACAATAGTAGGATACAGGAATAGAATCAGCCTCTCCATCCCCGCAGAGATATATTGTAAACCCAAAAAATCGAATAAACTCGCCAAGTAATACCCCATTACGCCAAGCCCGATGGTGTAGATCAAGGTCTTAGTTGATAGCGGTTCCCGGCTTTCGCCCTGTTTTCGTCTATCATAAGCTGCAATCAATAAAAACAGCGGAAGTGAAAAGAGCATACGCAGGGCGAGCAATGAGATAGAATCTACCTCATATCGATAAGCTAACTTCACCATTACGGCCTTGGTGGAAAATAGAATGGCACCAAGAAAGACTAGTAAAGCTGCAAGTAGTTGTTGTTTAAAGGAAAAGGATGGTATGTTTGATTTCATTTTTCAAATGTAGCCAAGACAGGAATCTAATACCGCTTAAATAATTTTCTTTTTACGAAATGCAAAAAGCTTATTATTTTACTACAACCCAATTAGAAAATGAACAATTCCAATAATATGAGATATACCTTGACTTTTTTTATTTGCTTACTTTTTCTCTCTGTTAATAGCTTTGGCCAAGCCCCGAAACGCCTGCGTGACTATGGCGTGAAAATCGGTGTTTTGCCCATCGGTGAAAACAATGCGATTACTGATGTGACAGGAGTGAAGGTGGGCCATCAATCCATTATTCGAGGGGATAGTGTGCGGACTGGCGTAACGGCTATCCTACCGCATGATGATAATATCTTTCAGCAAAAAATACCGGCTGCTATTTATATCGCGAATGGCTTTGGTAAGTTGGCAGGGTATAGCCAGGTAGAAGAGTTGGGCAATATTGAAACACCTATTATTCTCACTAATACCTTGAGCGTGCCTACAGCCGCGGATGCCTTGATCGATTATACCTTTGACTGGCCAGCAAACAAAGGGGTGCGCTCCGTCAATCCAATTGTAGGCGAAACCAACGATGGCGGACTCAATGACATTAGGGGCCGGCATGTTACAAAAGAGGATGTGGCGAAAGCCCTGGCCACAAGTCAGATGGGAAAGGTACAAGAAGGGGCTGTTGGAGCAGGTACGGGGACTCGTTGTTTTGGTTTTAAAGGAGGAATAGGTACGGCTTCTCGCCTTTTACCGAAAAGCTTGGGAGGTTATACCGTAGGCGTTTTGGTGCAGAGCAATTTTGGGGGCGTATTACAGATTGCTGGCGCAGCAGTCGGGGTAGAACTCGGCGAATTTTATTTCAAATCTCAATTACAAGATGGCGCAGATGGTTCCTGTATGATCGTAGTGGCAACGGATGCGCCTTTAGATGCCCGCAACCTAAAACGTTTGGCTAAAAGAGCCATGTTTGGCTTAGCCAAGACAGGAGGAATTGCCTCCAACGGAAGTGGCGACTATGTGATTGCATTTTCTACGGAAGAAAGCCTCAGGATACCTTATGAAATGAATAGCGCGATGAGACCGGGGCAAGTGCTCCGCAATGAAATGATGTCTCCTCTTTTCTTAGCCGTTATAGAAGCGACGGAAGAGGCGATTTTGAATTCTCTTTTTGCAGGTATAGATATGAAAGGATATGGTGGAAGCGACATAAAAGCTTTGCCCCTTGAAAAAGTATTGCCAATATTAGATAAATATGGCCTTCGAAAGTAAGCTTGGCTTCCTTAGGAAGCCTTATTTCTCCAGTTCATTCGCGTCGCAAAGCCTAGCTCTATATACTGATCTTGCTGACCCGCTTGACCGAGTAGGCCGATAGCGATATCAAGCTTTAGGGATGGCGCAAGATGATAACCTAGTCCCAAAGCGTAATCAGGTTCGAAGGCCTTGAAAGGGCTAAAGTAATCAGCCACTAGGACGAGTTGCTTGTTGATAAGTTGGGAAAAGCGTAAAGAAAAGAAAGAGGTAGGCGGAAGACCATCTCCCGACCAACGCCAGCCTGCATTAGTAATTAAGCCCAGCTTTGGCGCTAGGCGATAACCTATGGAGGCCATAATCCGCCCGCCTAAGGCAGGTCGGTGAAAGTCATCGTCGGGTACCGGTATCCAAAAACGCCCCTGTATAGCTCCTGCTTTCAGGAAGCCTTCTCTATCAAAGAAGTGATAGCGAGTGCCCAGCCTTATCGCGCTCAAGCCTTCATGCTGCTCCCTTGTATTTCCTGACACCAATTGATCCTTTTGATAGTTCACGCCACCGTTCACCTCCCAGTGTTCTAGGATACCTAGGCGGATGACGGTTTTATATTGGAAAATCTGACTGTTAGCCTGCTCGGTTTGCCGCTCTCTTAGTTGAATGCCCGTTTGCCATTGCAGTACGTTTTGGCCGACAGTATAGGTGCCCATCGTGACGGAGGGCCTTGCCGTTCTGATTTGGCTAGCATATTGAGCTCGGGAAATGGGAACGCCAAGTAAGAAGAAAAACAAGGTAAAAATGCCTGACCTGAGAAATAGGAAGTCAACTTGCAGCAAAGAAAACATAATCGAGCGTTTATGAAAGAGGGCGAAAAAGGCTAAGTTAGGTCGCTAGCTAGTTAGATGCTGTGATCTAGATTACAAAGCCCCCTTTCTCTCGCGCTTTATTATGGTTTTCGTACCCAACAAGTCACCACTGGGTCAGAAAGTAAAGTATATTCTTCGGCTCCTTCTACGCGCTGGAGTTCGGCATAAAAAGAAGGGACCTCCTCTTTGGTTAAAATTTCATGCTTCAAAAGCTGGGCCACCATCGCCTGTCCTGTTAGGTTGACAATTCTTTTCGCCACTTTGGGGTTGGGGAGGAGAAAGGTATTGGAGCGAATCGTGGGAGAAGGCAGTCCGACGCTGCGAAATAAGTGCGGCAGTTGCCGCCCTACTTGGGGGTGACTGAAAGACTTGTGATAGCCTTCGGTTACCTTATCATACGCCCAATTCGGCGGGTAGAGGCCAGAACTGGTCATCGTATCTTGCTCCTGCATTAATATAATTCCTCCTGCTTTACAAACTCTTGCCATTTCGGCTACCACTTTTTGCGGTTCGGGTACATGTAAAAGCAGGAAGCGGCAAAACACAAAATCGAAAGCGCCATCTTCAAAAGGAAGTTGTTCGGCATTGCCAGCTTGATAGGTAATATTGACCTGCTCCTCAGGAACCCTCGCCCGAGCATAAGCCAGCAAGTTGACATCCTGATCAAATCCAATAATCTCTGAAGGGCTGAAAAACTTGGCTAAAAGTCGCGTTGTTTCTCCTAGCCCACAACCTAAATCAAGAATTCGCGGGTTGCTTTTAAGCGGGAGGAGGTGGAAATACTTGTTGGATAAATAACTCAGACCCTGTGCAAGTATTTGTTGTCGTTCGAGATTACTTTCGTTGATGGAATATGGCATGGTGATGGATAATGAATAGTTGCTGTTATATAATGGATAATGGATAGTTAGTAGTGAACAATGAATAATTAGTAATGAAAAATAGGTAATGAATAATTTAGGTGCTGAGGTCATTCAATAAAGCATGTAGAATCCTGATAATACTAAATGATTAGAATGGACAGCAGAACATTCCTGTAAAATAGGAAAATTAATGGGTTCTAAGGGACTTGGAACATTACTATCCCGCTTTATTTCTTCACAAACTTCCTGGAAGAATAGATGCCATTATTTCCTGCTACCCCACTTAGGATATAAATGCCAGGCGGTAAGTCTCGGATGGAAATCTGTATTTTCGACTTATGATTATTAGGGACCCTTTTCGTTTGTCTTATTTTTCCCATGCTATCAGTAATGCGTAATTCGGTCAGTTGATAATCCTCACATTGTACATAGAGGAATTCCTGTGCGGGATTGGGGAAGACTTTCAAGCCTAGATCAATTGGAGCTACTTTTATGGCATTGACAAGCGGCCTATAGGACACCCAAGGGCGAGCTTGTTTAATGATCAGTTGATCATTGCTGGTGATCTTATACTCAATATCCATCGCGAAACTTTCATTGTTGGTGGCATTATATAGCCATTCAAATTCATTGTGAATAACAGTTAGAAAATCCCTGATTTGATCTAAGTATTCCTCACTCATGATCACTGCATTATCTGGCACCAAATTGGAACGTTGGATAATAATATAATCATCCTCATTAAGGGCGACCCGGTCTAATAAGATTTCTTCCGGTATAGAAGTAGCACTGGGGTTAGTAATCAATTCTTCTCCGACCTGGGAATTTAAATAAAAGGTATTATCCGTTTGGTACAAGGGATCAATACTGACACCTACGCCATTGGCCTTTTCATCGGAATAATTGGGGTGACACAAAACACCCATTGATGCAGAGAAATGATTTATCCGGTAAAATTCGCGTTCTTCAAATGCTCTGAGATTCCATAAACTGGCATATACTTGTTTGATGGACTTAGAAATATGTCCTTCGTCGGGATGCTGGGTCTTGGAGGTATACAAACCAGCCCCGTTGAATCCCGGTAAGTCCTCATTGTTGGTACTTGACCGACAGCGAATGGAGGTGCCTAAAGGAAATGCCGCGTGCATAGCTGCTAACTCATCCAGCATCCAATTGGGCATTTCTGCGTCCTTGATTTTCTTCCTGAAATCTTTCAGCATTTCATCTCGCAGGGCCCTATCTGATTGAAAATCTGGATGATTGATGATCAATTCTATCTTTGCAAAAAATTGATTGTACGCCATGAATTCTTGATAAAAATAGAAGGGGACGCCAAAACCATCCGGTATAGTTCCTTCCGGAAAACCAAAAGTCCTCATCGTAGCCACATTGGTGCATTTAGCCCCAAAACCATCGAACATCGAGAAGCTGATGTCCGCTAGCGGTAAAATGGAGGTGTAATCGAGGTTTAAAGGGGGCAGTTGTTCCTCCGTGGGCCTAATATCTTCAAACCATTCATTGACTTCCTCTAGGCTGGCTTCTCGGATTACATATTTGTCTTGCTCTACCTTGAAATAGATATAGTGATCTAGTAAATCGGCGATCGAGTCAATAGCTAAAGGATCCCGGATAAAAGCATTGGGAATGTTATTTTGAATGGCTCTTAAATTGACATGCGACAAAGGGGTTTGGATGACCGAGCTGATGATACCACCAACACGTGGAAGTGAGTTGGGCAAAGCCTCATAAAGTACAATATCCTTGGGGCCAGGTATTTCCTCTAAGGTTACTTGGCGAAAAAAACCAAAGCCTTCCGCCTGGTTTAACCCCCAATAATCAATCTCTGCATAAATATCGGCTTCAAAAAGAATCGGAATTCTGGAGTCCTGAAAAAGCGCGCGATCCCGTTCATATTCATCTTCATTGCGAGGGGTAATAAAATAGGCCAAGTTGTTTTTGACAAAGGGCATATTCGCAGCCAATAATTCATGAGATCGCTGAACGACGTCAAAATCTTTCCCGTGGCCGTTACTGTAATTGAAAGTAAATGTGCCCAGGCTGCCATTATTCGCTACAGTGGTGGGGTGATAAATAATTTGTCCTGTTTTTACTTGATCGCCCAGGTAGTCGATCCCCACTTCTTGAGCAAAATCTGCATGGAGATCATGCGTGTAGCTATCAATGAAATAGGTTTTTGGGTTAGCGGTATGGAAATCTACAATCATGAATTTCACAAATCCTTTCCCATTCAAAAATTCAGACCATTGCACATATTCTTTTGTAATGGATAGTTTTTTAAAAGTGCTGAAGCTATCTATGGTTACCACCCCATCATTGATATCTATGGGTGTCGCCGCATTGATGGGGCCTTGCAAGGGGGTATTCTCGTATTCTGTTATATCGTCTACGCCATCCCCGTCCGTATCAAAAGGAGCACTAATGGGATAGCTCAATACCTGATAATGATCTAAGGGGTAATTTCCTAAGGGTTCTGTGATGATAGTAGTACCTGCTTGGCCCAATGTCATTGAAATAGGCAATAGAAATTCCGTACTAGCGTCATGTCTGATTTTTAGAATATAGTAATCCGCTGTCGTTGAATTCACCTCCAACTGCACTTGACCATTTGAGTTGGTAGAATAGTTTAAAATGGGAACTTCTTGGCCCTGTATCCAAGAGAAACTCAATATAGAGGTGGCTAACAAGAGAAGTGCGCGTAGAAAAGTGTTTTTATACATAGGGATCAATTTGCTATATGCCAGTTCGGTTTATGATAAAGCTTCATACTACTAGATATTTAGAAGACAGAAGCGAGAAGAGAGACTGCTGAGGTGCACCTTCTGCCTTTTATCTAGCCGATCTCTTATCTGTCGTTCCTGTCTAGCGGAAGGCTGGGTGGCCTCTCGCCGCTTTGGTCCAGTAGAATGGCAAAACAATCTGATTAAGCGCAAGCGAAGGTTTGGACAGGCATGATTAGCCAATAATTAGCCATCGAAGCCTGCCCAAACGGGCTGAAATTGCTCTAAAACAATTCCACTACTAAAAGCGAGCTAAAGCCTACCTTATAGGGTATAAAACTCTTCCCAGCCCTTGCGAGGAGGAGCGCCCGTTAATAGTAAATCACCCAAAGGATTATTGGTGATACGCTTACTTTCTCGATCGAATACCAACTTAGTATTGAGTCGCTGCGCCAAAACACCAAGGCAAAATACCTGGCTTAGTGGTCCAGCTATATCGAAAGAAGAGCGACATTTCTCTTCTCCCTTACAGGTCTTCAAGAAATTCTCAAAGTGATTAGATGGACTTTTTTGTACTTTAGGGAGGCTACTCGCCATGTCCTTAGCGGCTTCAACGCCTACAATATCCAGCGTACTTCCATGAGATCCTCCCTTGAACGTCAGGTCCTTGCCATAAATGATTTTACCTGGATTCAATTTGGATTTCTTGATCTCACCATCACTCGGTGGAGGAATATTCGGATCTAGTGCCGAAACGCCATAGTCTTTCGGAAGAGGAGGTTGATTGGTCAAGCCATCATACCATTTCAATTCAACAGCAGGCATGCTGCCCCGTTTGGGAAATTTGAATGATAAGGTAGTAGACATCGGGAAGAAAAATGGGTTATGTCCCTCAAGGTATTCCGGATTAATCTCCGTAGGTAAGCCAAGATTGAGGAACTCGTGTGCGGTATCCATGGTATGTGCGCCCCAATCTCCTAGCGCGCCCATGCCAAAATCATACCAGCAACGCCATTGTCCGTGGTGATAATCTTTATTGTATTCATGATGGCTGGCGGTCATCAACCAAGTATCCCAATCCATGTTGGCTGGAATGGCCTCAGCTTTAGGATAATGCTGCATTTTAGGGTCCCAAGAGTGCCATCTCCTTCTATTGTTCATGTGGGCAGTCACTTTCGTAACGTCTTTGATAATCCCTGCATCTACCCAAGCTTTGAATTGGAAATAGTTGGCCTCTGAATGCCCCTGGTTACCCATCTGTGTAGCTACACCATGTTTTTTGGCGCCTTGCATCATGAGCTCAACCTCCTGAAAGGTTCTCGCCATTGGCTTTTCGACATAAACGTGGATGCCCAATGACATGGCCAACATCGTAATCGGGAAATGCGAGAAATCGGGTGTACCGACACTCACGGCTTCTATCTTGTCCCCCATCTTGTCAAACATCTCTCGAAAGTCCTTGAAGCGAGGTACATCTGGGAATTTTTCCAATATTTTGAGCGTATGTTCACCACCCATATCGACATCACAAAAAGCCACAATATTGGCTAATCCGGTGTCATGTAAGGACTGCGTGATGCTTCCTCCTCTATGACCGATTCCGCAACAAGCGAGGTTGACTTTGTCACTTGGCGCAACATGGCCATGTGATCGGCCCAGTACTGTTGAGGGAATGATCGTATACCCTGCGAGGCTTGAGAGCGCACCTGCTTTGATAAAGTTTCTTCGTTTCATTATTGAACGTTTTGATGTTGATTTTCTACTTCGTCTAAAGTAGGGATATAAAAATTATATCTTTCTCTTTAGGGTTCAAATTTACGTCATTAATTGCTCAATACGCCAAATAATGGCCATAATCTATATCCTTTGCGCCCCTGTTCTTATCCCAGGGGGGATTATATCATTAGTAATGAAATATTGAGCTAACGATTGATATTGTAGACTTCAATACCGTGGAACGAAAAGTTCTTTAGCGTTTTGAGCAGCGGATTTTGGTGCATGGCCTTATGCTCTTCTTCTTGGTGAAATACACTTTATAAGGAGGCTTGCGGAACTCACAATTGACTTCAATGGAATCCATCCAAACAAGCTCTTAACGATCCAAAAAAGTAAATTCAGGGAGTTGCTTTATCACCCCGCCTTCCATGGCCGATTCATGCGCCAAGATACCCACACAAGTAATATTAGCGGATTGCACATCATTGGGGTAAGGCTGTCGGCCTTCTACTAAGGCCATCAGAAACTCATGGACTAAATGCGGATGTGAACCACCATGACCAGCCCCTTGAATGAAAGAAAGATGCTGATTGTCATCCGTATCATAAACTCCAGCGGTGGTAAAGGAGGCAATCTCTTTGGGAAGTAAATGCGCATAGTCAGGGATGGTGACTCTTTCGGGGACTTCTCCGGTATGGATGACGGAAGGTTCATGTTCAATCAATGTCCACTCAAAAGACTTTTTGCTGCCATAGACATCAAAACTCTCCCGGTATTGTCGGGCCGTATTGAATAAGGAGCGGGTTAGCTCTGCTGATAAGTCGGAATCCTTGAACTTAATATGGCAACTTTCTACGGCAAATGGAGAACCATAAATGGGGATTAAATTTTCATCAATTCGGCCTGAACCGAAGCAAGAAACGTACTCCGCTTCGCCCTTAGGTAAGGCCAAAATAGGGCCGACGCAATGCGTGGCATAATGCATGGGCGGTAGGCCTTCCCAATAGCCTGGCCATCCCGCCATTTCCTGTTGGTGCGAAGCCCGCAAAAATTGGATGCGACCCAATTCGCCTTTCTCATACATTTCTTTGACAAACAAGAATTCTCGACTGTAAACCACGGTTTCCATCATCATGTATGTCAAGCCGGTTTGCCGGACTAATTCCACTATTTTCTTACAATCTTCCACCGAGGTGGCCATCGGAACGGTACAGGCTACATGTTTTCCTGCTTCTAAAGCGGCAATGGATTGTTCCGCATGATTGGGAATGGGGGTGTTGATATGGACTGCATCGATCTCGGGATCTTTGAGCAGTTCAGCGTAGTCGGTATATCTTTTTTCAATTCCAAAAGCGTTGCCAATTTCATCCAATTTGGATTTATTCCGTTGACAAATCGCATACATTTCTGCGTTTGGATGCTTTTGATAAATGGGAATGAATTCGGCTCCAAATCCGAGGCCGATAATGGCAATTTTTAATTTATTTGGCTTCATAGATGATAATAATTTTAGATTTTTCCACTTTCGCCTGATCATGAAAATTTAAACATACGCTTATTGAAGTGCGGCAGGAGCTTCCAATTCTTTTAAATAGGAAAACAAGTCTAAGACTTCTGTATCCGTCAGGTTATTTAAAAGTCCTTCGGGCATCATCGACTTTTCGGTGACATCCCTAGATTGTATCTGGGATTTGCTGATGTTAATAGGGTCTTGACCCACAATGCGTAAGGTGATATTTCTCTCATTTTCTGCGATTATATTCCCGCTGTAGGTACGGCCGTCTTGTGTGGTCACCACGACCAGTTTGTAGTCATCCTGCAAATCTCCACTGGGGTTCAGGATATTGCTCAACAAATAGGCCGTATTGGTCCGATTGGAACCGGTAATGTCCGGACCGATTTCACCACCCTCCCCATGGAGTTTATGGCATGCCCCGCAAGTGTTTTGAAAAATAACCTTTCCTTTGGCTAGATTTCCCTTGGCAATAGCATCATCGCTTACTAGGTTTTGGTATTTTTTGTACTGTACTTGCAAGGTTTCGGATATATCATCAATGGGGCCCCATATTTCTACAAAGCCATTGCCCAATACTGCTCTCAGCTGCAGGACGACATGGGCGGGAATATCTGTTTTGGGGACTATGCCTTGTTTAAGACCATTGGCCAAAACTCGACCGTAGATGGGCCTGGAAGCCATGGTCAGGATGACCTCTTGTTTCTCCTCGATGGTCCAGTCGGGATAATGCTGACTCAATAATCGCCCTAGGTCTCGGCTTTCATAGGCGGCTACCGCCTTAATGGCCTCCACTCGTAGCGCTTTATCTTGGAGGAGTCCGGGAATTTCTTCTTGCAAGGCCGGGTTCTGCTTAAGCGCAAGCGCGCGGATGGCGTTTTTCTTCTCTTCGACATTTGCCCCAGCATCATTTATAGTAGCCATGTATTTCTGGGCTACTTCGGCATTGCCAAAATATTGGGCTACCTCATCGGCCAAGGGAGAGAGCGTTTGATTGGATCGCAAGCGCTTATAAACGGCTGCCCAATTGGAAGGTTCTTTCAAATCTGGATTGCCTTCCATTCCTGCTATCATTCCCTGCAAAAAATCCGCTTGCACCTTAGATTTTTCGCCGATAGCCGTAGCCAGTGGCTCCAATTTATTCCCATCTACCAGCCTTCTCGCTGTCTTTTGCGCCAGGGATGGAATTTGACTCTGCTTCGCCAATGCCAATGCCTTCTCGGCTTGCTCGGCCACCAAAGGCTCGATGCCAAACCAGAGCATCAGCGGAATATTAGGATCATTGGCATCCTCCTTATATTTCACGAGGGCTGTGGCAATATCCCAACGGTCCGCTTTATCGATGCGTTGCAAAGCGCCGGCGAGGTAGCGCCGAACTACGGGAGAAGATTCCTTTTTGGACAGTGCGGCCATACGTTGGAGGACTGTTGCCGATGGTTGGCCTTCCTCGACTAGAAATTGGATAGCCCAGGCACGTACATATTCATCCTTATCGCCTAATAGATCCGTTAGTTTGTCTGGACTGATGTTGTTGGTAATTTGTAAAGTCCATAGCGCTCGCAGCCTAGTATCCTCCTCTTTATTATTGTCTAATATATCATTCAATCGAGAGACCGCAGCGGGGCTCAGTGCTTTTTTTGACGCTCGATATTGTAGAATGACTCTTGCCCGCTGTGCATGCCAATTGCTTTTACTCAATTGCAGTTCAACCAGGACTTCGTCGTTCTGTTTGTTCAGGTCTTCATACCTTCCCGGCCAATTGTCGGCATTGGACCTTTCGGGCATGATCCTAAAGACCCGACCTGTTTCTTTGTTGTCGACCGCGTCTCCACATATTTCAGCATCATGCCAGTCCAACACATACAGCCCACCTTCTGGCCCCACCTCCATACTAAATCCTATCCATTGGGCATTGTTGGCCATCATGAAGTCCTCCCCATGACTAGCCGTAAAGCCGGAGCCATTGGGTTTTAGGATGTCAGATAATACCGCATGCTCATGGATGTTGGCCATGAACAGGCGCCCATTTTGCTCCGCCGGAAAGGCATCCGACTGATAAATCCGAGCCCCGCCATGGGCAGACCGATGTCGATGATCCACAATCGTTTGGATATCCTCATAAACAAAAGGGTTGAAATGCTGACCGCCTTGTCTGTGGTAGATACCGCCTGGGATGATATGGAACATATGTGGAATTACACATGCTGAAATAAACAATTGACCTTTGGAGTCGTAATCGATGCCCCAGGGGTTGCTAAAGCCATGTGCCACCACTTCAAAGCGATCCTTCAAGGGATGATACCGCCACACCCCGCCATTAATATCTACCCCTTCTGCCTCCAATAGGTCTGCTGGAAACTCATCTCGGTGTTTGTATAGTCGTGCTTCTCCTTCTTTGGGTTTTCTAATTTTAGAAGGCGTTGCAAATCCCTCCAGGCCATAAAGCCATCCGTCAGGCCCCCAGTGGAGACTATTGATTGTCTCATGGCGATCGCGGATGCCCCAACCTGTCAATAGTATTTTTATATCGGCTTCATCCGCCTTGTCGTCCTCATTTTGATCGGGCACAAAAAGCAAGTTTGGCGGCGCACCTACAAAGATCCCTCCGTGACCCACCGCAATAGCCGAAGGAAATGGAATCCCTTCCATAAACACCTTTTTGCTATCTGCCACCCCATCTCGATCGGTATCCTCCAAGATCAAGATGCGGCTATCTCCCGAACCCGAAAAGCCTTCGCTTCTGGATTCATAGTCTCTGTTCTCGGCGATCCACATCCTGCCTTTGTCATCCCAACAGAAAGCCATAGGCTGGGTGATCATAGGCTCGGATGCAAAGGCATTGACTTCATAGCCTTCTTTGATCGTCATCGCTTCCACAGCTTCGCTAGGACTTAATAGTTTCGCCTCCCGGCCTTCTTGCTTGGCAATTTTCCAGAGCGAAGCCGTATTGTACATTCCTTTATCGCCCACATAATCGCCCCATAAGTCATTCAATACGGTATCATCTAAATCTCCCGAATAGGCTACTATCTGATGCTGGAACACCTTTGTCTCGCCTTTTTTGATCGTCCAATCGCCTAACTTGGCCAAGACGGGCCCTACTCCGAGCTGGCCATCTACCCGCCAAGGCTGCGGAAAGCCTTTATTTTCTGGGTGGTCGAAAATGGCGATGTGGCCCCAATCCGCTAATCCTTCGATTTCCATGCCTACATCTACCCACATGGCTCTTTGTCCTTCTGCTTTTTCATTTCTTTGGCGTGCAGCATTGATGGCTTCCCCTTCGATGCCTTTTTTCCAGGGCATTCTCAGGAAGAGGCCACCATAGTCAAATTCATTGACGGTAAAATCAGTGAGTGCCTCTCCTGCCCATTCCAGACTGAGGAAATGCTTCCCGTTATTTTCAGTGAAGGTCCAAGTTTGCGATTCTTTCAATATCGGTGTACCTGTTTCATCGAGCATATTATAAATGGTCTGCCACCTGACTTCAGCACCTTCTCCAATTAGGATGTTCGTCGCGACTCTTTGCCAATATCCACCCGTAGGGTTATGGAAAAAATCTCTACCCATCTGTGCTTGAATATTGGCAGGTTTGTCTTTATTATAGAACCACTTCTTTAGCGTTGCCTCGTCCGCATGCGTGCCATTAACCCTGGTAAAACCCCAGTAGAGTCCCGTTTGGTGTTGATGATGCCCAGGACTGTACTCCGTTAATGCTGCCTCCGAGTTAGGCGCTATTATTGGGTGTAAATAAGGACGGTGATTGGCTTGAGCATTTTGTGTTACAACTGCTTGGTCACTACCGACCTGGAGAATTTTTAATTCGTCTTCTCCTTCTATTATAGTAAATAGCTTAGCTGCTGTACTATCACCTGTCTCTTGTTGCTTCTCAGTGGAATTACAAGCCACTAAACACAGACAAAATAAGAAGAATGGGAGTCGATTTCGCATATGTATGTTTTTAGGCATTTTATCTTTTACTAGCGCTTATGTCAGGGGAGCTAATATGTACCTCAATTGTTTTTTCCCGCTAATCATCGTCAGAGAACTAAATGTATAAAGAACTATCAACTCACGCAATATGAAATTTGCATCAATTATTTAGATATATTACCCATAAAATCTAAGGAAAATCAATTGATTGGATTTAATTTGAGGATTTTAACTTAGATATTTAACATTTAGAGGCAACTCTTAAGACAAATGGTTTTCTGAAAAAACAGATGACAGCCATGAGGGGAAAAATAGCTATTGGAAACAGTATCCGTAAAAAACGGCGCAAAGTGGCCTTGCTGCTTGAGACCTCAAATGAGTATGCTCGCGGAATCATTAAAGGTATTTACGGGTACATTCGAGAACATGACCAATGGGACGTTTATTTGGGGGAATACAGCCGAGGCCAGCCCAACCCTGACTGGCTGTTGTCCTGGAATGGAGACGGTATTATTGCCCGTATTGAAAATAGAGAGATCGCGAATTTAATCAATATTTGTCAGCTACCTACGGTGGATATGAGTTCTGCCAATTTGGTGCCGGGAATCCCCTGGGTAGAAACTGATGATAAGAAAATCGCCGAATTGGCCTTCGATCATTTGACCGGATGTGGGTTCAAAAACTTTGCTTTTGTAGGCTCCGATTTTAACTGGTCCAAATGGCGATCTAGTCGGTTTAGGGAGCTGCTGGAGGAAAGAGGACTGCCTTGCCATGTTCATAACATACCGCTTAATTCGAATATTAATTTGGTCCTTGATCAGAAAAGATTGGAATCTTGGTTGACTACTTTGCCCAAACCGATAGGCATTTTTTCGGCCTATGATCAATTGGGCCGTTTGCTGATTGATGCGAGCCATCATTCGGGCTTTATGGTGCCAGAGGAAATAGCGGTCATAGGCGTTGACAATGATCCACTGATTTGCGAACTGTGCTCCCCTCCGCTGACGAGTATAATCCCTGATACTTATCAGACGGGGTATTTGGCTGCGACATTATTGGAGTCTTTGATGAATGGCGATAATACTACGAAGCTCACCCACCTTATTCCTCCTTTGGGAATCAAGAAAAGGCGGTCGACGGATTCACTAGCCATTGGCGACCCCTACATCTCAAAAGCATTGCACTATATTTATGAACACGCGAATAGTGGAACCTTTAATTTAAACGACATCCTTTCTTTTGTCCCAATGACCAGAAGGGTTTTTGAGAAAAAATTTCTAAAAATGGTCGGGCGAACCCCTTATAAGGAATTGCAAAGAATTCGAGTAAATCGATTAAAGGAATTGCTTGGCGAAACGGATCTAAGTTTGCTAGAAGTGGCGGAGAAGTCAGGATTTGAACATGTCTCTTATATGAGTTATCTTTTCAAAAGAGAAACCGGCATTTCCCCCATAGCTTACCGGAATAGGGTTGGGAAATCATCTTGAATTTATTTTCTGGTAAGTGGGGATGGTCAAAAAGGAATGGTTTATTCTTTTCTAGATTTGCATGAATCGATTTCAATAAATTTGTACCTTCCCTTAATGCAGTCTCGACTTTTATCCACCCTCGACAATTTAGCCTCATATATTGGCAAGCACATTATCATACGACCGCGGAAGAAATATTCAAACAAACAGGTGGTAAAATAACGCATTTCGCGTCAGCCCTTGGGACCACCGGCACCTTCACTGGGACCGGAAAGCGCCTGAAAGAATTGAATCCCGATATCAAAATAATAGGCCTCAATGTAGCTGAGCAGGACAATGAAATCGAGGGCTGGAAGCACCTGGCCACTTCAAAGCATCCTGAGATTTATGACAGCAGTCTGGCTGACGATCATATCTATATCAGTACAGAGGAAGCTTTTGCGTGGATACGCAAATTAGCCAGAAAAGAAGGCCTGCTGGTAAGTCCTTCTTCTGCTGCAGCTATTGCGGGTGCGGTGCAGTTGGCCGAACAGATCGACAAAGGACTAATCGTTACCGTTATGCCTGATGATGCCAGCAAATATGGGGCTATCATTCAGCAGTTATTTTGATCACAGCCTAAAGGTTTTTGAAGAAAAGGTTGAACGAACTCTTAATACTTTCATATGGACTCTTGTAATAACTATATCAACGTCCAAAGCCGAAGAGAATTTTTGACCAAATCCGCTATGGGTTTTGGTGCATTAGGGCTGGCTTCTTTGCTCAATCCTACGAGTCTATCGGCCGGTACGACCAATACGGATTCCAACGGCCTACCAGGTATGCCTCATTTTGTCTCAAAAGCAAAAAGAGTCATCTATTTATTTCAAAGTGGTGCTCCATCCCAAATGGATTTGTTTGATCCCAAACCTTTGCTTAATAAAATGTACGGTGAGGAACTGCCAGACTCCATTCGACTTGGGCAGCGCCTAACCGGAATGACGGCCGGGCAAACTTCATTTCCTTTGGCGGGTTCCCTGTTCAATTTCAAGCAGTATGGACAATCAGGTGCATGGATGAGTGAATTGTTACCCTATCAATCCAAGATTGCGGATGAATTGTGTTTCATTCATTCTATGCATACGGATGCGATCAACCACGATCCTGCTGTTACCTTTATGCAGACTGGTTCGCAATTCCCGGGCCGTCCTTCGATTGGTTCATGGGTGAATTATGGTCTTGGAAGTGAAAATGAAAACCTTCCTGGGTTTATTGTTTTGATTACCAAGAATGGCGGAGGCCAGCCACTCTATTCTCGCCTCTGGGGTAATGGATTCTTACCCTCCAAGCATCAAGGGGTTCGTTTTCTGTCTGGCAAAGACCCCGTCCTTTATCTTTCAAATCCGACGGGCATTTCACATGAAGATCGAAAGGCCCAATTGGCGCTACTCCGAGAAATGCAGGAAGGACAATTCGAAACCCTCAATGACCCGGAAATAGAGGCCAGGATCGCGCAATATGAGATGGCATTTCGTATGCAAAGTTCCGTACCCGAAATCAGTGATATCTCTGGAGAGCCTGACTATATCTATGATTTATATGGGGAGGATTCAAGAAATCCCGGCACCTATGCCGCCAATTGTTTGCTGGCAAGACGCCTCGTTGAAAAAGGGGTGAAATTTATCCAATTGTATCACCGCGGTTGGGATCATCATAACAACTTACCTAAGCAACTTCCGAGATTGTGCAAACAAACAGACCAGGCTTCTGCTGCACTCATCATCGATTTGAAGCAGCGAGGTTTGTTGGACGATACCCTGGTTATTTGGGGAGGAGAATTTGGTCGAACCAATTACTCACAAGGGACTTTGACCCATACTAACTATGGCCGTGATCACCACCCCAAATGTTTTAGCCTTTGGATGGCAGGGGCTGGGGTTAAAAAAGGAATGAGCTATGGGGCGACGGATGACTTTAGCTACAATATCGTAGAAAATCCGGTTCATATTCATGACTTCCAGGCTACCTTGATGCACCTGCTGGGGATCGATCACGAGCGCTTTACCTATAAATTTCAAGGACGTCGTTATCGACTGACTGATGTCCATGGAAAGGTCGTGAAAGACATTTTGGCCTGATAGTTTTTCTAATTTCCAAAATTAACTAGACGTCACGATATATTCCTCCATCTATGAAAGCAAGAGTCTGGATTTATTTTACCTTCTTCTTATTGTCAGTTCTCCTGTCCAATTGCCAAGCAGCGCTTCCCGAAGAAGTTGAAACTGCTTATCAAAACCTGCCCGAACAAA
>Ga0070726_10001336_pt1 | contig 25258 bp, 23 predicted proteins | sample tdAd471_FD_67275 | JGI IMG/M metagenome (GOLD analysis project Ga0070726, IMG submission 67275) | Marine sediment microbial communities from the Atlantic coast under amendment with organic carbon and nitrate - tdAd47.1 | ecosystem: Environmental > Aquatic > Marine > Coastal > Sediment | place...
CCAACTGGGCGTCGACCATCGACGGCCACCACACGCCGCTCAACAGCCGGTGGGTCAAACCGAGCAGCACGATCGCCACGACCAGACGCAGGGCGTTCACCATCGTTGACCCGATGCGTCGGCCCGCCGAGGTGAAGCAGAGCGATGTCGCGACCCAGAGGGCCGACGTTGCAAGGCCGGCAAGCCCGCCGATGATCGCGTCGGCATCTGTCCCGTTGAGTACCGATGCGGATGCGGACATGGAAATCCTTGGAGAGCGGCAGCCGTGCCGTAGGGTCGAGATCGTACCGCCGCCGATCGACGCGGTGCAGGCGGGGGGCGACGCGCGGTACCGTGTCGCCCATGAAACCAATCGTGCTTGCGGTGCTCGCGGGGTTATGCTGGGGTATCGGCGAAGTATTCACGCGGAGCGTGCTTCACTCGAAGGAGATCGGCCCGTTCGCCGCCGTCGCGGTACGGTCAACCGTCGCACTTCCGGTGATCTGGCTGGCATACTACGTCGCGATGAACGTCGTGAAGTCTCCAATGGAGGTGCAGGGCTGGCTTGGCGGCGCCTCGACGGCGACTTGGTTCAAACTCGTGATCGGCTCGGGGCTTGTAGCCGGCGCCGCGGCGATGATCTTCTTCTACGCCGCTTTGAGCATGGGCGAGGTGTCACGGATCAAGCCAGTCGCGTTCGCCCTCGCCCCAGCGACCGCGGTGGTCCTTGGCTGGCTCACGCTGGGTGAATCGCTGACGCTCCGGAAGATCATCGCGATCGGCCTGATCATCGCCGGCGTTGTCATGCTGACCGGGAAAGCGAAGTCTCCGTCCGACGCGCCGGAAGAGGCCGATCAGTCCACGCGAACGAATTCATAGCCGCCCGAAGTCGCGCCCCAGACCTGCTCGCCCGCGCTGTTGAAGCCCCGGTCCCACGTCAGAAGCCGGTCGGGATGAACCGTGACCTCGCTGACGACGTAGTCCGCCCCGCGGAGCGAACTGGCGCACGTGCCGTCACGGGTTGAACCGACAAACGCGTCCCCCTCGGCGTCGAACGAAAGGTAAACGGCGCAGCCTGTCCGCTCGGTCAGAAACTCCGGCTCGAGGGCTTCGTCGAACCGTCCGGGCGCCTCGTGCCACCCAGCGAACGCCAGCGGATCACCCGGAAGCTCGTAAACCGCGCTGACGAACTCGTTTCCATCGCTCCGGGAGACCCGATAGACGCGCTGGCGATACGGTCGCTCAAGTGAAGCCGCCGTCGCTTGCTCTACGTACAGCCACGACGCGTCGTCATCGCGTCCCGGCCAGATCTCAACCATCTCCAGGCGAATATCAAAGTACTCGTCGTTCCGCTCGGCCTGCGCGGCGCTGCTGAACGATCCGGTCATTCGATCAACGAGATCAGTGAGCATCGGGTCGGCCACGGAACTCGGTACTGTTCCGGCCCCGCTCCCACCAGAGGTGCACCCGATCAGAAACACCATCGACCCGGTGAACAGTGTGCCAGTCAACCGTTGGAATTGCGTCATCTGACACCTCCTCAGCGTGTCGCATCCTAACCGACCGATGGCTACACTCGCTCGATGCGAGTCACCACATGGAATGTCAACGGGCTGCGAGCGGCGCTCCGTAAAGGATTTGCCGACGTCATCGATCGGTTGGAGCCCGACGTGCTGCTTTTGCAGGAGGTCCGAGCGACACCCGACCAGTTGCCCGCGGACTGGGCCGAGCCGGACGGCTGGCACGTCCATTGGCACCCGGCGCAGCGCCCCGGTTACTCGGGCACGGCGATCTGGTCGCGCGAGCCCATCAAACTCATCGGAACCGGGCACGGCACGGACCACACCGATCTGGACGAGGGCGATCCGGAGGGGCGCCTCGTCTTCGCGAAAACGGGCCCGCTCCGCGTAGCAAGTGTCTACCTGCCGTCGGGTTCTTCCGGTGATCACCGCCAGGCCCAGAAGGAACGCTGGCTCGACGCGTTCCGCCCTTGGGCCGATAGCGCCTCAAGGTCCCGCGTACCGACCCTGCTCGGCGGGGACTTTAACATCGCCCACACCGAGAACGACATCTTCCACGCTAAGTCCAACCAGAATACCTCCGGCTTTCTCCCCCACGAGCGAAAGTGGATCGGGGGTCTCTTCGAATCCGGCTGGAACGACTTCGTCCGCCAGCAGGCCGGCGAACGCCCGGGGCCGTACACGTGGTGGAGCAACCGAGGACGGGCCCGCGAACTCGATCGCGGGTGGCGGATCGATTACATGCTCGGCAACCGCGCAGTCGCCAAGCACGCACAGTCGTTCCACATTGATCGCGAGGCCGGCATCACGGTTTCCGATCACGCCCCGCTCAGCATCGATCTCGACATCTGAATCAGCACGAACCACCGAAGTTCGCGAGCACCGCGTTCAGATCGGCCAGATCGACCTGACCGTCTTCGGTGACGTCGCCGTCCGCAGTCGTCTGCCCAAAGTTCGCGAGCACGAGATTGAGGTCGGCGAGATCCACGACCTGATCTCCGGTCGCATCGCCGGGGCATGCGCTCCCAGCGTCTTCGATCAGGGCCGGACCGGTGATCGTGAGGGTAAACGGCTGCGCCGCCGTGAACCGGTCCCATTGGGAGGTCACGAAGAAATACGTTGTGTCTTCAAGCAGCAGCGCGTCTATCTTCGATTGGCCCTGCGGCAGACCGAACGGCCCGAAGCCGTTGCCGAGCGAGTAGTCGAGCAGGTTGTCGAGGGGCTGCTCGGGATCGAAGGCATCCTTGTAGATGTAGGTGAAGTTGTTGCCTGAATCGACAATCGAATCGAAGGTATATCCACCCGACACCGGAACGGTGAACTCGATCACGTCAAACGAAACGGGTCCGAGCCCCGAAACGCCTTCGATGAAGAAGGGGCGGTTCCACTGCTCTTCGGAGTCTGCGATGCCCTCGCGGACTTCCGACTCATCGGGAACCGTCGTGGTCAGGTGGAACTCCGCATCGTTCAATCCGATCACCCACGGCGACGGGTTGCCCGAATCGATCGTGAACGACACCGTCCCGCCGGCGGAGAGGTCAACCCCGGAACCGAACAGCGGACCCGAAGTGTCCGCGAGCGGGTAGTCCGCGATGGTGCGATCGCCGCCGATCGGGTCATCCCAGAGAACGGTCGGTCCGCCCGGAGCGGTCGCCGAGATCGACATGTCGAGCGACCACGGCCGGATGCCGTCCGACTTGTCGGCCACGATTGCGGTCCAGAGGGCCGTGAGGCCCAGTCCGGTGACCGGCTCGGCGATGGCGCCAAACTCGAGATTCACGGTGAGATCGCTCGAGTTGATGACCAGGTCGCCTGCGGTGGCACTGCCGACGAGCTTCTCCGCGCCTGAGACCGACGGGGCGGATCCCGCGAGCACGACGAGTGAAGAAACGGACAGGACGGTCAAACGACGAGCAGTCAACATATCGGGCCTCTCTCAGAATCGGTTGGGTTGCGTGTCTTCAGCGTATACCCAGAGACGCCCAGAGCGAATGGCTCGACCAAAAGCCGCACCAAACAGCCGCAATTTGGGCATCTTTGGGACCTCGAGACGCCCTTGAAGCGTCAAAACCGCAGCCCAGCCTCGTACAATGGTCATCCCGAAGCCTGCTACGAGAAAGGTGATCTTCCCGATGGCGTACTACACCAAGCTCGGAACCGTCCCGAAGAAGCGTCACACCCAGTTCCGTCGCCCGGACGGGGCGCTCTACTCCGAAGAAGTCTTCGGCACCGAAGGCTTCGTCGGCCCGACCTCCACCCTCTACCACATCCACCCGCCCACCCAGGTGACCGGGTGGAAGACCCTGTACCGGACCGCGCCGGAGTACGTGGAACAGGAAGTGATGCGCATGCGTCACCTCGTCTCCAAAGGGCTGCCCGTCGACGGCGACCCGGTAACAGGACGCAAGGTCGTCCTCGGCAATTCGGATGTGGAACTCGGTATCTGCCTCCCGGCAGAGTCCAAGACGCCGTACTTCTACAAAAACGGCCAAGGTGACGAGTGCCTGTTCATCCACCACGGCTCGGGCGAATGCCGCACCATGTTCGGCACCCTGAAGTTCGGCCCCAAGGACTACATCGTCATCCCGAAGGGCACGATCTACCAGATCGAGTTCGACCCGCTCGCCGACGAGGATCGCCCGAACGGCGTCAGCGAGGACGAGATGCCGTTCGGCAAGTTCCTCGTCATCGAGACGTGCAACGCCAGCCACATCGCGCCGCCGCCCGGCTACCTCTCGAAGAAAACGTCGCAGTTCCTCGAGCACGCCCCCTACTGCGAGCGTGACCTGCGTCTGCCCGAGATGCCGATGACATGGGATGAGGATGGCGAGTTCGAGGTCCGTGTCAAAGCGCGCAACTGCATGCACTCGTACACCTACCACTACCACCCGTTGGATGTGGTCGGCTGGGACGGCTGCTACTACCCCTACTGCTTCAACGTCGACGACTTCAGCCCGATCACCGGCGAGCTGCACATGCCGCCGCCGATCCACCAGACGTTCGAAGCCCACAACTTCGTGATCTGCTCGTTCTGCCCGCGCATGCTCGACACACACCCGCGGGCGATCAAGGTGCCCTACAACCACTCGAACCTCGACTCGGACGAAGTGCTGTACTACGTCGAGGGCAACTTTGGCTCGCGCAAGGGCATCGATATCGGCTCCTTCACCTGTCACCCGCAAGGCATCCCCCACGGGCCCCACCCCGGCACGATCGAAGCCTCGATGGCGCACGACTACACCGCGGAGCTCGCGGTTATGGTCGATACATTCCGTCCGCTCTTCCCGACCAAACTCGCGGTCGAGATGGACGATCCGAAGTATCCCGCCAGTTGGGAGGGCGAGCACTTCCCCGGCGCTTCCAAGTCACGCCTGAACGGCAAAGCCGGTAAACCCCGCTTCCCCGCGACGCAGGACGACAACGCCGAACTCGTCCGCGTCGATCAGATCGATGTTCGCAGTGGCAAGCCGGCGGGTCGCCCCCACGAGCAGCCCGGAAGCCCCAACGACACCATCGAGACGCCCGCTCACCAGTAACCTGATTCCGTTTGTCGCACCGTAGACCTTCACCGGAACCACACGATGATCAAGACGACCACCGTTAGATGCCTCGCCCTCTGCACCGCGTTGTGCCTCGCCGTCCTCGCCGCCACCCCGTCGACAGCCTTCGCTCAGTCACGACCCGATAGCCGTCGTGGCCAAGCAAAGGATCCGGTTCAATCAGCGCTGGATGAGGCGATCCGGGCCGAGCTGAAGCGACTGGTATGGGCGGATGAGGGCCAATTGACTCCGGCCGGCTTCGGCACCGCCCTTCGTGAGGTGGACGCGCTCCAACAGCAGGCGGCGTGGTACATCGAGGAGTCCAACACGGATCTCTTCCGCGAACTCAGTCGGACCGAGCGTCTGCTTCGCCTCATGGTCGAGGGGCGCCAGACACAGAACAGCGAGCTCTGGTCAATGCTCGTCGAGCACCCCGAGCTTGCGGACGCGGTCGCGTTTACCCTGCAGCCCGGTCGGGACCAACTCGGCGACGCGATGCTCGTGCTCGACTCGCTCCGTCGCCAGTTCGGGGCCGAGCGTCTGGCGGCTTATGCGAACCTCACCGCCGCCATCTGCGCGGTTCACGACCAACCTCGATCCGCGCCGGGACGCAACCCAACGGCCTCCGCCAGTCCGAACGAGATCTGGGCCTACTACGTTCGCTACGAAGAAAGGATGGCCCTCGGCGTGAAGTCGATGCCCGCCGACCTGCTCGCCCACGTGGTCGATACGACCGCCTCCGTCGCCGAGATGCAATGGGCGATGGAGCGCTACGGTCGGGACCCGCAGGTCGGAAACAGGTACGCCGAAATCTCCTACGACGACAACGCGCTCAACGAAGGCCAGAGCAAACGCATCGACGCCGAGCAGTACACCCTCCAGAACATCCGGCGTGTCGGCGGCGTGTGCTCGGAGCAGGCCTACTTCGCGGCCCATGTCGGCAAGGCGATGGGAGTCCCCACCGTGGAGGTCTCGTCGATCGGCTCGACCATGGCCCACGCATGGCTCGGATTCCTCCGCGTTCGCGGCCGCCAGGCGGTATGGGACTTCGAAAGCGGTCGCTATGACGAGTACAAGAAATATGTCGGCTCGTACCGGGATCCGCTGGCCGGAGGAGAACAACCCGAGGGCCATGTCGCAATCCTCTCCCAGATAGTCGGGACAACGCCGGAACAGATCCAGGTCGCGGTCGCGATGCACGACGCCGCGGCGGCCCTCGCGGAATTCGAAGAGAACTCAGACGCCCCGACGATCGCCCTGAAACTCGATGTCGAGCAGAGCGTGGCTCCGGTCCGGGTAGCCGACGATGCCGGAATCAGCGAATTACTGACCGCGGCGTTCAAATCGACCGGTGCGGAGCGCCGCATCTGGGATCTTGCCGGAAGACTCGCACGAGACCGGCGAATCGCCGGAGACGATCTCGAAGCGATCTTTGCGTTCCTCGAACGACTCTGCGGGCGAAACGAGGCGAGTTATTTCGCGACCACCGCGCCTCAACTGCTCTGGGCTCTCGAAGACAGTCGCGTGCAGGCTCGCATGTACGACCGCGTCGCACGGGCGGTACGCAATGTTCCCGGCCAGGAAGCCGAGGTCCGCTTCCTCCAGGGCGACGGATTCCGCGACCGCGAGATGTACCAGGAAGCGATGAACGCGTACCTGCTCCCGACCAAGTACCGCAACCTCGACGGCCCGTGGACCGTCGAGGCGGTGGACCGGATCACCGCGCTCCTGAACACGACTGGCAAAATGCAGCATCTCCCCGATCTGCTCGCAGATATCTTCCGTCGGGTCCCGCGGCCGAGCACGGAGGGGTCGTTCGCGCAGCGCCGCGGCTCGGTCTGGGCCCAAGTCGGGGAGCGGTACCATCGCTCGCTGGTCCTGAACGGCCGAACCAACGAAGCCCAGAACGTGCGAAGGCAGCTCGATACGATCGTCCGCGTCGTACCGTAATCGGTTTCGCCAACGGACGGCCGATGCCGCTTTTTCGTCTGGGAGTCGTCGGAACGATGTCGCTTCTGCTTGTGTGAGGTCCGCCCCCGATTTAGCATCTGGCGGGCTCCCGTCGTGAGCCCCCCGCCGCCCGATAGGAGCAGGATGCGAAGAGGACGGAACGGATACCAGGCCCCGGTGAAGCGCACACGCCTGAGCGCAGCCGCCTGCGTGCTCGCCGCATCAGGTACTGTTTTCGCCTCGCAGCCCGCGCCAGGGAAGCCAATCGACGGCCGCTCATTCTCCGGTGTCAGTCTCCCGAGCTCGCCCCAGTCGTACCCCGTCGCGTTCGGCGCGACACGGGCCTGGAGTTGGGCCGAGGCATCCGAAGTCGGCGGCACGGATCGCCTGCTGCTCGAGGGCGATGTCAGGGTCGAGATCGGCGGCTACGACTTTACCGCTACCCGCGCCGTCATTTGGATCGAACCGGTACAGATCGTTTCCGCTTCGGGCGCGCGGGCTGCGGCGGACCAACTGGCAATCTATTTCGAGAATGTGCGTGACCCCGGAGGATCGCCCGGGCCACAGCCGGGCGTCGGTCAGAGCGCGGACCGACTGCTCGTCACCGGCCTGATCGTTCGGCAGCAAGCCGGGATCGCCCTTCGAGCTGACGACATCCGAAGCGGACGCCCCGAGCCCGATCGGCAGAACGCATCGTCGGCCGCCTCGCTCAATCGTGAGGGCGAAGCCCGGCTCGCAACTTTCCTCGCCTCGATTCAGGACGGCCCGCAGGCTCCGGGATCGCTCGAGCGTCCCGTTCGCACGGACGTCGTGGTCGAACGCGTCCCCCCTATCGATCCATACGCACTCGCCGACACGGAGTCCTTCCAGGACACCCGCCCCGAACAGCCCGTGAACCCCGGTTCGGTCGTCCAGCCCGGCCCAACGCTCGGCACGGTCACGTTCAGTTCGCCGGAGATCATCGTCGCCCCGGACCAGGACGGTGCCGGCTACGCTGTCATGTTCACCGATGGCGTGGGTGTGACCTACGAACTCGACGGACGCTCCGGCTCTCGCCAGCTCACCGCCGAACGAGCCGTCGTGTTCCTCGAGGATGGGGTCGAAGCCGGCGGCGGCACATTTCGGTCCAACGAAGTCGCTGGCGTCTACCTCGAGGGCGACGTCAATCTGATCGCCGTGGACACGCCCGCGAGTCTGCGCGGCGAACCGACCGATCTCGGAGAGCCCAACCGCTACACCCTGCGGGGCTCGCGGGTGTACTACGACCTCCGTTCTGATCGTGCGGTCCTGCTCGACGCGGTCTTCTGGACATACGACGCTTCGCGCGGCATGCCGCTCTACCTGCGAGCCGAATCCATCCGCAAAGAGTCGGACAACCAGTTCGCCGCCGACAACGCCAGACTGGCGAACGTCGCTTTCGCAGACCCGCACTTCTCGATCGGCGCGGATTCGGTCACCCTGACCCGGCGCGCTCGTCCCGACGGCTCGTTCGCCAACGCGGTCGACGCGAAGGGCGTCGGCTTCCGTGTCGGCGACCTCCCCGTTCTGCAGCTGCCACGAGTCGAGGGCGAACTGCGCCCAACCCCGCTCCGCCGACTGGCATTCGAGAGCGATGCGGGTTCACCCGTGCTCCGGACCGAATGGGATCTCTATTCAATTTTCGGCGTCGATGCGGCTCCGGCGAACAGCGCGTCGTTACTCGTAGACGGCTACCTGGATCGCGGCGTCGGCGTCGGCGCGGATCTTTCTTGGGGAACCAGCGACACCGATGGCTCGATCTTCGGGTACTACATCCACGACAGCGGCACCGACCGATTTACCACCGGCGAGTCACTCGACCGCAACGGCGAGAGCCGAGGCATCGTTCGCGCAAGCGGACGCTACCGGCTCGACGAAGTATGGACGCTCTTCGGCGAAATCACCTACGTTTCGGATGAAGGGTTCGTCGACTCGTTCTTCGAACGAGAGGCCGAGGTCGGACGCGAGTTTACCAGCAGGCTGTTCGTGCGCCGCGTCGACCCGAACGGTCCGCAGAACACCGGGCTGACACTCGAGGCGAACACAAACCTCAACGATTTCCTGATCAACGAGCACCTGCTCCAGAGCCCCGGCTTCCAGACCGAGCGGCTCCCCGAGGCCGCCTACTCGGTCGTCGGGGACGATATCTTCGGCGGCGCGCTCACCTACTACGGCGAAACCCGCGCGGGCGTGCTAAGACTCAACCTCGCCGAGAACGATCTTCGGGAGCAGGGTTACACAAACGCCATCGCGCAGGACGCCTTCGGCATCAACGCCAACCAGACGGTCGCCGATCGCCTCCGCGCCGAAGGGTACAACTCGTCCGAAATCCTACGCTTCGACTCTCGACACGAGATCGAAGCGCCCATCCGTCTGGACGAGCGTGGCGCGTGGAACCTGACGCCATTCGCCGTCGGACGCTTCACAGCCTACGACACAGACTTCGACGAATTCCGCACGGCATCCGGTTCGGAAGAGCAGGACGAGTACCGCCTCTGGGGCGCAGTCGGCGCACGCCTCGGCACTTCGATCGTGAAGGTCGACAACTCCTTTGGCAGCGAACTCTTCGATCTGACCCGCCTCCGCCACATCGTCGAGCCGACGGCCACCGTCTGGTTCTCCGAGTCATCCCTCGACGACGGCTCGTTGCCCATCTACGACGAGACCGTCGAAGGCATCGCCGATGGCTTCTCGTACCGCGTGGGGCTGAGGAATACCTGGCAGACGAAGAGAGGCCCGTCCAACGCGATGCGCAGCGTCGACTGGCTCGTTCTCGACACTTCCTACACGTGGTCCGACGATGACACCCAGATCGACTCGCCGTACGGCCGTTTCATCGATTACCGCCCGGAGTACTCCAACTTCGGCGAGTTCGCGTCGGTTCGCGCTTCGATGCTCCTCACCAACGCCTTGGCGTTGACGACCGACTGGACCTACGACACCGATGCCAGCGAGACGCGTCGGATCTCCACCGGGGCCCTCGTCGACCACGGCTACGGCTACAGCAGTTTCTTCGAGTACCGGTCCCTCGACGTCATCGATTCCGACCTGCTCCAGGCGGGCTCGCGCTACGAACTCACGCGGAAGTACGCCGTCGAGATCTTCGGAACCTGGAACCTCGATCGGGACGAGTTTCAGACCATCGGCAGCAGGATCGAACGCCGGTTCCCGCAGTGGACGCTCGACGTCGGCCTCGACTACGACAATATCGACGACAGCGTCTCGCTCGGCGTCTCCGTGCGGCCGGTCGGGCTCGCAAGCGAAACGCGGACCCGCGTGTTCACCCAGGACGAGGACGCCATCGATGTGCTCGCCAGCCCGTCACGGCTCCGTGCGACGCGCCTGAACTCTGGCCCGTTTGATCGATGAGATCGAGGCTGGGAAGACGCTGCTGGCCAAAAACGAAACAAGCCGCGCCTCATCGGCACGGCTCGCTCACTCATTACTGAATCCGCGATCGCCTGATCAGGCGTTGATCTCGGTCACCTTGACCTTGAGGAAACGCTGGCGGTGGCCCTGCTTACGACGGTACCCCTTGCGACGCTTGAACTTGATCACGTCGATCTTCTCGCCCTTATACTGCAGCGAATCGACCGGCTGACCGGTGTTCTTGTCGGTGTAGGTGTTGCGGATGATCTCGCCGACCACCGTGGCACCCTCGACATACGGGCTGCCGAACTTGGCGTCGTCGCCGCCGATCGCGAGGATGCGATCGAAGGTGATCGAGGAGGCGTCATCCGCGATGTCACGCAAGTCGATGGTGATCTCGTCACCGACCGAAGCCTTGATCTGGGTTCCGCTGTCTTCGATGATGGCGTACATCTGACGCTCCTTGCCTGAGAACGCCTTTTCGGCGTGATCTGACTGACTAAGACGGCCGCGCACCGCCCGCCTCGTGCGGGAACCGGACGCTGGCGCGAGTCGGGCAGGATAGACATTTCAAGCACGGAACGCAAGTTCTCACGACGGGCCAAGGCCCGAAAACCGCCCTTACACGCCGCCGGGAGCAGCCACCGGACGCCAGCACGCCTCCAGCGGAGCATCGAGATCGGTCGCGAGCTCGGCCAATCCGTCTGAATCCAGGTCTGCAAGAGGCGTGAACACCCGGATTGCCTCGCCACCGCTCGTATGCAGGGCTTGGTCGAGGCCTGCCAGTTCGGTCACGAGGGCTGCTTGCTCCGTGACCCGATGGAGAGCCTCAAGGTCGCCCCCAACGCTGATCGGCCAGATGATGCGCTCGCAGCGGTGATCCGCCGCCATCTCGACCGCGTGCAGCAGAAGCGACGCGACACTCAGGCGGGTTCGCGTGGTGAACTGCTCCTGCACGAAGACATCGCGGAAACCGAAGAGTTTCGCCTGACGATCGACCATCTCGGCCCGGTTCCGCGCCGAAATCGCTCCGGGCACATACGGCGGCTCGTCGGCGAAGAGCCCGGAGCCGACACCCGGCAGCCATCCGTAAACGACCGACCGTCCCATCCCAGCCGATTCAACCCCGTCCGCCTCCGACTCAACCATCAGCGAGGCGATGAGGGAGGCGTAGCCTCCATTGTGGATGATCAGAGAGGCCGGTGTTGAATCGTTGGCGGGCTCTGGCATGGCACTGAGATTATCGGATCTCCGGACCCGGCGCATCGAAAAGGGCGACCCGGCGGGCCGCCCTTGATGGGATACAGTGCGTGCTGGCTCAGCGGGCGGCGTGCGATGACGCAGCCTGCTCCCCGTACACCTTGGAGCGCAGGAGCAGCAGAGCCGTCTCCAGCTGTGGATCGTTGCCTTTGGTCAACAGATCCTGCGGGTTCGGACGATCGGCATCGGCGATCGGGCGCCCGTTCTCATCCAGTTCGATGACATCGGCGTCCTGACGCAGACGCAACGATTCTCCGACCTGATCGGGGAGCATCTCCACGACCACATCGGGCTGAATGCCCCACTGCGAGCGGTCTCGGTCTTCGCTGCGATGAATAAGCCTACCATCGGGGAGTTTGTAGAAGTGCGTCGTCAGCTTGAACGCCGCGACGCCACCACGAAGCGTATACACGTTTTGCACCGATCCCTTGCCGAACGTGCGGTCGCCCACGACGATCGCGCGATCGTAGTCCTGAAGTGCGCCCGCCACGATCTCAGAAGCCGAAGCGGAACCGCCATTGACCAGTACGACCAGCGGAACATCGGGCAGTTCGGCCCGGCCCGCCCGGAGGCGCTGACGCTCGACAACGCGACCGCGGCCGTCTTCCTGTGTCACCACGTTGCCGGATGAATCGATGAAGAAGTTCGCGACGGCGACGGCCTCGCTCAGCAGTCCGCCAGGGTTGTATCGCAGATCGAGGATCAGGCCCTTCAAGTTGTCCCGCCCACCGGTGCGCATCTGGCGAACGGCCTCGCGGAGTTCCGCCGAGGTGGTCTCGTTGAACTGCGTGAGTCGGATGTACCCGATGCCGGCGTCCGGATCGATGTAGTAGTCCCAGTCCGTCTCGCGCGGTCCCGACCGGTCCCAGCCCTTGCTGGCATAGATCGGGATGGTGGCGCGCCGCAACGTCACTTCGATGAGCTCTTCGTTGCCCTCACGCTCGATTGAGAGTGTGACAGGTGTGCCGTTTGGCCCGGTGATCTTGTCGACCGCCTGCGAGAGCATAATCCCCAGCGTGTCAAAGCCGTCGATCTTGCGGATGATGTCGCCCGCACGGATGCCGGCGCGGGCCGCCGGGGTACCGGACAGCGGCGTGACGACCTGCAGCTCGAGCGCGTCGTTCAGAGAGATCTGGATGCCGACACCGGTGAATCTCCCCTGCGTGCTGCGGTTGAATCGAGAGAGTTCGTCCGGCCAGATGATGGACGAGTACTCGTCCAGTCTGTTCATCGCACCGTTGCCGAACTCGTGCAGCATCGCCTCGGTAGCGATCTGGGTCGTTTCGGCGTTGATCCTCATCGTGGTTTGAATCACGGTGTGGATCGTCTGGATGGACTGGTTGGCGTCGACATCGCGTCCGCGTCGCGCGTTGATGTACTGCTTCGATTCGTCGATGCCAGCCAGGAATGCTTCGACGGCGTCCTCGTCTGCGAGTTTCGGGAACGCCGCGGCGAGGTCCTTCGTCCTCGCCATCGTCGCGAGCGCGTCGAGACCGCCGATGGTCATGTCGTACGCGCTGATGCCGTCGACATGGAAATCATTTGCCCGGTAAATCGACTCGAGGACCATGAAATCGGTCACACCGTCGAGTTTTTCATGCCAATCGTCGGCCAGACCGTTGTAGGGCGGAAGCGCATCTTTCCCGGCCTCGACCCGTTGAGCGGACTGCATTTCGTGCAGACGCTTGGGCACGTACAGGCGGAGCATCAGCAGTCGCTGGTTCAGTCGGTCCAAATCGTCGGAGTACCGCCCCGACTCCTCGAACAGGATGTTCAGCCGGTTGTACAGGCCGTGGGCGTCGAGCCACTCGCCCTCCTCCTCGTGCCGTTTCGCGGCTTCTTCCGCATCGTTCAGCACGCGACGAACGGCCGGCTCGTCGAGGACCGCCGCCTTGTTGATCGAGAACTCGTACAACTCGACCACGCTCATAAGGGCGTCACTGAGGGCGGTCTCGGCCGGATACTCCGCCAGAGTCGCTTCCGATTCCGCGATGCGCTCATCACGCATCTGCTCGCGCGACTCGATGTTCCGCCGGTACTGGTCGATCGCTCGACCGAACTCCACCAGCGCGGGGTCATCGAACTCAGATGGCAGCGACTGCAGCAGTTCGAGGGCGTTGTCGCCCTGGCCCGAGTCCGCCGTGGACCAGAGGTGAGCCGACCACTCCGCGAGCCGGTCCCCCGTCACGATCTGGCCGGGGGCGGCCTGCGTCGTCGCGGGGGTGGAAAGGCCGGCGAACAGCGTCACAACCCCGAGGGCGGTGGATGCCAGCAGCGTGCGAACGGAAACCTTGGTCATGTGCGTACCTCGTGGGTGAACGTCCCTGTTGCGGTTACACCGCATCCTATGGTGTACGTGCCGGACCGTCCTCCGGTTTGCCCCGACACGCCCCGTCCCGCGAAAATCGGCTGTCGACCGCCCGCAAGTCCATCAAGGCCGGCAGACGGGCCCGTGGCCTTCCGGTCGGGCAGTAGTTGTACCGGCTGGTGAGTCTGAGGCGGCAGTTCTCGGGCGGACCGGATGCCGAAGTCCCGGTCGGACGTATACTCGATCCGTGCTGCCTGCCGTGCTTTTACTAGGAAATTCTGCCGGTGCTGCCCCTGACCCGGACGCCACCGATCGGCTTCGCATCCTCCTCTGGGCGGGCGTCGTGGTTCTGTCGCTGCTCTTCGGGCTCGTCCTGCTGCTGACGGTGCTTCGCGTGGTGCGTCGACGGTACTTCCGGAAGCAGCGAGCCGCCGCCGCGCGCGTCAGCGCGCCATGGGAGGAGGCCGGACAACGCGTCCACCCGGTCGAGGGCGGCCAACTCGTCGAGGGGGCAACGCCGGATGACGACCCCGAGGGCTACCGGAAGCAACTTGAGCAGTTGTCCGACGACCCCAACGACGATACGGGCCCGCTGCCCGGTGACGACGAAGGTGATGAAGACGACGACCGGGGCTGGTAGGCCGGAGCGACCGGCCCGTCAGCCGATCAGCGGTTCACCCGTGTCATGCCGAGAGCCCGGCGGAGGTCACTGAGTTGGCCGGCGTGTAGCGCGTTGTGCAGGCTGACGCGGATCACCAGATCACGAAGCGGATACTCCGTCTCGCCCCACGCGATGGAGTCGGCGAGGTCCTCGTCGCTTGCCGCGGCAATCGTGTCCGCTAGCGTTTCGATCGCCTGGTCGAAGCACTCGACGCAGACATCCAGCGTGGGCCAGAGACTCGGCTCATCGGTAGGACTCGACCCGACAGCCACGGCGTCGGAATCGAACCGCGACGTCGTGCCGCGTCGCCCGTCGCCACCGGTGGATGTGAGGAAGAAATCCGAGGGCAGGCTCGGCCCGCCGGCCCGCTCTGCGAGTCGGCCCATCGTGAAGGCGCAGTGCCCGAGGATCCACGCAACATGGTTCGGCAGGCCGGATGCCTGGGTGGTCCGAGTCTCGTCGGTGAAACCGGTCAGAAACCGCTTCAGCATTGGCGCCGAAGAGCGGGCGGTGTGAGCCAGGGCACGGGCTGCCGGGGAAGAGGTCGCGGGCATGGTTCGCTCTCGATCTGGTGGGATTCGGACTCTGCAATCAGGCATGTTCATCGGAAACCGCTGGGTCCACAAGCCCCAGCGCCGCAAACGCCTGCATCCGTATGCGGCAGGAGTCGCATCGCTGACACGGACGCCAGCCGCGATCCCCGACCGATTCGGGGTCGTAGCACGAGTGGGTTTGGGCGTAATCCACGCCCAGATCCATCCCACGCCGGATAATCTCCGGCTTCGTGAGTCGCAGAAGCGGCGTCCGGATCCGGGGGCCGCGGCCCTCGACCCCCGCTTTCGTCGCGAGGTCCGCCATTTGCTGGTAGGCCTCGATGAACTCCGGGCGACAGTCCGGGTACCCGGAATAATCCACGGCGTTCACTCCGGCGAAGATCGCCTTCGCGCCCAACACCTCGGCGTAGCCAAGGGCATACGACAGAAAAATCGTGTTCCGTGCGGGGACGTAGGTCACCGGGATGCCCTGCTCACCCGGGGAAGATCCCGGCTCGCCTTTCGGAACGTCGAAATCGTCGGACGTCAGGGCCGAACCGCCGAAGGCGCGGAGATCAATCTGGATCACCCGATGAGAGGACGCCCCGAGCGACTCCGCCACCGACGCCGCCGCCTCGAGTTCGGCCTGATGACGCTGGCCGTAGCTCACCGTAAGACAGTGGCACTCGAAACCCTCCTGGCGAGCGATCGCGAGGCAGGTGGCCGAATCGAGGCCTCCCGAGAGCAGAACAACGGCAATTGGCGAGTCGGTCATGAAGCCGTCACGATAGTGAACCGAACGGCGGGTGTGCCGATGAGTCACCCGGATTTCCACCGAGATCGGCGGAGCGATGCTCCACTGGAACACCGGCCACCGATCGGGTATTCTCTCCGACCCGGTTCACCCCGGCCTGGCCATCTGGCCTCCCCCATCCTGCCCGGGTGGCGGAACTGGCAGACGCGCTACCTTGAGGTGGTAGTTCCGGAAACGGAGTGGAGGTTCGAATCCTCTCCCGGGCACTTTTACGAACGACGCCGCTCCACAACGGAGCGGCGTTTTCGTTGATACGCGGCGAATCGGGTCACGCGTTCATCGAATCCGCCTCGATCAGCGGTCCAAGCGCCCGCCTCATGATCTTGCCGGTCGGGTTCCGAGGCAGTTCATCGAGTACCCGAATCTCGCGCGGTATCTTGTATCCGGCGAGCGACTGCTTGCAGTGGGATTTCAACGCCCCCTCGTCGAAACTCGCTCCTTCTTCCAACTCCACGAACGCGACGGGCAGTTCGCCTCGGATGCTGCAACTCCGACCGATGACGGCTGAGGCGTGAATCGACGGGTGCGAGTTGAGCACCTCCTCAATCTCGCGCGGGAACACATTTTCGCCGCCGACGATGAGCATCTCTTTCAGGCGACCGGTGATGAACAGGTGGCCGTCCTTATCCATCCGGCCGATGTCACCGGTGCGGAAGAAACCGGCCTCGTCGAACGCCTGCGCGGTTTCGTCCTCGAGCTTGAAGTAGCCCTTCATGATGTTCGGCCCACGGAAGCGGATCTCCCCCTCGCAGCCAGCTTCTAGCTTCTTCTCCGTCTCAGGATCGACGATCCGGCAGTCCAGGCGCGGCACGCACGGGCCGACGGAGTGGCGCTTGTAGTCCCACGGCTGGCACATGTTTGTAACCGGCGATGTCTCCGTGAGGCCGTAGCCCTCGGAAATGCGGACCTCAAAGCGCTCGTTGAACCGCTGCGCGATGTCGTCCGGAAGCGGCTCCGCTCCCGACACCGCGTAGCGCAGAGAGCGAAAATCGCCGGGCCCGGCGTTCTTGAGTTTGAGCAGGGCGCCGTACATCGACGGGATACCGATGAACGCATGGGGTTTGTGCTTGCGGACCAGCTTGACAATCTGCTGCGGCACGAATCGCGCGGTGTAGATCGCGCGGTTGCCGATTGTCAGAGGCAGGATGGTGAGCACCGTCAACCCGAAAGAGTGGAACTGCGGGAGCACACCGAGCAGCGTCGAGTCCTTCGTGAACCGAGCGTGCTCGACGGCCTGTTGAACGTTCGCCTGGAGGTTGCCGTGTGTGAGCATCACGCCCTTCGGCTTGCCGCTCGTGCCAGAGGTGTAGAGCAGGACCGCCAGGTCGTCGTCGGACGCGCGTGCTGGCGGCGGATATCAGGAAAGCCCTTGAACGACAACGAGTCCATGCGTGTCAGCGTCTTGACCTGCGGCTCATAGCCCAGAAAGTCGAGCAGTTTCGACGCGCTAATAACAATGTCGGTCTCGCAGTCGTCGATGACATACTGCAGTTCCTGCTCGCGCAGCAGGTAGTTCAACGGGACTGCCGTCCGACCGAGGATCCAGCACGCGAGCGCCGCGACCGGGAACGCCCCAGAAGTCGGGAGCATCACGCCGACATTCTGGGTCTGGCTCTTGGACTCGATGTGGCTCGCCATGTGCAACGCCGCGACCAGCAACTCGATGCGCTTCCATTCGCGTTGGTCATCGACCATTGCGACTTCAAACGGACGAGTCAGACAACGGCGGAGGATCGGCCAGTGGACGCTCATGCGGGCTCCTTTGGTGAGACTGATTCGGCTAGTAGATACTAACATTCGCCACGAATGCTGTCCAGACAAATACTTGCGGAGTTTCACCGGCATCGACTGAACCGTGTCATCGCGACCGGGGTACCAAGAGGGGCTCCGATTGCGACAGCCGCATGTTGCCGCGGCAATCCGGGCACCAATTCCAAAGGAGGGTTCTGATGACGACGCGTTCACTGATCGCCGGGCTGCTTGCTGCTTCCGCTGGGACAACTCTGGCTCCAACGACATGGGCCGACGCCACGAGTCGGGCAGAGCATCGCCTCAGCGGGGAAATCGAAGCGGTCACCGTGTATCGCGGGCAGGCCCTGGTCACTCGCTCGCTCAATCTGGATTTTGCAGCCGGCGTTCACGAAGTCGTGGTGAGCGACCTGCCGGCGCACCTCGTCGAGGGCAGTCTGCACGCGGAGGCCGGCGCGGACGTAAGTATTCGCTCCGTGCGGTACCGCGAACAGCCCGTGCGAACCGACGTGCGAGAGGAAGTCCAGCAGATCGACGCCCAACTCGATGAACTGCGGTCCTCGCTCGCTCGACTCAGCCGGCGCTCCGAGACCATCGAAGGCCGGAAAGCTTACGTCAAGAATCTCGAGAGTTTTACCACACAGAACGCGATGGCCGAACTGTCCAAAGGCGTCCTCGACGCCGGCACGCTCAAGGAACTCAGCGAGTTCATTTTCGCCGAGCAGGAGAAGATCGAGGAGCAGGAAATCGAGTTGCGCGAGCAACGCGAGGAAGTTGAGGCCGAGATCCAGCTGCTTGAGCGGGAGAAGAACGCGCTCGGCGCTCGCTCGACCCGAACCGCTCGGGAAGCGGTGATCATGGTCGAGACACGGAACGGACCAGATCAGGACCTCGACCTGCGGTACCTCGTCAACCGGGCGAGTTGGGATCCTTCGCACACGGTCCGGGCGGATATCTCGGGCGAAGAACTGGTCGCGGAGTATTTCGCGTCTATCCAGCAAACCAGCGGCGAGGACTGGAACGATGTCGAGATGAAGTTGTCGACCGCTACCCCGTCGCTGGTCGCCAAGGCGCCACAACTGACATCGCTCCGCCTCGTCCTGACCCCGAACGGTTCGCAGGCTCGCCAGTCCAGCAAGTACGACCGCGATGCGCTCATCCAGCGTCAGATTGCTGCCGACCAGTTGCGCCAGTCCAACGTGGCGGTCTTCGGCAACTCTCGGAGCGCGACCGACAACTTCGCCGACCTCGACAGTTCGCTGAACCGCATCGCGATGGACTACCAGATCCTCGAACTGCAGGCCGGCACGACGATCAGCGCCGTCGAGCGAACCGCGACCTCCAGCGCGGGCCACACCGTGACGTACACCATCCCGGGTCGCACAGCACTGCCGAGCCGCCCCGAACGCCAGTCGATCCAGATCGCCGCAACGCCGCTCGAAGGTAAGTTCTACAAGGTCGCGATCCCGCTTCTGACCAGCTTCGTCTACGAGGAAGCCATGGTCGTCAACGAGTCTTCCAATGTGCTGCTCTCCGGCCCGGTGACGACCTACGCGGACGGGCAGTTCGTGGGCTACAGCATGTTCGACGACATCGCGATGGGCGAGCGGATGATCGTCGGGCTCGGCATCAACTCCGACCTCCGCAGCGAACGGGTCGTCATCGATCAGCGGGAAGACATCCAGGGCGGCAACCAGATCGTCACGCTGACGGTTCGGCTTTCCGTGCAGAACTTTGGCAGCAAGGACGCTCTGGTGCGCCTCATCGATCGGCTGCCGCAGGTTGATCCGCAGCAGGTCCAGTTGGAGATCGTGGAAGACGGCGCGGCGAGCAGCCCGTTCGTCGACGATCCGGAAGCGGTTCTGACCGATGGGCGGATCGCGTGGAACCTCCGTGTTCCGGCAAAGTCAATCGCCGACGATGCGGCGTCGGTGACCTACACCATCCGGATCGCACACGATCGCCAGATGAGCCTTACCGGCGGCACGCCGTAAGCGTCTGCGAGCGGAACCGGTCACGGCGACGACTCACCGCTCCCCTCAAAGAACGGGGCTCCCGTTCGGGGGGAGGGCAGTCGCTCGCCCAATTCTTCGATGAGTTGACGATCCGGCTGCGTCAGGTCGCCCGGCGCTGGCGTGACGATCTTGATCACCGCGTAGAAATCGCCGGTGGGCGGTGTCCCGCCCTTCTTCGAAGCCTTGGTGGTATCACAGATGCCGTGCCCGCGCACGCGCAGGCGCTGACCGCTCTGCGAGCCGGGGGGCACGGTCAGGTCGACCGAGCCTTTGAGCAGCGGAACATTGACCGTCGTACCGAGCGTCGCCTCTGCGATCGTAAGCGGAAGGTCGATAAGCACATCGAGCGGCTTGCCCGAGTCCCGCCGGAAGTGCGGGTGCTTGCCGATGTGGACCGTCGCGATCAGATCGCCCGCAGTGCCCGTCGTACCGGCTCCGCGTGCCGGATGGCCTGCGCCGCGGACCCGGAGTTTCTTGCCGTCTTCGATGCCGGGCGGCACCGTGATGTCGATCGTCTGCGTGCTCCCGCCCCGCTGGACGCGGACGGACTCATTGCCGCCTCGGACGGCCGTCATGAAAGTGATGTGCAGGTCGGTGGTGATGTCCTCGCCGCGCATCGGACGGGATCGCGCCCTCGCCCCGCCCCGAGTACGGCCCCCGAAAGGCGACCCACCGGGGGAGCGCCCGCCGACGCCGAACACCTCTTCGAAGATAGAACCGATATCGTCTTGGTCGAACCCCGGCATACCGCCACCGGAGCCGCCGACATTGGACCATGTGTAGGTTCCGCCCGGTCGCCCGCCTTGCCCGGGTCCCGGGCCGGCGGTACCCGCGTATGCGTGTCCGAAGCGGTCATATCTGGACCGCTTTTCAGCGTCGGACAACACCTCATACGCCTCGGAGATCTCCGCAAACTTCTTCGCGGCGTCCTCGCCCTTGTTCACATCGGGATGGTACTCGCGCGCGAGTTTGCGATAGGCGCGCTTGATATCGTCTTCGCTGGCGCTGCGAGAGACCCCGAGAATGTCGTAGTAATCACTCTTTGAAGGCATAGGTCGTCAGCATGGTATCCGCGCCGGACGCGATTTATCACCTGTGGGATCAGCTGGACCGCGGATGCCCGAACTCCTCGGCAAGCAGTCGCGCGACCCCGAGCTGACCGGCATCGCCCGCGTTCGACGACAGTCCTCTGACATCAACAATCAACGGACCGGCTCTCGACCCCGTCGAGAGGGCGACGCGATAGGACAGCAGATCGAGAGCACCCTCACCCGGGGCGACCCGGCCCGAGGATGCGAGGTCGCACAAGCGTGCCGACGCGAGCAATCCGGATGAAGTGGCTTCGGAGACCGCTTGGGCGGGGTCGGCCGAGGCGAGGATGATCTCCGCCGGATCGACGCCGACGCGGACAGGGCCCTCTGGCACGACGGTCTCCGGCCAAGGGTAGATATGGTTCGCGACGACCACATCCACCGCTGCCGCGCGAGCAGCGACCTCAGCGAGCACCGCCCCCCCACTTTGCCACGGGATGGCGCACGAGAGAATCCGTTCCCCGTTCGTGAGTTCGGCGAGATCGGCGACAAACTGCACCGCGTCGCCCAGCGCGCCGACGACGCGATCAACCCTCGTCTCGTCGGAGAAATGAGCCTTGGGTATCCAGAGGTCGATGCCACTGCACCGCAACTCGTGACGGCGGATGTGCGCTGCCAGGTCTCGCCGAGCCGATCGGCCGAGATCGCGCGGTCGGGTCAACGGGTCGGCGGCATTCAGCTGGATCGCGTGGTATTGGGCGGACCGAGCGAACTCGAGCGTGCCCCGAATGTCTTGAATCCGACCTTCGGCATCGCGCAGACCCGCAGAGCTCAGGGAGAGTTCGAATGTCGGCAGGGCGAAAGCGTCCATGGGACTTCTTTTCGCAGACCGGATCGTTTCTGGCAAGCGGCTATCATTCCCCTCCCGAGGGAGATTTCATGGCCGAGACCGAATCGACATCGCATCGCCGGACGATCGAAGGGCTGGCCGAAGCCGGGAGCACGCTCTCGCTGGGGCTGTGGGCCGGGGTGTTGCTGATGGTCGGCGTCACCGCCGCCGTTTCCTTCCCGCTGATGGCGGATCTCGATGTCCGGATCCCGGGATACGAGTCGTTCGATGGCGAACACCATCGCATCGCCGCGGGACAAGTGTTGAACCGGGCGTTCCTGATTTCGGACTGGATAGGCCTCGTTTGCCTGGCTGTGGCCATTGTTTGCATCGGCGTGCTCTGGGGAATGAGCAAGCCGGACTTCCGGCGGGTCCGGCCGGGCTTGGTTCTGCGACTCGCTTCCCTCAGTGTCCTCGCGATCATCACGATCTTTCAGACGGCCGCGTTTCGACCGAGTCTGAACTCGAAATTCGAGCAGCTCTGGGGGGCCGCCCAACGAGGCGAGAACGAACGAGCAGCCGAGATCCGTGATCGGCTGGCCCCCCAGCACGCGAAAGCGAGTTTCCTGCTGGCGACCCAGTTCACGCTCGTGCTCGTTGCGGGGCTCAGTGGCGGATTCGATGGCGCGACTCGTCGCAGACGCGAAGCGGAAGACGAGTCGGCATGAGCACACCGGCTCTGACTCCATCGAATCCTCGCGGGAAGCGGGATGTCCCGTTCGAGTTGCCCGAGGTAAGTGCGTCTGAGAAGCGAAGGGCGGCCCGTATCTTCTCGCTGTTGCAGCAACGGCACCCTGATGCGCATTGCGAGCTGGACTACACCACGCCACACGAACTGCTGATCGCGACGATTCTTTCGGCGCAGTCAACGGACAAGGCGGTGAACAAGGCGACACCGGGGCTGTTCACGGCTTTCCCGACGCCGAGCGACTACGCGGAGGCGACGCCGAAACAAATCGAACCACATGTCAAGACGATCGGATTGTTTCGCAACAAGGCCAGACATATCCACGGCGCGATGACAAAGATCGTGGAGGATTTCGGGGGCGAGGTGCCACGCACCATGAGTGACCTGCTGTCGCTGCCGGGCGTCGCGCGCAAGACCGCGGGAGTCGTGCTGAGCGAGGCCTTCGGGATCCACATGGGGGTCGTGGTCGACACGCATGTTCACCGCCTGAGCCAGCAGCTCGGGCTTGTGGCCGAGGGGACGACGATTCCAATGACCGAGCGGTATCTCATGGCGCTGCTCCCACGGGAGAAGTGGGGTCAGATCAGCCACCTGCTGATCTTCCACGGGCGCCGCGTGTCGCCGGCCCGGGGCTACGATGTACTGACGCTACTCGACGACCCCGTGTGCTCTCGCTATTGCAAGCGCACGGCGGAACTCCGCGAACAGGCCAAGAACCAATCCGACTGAGAAAGCACCCGAATGAGCCGACTCGACAAGCTGCACAAACTGCGAGACGCCGATCCAACCGATGCGGATGTGCCCTACATGATCGCGCAGGAAGTCGCCCGAGAGGGCGACCATGAGCAGGCGGTCGAGTGGTATGACCGCTGCATCGAACTCGACCCGAACTACCTCTACGCTTACTTCCACAAGGCCAAATCGCTTGAAGTGGATGGATCGATTGAGATCGCCGTGGCGACGCTTGAAGAGGGCGTGCGCCGCTCGAAGGCCGAGGCGAACGCCAAGGCGCTCGGCGAACTCGGTGAATACCTGACCCAACTCCAGGACGAGATCCGCGCGAAGGAAGCCGACTGACTCGTGTCACGCTTCGGCGACAGCCCGTTCGACCCGCCGGGCTTCGGCAACATGGGCGGGAGATCGCGCCGTCCGCGCGAGGCTACGGAGGCGGACCTCACGCGACGCCAGATGTACGAATCGCCGCCCCGTGACGCGAAGATCGAAGAGATCCGTCCGAGCGGTCGCCAAGGGGTCCTCTGGCGCATCAGCGTGTCCAGCGATGCGATGGAAGCGGAGCGCCTTCCGGTGGCAAGGCTGCCGCGCGAGATCGTCGACGGTCTGCGTCTTGAGTCGGGTACACGTTGGACGCCGGCGCTCGCGAGCGCGGTACTCGAAGCGGCGCACCGTTCGGAGGCCCGGCGTTATGCGCTCAACGCGCTGTCCGTTCGGGCCATGAGCTCTGGACGACTACTGACGAAAATGGTCGCCCGGGGCGCGCCGAAGGTGATCGCGTTGTCGGTGATCGAGGAACTCGAGCGATCGGGCCTCGTGGATGACCGGGCGATGGCCGAGCAGATCGGCCGTTCAGCGATGGCCCAGAATCCGGTTGGGGCGAGGGTCTTGGAGGCGAGACTGCGTCGGCGGGACATCCGAGGGTCGGTCGCGAGGGAGGTCGCTGAGGAACTCACGGCGGATCGTGACGCCGCGGCGGATGCCGAGCGGGTTGCTCGAAAGAAACTGCGCGTGCTGCGCCCGGGTCTTGAGCACGAAGTGATCGAGCGGCGGCTGGTGGCCGCACTTGCTCGTCGCGGCTTCCCGCCGCGGGTGTGCCGGGATGTCGCGAAGCGACTTCTCGGCGAACGGGCGACGGAGCCCGAGATCCGGGACTAGAGTGGACGCATGTCCAAACCACCGTATGACCTCGACTTGCCCACGGGCAGCCGCTTCAACCACGAATTTGAAGTGTCTCCCGCGTTCGTTCGACGCATGCTGACAGAATCACCCAATCGCCTTGTGCTGATCGATTGCCGCGAGCCGAACGAGCACAAAACGGCACGGATCGACGGTGCCGAGTTGATCCCGATGGGCGAGGTGCGTCAGCGGATCAACGATGTCGAGGATCTCATCGATGATGCCGGCGCGGAAAATCCGGAGGTCGTCGTCTACTGTCACCACGGAGTGCGATCGCTGAGGGTTGCCGCGGCGCTGCGTGGGATGGGGATCGCGAACGCTCGCTCAATGATCGGCGGTATCGACCTGTGGTCAGAGCAGATCGATCCCTCGGTTCCGCGATACTGAGCGGATGTCGCACAAACGAGAACCGGCCGGAGAGAGCCTCCGGCCGGTGTCTTGGTCGCTGATTGACGCGCCCTGATTACGGTACGGCGCTCGGCAATTCCATGCGGAGCAGGACGCGAGGCCGGTCGGTCGGCTGACGAACGTTGGAGCGATCGAACACCACCAGCCATCGCGATTCGTAGGCGGGGCGGAACAGGGGGTCGTTCATCGCCTGGAGTGCCCCGCCGCTTCCGGAGCCTCCGGGGATCTCGATCGACTCTATGACATCGGGGTCGTAGCCACGGAGCACGAACGTCGCCATGAACACATCCGAACGGGTGCTAACGATGTTGGCTACAGCGCGGAACAGCGCAAGTTGCTCCTCGGCGTCGCTGCTCGGATTGAAGTCGGTGAAGGCGTAGGCCTTGTCACCACCCGGGCCGAACGAGAACAAGCGACCGGTGTCCGACCATGTTTCGAACGGCGGGGCCTTGGCGTTGAGCGCGTTGGCCCCCACCTCAAGGAAAGTGCCGGTCTGACCGGGGACCGGGAGACCGTCCGACGCCTGGAACTGCCCCAGCAAGGCGAGTTCGCCCTTCGTGACGAAGCCCCTCATCGCGGTCTGGTTGTCACTGCCGGCGATGTTCCTCAGATTCGT
>Ga0070726_10001339_pt1 | contig 25218 bp, 18 predicted proteins | sample tdAd471_FD_67275 | JGI IMG/M metagenome (GOLD analysis project Ga0070726, IMG submission 67275) | Marine sediment microbial communities from the Atlantic coast under amendment with organic carbon and nitrate - tdAd47.1 | ecosystem: Environmental > Aquatic > Marine > Coastal > Sediment | place...
TCGCCAGATCAACAAAGAGTGCGACAGCCTGATCAACAAGAAGACTCACAAGGCACTGGCGACCGGGCTCGGCGTCATCCTCTGCGTTGGCGAGCTGCTCGAACAGCGCGAAGGCAACCAGACCGAAGCCGTTCTCGAAGAGCAGATGACCGGTGGGCTGGCTGATGTTTCCGCCGACGATATGGCCAGCGTTGTGATCGCGTACGAACCGGTCTGGGCGATCGGCACTGGCAAGGTCGCCACGGAAGATCAGGCGGAAGCCGCTCACGCCTTTCTGCGGTCGTGGCTCGAAAAGCGGTTCAACGCGGATGTCGCCGCCGCAACTCGAATTCTCTACGGTGGCAGTGTCAAACCCGACAACGCCGCCGGTTTGCTGGGCCAGCCCAACGTCGACGGAGCACTCGTCGGTGGAGCCAGCCTCAAACCGGAATTGTTCAACCCGATTATTCAGGCCGGAGCGGCATCGGTAGCCTGAGCCTCAGGCAACTCGAATTGTTCCTTCGACTCACAGACCCTGACGCCGTCAGCTGAAACTCCCTGTTTTCGGTTCGCGGCTTTCTCCGATTGAGGAGCCTGTCATGGCCACATTCGCCATGGTGATTCTGATGCTGATCAGCTTCCTGCTGATTCTGGTCATTCTGCTGCAGCGCGGCCGAGGCGGCGGGCTGGCGGGTGCGTTTGGCGGACTCGGCGGCCAGAGTGCCTTCGGAACAAAAGCCGGCGACGTCTTCACCAAGATTACGATCGGCCTTGTCACCGCGTGGGTGCTGCTGGCAGGCGTGAGTGGCATTGCAGCTCGCAACGCCAACCAGGTCTTTATTGACGCGGATGAGTCTGCCGACACGCAGACGGACGACGATTCCGCAGCCGGCAGCTCGATGAGCAGTTCGGCTGACGATGCGTCGTCGGACGAAGCTGCCGCTCCTGAAACCGAGAAAGCGTCCTCCGACGACGCTGCTGCAGGTTCAGACGCTGCTGACGCGAGCCCGGGCGCACCGGCAACGGGCGAAAGTGACTCGGACGACAGCAAGCCTGCTGACGAAGAGAAGTCCGCCGACAGTGACGCGGCCAAATCGAACGACGGTGCGACCGGCGACGCGGACGGTGAGACAAAGTCCGAATAGTTCGCAGACCGAAACGGGCGCGGCGGCAGAACGCGACCTGCCTTCACTGGAGAGTGTCACGTGCTGCTGAGCATGACAGGATTCGGCAACGCGAGCGGTCAGAACGAACGCTTCAGCGTGGCCGCTGAAATCAAAGCGGTCAATAACCGCTACCTCAAAGTGTCGACGCGCTTCCCCGACGTCCTCGCGGCGCTGGAGCCCGAGTTCGAGCGGTTGATTCGTGAGTCGATCGCGCGCGGAACGGTGTCGCTGAATCTGCGATTCGCTCCCGTCGGCCAGGGCAGCCGTTACCACATCGTGCCGGAAGTTATCGCGGCGTACTCGCACCAGCTGAGGCAGATTGGACTGCAGCAGTCGTTGCCCGTCCCGGACTGGAGCGATGCGCTTCTGTCACTGCCGGGCGTGGTGGCTGACGAACTGAGTTCGACTGTTGATCCGAAACAGGAGTGGCCGCTCCTGGAGCAGACGATCCGCGAAGCCATCGAGCGCCTGCAGGAATTCCGGCAGCGCGAGGGCGAGGCCATGCGGCGCGACCTGGGGCTGAACTGCGACATCATCAGCGAACGCGTCGAAAAGATCGCTGAACTTGCTCCGAACGTTGTCAGCACGTATCGCGACAAGGTTCTCGACCGCGTCTCAGAACTGCTCAAGGGCTCGGGCGCGTCGGTGCAGCCGAACGACCTCATTCGTGAGGTCTCGGTCTTTGCCGACCGATGCGACATCAACGAGGAAATCACGCGGCTGCGGTGTCACGTCGAGGAGTTCCGCAAGGTGATGGACGCCTCACAGTCGCAGGGTCGCAAGCTCGACTTTCTCAGCCAGGAAATGTTCCGGGAGATCAACACGACCGGTTCAAAGGCAAGCAACGTCGAGATCGCCCATCACGTTGTCGAAATGAAAGCGGCGGTCGAGAAGATCCGTGAGGTTCTTCAGAACGTCGAATAGAGGGGCTCCCACTGGGGGCTCGCGGCACTCGCCCCCAGCCACCCTCACTGTCTTTGTTACACGCTGATGCGTTTCTTGTTCAGGCACCTGGCCCGATGTCCGACTCACTGGAAACACGTTCGACCGCTGAAGGTGAACCTGTCGCACAGGCCGGTGCGTCGCAGCAGATCGTGCTGATTTCCGGACCGAGCGGCAGTGGGAAATCGACGATCGTTAATCGGCTCGTCAGCGAGTCGCCGGTCAAACTGGTCAAGATGATCTCGGCGACGACCCGTCCGCGGCGGGAGAAAGAGGTCGACGGCGAGGACTATTACTTTCTGTCGGCGGACGAATTTGAAGCCCGCCGGCAGCGCGGCGCGTTTGTCGAGTTCGAGGAAGTGTTCTCGTCCGGATTCTGGTACGGCACGCTGAAGTCGGAACTCGAACGGGCAAGGAAGCTCGGCGGCTGGGCGTTTCTGGAGATCGATGTCAACGGGGCTCTGCGAGTTATGGAGCAGTACCCGTCGGCAGTCTCGATCTTCCTGAAGACACCGGATGAAAAAGTGTTCGAGCAGCGGCTGCGGGATCGCGGCACGGAATCGGAAGAAGTCATTCAGCGGAGACTGGAAACAGCCCGCAGTGAACTGAAGTTTGCGGATCGCTATCGACATCAGGTTGTGAACGATAACCTTGATCGAGCGGTCGCAGAGATCATCGAAATCCTCACAGCGAGGGAGGCGGAAACAGAATGATTGAAGAATTCAAAGAAGAAGAGATCGTCAGCAAGGTCGGCGGTCGTTTTAAGCTGTCGGCTCTCATTCAGAAGCGACTGGTCGCTCTGAACCGAGGCGCTCGTCCGCTGGTGGAACTGCCGACGAAAAACCAGATGGAAGTCGTCGTGCAGGAGATCATGCAGGACAAGATCTTCCTGGATGCTTCCGGCGAAGTTGCCGTTTCTGACGAAGGCCTGCCACTGGAAGCGACCGCCCAGGGCGACGCCGGCCCAACGCTCGACGACCTGCTGTAAGGCCAGATGCGGACGGAACTGCCGGCTCATTGTCCGCGGTGATGTGCTGGCGAAGAATGAGTATCGGCACCGTGAAGCAGAAACCGCGGAGCGGTGACAGATCGTAGCCTTGGGCGTCAGCCCAGGTTCCCAATTGGTTAAACAGTGGATTGAGCCGCGAAGCGGCGGTAGAGCCTGTCTTCTGCCGCTGCTTCGCGGCTCAACTCAATTCTGACGGCTTTTTGCGGGCTCATACCCGCAGCTACGTTCAGCCGCCGCTTCGCGGCTATGAACGAAACGCTGGACTGAGCGCACTCAACTGACCGTCAGCACCCAATCGATCCATCAGATATCGGACTCACAAGACGGAGAACCTCGCCATGAGCCTCAACAAAGTGCTGATCATCGTCGGTGATGCGACTGAGACGCTGGATACGATGTATCCGTATTACCGTCTGATCGAGGCGGGTTTCCAACCCGTGGTGGCCGCTCCGGAAAAGCGTAAGTATCAGATGGTGCTGCACGAGATTAAGCCGGGCTGGACGATCACAAAGGAGTGGGAAGGTTACACCATCGACGCGGACGTCGCTTTCGCCGACGTCAATGAAGAGGAGTATGCCGGCATCCTGTTCTCCGGTGGCCGCGCGCCGGAATACATCCGGTACGACGAGGATCTGGTCCGCATCACGAAGCACTTTTTCGCGACGAACAAGCCAATCGCCAGTGTCTGCCACGGCGTCGAAATCCCCGCTTACGCCGACTGTGTTCGCGGTCGGAAGATGGCGACCGTTCCGAAGTGTCAGTTCGATCTCGAAGTCTGCGGCGGCACGTTCGTCAACGAGTCTTGCGTGATCGACGGCAACCTCGTCAGCGGTCGCACTTTCCACGACAACGGCCAGTACGTCGGCCCGTGGATCAAACTGCTCGAAGACGCCCGCGATGCCGACAAGTGATCGTGGCACGCGGCTCCGTCGCGTTGGCCCGGCAGGCTGACCGGACGAAGTGCGACGTCCGAACGCGACTGCAGGCTTCGATTCGGTGGTGAATAACACGTCGGAAAAATGTCCCGTTTTGACAGTCGCCACCGTGCTCAATTCGGTGAGGCCCAGGGTGGGCGGGGTTATGTTGTTCGGCACGGGAATCGTTATTGTGACGCTGTGTCGAGCTGGTGCGGTGTCGTTGTGATGTCTGCATGACGTCGCGGGAAGCCGGGAGCGTGTCGAGGATTGCCCACGGCACTCTCGTGGGCGGAGCCGGCTGGAACACCGCACAGACGAACGGCGCGGCGGTCCAGAACGCGGGTGGCTCCGAGCGACGCTAGTTCACAGGGGTCCGGGTTTCCGCTTGGCGATCTGACGTTCCAGCACGGTGAGTTTGTCGTCCGCGCCCTTCTGCCTGGCGGGCGTGACATCAATCCGGCTGGGGATTTCACGCATGCTGTCTGAGGAGCCATCAGAGTTGTCTCACCCCAGACCTCACCATTCGATGCCGATGAGCGTCGCTTTCGGCGAGCGCGGTGCCGTGTCGATTGGCGTCGTGCTGGTGGGCTGCTTCTCGCTGGCGTTGAGTCTGCAAAGTCTGCTGACCGGATCGCTCGGACTGATCCCGCTGAACGATCTCGATCGAGCGGCACTCGTCGAAACGCTTGGTGGCATGGCGGTCCTGACTCCGGGCGATCGAACGCTTGACCAGGTCCAGCTCGGCCTGACGCCGCTGCTCCTGATCGCCACTGGGGTTTCGGCTCTCGCGCTCGGGGGCTCGATCGTGCTGCTGCGACTGCGCTGCCAGCGACTGCCCGCGCAATCGAGTTTCGGAATCGCAGCTCCGTGGCTCTGGTGGCTGTTGCCAGGTGGTGTCGAACTGCTGCAGCTGCTGTCGTTCGCAGCTGGGTTGAGCGGTGTTTCTTCGCTGCTGTATTCGCTGAGCAGCCTCGTGCTGCTCGTCGCGTTGGCTGGCTGGTTGAGCGGTCTGCTGATTCTGCAGGGCCAGAGTTCCGGAGGCTCGACGTCGACTTTCATGCCGCGGCTTCCGGCAAGCTGGCCGGTGCTCGTCGGCATCGGAGTCTTCGTCGCCGTCTTTTTTACGCTGAACGTGCAGTTGTATCGAGGACTGCTGGTGCCGCATGGCGATTCGGCGATGTACGAAGAGCATCTCTGGAACCTGCTGCACGGGAAGGGATTTCGCAGTTACCTCGACCAGGGATTGTTTCTCGGCGAGCACATTCAGGTGGTGCATGCGCTGCTGATTCCGCTGTACGCAATCGTTCCGTCACTATTGACGCTGGAGTTCTGCGAGACGCTGGCGCTGGCGTTGGCGGCGCTGCCGATCTTCTGGCTGGCTCGACGAGCGACTGGCTCACGCTGGTGTGCAGTGCTGCTCGCCCTGAGCTGGCTGCTGTATCCGCCACTGCAGTTTCTGGACATCGCCATCGACCTGAAGACGTTCCGCCCGATTTCGTTTGGTGTGCCGGCACTGCTCTTTGCGTTCGATCAATACGAGCGACGGCGCTACCGCACGATGCTCGTTCTGTTTGTGATCGCGCTGTTGTCGAAAGAGGACTACGCGCTGATCCTCGGGCCCTTCGGCTTATGGCTTGCCTGGGATGCGCTGTGCCTGCGACGCCGAGCGGCACTCAAGAATGGAACTGACGATCCTCAACAGCCAGCGTCGACGCTGCGAACGGTTCTTCCCGGCCTGAGCCTGTCGCTCTTCGCCGTCGCCTGGCTGCTGCTCGCAACGCGCGTTCTGATTCCGTGGTTTCGTGCAGGCGCCGAGCTGCACTACGTCGCGTATTTCTCGCGCTTCGGGGAATCACCGGGCGAGATCATTGTCAACATGCTGACAAAGCCCGGCCTGTTGTGGGACGCGCTGGCGACTGCTGGGACGGCGAGTTACGTGCTGACGCTGCTGCTGCCGCTTGCTCTATTACCGCTCGTCGGCTTTTCGAGGTTTCTGGTTGGCGTACCGATCCTCGGACTGCTGTGTCTCAACGAACTGATCCAGGGCGACCCGATGCCGTGGCACCACTTCCACGCGCCGCTGTTGCCCGTGCTGTTCTGGGCAGCGGCCGGAGGTCTCGGGACTCTGTGTCGAATCAAGCTCGACCGTCTGCCAGCGCGGCTGCGATCGACGTTTGAGAATGCGGAATTGAAGTTTGCCGCCGCTGCCTTCAGCGCGAGTCTCGTTGCCGGATCCGTCGTCGGGATCAGTCCGCTGTCGGTGCAGTTCTGGTCGCCGAACTCCTTTTATGCCTGGCAGAAGCTGTACGTGCCCGGTCCGCGCGCCGAGCTGTTTCCGAAAGTTCTCGCGCTGATCCCGCCTGAGTCGCGTGTCGCGTCGACCGATTTCGTGCATCCGCGGTTTACTCATCACGAACGCTCGTACGACTACAGCAACTATCCGCGTCGGGTCGCGAATTACGAAGACCGAGTGCCCGACGACACCGACTTCATCGTCATCGACACGCAGCACTACTACAGCGAAATCAAGACGCTCGACCAGGTCCGCGAACTGCACACCGAGCCCGACAAGTGGGACGTCATCGACTCCGGCACGCAGGGCTATTTCATCGTGTTGAAACGTCGCTCGATGGAGCGTGCCAGGTAGCGAAACTCGCGCAGAGTTTCGTCCCGCTGCATTGAGCATGTGCCGAAACTCTGCGCGAGTTTCGCTACTTCTCTGCTTCGCTCGATGCTTCACCGGCGGCTTCGGCATCTCTCGCTCGTGCGTTGCGGCCGGCGGTTTCGAGGATCGCGACGATGAACAGCACGCACACGATGAGGCCGACGACGGCGGCAGCGGAACTCCAGTCGGCGACGCGGTACAGCAGCAGGCCGCCGAGGCCGGTTGTCAGTGTTGCCAGGTGAACTGTCAGCACGGCGTTGCGCGGCTTGAGGCCGAGGTCAACCAGCCGATGCGAGAAGTGGCTCTTGTCCGGCTGAAACGGGCTGCGGCCTTCCTTCAGGCGGATCAGCATGACCGTCGTGAAGTCGTACAGCGGGACGGCGAGCACGCACAGCGGCGCGAGCATGACGTGCCGGCCAATCTCGGCGGACTCCTCGTAAAACGTGCCGACGATCGTCATTGAACTCAGCAGCAACCCGATGAAGTAGCTGCCGGTGTCGCCCATGAAGATGCTCGCTGGCGACCAGTTCCACCACAGAAAGCCGGTCAGCGATCCTGCGATGATCAGCAGAACGCCGGCGATGAACCAGCGAGGTTCGGACAGGCACGTCAGCATGATCGCCGCGAACAGGATCGACGCGACGAGTCCGATGCCGCCGGTCAGGCCGTCCATATTGTCGAGGAAGTTGAACGAGTTGATCAGGACGAGCATCCAGCCGACGGAGATCACCCAGCCGACCGACGGCCACGGAGCGAAAACGCTGGCTCGAACGCCGGCGGTCGCGAGTCCGCACGCGACGAGGATCTGAATCACCAGTCGCGGCTGCCAGGGCAGATTGCGGAGGTCATCGATCAGCCCCATGACGGACAGCAGCGTGCCGCCGGCAATGATGCTCCACAGCAGCCCGGTGCGAGACAGAGCGCCGTCAAGGTACGGGCGGAATTCCTCGGGGAGCCATGTCGGCGGTTGCTCAAGCCGAGTCAGCCACCAGACGCTGAGATGCGCGGCCAGCAGCGGCAGGACAACACCGAGCCAGATGCCGATCCCGCCGCCGAGCGGTGTCGGCACAACGTGCACTTTTCGCGCGGCTGGTTGATCGACGAGGCCCCAGCTCGGCGCGAAGTGCCGCACCAGTCGCGTCGTGATGATCGAGACGACGAAAGCGGAACCGAAGCAGGCGGCGATCAGAAAGAACATGAAGGAACTCGACAGTCGAAACGCGGAAGTCGGAAATCCGTGGGAAGCCTGGTCGCAGTAAAATCCGACTTCGTGCTGCCCGTCACCGAGAGCCGGTTGTTCGGTCTCGAACGGTTGCTCCGCGTGAGCACATTTCACTCAACCTGACGGCCTTCGCGACGCGCAGCGTGCCCGCACGGCGGAAATGGCAGGAGGTAACAGACAGGCCATCGTTCGGCAATCCGCTCGTGCTAGTCTCAGACAGAAGATTCTCGACTGAGCAGCGCTGCGTCTGTTTCGCCGGTCACGTCGACCGTCGTTCGGACAGAAAGCGGAAACTCAGTTTCGATTCCCGGTGAATTGTCGCGTCCGGCTGCACGTCGGAAACTCGACGGAGAAAGATCATGTTGAGGCATTCTGCCCGAAGATTTGCATCGATTGCCGTGCTCGCGGCCGCCTTCACTGGACTGGAAACGCCAGCGGCCCAGGCCGACCTGCTCGGCCTGCTGGGTGGATCGAGCGGCGGGTCAAGCGGAGGTTCGAGCGGCGGCTCAAGTGGCGGATCGAGCGGTGGCTTCGCGATGAGCTTCGGCAGTTACGGGAGCAGTGGCGGGTCGTCCGGGGGATCCCGTGGTGGCTCGTCGGGTGGCAGCAGCGGCGCTTACGTGCTGCGTTCCGCAGGCTCCAGCGGTGGCTCGTCCGGCGGATCCAGTGGCGGCTCTTCAGGAGGTTCCTCGGGAGGCGTCGCGTTCCGGAGCGGTGCTTACTGGTCGGCTTATGGAGCACCCGCAGCGCCGATGCAGGGATTCGTCCCTGTGGCCGCGGCTGGTTACGCGGGAGCCGCACCGCCCGCCAGTGCGGGACCGCCGGATGTCGCTCCCAAGTGGGCTCGGGCACCAGGCACCGTTCCCGTCATTCCGCACCAGCAGACAACGCCTCAGTGGGTGGCTCCAGAAGCGTTCGCGCGAAGTCACCCCGGACTGATGCCGGCTGCCGTTCCCGCTCAACCAATGGCGTTGCCGCAGGCTTTCCCGCAGCAGCCTCAGCAACTCCCCGCAATGACGTACCAGAATGCGGGCGTGCCTTATCGAAACGTCGCGCTGCCGGCTCAGCTTCAGGCGTTGCCCGCTGCTGCTCAACCGGCAGGTCCGATTCCGCAACAGGCGATTCAGCTGCAGCAGTACGTTGCCGTTCAGGCAACGCAGCCAGCCCCCGGCGTTCCGCCGCAGGCAACTGGCCAGCCAGCAGATCCGAATGGAGCGGCCGTCGTCGCACCGCAGACGAATGCGCCTGCAGTTGCCCAGCCGCAGATTCCTCAGCCTCAAGCCAGGCGGCCACAGGTCCAGGGTCAGCAGCAGCCCGGCGCGGTGGCCGTGCCGCAGCCCTCGCCGCAACTTCAAAGCGCAACGCCTTATGCCGCGCCGCGGGGACTTGTCCCGACGACGCCGAACACCGGTGCCGTGCCGTACGGATTCGCCCCGCAGCAACTCGCCTTCCCGCAGCAACTCGCCTTCCCGCAGCAACTCGCCGCCCCGCAGCAGCAGCTGGCTCCTCAACAGCAGCTCATGCCCCAGCAGCAACTGGCCGTTCCGCAGCAGTTGGCCGTTCCCCAGCAGCAGGTGGCTGTTCCGCAGCAGGTGGCGGCTCCACCTGCTCCCGCGGCGCCGGTTTCTGGTCCGCAGCAGGGGGCCTACACCTACGGGTTTGTTGACAATGCAACGCAACCGCCACCGGGAACACTCGGTCGGACTTATCAGCGGCCGACCCGCATGATCGCGCATGACAAGCCGCCACGCATCGGAATGCTCGACGTCGAGGTGCTGGATTCGGTCCGCGTTGGCCTCGCACCCGACGTTCAAGTCAAAGTGACGGCCCGCGACATCTACAACAACTTTGAGCCGCTCGAAGGATACTTCGGAGACGACAAAGTCTGGCACTTTGAATCCGAACCGCTGCTGCCAACCGTGCCGCACATCTACGACGTGACGTTCGAACTGATCCGCGAACGAACCGAGTACGAACGGCGTTACGGGCGACTGTTCGAGAAGGTTGTCGAGGACAAGCTTGGAACGCTGGGCGTCCGCCGGATTCGGCTGATCCCGGGCCGCATCGTCGACCTCGTTTACTATTGATCGCCTGGGACAACTGGCTGAAAACACTGAGGAACGTCACGTTGATCGGCGAGCTGGCGTGCATTGACGAGTTGCAGAGAACTGTGGCCTGACGGCACGCGGCTCGCCGGGAACGCATCATCTGATGGTGCGCGAGACTGCCGACTTGCCGGCTGCCCGTCTTTCGAGTTCCGCGGCAAGCTGTCGAATTTCGACGTTCTGCGGCCAGTCGATCAGCGCCTGCAGGGCGGCGTCTGTCGCGGTCTCGAATTCTCTGAGCTTCAGCAGACTGCGAATTCGTCGCTGCTCGGTGGCGGGCGTGCGGTGGCCAGCTTCGTCGCGCAGGCGGTCGAACGCAACGACGACCTCGTCATGCCGGCCTGCCTGATACGCGGCATCGGCCCAGATGAGAAACGCGGTCTTCAGGCTCGCCGGATTCGCTTCCCGAAGGGCCGGCTGCAGATCCTCACACGCCGCATTCCACTGCTGCAGCCTCGCCCGACAGACACCCCGCTCACGGCGCCAGAGCAGATTGCGAGGGGAAATCTGTAAAGCCGCATCGTACTGACGGATGGCGTCCGGCCAGCGGCCTCGGGATTCGAAGTACCGGGCGGCCGCCATCGGCAGCAGAGGACTCTGCGGACAGTTGCTGATCGCTCGCGTCAGGACGGCTTCAGCTTCGGCGTCAAGCTGCCGTTCGGCCAGAGCGGCGAACAGGTCCTGAGCAAACTCGGGGTTGTCTGGTGCCAGTTCGACGGCGCGACGCAGCGCGTTCAAAGCGGTGTCGGCGGCGGAACTGTCCTGCGAGGAACTCTGCAGCAGAGCCGTGCCGCACTGATTCAACACGGCTGGTGACTCGCTCCGCAGTTCGATGAGCTTTCGCAGAGCCGCATTCTGGAGCCGCCAGTCGCCGATGCGGCGCGCGGTCGCCGCGGTCAATCGAACGGTTTCAACGTGATCGGGTTCGTCTCGCAGAATGGTGGCCAGCGCGGTCAGCGCATCCTCGTCACGACCGGCGTGCAGGAGTTCGACGGCTTCCGTCAAAGCCTGATCGATCTCAGAGTTCCTTGCGGTGCCATTGCCGATCGTTGCCGATTCCGCGGCCAGCTGCGTGAACCTGGCCTGCAGGCGTTCTCGACGTTCCGCGTCGATTGCCGATTGCGACGAACCGATGGTCTGGCAGCCCGTCAGCAGTGTGAGCAGAACGGCGATGACAGGTCGGGCAGCCATCAATGATCAGTCCTCAACGGGTGGTGCGGGCCGACGGTTCGCCACGCCAGTGTTGACTGCCGTTGCCCCGCTCGAATCCGCAACGGTCGAGTTTCGACGGTCAGCTCGTGTTGCCGGTGCTGTCATGTCAGCATGGATCACCTTCGGGCCGGTGGTCGAGCGCTGCCCCGAAAGCTGCTGGATCGTCTGCGGACTTGAGTCGCGAAGTTCTCGAACAGTCAGCACGATGATTCGCTGCATGATCTGCCGCTGTGTCGATTTCTTCTCGAACTTCTCGCCGATGACCGGCAACCGCGAGAGCACTGGAGTGGATTCCGACTCGCGGGTTTCAACCGTGCCATCCTGAGCCGCTTCCGTAATCTGGACCGAAGCCCCCGGAATCAGCGTCGTCTCAGAGTTACGAAATGATTCTGCTCGACCCGTGCCGTCAGCCTGTTCAACAACGAAGGTGGCTGAGTTGTCGCCAGGATTGTGGGGCAGCGTGATGACCAGCTGGTCGCCGTTCTGGACGCCGCTCTCTTCATTGCAGTGTGGACACAGCCAGCCAATCGGAATCCGTGTGGGCACTCCGCCCGTCACTGTCACGGTTCCTGAGTAGATGTCGGTTGCCGCTTCGGATTTGCGAACCGCGTGTCGAATCTGGTTGACGCGGAAGTCGTGGCCGCCCATCACGGCGAGCGTTTTCAGACCGGCACGGCCAACGGTCGTCAGGTCATCTGCCGTGATGTGCAGCACGCTGGCCTCGACGGTGAATTGTCGTGCCGGGCCGGTGAGTTCGGCACTGGCCTGCTCGATCAACGGTGGAGCACTGACGCGGTCGTTGGCACTGCTTTCCATCAGGTTGCGAGGCAGCGGCAGCGGCTCGGGAATCCTCGAATCCGCTGCGTTGCTTTGTTCTGAGGTTGAGGCGGCCCCACTGTTCGATGACTTACCTCGAAAGATCGGGAACAGACTGCGAGAGTCACGCAGTGCTGGTCGGGGACTGTCACTTTCCGAATCGCCTCGAGCGGCGCGCCATTTCGCATTCGTCACGCCGCGAGACGGCTTCTCGGTTTTGTCGTCCGACTTCGACGATGTCAGCGCGAAGCGGCTCAAGACCGACGCCGGGCGACTCGTGCCTTCATCGTCCGAGTTGGCGGGTTCATTCTTGACGACCGGTTCGGGTTTGTCCGTCGGCACTTCGAACGGACGCACGACCGGGGCGTCGGCAAGTCGCAGCGGAGCACGTTGAGCCGTGCGGGGAATCTCGCCTCCCAGCCGGCGCGGTTCCTGAGGTGTCAGAATGTTGGTGACGGCGGTCGGTGCCTGCTGCGCGACCTTTACGGCGGGTTTCGATTTCACCGGTTCCGTGATCTCCGCCACAGCCGACGGGAACGGAAACGGTGTCGGGAGCGACGGTTTGTCGTCAGTCGAGACCACTGGCGTGGGTGCCGGCAGCGGAAGCTTGATCGCGGAATGTCCGTCGGAGCTGGCGGGAGCTTTCGAGTCGGTCGTCGCTGGCTGCTCACCGCCTGACAGCGACTTGCCGCGCGGAGTCTGTGTCGAACTGCCTGGCCGGCGATCGACCGGGAAGATGGTGCTGACGGGGCGCGCGGCGATCGGAACTTCCCAGTCATTGGCCTCAGCTGCAGCAGCGTCAGTTGTCGCAGCGTTGGTTCTCGCAGCGTCAGCGTTGGTCTGGGCGACGGGCGCGTTCCGTTCTGGCGGAAGCGCCGATGTTTCCGGCAGTGTTGCTGTGGGAAGTTCGATCGTTTCCGTGGCGGGAAGGTCGATGGTTTCTTCGAGCGTTTCGACGGGCTCGAGCGGCGCTGCAGGACGGCTTTCGAACGGCAGGGCTGGCTCGGCAGCAGCCTCCGTGGGACCGGCTTCAACAGGACTGAAGTTACCGACTGGCGGATCGGTCAACGCGGGAGACTCGACAGCAACTGGAGATTCCGTCACCGGAGCCTCCAGCGCTGGTGAATTCACAACTGGCGATTCTGCTGGCGCGGATTTCTCAACCGGAAGTTCGACGGCAGGCGGCTCGACGACGCGAGCCTCCAGCGCGGCCGGTTTCGGCGAGACCTGCAGATCAGCGGGGTCGGGGACTTTTCGATCGACGGGAGTTTCCGGCTCGCGATCTCTCCTGGCAGATGACTCGTCGCGAGGAATTTTCCGCGAGATGGCAACCCGCTCGTTCTCGGGATCAATGTTTGCCGCCGCGACACGAACGGACTGCAACTGCTCGCGCAGTGACGCGAGTTCGCTGACCATCGCTTCAAGATTTTCGGTGAGACGATCCTGCCGCTTCCGGGCAGTTCGGTCGACAGGCTGCTCAGAAACCGGCTGGTTCTGCGACCTTGAGAAACGCGTTGGCCGCAGGCGGTGTTCCGCCGCGACGCGCACGCTCACCATCTGATCCTGAATCTGCTGCTGCTCATCGAGCATTTGCGAGAGTTGCCGGTTCAAGTCCCGCAACTCGACTTCGCTGCCGATCCTCACCGTCTGAATGCGATCCGTCAGTCGGTCTCCAAGATGTTCCAGCCGCCGCTGTGTCGACTCGATGGCCGACTGCAGACGAGCCTCTTCCGCCGTGGGGACGCCGCTGGCAATTGGGGCGCTCAATGTCGAAAAACGCTGCTCGATTCCGGCCAGTCGATCCGAGACGCGGGCAAGACTCGATGCGAATTCCCGTCGCATCTCGTCCGTTCGGGCCGAGTCGCCGGACACGGGCGGCGGAGCGACGGTGCCGGCCACCGGTCCGGTCTGAGGCGCGCTGCCCGGACGGAGATTGTGGATGCCGACGCTGACGATGCTCAGCACCAGAAACATCAGCAGGCCGATGGTCATGGTGCGAAATGCGAGGTCAAAGGATCCGTTCTTCACTGTGCAGCTCCGTCTGCAAACGTCTTCAAGTGCCGATCGTAAGGGCTGCGGGAGGCGGACGGATTACGAACCGACGCACGCAGACCTGGCGGCGCATTGACACCGCTGATCTCTGCATCGGCCTCGCCAAACCCGGAGAATCAGCAGAACCGGCAGAATCAGGAAAGTTGCCCTGAATTGCCCGGATTCGCGCTGGCTGGGTTTCCGGAGGGCAATGGGCCAGGAGCTGTCATTCGCGACCGACTGGTCGCTCTTGGTTCGTTGGATGATCGCGAACCGGACGCCGACGCGTGCCGGCTGATCTGCTGCAACTCGACAGACATTCGTCGGCGGAGCGGAACGCTGCTCAGACTGCGGGGCAACTCATTGCCGAGCAGGCGAGGCGCAGACGAGGTCAACGTACCCGACTGCGGGCCAGCCTGACTGCGCGCAAAAAAAGGCGTGACAGGGTCCCCTCAAAGCTCCTAGCTCTCCCTGTCACGCCTCGGTACGTCGAGCGTTTCGGCCCGCCCTCTATTCAGAACGGCTGGCCAGATTGAGCCGACAACCGACGACCTGCAAGCAGGTCCCGACCAGCTCTCGCAGTCTGGCGTGAAATGCGGAACGCGAACGCTCCTTTCCCGCCAGACCGGTACGTCGAGGCAAACATAGGTCGCGTTTCGGTACGGTCAAATCGTTAGCCCGGAGATCCAATTCCCTGCCGCATCGCTATACTCCGCCGTTGTCTCAAGCCAGCAGGTTTGACACTGTTGACCGATTTGGCAGGTACGCAGTTTCGCGGCGGGCGATGATCCCGAACTCACTGATCCTGCAATCTGCTGAACTGCGAGGCAGCAATGCACTGGCAATTCTCTGGCTGAGCAGACCAAGCCGTCGAGCTGCGTCTCCGGTCGTCATTCCTTTCAACACAGGAAAGCATCATGTTGAGGCACATCTTCAGTTCTTCCCTTCAGGGTTCTGGCCGAGTCGCAGCGCGACTGGTCGCGGCCGTCGCCGTGGTGCTCGCGGGAAGTCTGGCGGCGCTCGCTGCCGGGCCACTGGACCTCGTCCCACAGAACGCCGGAGTCGTCGTTCGGCTGAAGAGCCCGGATGCGACCATTGCGAAAGTCGGCAACTTCGCAAATCAGATTCAGCCGGGCCTGGGCTTCATGGTTCAGGGGCAGGCATCCGCGCTGGGGATCGGGATTTCGAATCCGACTCTCGCTGGTGTCGACCTGAAGCAGGACTGGATGATCGCCGTCTTTCCTGTCGCGAACGCGGAACCGGCCGTTGTCTTTATCGTGCCCGCGACTGACATCGACGCGATGAAGGAAGCTGTGGGAGATGGCTTCAGCTTTGCGACAAAGGATTCCTGGGCTGCGTATTCGCAGGACGAGGCGATCATCGAACTCGTCGAGGACCTCATCGGCGGTGACGGCCAGGCCCTCTCGATGGACCGTCGGGCGGCCGGCGTTTTCGATGGCGGCGACCTCGCAGTTTATGTCAACGCGACGAGCCTTACGGAGACCTACAAAGACGAACTGGCGTCTGCTGACGAACAGCTCGAAGTGTTTCTTGAAGGTCTGAAGGCCCAGGCGTCGGGTCAGCAGGGACTGAATCTTGGCCCGATCTTTGACATTTACGGAGACATCGCCAAGGGGCTGCTGCAGGCCGTCCGCGATTCCGAGTCGCTGTCAGTCGGCCTCGCCGTCACCAACGAAGCCGTCACGATTGACGAACTGGTTCTCGTCAAGGCCGCTAGCGGCACGGACGAATATCTGCAGGCTCACAAGCCCGGCGACATGGCGATTCTCAATCGCCTGCCGCAGGACAAAGCCGGCTACATGGCAGTGGATATGGACCTGAAGGCGCTTGTGAACTGGGGCATGGACCTGGCCGCCAAATTCGCGGAAGGCACAAAGGATTCGGACGACGAGAATCTCCAGAAGGTTGCGGAGATGATCGAGAAGTTCCGAGGCGTGATGGACGAGTTCGACAACGTGGAACTGGGATCAGCCGGCTGGGCCTTCGATCTCAAGCAGGGCGATGCCGGAATTCTGGAAGCCTATACCGTCTCTGAAGCGAAGCCCGCCGAAACGATGCGGCAAGTCACGCAGAAGATGAGCGGGCTGGGCCAGATGCAGCTTCCCGGTATGACGCAGGAAGTCAAAGTCGAATCCGCCGCTGAGAAGTACGGCGACCTGTCCGCGGACGTCATTCGCGTCAAACAGGAATTCACCGAAGAAGCCGATCCGCTGGGAATCCAGAAGGAAATGCAGAAGCTGCTCTACGGTGAAGAGGGCATGGTGCAGCGAGTCATCATCAAGGACGACCATGTCATTCAGACCCTGGGTGGCGATCAGGAAACGATGAAGGAACTGCTGGCGGCGTTCGACGCACCGGCTGATGCGACCACGTTGTCGGTTTCTCAGAAGGCTCGGAACGGACTGCTCGAGCAGGCAAACGTTGTCGGCCTGATCGACCTGCCGTCGCTGGCGATTACGGGCCTGTCCATCGCTTCGAAGACCGGCCAGCTTCCGATTCCTGTTCCGCTGGACGGAATCGAAAACGTCAAGGTGCAGCCGAGCTACGTCGGATTTTCCGTGGGCACGGAACCGCAGGGCCTGCGTTGCCGCACACAGATTTCCGCCGGCACGGTTCGCGGATTCATGGCGATCGCCACGTTCTTCCAGCGACAGATGCAGCCGAAGCGAAATCAGGGCTTCTGATTCGAAAGATCGACAGCTGCGACGGAAACGAGCCCCGGCAGGCCAGACCTGCCGGGGCTCTTCTATTTGGCATGCCGCTGCGGTTTCGCATGTCGCTTCAGTTTCAACCGGCGGTTCGATTTCACACAGCGCTGCCATGACGACAGCATTTGCCGGGAGGTTGCAGGGTGCGTGCAGCAAGCCTTTTCTGGCCGGTGCGTTACGTCGGCAAACACGACAATTCGTCTGCGACACTCTGTATCGAGAGCAATCTGGCTTGCGCAACGCACCAGAGCAAAAACGCCGACTCCACGCACCCTACGGGAATAATCCGGGTTAACCGGCGCTGCGGTGACGACAGGATTCGCCGGAAGTCACGATCGCGAGATCGACTTACAGCCTGGCCAGAGATCGTTACAGCACTTCGCCGAATCGAGCACTCTGCGGATCCTCCGGATCCACCTTCGGCTGCCGCGAGGGTGTTTCGTGCGGAGTTGTGATGCCCGGCACGTTCCGGGTCAGCCCTGCGAAATTGCCAAACGCATCGATCGGTGTATCAAGCGGCGGCAGTTCGACCAGCTCTGTGGGCGGGGCTTCGTCGAGGCCGGGAAGCCTCGGCAGCTGAAGACGCGTCAGCCAGGCGTCAGCTTCGTCGCCAAACATCGCCTGCAGGGAGTCGAGGGCGGTTGCCCGTTCGGAAGCAGACTGAAACTCGTCGCGGAACAGTTCGCGGATGATTCGGTCGAAGATCTTGCTGTCGCGGTTCGCCCGAGCGGCCTGCAGGGCGGTCTCCCAGGCTCCCGTCGCGTCTTCGTTGGCAAGCTTGTCATCGATCATGGCCACCCAGCCCATGATCATGCGCGGATCACGTTGCACGGCCTGCAGCCAGAGTTCGGGCCGCTCTTCCATGACAGCTCGCCAGGCCCAGTACCGACCGTTCCATGCGGGAGCCATCAGCGCGGAGAAACCGACGGCCACCGCGAGGTGCAGGCCGACAAGGCTCAACCAGCCCAGCGCCTCGTGGCGCGGCAACACGATGTAGCAGAGCCAGCCAACGAACGCTCCATACACGATCCCACAAAGATGGCCGCCATTCGCAATCGGCATGATCTCCAGCATCGTCAGAGGGATGCACAGAAACAGCCAGACAAATCCCCACGCGATCAATGTAGGATGGAAACGCTCGCGGATCGTCTCGTCCTGAGTTCGCAGGACCAGCAGCAGGCCGAACATGGCGTACAGCAATCCGGAGATCCCAACGGCTGGCTGTTCAATCGCCGCTTCGGGCAATAGCGAAATCACCAGGCCGCCGACCACGAACGCCGTGTATCGCACGCGGCCCAGTCGCGGTTCCAGCATCCCGCCGAGGATCCAGACGCCGATCGCGTTGCACAACAGATGAACGAGGTCTCCGTGATGCAGTGCGCTGACCGGCAGCCTCCACCACTGGCCTTTCCACAACTCGAAGAATCCATGCACTTCGGGAAAGTCGACCAGCCGCAGCACATGCAGGGCACCAAGTCGCGCCCCCTCCGGCCCCTGTTCCTGCGGGAACAGTGAGAGGTAGATGAAGGAGCCATGCAGCAGCGCGCAGACCAGCAGCAGAAGCCAGGAAACCGGCAGTCGGCGGAATCCCAGCATCAGGCGAAACCAGATTGACTCGCGCAGTGACAAAAGTTCTTTCCTTCGCAGCAGGCTACGGCACGTAGCTGAATTCGCAGGAATTCAGACCGTCCACCTGGTTCTCTGAATTCTTGCAAATCCAGCTACGAAACCTGCAGACCATAGAGCAGGAATCACAGACTGTGATACTCGGTTTCGCCCCGTCACGCATCCAGTCAGAATCCCGCGGATCAGCGCCTGCTGATTTGACTGCCCCGTGTGCCACCTGACTGACGAGGAATTCTCATGCCCCTGTCGCGACGACTTTTCTGCCTGCTGAGCCTGTTCTGTGTTCTCAATCCGCCCGTTTTCGGCCAGGACGACGGAGCTTCGAAGCCGCTGCGCGTCGGCATGATTGGCCTCGACACTTCGCACTGCATCGCGTTCACGAAGATCCTCAACGACGAGAAGCACGCGCAGCACATTCCAGGCTGCCAGGTCGTTGCCGTTTATCCGAAGGGCAGTCCGGATATTCAATCGAGTGTTTCACGCGTGCCGGTGTACACCGAGCAGATCAAAGCACTGGGCGTCGAAGTCGTCGACGACCTCGACAAGCTGGTCGAAATGGTCGACTGCGTGCTGCTGGAAACCAACGACGGCCGCCCGCATCTCGAACAGGTCACACCGGTTCTCCGAAAAGGCCTGCCGGTCTTTATCGACAAGCCGATCGCCGGATCACTGACCGACGCGGTCGCCATTTTTGAACTCAGCCGCCATTACAAAACGCCGCTGTTCTCGTCGTCGTCGCTGCGTTACTCGACCGGAGCGCAGGCACTTCGCGGCGGCTCACTCGGAAAGATTACCGGCTGCGACACGTACTCGCCGTGTTCACTCGAAGCCACACACCCGGACCTGTTCTGGTACGGCATCCACGGTGTCGAAATGCTCTTCACCGTGATGGGCACCGGCTGCGAATCCGTCACTCGAACCAGCACGCAGGACTTTGACCTCGTGGCCGGTCAGTGGAGCGACGGACGCATCGGCACGTTTCGCGGTATTCGCGCCGGCGGTCGCGGCTATGGCGGAACAGCGTTCGGCGAAAAAGGCGTCGGTCCGGTCGGCAAGTACGACGGCTATGCCCCGCTGGTTGTCGAGATCGTCAAGTTCTTCCGCTCGAAAGAAGTCCCGGTCAGCGAGGAAGAGACGCTGCAGATCTACGCCTTCATGGAAGCCGCCGACGAAAGCAAACGCCAGGGCGGCAAGCCCGTCGCTCTGGAAACCGTGATGAAGAACGCTCGCGCCGCAGCCGCAGCAAAAGTCGCGAAGATTCTGGCTGCGAAAGAATGAGCAGCCTCTGCGGAGTTCCAACGCCGACAGTCATCGCCTGGAACTGAAATTCCCTGGAGCTGAGCTGCTGTCCGCACCGTAACCTCCCGCAGCGCAAAGAAAGGACCGCCGAAGCACTTTCGAGCTTCGGCGGTCCTGATGCTTTGCGGGCTACGCGCTTCGTAACCGCATGAGCTTACGAAGCGTTTTCGCGAGCACCCGTGCCGCTCGGATCGTCCTTGCCGCAGACGTCCGTCAGAGTCACAGGAGCGCAGTCGCAGTTGTCACCGTAGTCGTTGAAGCCCATGCCGCGGTTTTCACCGTGGTAAGGATGAGCACCCGCGGAGTTTCCGCCGTCGACCCGCTGGCCAAGCACGTTGTAGGACTGGTCCATCGTGCCGACCATTTCCGAGATGTCGTTGTACTCGTTGACCAGAGCGTCACGGGCGACAGCGACGCCAACGGCGACAGCGGTGAAGATCAGCGTGACGATGAGAGCGAGTTCTGCTGAGACGACGAAGCCAGCTTCGTCATTGAAGAATTTACGCAACATTTGTGAGTTTCCTGTCGAGAGACCTGATGGTGATGGTGGATTCCGACTGAGGAACCAACCGCTGATGTGGTCAGAGAACGACCACAGGTAACGCGACGAGCTTGCGCGTGCCCGTCACAGTTGATGGCCGGCCGACCCGCAACAGGTCAGAACCCCGGACATCTCAGTAAGCCGCTGGCCAGCGAACTTGGCTGCAAAGTGAGGAATGCAGAACGGCGAGTGCCGTGCTGTCTTCCCAGGCCGGATCTGATTTGCTGTCAGTCCCGGCGATTCTCAATTCCGCACCGGATTGCTGCCGGCGCGTCATCGGGATTCCGGCAGTCCGACGTCGCACCGTCGGGACCGGATTCGTTTCGTGATCAGCGAGCGGTTCGCAGCGTCGGAACTCGCTCGAAATATCTTCAACGGCTGCTGCCGTTCAGTTTTCAAAAGCCGGAGCTGAGTTGCGGTTCAGCTCCGACCTCTCTCAATCACGCACTGCTCTCCAACAACGCGTGTGCGGCGAGCCAGCCTTGTGATTGGCCATGCCGGCCTGGCTGACGTAACAGTCATTCTTGTGAGACAGTTGCGTCTCATCTGTGCGACGTGGCAATCGCATTCACTGTGCCGACTTTCCCAATTCAGCACGAAGCGGCTTCTCGACCATTTCTGACAATCGGCCTAACTAATGGCACAACAGTCAGATAGGACGTGTCGGGTGAGACGCATGGTTCTGTATTTCGTACTTTCGGAGGTTCTACAGCAGCGGCGGTGTTTTGATTCTGAAACGGTTTGTCAATTGGCACCTGTTTCAGATCTGAGGCAGGTCAGCAGTGGAAGTGCCGAATGAAACGTCAGATCACTCCGGACGAAAGAGCCGGACAGTCCGCTCGCCGGAATTTCTGCCGAGATGTCGGCGCGCAGCGCCTGTGCGGCCTGACGTGTCGCACGGATTTGTCAGCCAAGGCCGTCGCACCTTCGTCGGCAGGTTGCTGGAGCCGTTTCGTGGCTGCGGCCTGGCTGGCAAGTCAGCGCCCGATCGCTGGGGAAGGAAAAGAGGACACAGCTCGTTGTTTGGACCGCAGCACTCGCAGTGCGATGAACTCGGACGTCATAGGCTGCAGGTCAGCCTTGAGGCCGTGGTCACGGCGTTCGTTTGCAGTGCGGCGACCGGGCGGCTGGAGCAGCGGCAGTTCTTTGACAAACTGGACGATGACCACGACACGAACGTGTCCGCGTCCAAGACGATCGCGTTCACGTGAATCTGGACCTGATCACGGCATCCAACGGCGTGATCAGCGATTACGAGTACGACGATCTGAACCGGCTGGACACGCTGACGCACTATCGCCCGGATGCCACACCGGATGACCTGACGGATAACGCGAAGCTGGCACAGTTCGACTACACCGTGCTGGCGAACGGCTCGCGCAGCGGGCTGGTCGAGCAGTTCTGGACGGACGACAACGCCACGTCGACGTCCGATCCCGACCTGACGAACTCGTACGCCTGGAACTACGACGCGGCGAACCGGCTGATTGACGAGGTCTTCTGGACGGACGCCGACAACACGAACGGACAAATCTTCGACGGCGGCGGCCTGCCGGACACGTCGCGGCCGCTGAGTGATTACCACGACAGCTTCCGCTTCGACCTGGCCGGCAACCGCCTGGCCCGGTTCACCGATCTGGATCCGGCCGACCCGGCCACGTTTAACGTGTGGGTGCAGGGCGATCTCGAACGGGACACGCGTTACGAGTACGACGCGAACGACCGTCTGGTCACCGAAACGTTCGACTTCACGACCGATGGTTCCGCCGTCGACGGCACGGTCGATCGGACGACGACGTACGACTATGGCGAGACGACTCAGCAACTGGAGAAAGCCGTCTTCAGCGGCCCGCTGGGCGAGGGCCTCCCGACCCCGCCTCAACTCTCAAATGCCAGCTTCTCCTACAACCTGCAGGGCCGACTGTCTCAGGCCGTCACCGAAACCTTCACGGACGATGGCCAGGGCAACGACGTTGTCTCGCAACGCTCGACAGCCACGTACGAATACGGCACTGACGGCATCCGCATCCGTGCAACGAACGAAGTCGCCACGGACGATGACAGCAATCCGGCAACAGCTCTGGTTGTTGCCAGCCGGACCGAGACCGAGTTCCTGGTCGACAAGTCGAACGACACCGGCTACCAGCAGGTGCTCGTCGAACGAACCTGGAACGTCGACGAAAACGGCACGCGGACGGCACTGACGAAACACACCGTCTACACGCTCGGCCACGACCTCATTTCGCAGACGGATATCGATCCCGTCACCGGCCAGGCGGGCGAGACGTACGTCCTCCTCTACGACGGCCACGGCTCGACGCGGACGCTGGCGAATGAGGCCGGTAACGTGGCGAGCGTCAACGGCACACCGCAGGTGTTCCACTACGACGCCTACGGAGCGGCCCTGGGCTTCTCAGAATCCGCCGCCGCCACGAGCCTGCTTTACAGCGGCGAACAGTTCGACCAACGCGTCCAGATGCAGTACCTCAGGGCAAGGTTCTACGACCAGTCGTCCGGTCGTTTTAACCGCTTGGATCCGTTCTTCGGCAACATCAACGACCCGCTGAGCCTCCATAAATACCTCTATTCACACGCGGACCCAGTCGACAACATCGACCCCACAGGCCTACTCTCTCTGGGTTCCATGACCGCAGGCTCCCAAATCGGAGGAATGCTCAACAATCTACAAGCCGAATTTGGAATGAAAGTCTCGGAACTCGCAATTGCGGTTGCGAGTGGTGCCACTGCCGGCTCTGCGGCTGCAGGGATCGTTGCTGCTGACCTTGCAATCGCTGGCCTTCCGTTCTTCGGCAAAGCATTCGGCAGAATCTTCAAGGTGTTCGGCGGAGGCATGCGACACGCTGGACGATTCCTGCCGCGAGTCGGAAGAAAGGCCGTTCTGCCGGGGCTTCTGCACATATCCGACAGCGCCGTCAAACAGTTGTTCGACCGAACGTTGGCATCGACGTTGAACGTCGGGGATTCACAAGTACTTCGAAAGTCGCTTGAGAGCCTTGCCGACCTTTCTTCCGGCTCGCTCTCAGGAATCAGTGCGCAAATTCACCATATAATCCCCAAGAGCTTCAAAGATCATCGACTTCTGCGACGTCTTGGGTTCAACATCGATCATGCCCTAAACGCACTTCCGCTTAAAGAGGTAGCCCATCTTGGCTCGCATCCAAAATACAATGATGCTGTTGAAAGGGTTCTGAATGAAATACAACGCCGACGGGTGCCAGCAGGTGAGGCGCGAGAGATGGTGCTTGAAACGATGTCGAATGCAACAGCAGCAATCTTAGACGGCAATAAACTACGCGGGACCCTCGATAGCATCTCGGAAAATGACTGGTATCGAATGCTTAAGCCACAATCGCTTTAAGAGGCCGACGGATAACCGATCTGGCAAGCTGGAAAGCCACGGTGATGTCGTCCTCGCCACCTCGTTCTTTGTCAACCTCCACAAAAAGACCACAACATGTCGATCTCACAGAGTATTGAATCCCTGGTTAATGAAGTCGTTGAAGCGGCAAGACAATATGAGGTTCGTTTGTCTGAAACGGATAGGTCGCGTTGGAAGACTGCATCCGCTGCCACCTTTTGTTCCGACATTCACGTTGACAGCGAAGAGTCGGTATATCGATTGCTTCTGGATGTGCTAGTGTCTCCAATGGAGCAATCGTATCGGTTTGTGAACAGCCACAGGGACGATCGCATAGCCCAACTGCTACGATCAAAAACTGAAGAAGTCGTCGAAACCTTGGGGAGAAACACGACATTGAAGTCATTGGCAAGCCGATTAGCTGGCCAGCCAGGTGTGGCGCTGTCAGAACCTGAACTTTGGGACTTCATTTTTCAGCATGTCTCTGGAATGTATATAGTTGTGCTTCAGGCACGAGCCCTGACAAACAGCAAATCGATTACGTTTTGCGAGGGGATTCTTGACTCACTGTGCCTCGGGGCACTGCCATATGGATGGGATATAGATGACGACCTAATGGTTTGCCTCTCATTGGATTAGCAGGGTAGCCCTGGCAGGGCGATTGCATGTTAAGTCATGCTCCGAGCAGGACTTTGGTGAGGTAGTTTTCGTCGAGGGCGGCTGAGATGCGTTTGGTTTTCACTCCGACTCTGGCCGTCTGCTCGTTCTTCAGCAGGGTGAGAGCCAGGCGGCGGATGAGGCTCAGGTTGATGTCGGCGTTGCCCTGGCGGACGCGGCACTGGTCTTCGCTGAACGTCACATCCAGCTGCCAGTGCAGCGAGTTTTCGATCGACCAGTGGTTCCTCACCGCCCTGGCGAACTGCTTTCCTGTCAGCTTGCGACTGAGGATGTAGTAACGGCCTTCGATTGTCTCTTTGCCGTCGCGGATCGTCCGGTTGACCGTCATCCCGATGGCACGCAGCTTCGGCCATCGCGACGCGTCCGGCAGATCGTCCGGCACGGGGGAAAGAAAAGGGGACGCAGCTCATTGTTTGGCAGGTCTGCGGTTGATAAATTGCCGTGATGCCTCGCCGCCCCCGTGTCTGCCCTGCTGGAATGTGTTTTCATGTGCTGAACCGTGCTGTCGCGCGGCTCACGCTGTTTGAGAAGGACGAGGACTACGCCGCGTTCGAGCGTGTCCTGGGAGAAGCGGTCGCTCGCGAGCGGCTGCCGATCTTTGCGTATGCGGTCATGCCCAACCACTGGCACTTTGTGGTGCGGCCCCAGACCGATTCGCAGTTGTCGGATTTCTTCCGGTGGCTTACGCACACCCACACGATGCGGTGGCACGCTCACTACCACACCGAAGGCACGGGGCATCTGTACCAGGGACGGTTCAAGACGTTTCCCATCCAGGCCGACGAGCACCTGCTGACGGTGCTGCGGTACGTCGAGCGGAACCCTCTGCGAGCCGGTTTGTGCGAGCGGGCCGAGGACTGGCAGTTCGGCAGTCTGTGGCGACGCAGGCACGGCACGCCGGA
>Ga0070726_10001342_pt1 | contig 25199 bp, 24 predicted proteins | sample tdAd471_FD_67275 | JGI IMG/M metagenome (GOLD analysis project Ga0070726, IMG submission 67275) | Marine sediment microbial communities from the Atlantic coast under amendment with organic carbon and nitrate - tdAd47.1 | ecosystem: Environmental > Aquatic > Marine > Coastal > Sediment | place...
CAGCGAGGTGATGCCGATGGACTTCCTGAAGCTGATCTGGGCGGCGGTCATCGGGTATTTGGCGTTCGGCGAGTTCCCGGATCTCTACACCTGGATCGGCGGCATGATGATCTTCGGCGGCGCGACCTATATCGCTATCCGCGAATCCGAAAGCCGTCGCAGTGCCGCCAAGGCCGCTGCCGCCGCCGCCCTGGATCGGTGATCCGCCCAAGGTGATGGTTCTTGTGCAACCTAATTTGTTCCCTTAATGTTCTTTTTTTGTACCGGATTCAAAGCAGGTCCGGTATTGCGACAGGATGGAGGAACGGGATGATCACGGGTGGATGCGAATGCGGGATGGTCAGGTTTGAGGTTCCGTCCGTCAGGGATACGGTAACGGTCTGCCACTGCAGTCAGTGCCGGCGCACCAGCGGGCATATCTGGGCTTCGACGAACGCCGCCAGATATGAGGATGTCGTCTTCACCGCGGACGAGGGGCTGGAATGGTATGCTTCCTCGTCATTCGCGAAACGTGGTTTCTGCCGATCCTGCGGGTCCAGCCTGTTCTACCGGCAGAACGGGGAAGAAGGGTTGGCGATCGCCGCCGGCTGCATCGACGACGACAGTGTCCTCAAGATCGGCAGGCATATCTTCGTCGCGGACAAGGGCCGTTATTACGAGATCGGCGACAGCGCGCCGCAGTTCGATAAGAGTTGACCTCCCCCAAATGCTTGACCTCCTCTCGCTGAGCCGGGGAAGATCCCGCTCTTTCGATTAAGGGGCTAAAAAGGGTCGCTTTCCAGCCATCTCCCCGCAGGCCGACGCGCCAGCTTGTGGATGTTTGAATTCGCGCGCCCGGCCTTCCGGGCGCGGCAGGGAGGGAGCGGGCCAAATGGCGCGGACGGCGAGGCGGGAGCGGCGGCAAAAGCAGGGGCAGGGCACGGTCCCGCAACTGCCGTGGCGGCAGGTCGACAATCCCTATCCGCCGATGGAACCGCTCAGCGCGGACCAGGTGGAGGCCATCCATCTGGCGTCGCTCACCATCCTCGAAAACCTCGGCATCGAGGTGATGGGGGAGGATGTCCAGGCGCTGTTCCGCGACGCCGGCGCCAAGGTCGATGCGGGAACCGGGATCGTGTGCCTGGACCGCGGCCTTGTCGAACAGGCGCTGGCGACCGCGCCGCCGTCCTTCACGCTCACGCCCCGCAATGCCGAACGCGCCATCTCGGTCGGCGGCAAGCGCATCAATTTCGGTTTCGTTTCCGGCGCACCCAATGTCCATGACCGCATCAAGGGGCGGCGCGCCGGGAACATGCGCGATTTCGAAACCCTGATGAAATTCGCGCAGAGCTTCAATTGCGTCCATTTCATGGGAAATCAGGTCGCGCCGCCGATCGAACTGCCCCCGAACAACCGCCATCTGGATACCTACCGGGCGGCGCTGACGCTGACCGACAAGGTGATCAGCGGCGTCCCGATCGGCGGCGGCAGGATCCGGGATCTGATCGAGATGACGGCGATCGTCCGGGGCATGACGGTCGAGGCGCTGGAGGGCGACCCTTCCGTCCTCGGCAATATCAACATCAACTCGCCGCGCAAGCTGGATCAGGAAATGGCCCATGGCGCGATGATGCTGGCCCGGTACAATCAGGCGACGATCGTGACCCCCTTCACTCTGATGGGGGCGATGACGCCGGTCACCATGGCCGCCGCGCTGGCCCAGCAGAATGCGGAAGCGCTGCTCGGCATCACGCTGACGCAGCTGGTCCGTCCCGGCGCGCCGGTCGTCTATGGCGCCTTCACCTCCAATGTGGACATGCGCTCGGGCGCGCCGACATTCGGAACACCGGAAAACGCCAAGGCGAATTTGGCCAGTGCCCAGTTCGCCCGGCGCTACCGTCTGCCGCACCGGACCAGCGCCTGCAACGCCGCCAACACCGTCGACGCGCAAGCGGCCTACGAAACGGAGATGGCGTTGACCGGCGCCGTCTTCGGGCACGGCAATCTGATCTACCATGCGGTCGGCTGGCTGGAGGGGGGGCTCGTCGCCTCCTTCGAAAAGATCGTGCTCGACGTGGAACTGGTGCAGCACATGATGGAGCTCCTGACCCCGATCGATACGTCCGACGACGCGCTCGGTATCGAGGCCATCGCCGATGTTGCGCCGGGCGGGCACTTCTTCGGATCACCCCATACGATGGCGCGATACGAAAAGGCCTTTTACCAGCCGCTGTTGTCCGACTGGCGAAACAGTCAGGCCTGGGAAGAAGCGGGCGGGGCATCGGCCACCGAACGGGCGACAGGCCTTTGGCAGCAGGTTCTGGCCGACTATCGGGAGCCGCCGATGGACCCCGGACGGCTCGAAGCGCTGGACGGTTACATAAACCGCCGGCGCCTCGAAATCGGCGACGGCGATCCCTGATACCGGCAGTGCCAACCCGCATCTCCCGGTCGTTACGTTCCCTTACATTCCTTGCCCGGTTGCTTTGAAACCGCTTGTCCGTGCCTTTCAACACGGTATGGTTTCAGCTCCTTGATATGGGTATCCGTTCTTGCCAATGACTTTGTTCGACGCCCTCCCCGAGAAATTGCCGCAGAAGTTCGGGTTCGTCCTCATCGAGGATTTCCCGCTGATGGGCTTCGCTTCGTCGCTGGAACCGCTGCGGGCGGTGAACCTGCAGACGGAAAACAAGATCTATGAATGGAAACTGCTGTCGGAAGACGGCGGGCCCGTGAACAGCAGCAGCGGTTTGACGGTGGTGCCGGATGCCGCCGTGGGCGGGGACGATTTCGATGCGGTTGTCGTTGTCGCGGGGCTGCACGCGGAAAACGCCAAATGCCCGAACACGATCAACTGGCTGCGGCGGATCGTCCGCCGCGGCGTCACCGTGATCGGCGTTTCCGCGGCGTCCTACATCTTCGCGAAGGCCGGTATCCTCGATAACCGCCAGGCGACGATCCATTGGGAACACGCGGACGGTCTGCGGGAAGATTTTCCGCATCTCGAGATCTCGGCCGAATTGTTCGAGATAGACGGTCCCGTGGTGACCTGCGCCGGCGGCACGGCGGCGATGGATATGATGCTGCATCTGATAGAGCGGCAACTCGGCCATAACGTCGCGACGCGGGTGACTGATTGGTTTCTGGTCAAGCAGATCCGCCAGCCGCATGAAGACCAGCGCATGGATTTGCGCGCGCGGATCGGCGTCAGCCATCCCAAGCTCTTGGCTGCCATCGGGCTGATGGAAAAGAACCTGGAAAATCCGCTGAACAGGGATGAGATCGCCATCGCCGTGCGATTGTCAACGCGTCAGCTGGAACGCCTTTTCCAGAAATATCTGCGGTCCACGCCGCGCAAATACTATTTCTCGCTGCGCATGCATAAGGCGCAGCTGCTGCTGCGGCAGACGACATTGCCGATCCTCGAGGTCGCCCTTGCCAGCGGGTTCGTCTCCGCTTCCCACTTCGCGAAAAGCTACCGGGAATTCTTCGGCCGCAACCCGCGCGCGGATCGCGGCCCCGGAAAGTAGGCTTTCAATCGGCCTTACCGATGGCGTCCAGGCGTTTTTGCAGGGTCAGTTTGTCGAGCGACTGCAGCGGCAGATTGACGAAAATCGAAATCCTGTTCGAGAGCATCCGGTAGGTATCCGCGAACGCGGCCGCGATTTCGGCATCCGACCCGACCAAGGACTTCGGGTCCGGCACGCCCCAATGCGCGGACATTGGCTGTCCCGGCCAAACCGGACATGCTTCATTGGCCGCGCTGTCGCAGACGGTGAAGACGAAATCCAGCTTGGGGGCGTCCTGCTTTGCGAACTCGTCCCAGGACTTGGACCTTAGATGCCCGATGGGGTGATTGAGCGTCTTCAAGAGCGAAAGGGCGCGGGGATCGACCTCTCCCGCGGGTTGGCTGCCGGCGCTGAAACCAGCGAACTTGCCGGCGCCCTCCCGGTTCAGAATGGCTTCCGCCATGATGCTGCGGACCGAGTTTCCCGTGCACAGGAACAATACGTTGAAGGGTCGGGTATTCATTCTCTTGATCCCCTTTGAGAAAGCAGCCCGCCGTCGCTGGGCCGCAGGTATTTTTTTTCGCCCTCCAGCACCGGGATGCCGCACAGTTCGGGCCGGCCGCCACAGCAGTCATCCGTCAGGAAGGCGATCAGGTCGCGGATGCCCTTGATTTCGATGGCGTAGAATATTTTCCGGTGGTCCCTGCTGGATCGGATCAAACCGGCCTTCTCCAGTAGGCGGAGATGGAACGACATGTTGGGGCCGGTCAGCCCCAGGCGGGCGGCCAAGTCGCCCGCGGCCACGCCTTTCGATCCCGCTTCAATCAGCAGGCGGAACGTCTTCAGACGATGCTGGTTGGCCAGGGCGCCCAATTTCATGACCGCAGTGTCGGTATCCATCAGGCGCTTATTTCAAGACCTTTTGAAATGATCAAATGAAGCTTTCATGACAGGGGCGGGCACGTGTCGCTCACGCGGCCCGGGCCGCCGCCCCGCCGGCTCGGCTGGTAAGTAATATTCACCGCACCGTCGAGCGATGGAATCTTGTCGCTATTACGAAATTCTAATGTCGCTCCTGTGATTTGCCGGATCGAGGATTTCCGAGATTTGTTGCGCCCGATCGTCAGAGACCCCTTGGCTCCGAAGACGGTTGCGTTCCTTGGATTTCGGAGTGGGTGCGATGACGCCATATCTGTCTCTTTCCCGGCGTTTGCGTGTGACGCCGTTCAGCCGCCGTGTCGATGCGGCGGGGGTTCAGGCATACACGGTCTACAACCACATGCGCCTGCCGACGATGTTCCAGTCGGCGGAGGAAGATTGCCGTCACCTGAAGCAGCATGTTCAGGTCTGGGACGTCGCCTGCGAGCGGCAGGTCGAGATTGCCGGTCCCGACGCAAAGCGCCTGTTGCGCATGCTGACGCCCCGAAACCTGGAGGGGATGGATGTCGGCCAGTGCCGCTACATTCCCGTGGTCGATGACAAGGGCGGCATGCTGAACGACCCTGTGGCGCTGAAGATTGCCGAAGACCGGTTTTGGATTTCTTTGGCGGACAGCGATCTGCTTCTGTGGATCAAGGGTATCGCGATCGGCGCCGGCTTCGATGTCGAGGTGACGGAGCCCGACGTTTCCCCCCTCGCGGTGCAGGGGCCGTTGTCCGACACGTTGATGGCGCGGGTCTTCGGCGATGCCGTTCGGGACCTCCGCTTCTTCCGGTTCGGCGATTTTGAGTTCGGCGGACGCAGCCTCCGCATCGCCCGGTCCGGCTACTCGAAGCAGGGCGGTTTCGAGATCTATGTCGAGGGATCCGACCTCGGCGAACCGCTATGGGATGCGTTGTTCGGCGCCGGCATGGACCTGAACGTCCGCGCCGGCGGTCCGAATATCATCGAGCGGGTCGAGTCGGGCCTGCTTTCCTATGGCAACGATATGACGCGGGAAAACTCTCCCTTCGAATGTGGCCTCGGAAAATTCTGCGATCTGGACGCCGCGGAAACCTGCATCGGACGGGACGCGTTGCTGCGGGAACGGGATGAAGGCCCGCTTCGGATGATCCGCAGTCTCGCCATCGATGGCCCCGCCCTGCCGCCCTGCATGGGTGAATGGGCGGTGACGGCGGATGGTGTCCGAATCGGTCAGGTGACGTCGTCGGCCTGGTCGCCGGATTTCCAGACAAATGTCGCGATCGGCATGATAGATCGAAGCCATTGGCACGATGGAAATGCCGTTACGGTGGAATCGATCGAAGGGCCGCGTTCCGCCATTGTCAGAGAAAAAAGCTTTAACTGACTGACTCTTATGCGGTTTCTGAAAAAGAGTTTGGCGAGCGAATCGATTCGGGTATGGTGAATCCACAAACCGCCGAAAACGTCGGTTTGCTTGGCGATTGCATTCGCGGCAGCCGGTTGGGGCTCTTGCGGGGCGGTCGGAAGGTGGGGAGAACCAGAATGGTGCCGCAATGGTAAGGGTCAAACGGGCGTTGTCGGCGCGGGCGCAGGAAGCGCTTGAGCTGATTTCGGGGGCTACCGTGTTTCACACGGTGCACGATACGGACAGCATGCATCTGCATGCCCGGCATGGGAACGCGACATTGACCTTGGTGGTGCCTTTGGCTGCTTGGGCGGAACTGCGCCCATTGATCGAATGGACCGACGATCCCGCTTTCGGCGACCAGGTGCTTCGGTGCAAGCAGTCCACCACCGTGCGGCTTTTCGATTCGCCCCCTGAACCGTCGAATGAGGTCCGGGGTATCGATTCCATCGTCGAACAACTCGACCTGCCCTTGCCGACGTTGAGCGATCATGCGGCATTGGAAGCCGCGGGCCAGCAAACGCTCAATCTCTCCCTCTAGGACGTTTCCGCATCGCCGAAGGCGGGCCGCCGGCGACGACCTTGGCGGCCGCTTGCGGATCATTCCGAACGAATGGGTAATCTAACCCTGTTGCGCTGCACTCCTGGTTTGGTGGTCGTGTTTGTACGCTTGCCTTATTAGTTGTTTGCGGCGCAAACAGAATAGAAAAATAATTTGATTACAATGGGTTACGTTAAGTTCCTGCTTGACGGTCCGGTAAATAGACACTTCACTCACGAAACCGTGATCAAAGTGCAGCGTCAAAACAGGGCCCGATGACCGACCCTCTCAACGACGAGACAATGTATATCGGGCCGCATGCGGTGCCGGTCTGGCCGAAGGGACTGGGGCTGAAGCATCTGGATCCGCTGGTCTGCGCGACCGTGTTCCCCGACAATGATGTCATCCGCTCTGTCCTGGAGCCAAAGCTTCTGGAAGCCGAAGAGACGTTCCGCGCCAACGAGCCGAACCGCTGGGAAGGCGGTGGCGGCGCTAAGATCCGCGATATCGGCGATTGGGACTGTCCCGCGATGAAGCTGCTGAGCGAACGCGCCAAGGCGGCGTTTCAAAAAGTCACGGGCGCGGAAACGGCTTTTATCGACGATGTATGGGGAAATGTTTATCGCAGAGGCGACTTCATCGGCCCCCATGGGCACCGCCGGACGGAAGTGAGCGTCGTTTATCACCTGGTGCCGCCGAACGAGGAAGACCGCAAGAACTATAACGGGGCATTGGGGATAACCGACCCGCGCGTGGCGCGCTGTTGCCCGACGGCGAAAGGCCTGGTGACGTCGCAAGTCTTCCCGCCGCTCAATCCCGGTACGATGGTGCTGTTCCCCAGTTTCGTGACCCATTACGTCACGCCGCATATCGGCGACGATCACCGGATCAGCATCGCTTGGAACATCGACCGGAAAGACATTCCCGGCCATCCGTCGGATGAACCGCTGCTATAGGCGCGGTTCACGGCGTCCGCGACTTCTGCGGTTTGTCGGTGCAAAGAAAAGGGCGGCTCGATGCCGCCCTTTCCCGTCTCTGCTGTGACTTGTGCGATCAGCCCGCGGCAGCCACCGCGCGCTTGGCCATCACGCTGATCAAATGCGCCCGGTACTCGGCGCTGGCGTGAATGTCGCTGTTCAGCCCGTCCGGCGAAACCGAAATGCCGGAAATTGCGTCAGCCGAGAAGCTGCCGGAAAGCGCGGATTCCATTTCCGCCACCCGGAAGACGCCGCCGTCCCCCGCGCCGGTCACGGCGACACGGACGCCCGCCGGTCCCTTGGCCACGAATACGCCGACCATGGCATAGCGGCTCGCCGGGTTGGCAAACTTCATATAGGCGGCCCTTTCCGGAACCGGGAACTGGATGGAGGTGACGATTTCGTCGTCTTCCAAGGCTGTTTCGAACAGGCCCGTGAAGAAATCGTCGGCGGCCAGTTGCCGCTTGTTGGTGACCACGGTGGCGCCGAGCGCGACCAGCGCGGCCGGATAGTCGGCCGCCGGGTCGTTGTTCGCGATCGAGCCGCCGATGGTGCCGCGGTTGCGGACCTGCGGGTCGCCGATATTGTCGGCCAGTTCGGCCAGCGCCGGAATCGCGCCTTTCACATCGGCCGAGGCCGCCACGGCGCCGTGGGTCGTCATCGCCCCGATGGTCACCGTGCCGCCGCCGACGGAAATGCCCGAAAGCTCTGAAATACCGCCCAGATCGACGAGGTCGCTGGGGGCGGCAAGCCGTTGCTTCATGGTCGCGATCAAGGTCATCCCACCGGCGATCAGCTTGCCGTCTTCGGCGCCCGCGATGGCGGCCGCTGCATCGGCAAGCGAACCCGGTTTGTGGTAGTTGAAGTCGTACATCCTGTCTTCTCCTTAACGGTACGTCTCGACGAAACGTCGCTTGCCTTGATTACTCCGCGGCCGCTTTCGCGCCTTGGATGGCCTGCCATACCTTTTGCGGCGTGGCGGGCATGGAAATGTCGGTGACGCCATAGCCGCTCAACGCGTCGACGATGGCGTTGATCACCGCCGGCGGCGAGCCGATGGCCCCGGTCTCCCCGACGCCCTTCACGCCCAGCGAATTGTGCGCGCAAAGCGTCACTTCGTTGGAGGTGTTGAAGCTCGGCAGGTCGTCCGCCCGGGGCATTGCGTAGTCCATATAGGACCCGGTCAGCAGCTGGCCGTTCTCGTCATAGATGCAGCCTTCCAGCAGGGCCTGCCCGATCCCCTGGGCAAGGCCGCCATGGGTCTGTCCGGCGACGATCATCGGGTTGATGACCCGGCCGACATCGTCGGAAGCCGTGACCCGGTCGATCTTGACGACGCCGGTTTCCGGATCGACTTCCACTTCGACGATGTGGCAGCCGCCCGGATAGGTGAAGTTCATCGGATCGTAGAAGGCCTGTTCCTCCAGCCCCGGTTCCAGCGTTTCATGCGGGAAGTTGTGCGGGACATAGGCGGTCAGGGCGACTTCGCCGAAAGTCATTTCCTTGTCGGTCCCGGCGACGGTGAATTTGCCGTCCTTGAACTCGATATCGGCTTCCGACGCTTCCAGCACATGGGCAGCGATCTTCTTCGACTTGTCGACGATCTTGTTCATCGCCTTCATCAGCGCTTCCCCGCCGACCGCGAGAGAGCGGGACCCGTAGGTGCCCATGCCGAAGGCGACCTTGTTGGTGTCGCCATGGCTGATCTCGATCTGATCGAGCGGCAGGCCCAGCGTTTCCGACACCAGCTGCGCGAAGGTCGTCTCATGCCCCTGGCCGTGACTGTGCGACCCGGTGAAGATCGTCACGGAACCGGTTGGGTTGACTCGGACATTAGCGCTCTCGAACAGACCCGCCCGCGCGCCGAGCGATCCGACGACCGCCGACGGCGCGATGCCGCAGGCTTCCACATAGGTGGAATAACCCAGGCCGCGAAGCTTGCCCTTGGCTTCCGAAGCGGCCTTGCGGGCGGCGAAACCGGCCACGTCGGCATGCTTCATCGCGGAATTCAGCGTCGCTTCGTAATCGCCGCTGTCATACTGCAGGGCGACCGGGGTCTGATACGGGAAGGCGTCCCGCGGGATGAAGTTGCGGCGGCGGATTTCGTCCTGCGGAATTCCCATTTCCCGCGCGGCCCGGTCGACCACCCGTTCGATCAGGTAGCTCGCTTCCGGGCGGCCCGCGCCGCGATAGGCGTCGACCGGCACCGTGTTGGTGAAGATCGCCTTCACGCCGGCATAGATCACCGGCGTCGTATACACGCCCGCCAGCAAGGTGGCGTAGAGATAGGTCGGCACGCAGGTCGCGAAGGTGGACAGATAGGCGCCCATATTCGCCTTGGTGTTGACCTTCAGCGCCAGGAACTTGCCGTTCGCGTCCAGCGCCAGTTTGACGTTGGTGATGTGGTCGCGGCCATGGGCGTCGGTGATGAAGGCTTCCGACCGGTCGGCGGTCCACTTGATCGGCCGGCCGACTTTCGGCGCCGCCCAGGTGACGATCGCTTCCTCGGCATAATGGTAGATCTTCGAACCGAAACCGCCGCCGACATCGGGCGCCACGATGCGCAGCTTGTGCTCGGGAATCTGCAGCACGAAGGCGCCCATCAGCAGGCGGATGACATGCGGGTTCTGGCTGGTGGTGTAGAGGGTGTATTCCCCCGTCGCCCGGTTGAAAGACCCGATCGCCGCGCGCGGCTCCATCGCGTTCGGCACCAGGCGGTTGTTGACGATGTCGATCGTGGTCACGTGATGCGCGCCGGCGATCGCCTTGTCGACTTCCCCTTCGTCGCCCAGTTCCCAGTCGTAGCACAGGTTGTTGGCGACATCGTCATGGACGAGCGTGCTGCTCGCCATGGCCTTGTTCATGTCGATGACGGCGGGAAGTTCCGTGTAGTCGACCTCGATCAGTTCTGCCGCGTTGCGGGCCTGGGCCAGGCTTTCCGCGATGACGACGGCGACCTGGTCGCCGACATGGCGGACCTTGCCCTGCGCCAGCGGCGGATGGCCCGGTTCGGCCATCGGCGAACCGTCCTTGTTGTGGATCTGCCAGCCGCAGGGCAGGGAACCCACTTCCATGTCCGCGCCGGTGAAGATGGCGACGACGCCGGGCGCGGCGGCCGCGGCGGATGTGTCGATCGAATTGATCTTCGCGTGGGCGTGCGGGCTGCGCAGAATATACGCATAGGTCTGGCCCGGCTGGTTGATGTCGTCCGTATAGGTCCCGCGTCCGGTCAGGAAGCGGTAGTCCTCGACGCGCTTTACGGAAGCGCCAATGCCTGTCTCGCTCATTTTACCATCTACCTCCCAAGACGTCGCTCGACCCGCCGCCCGCTTGGGGCCTGTTGGGTATGGGCGCCGTCACGTTGTTACACGCAGTTGCCTGGGGAGCGCCGTTTGCCGGTCTTCCCCCTAGGTCCCCTGAAACAGGGGGCGCGGTTACATATTCGCGGCGCCCTCTTTGATGGACTTCACGATGTTGTGGTAGCCGGTGCAGCGACAGATGTTGCCTTCCAGCCATTCGCGGATTTCTTCCTCGCTCGGATTCTTGTTGTTGTTGGCAAGGTCGACCGCGCTCATCACCATGCCGGGCGTGCAGAAACCGCATTGCAGGCCATGGTTGTTGCGGAACGCCTCCTGCATCGGGTGCAGGGTGTCGCCGTTGGCCAGACCTTCGATGGTCGTCACCGCGGCGCCGTCGGCCTGAACCGCCAAAAGGGAGCAGGACTTCATCGACTTGCCGTCGACATGGACGACACAAGCGCCGCATTGGCTGGTGTCGCAGCCGACATGCGTTCCCGTAAGTCCCAGATTTTCACGTAAAAACTGAACCAGCAACGTCCGCGCTTCGACTTCACCCGAAACGGACTTGCCGTTCACCGTCATGGAAACGGTCGGCATACCATGCCCTCCCTTGCGTTAAACAATGAGCCAGAATGTAAAAGGCGGAATTTCCCGGATTTCAGATCGTTCCGCCGCGTTGTCTTGATGGTAGAGGGCCTCTCCGGCCCTCGGCGCACCCTGTTGGTTGTGTCGGCCTATTTCATTGCGCCGCTTCTTGTGAAAGGATTTTGGGACGGGGCCTATCGTAAATCAACCCTGATCCCTGTGCGACTAAGGAACAGGCTGTGTTCTTGCGCAAGGTAGAATGATGCGGCGGTCTCCAGTTCCTCTTTCAGCGTCGGTGCCGCTGTACTAGCGTATTCCCCTTCGGAGGAAACGGCGGAAAGCCAAAATGGTCGATAGGCGGGAAAAAGCGCTGAAAAAACGGGCTCGGCGCAACGGGATCGTGCTGCTGACGCGGTTTGTGATCACCGTCATGCTCTATGTCCTCTACGAGGTCTGGCATGACGTGATTCCCTGGGCCGACCCGAACCTTCCGAATTCCTTCCTGTATATTCTCCGGCAGGTTGTCGGCGTGTTCCTGTTCCTGTCCGGCGCGATGACGATCAATTTCGCGCTTCGGCACTATTTCTGGCACGGATGGGTGGAATCGCGTGCGGCGACGCAGGTGCCACGGCTGCTCATCGATATTTCCGCCTTCGCCGTTTGGGTCGCGACCCTGATCGCCGCTCTCAGCGTGATTTTCGACCTGTCCGTCTCAGCCTTCATCACGACGTCGGGCATCGTCATCGCTGTGATCGGATTCGCGTTGCGATACATGATATCCGACGTCTTCACGGGGATCGCCCTGGGGTTGGAGCGCCCGATCAATATCGGTGACTGGGTCCAACTGGATAACGGCACATTGGGCAAGATTGTCGAGATCAACTGGCGCGCGACGAAGCTGATGACCAAGGAAAAGACCGGCGTCATCATCCCGAACACCTATCTGGCGACCCATCCCTTCACCAATTTCAACTGGCCGGACGACTATTTTCGGGCGGAGTTCGATATCGTCCTCGACTACGAGGTCACGGGCCATCAGGCCGAACGCATCCTGCTGTCCGCGGTGAATCAGGTCGATGAATCCGCCGCCATTCCCGAACCGCCCAGCGTCCGCATCCTGGAATACACATCCCGCGGCATCAAATGGCAGGTCCGGTTCTGGGTGCCCCGGCACGAGGATCTCGACCAGGTCAGGTATCTGGTCAAACGGAACCTGCTGCGGAACCTGCATTTCGCCGGGCTGCGCGTGCCGCACGACAAGCTGGATCTGCTGAATTCGACCGAATCCGCGGATTTGCCGAGCCCGGTGAAGCGCGATGTCACTTTCCTGCGCGACGTGCACCTCTTCGATTCCATGAGCGACGAGGAATTGGAGAAGCTGCGCAACCGGATGCGCGAGCGTCTATGCGTTCAAGGGGAAGCCATCGTCCGCCAGGGCGAGGAAGGCGACTCGCTCTTCCTGCTGCGGGAAGGCTATCTGGACGTTTTCATCGACAACGAGGACGGCGACCGGCTGATGGTCGGCCATCTGCTGCCCGGCATGTTCTTCGGGGAGATGTCGCTGCTGACCGGCGCGCGGCGCGCGGCCACAGTCACCCCGAGCGTCGATGCCGTGGTCTTCCAGATATCCAAGGAAGACATCCGGTCCTTCCTCGAGGAAAGCGAGGATCTGGTGCGGCGACTCAGCCTCGCCCTGGCGGAACGGCAGATGATGAACGACCGCAAGCTGACCGAAGGGGTGACGGCGCAGGAGATCGAACGGGTCCGTCAAACCGCCGCCGACCGCCTGTTCCAGAAGATCCAGGGCTATTTCGGCCTGATGCACTGACCCTTCAGCCGGCTTCCTTGTCGTCCTTGTGCCGGGCGAGCCTCTTGGCATAGCGTGGCATGACGGTCGGCATCATGCTTTCGCCCGGAACGGGGCGGTCGACGCCGAAAACGTGTTTCGGAAATTCCAGATCCTTCTGGATGGCCCAGATGTCGTCATGGCGGTCCGGCGGGAAAATCTGCGCCGGGTCGCCGACGGCCACCCAGGCGATCGGTACGGTCGTTCCGGGTTCCAGGACGGTGCGCAGATGCACAACGGCGTTGATGCGGACCTCGCTGTTCGGTCCGATCCTGGCCCCGTTGAAGACCGAGGCGCCGGTCGCGATGAAGCAATTGTCCTCGACCGTGCTGCCCGTCAGATGGGCGCGGGGGCCGACCAGCACATTGTCGCCCAGCCGCAGCGGGTTGCCGCGAACGCCGCGCAGCACGGCGGTATCCATGACGACGCAGTTCTCGCCGATCTCGACCGGGCCCGACTCGGCGGTCACGACCGCCCCGAACCCGATCGACGTGTTGGCGCCGATGGTGACCTCCCCGCAGACCGTCGCGTTCGGCGCGACCCTGGCTGTGGGGTGAATGGTCGGCGTTTTCCCGCCGTGCTCCAAAATCATGCCGCACTCTCCCTTCGCCGCAGCCCGCTATCGGTCCTCAGCGGTCCGGCGTGTGCCAGTCCGCCGGCTGGACCTTCCGGCGCCGCAGCCGTATCGCCAGGCCCAGCGCCACGCCGACCCCGATGGCGACGGTAAGGTCCACCGCCACGGTCAGAACCAGCGTCACGATCAGCAACAGGCGGTCCGCCATCGGCTCCGCCATATAGCCGCGCCAACGGTGCGGCTCGCTCATGTTCCAGGCGGTGAGGATCAGCAGGGCCGCCATGGCGGGCATCGCAAGATATCCGGCAAGCGGCGCGGCCAGCATCATCACCGCCAGGATGACCAAAGCATGGACGATCCCGGCGACCGGTGTTTTCCCGCCCGCCCGGATATTCGTCGCGGTCCGGGCGATGGCGCCGGTCGCGGGCAGCCCGCCGAACAGGGTGGAGGCGATATTGGCCGCCCCTTGCGCGATCACTTCCGCGTTCGGGCGGTGCTGGCCGCCGATGGCGCGGTCCGCGACCATGGCGGAAAGAAGCGACTCGACGCCGGCCAGGAAGGCGATCACGAAGGCGGAGGGCAACAGCTCCACGAAGCGTTCCCAGGATACCGGCGGCAGGCTGGGCAAGGGCAGGTGGTTCGGCAGTTCCCCGAAGCGGGAGACGATGGTGTCGACCTGGAAACCCGCGACGGCCACCAAGGTAGAGGACAAGGCCACGGCGACGATCAGACCGGGAAACTTCGGGAAGGCCTTGCGCAGGGCGACGATCGCCACCGCGGTCATCAGGCCGATGGAGACCGCGGCGAGGTTGACCGACTGAAACACCGCCCCGGCGTCGGACCATTCGAAGGTCGCCGGCATGCCCAGAAAATCGCTCAACTGGCTTTTCGCGATGATGATGGCGATGCCGATCGTGAAGCCGTTGATGACCGCTTCCGGGACATAGGAGATCAGGTTGCCGATGCGCAGGAAACCGGCGATCAGCAATATGATTCCCGCCATGAAGGTGGCTAACAGCAACCCGTCATAGCCGTGATCGGCGATGACGCCGTAGACGACCACGATGAAGGCCCCGGTCGGCCCGCCGATCTGGACCCTGCTGCCGCCGAGCAGGGAGATGAACAAGCCGCCGATGATGGCGGTGACCAATCCTTGCGCCGGGTCCGCGCCGGAGGCGATGGCGATCGCCAGACTGAGCGGTATGGCCACCATGGCGACCGTCGCGCCGGCCAGGCAGTCAGCCGTGAAAAGGGACCAGGAATAGGTCTCCAGTGTCGTCAGAATTTTGGGTTTCATGTGTTGGACCCCGCCGGATATGGCGGCCATGCGATGTTTCGAAACTGGTCGTTATCAAACAACGCCGACGGTTTCCGCGCAATGGGAATTACCCGAAAGGTCTAAGGATTGCGCAGTTTGGCGAGCAGAAGGGCGAGTTGTTCGGCTTCGGCATCGGTCAGCTTCGTCTGTACCATGGCGTGCAGCGCTTCCGCGTAGATCGGCCACATCCTTTGCCTGATCGCCTTGCCGGTTTCGGTGATCGTCACGATTTGGCCGCGGCCGTCCTCCTCGCAGTCGGCCGCTGCGACATAGCCGGCTTCCGCCAGGCGCTTCAGAAGGCGCGAGGTGCCGTATTGAGGCAACAGCAGCCGTTCCTTGATTTCGAACGGACGGATGCCCTCCGGCCCGGCGCGTTCAACTTCCAGCAGGACGTCATACCAGGAAAGCGGCGGCAGTCCCGCCTGCTTCAAGGCGGCCTCCACATGGCCGACCAGCAGGCCGGTCGTGGCGACCATCCCCGTCCAGGCCAGTTCCGCGTTCTTGCTGATTTTCTTCGGCATGTTTCGGTTCAACCATATGGATGCAATTGCATCAAGCTTGACTTGTCGCGGCGACGAACCAATTTAAATGCAAATGCATCTATATTCCCGATGGAAAGGAACCGCAAATGCTCACCTTGGTCAGCCACAACCTCTGCCCCTATGTCCAACGCGCGGCGATATCGCTGCTGGAGAAAGGCGTCGAATTCGAACGGCGCGACGTCAATCTGGCGGACAAGCCCGGCTGGTTCCTGAAAATGTCGCCCTTGGGCAAAACCCCCGTCCTTGTCGTCGATGGCGAGGCGATCTTCGAATCTGCGGCGATCCTGGAATATCTCGAGGACAGCCGGCATCCCCCCCAGTATCCGGCCTTGCATCCCGGGGACCCGCTGGAGCGGGCGCGCCATCGCGGCTGGATAGAGGTCGGTTCGGCGGTCCTGAACGACATTGCCGGTCTTTACAACGCGCAAGACCAGAACGGCTTCGACGCAAAGGCAAAGGCGTTGCGGGAAAAGTTCGAACGGCTGGAACGGGCGCTGGGGGCGGGGCCCTATTTCGCCGGCGGCGGTTTCACCCTGGTCGATGCGGTTTTCGCGCCCGTCTTCCGCTATTTCGACACGTTCGACAGGATCGGCGATTTCGGCGTCCTGGCGGACATGCCGAAGATCGCTTCCTGGCGGCGTGAATTGGCGAAAAGACCATCGGTCCTCGCCGCCATCGACGGCGGCTACGCCGACCGGCTTCGCGGTTTCCTGCAGCGCCGGAACAGCCACATCACCCGGTTGATGACGGGCGATCCAACGATGGGCGATGCGGCCGTCGGCTAGTTGTAGAAACCGTAGATCAACAGGCCCGCGACGCCGATCAAGGCCACGACCCAGATCACCGGGCTCAAGCCCTTGCGGGTCTTGGCGACCTGATCGGCGGCTTCCGCGGCGGCCTTGGAGGCGGCCGCTTTCACATCCGTTTCGCTGCTCGGCGCGGCTGTGGGAGCTTCGGGCGCCTGGGCTTCAACCGCCGGGGCTTCAACCGCCGGGGCTTCAGGCGCCGGAGCTTCAGGCGCCGGAGCTTCAGTGGCCGGCGTTTCTGCCGCTGGGGTTTCTGCCACCGGGGTTTTTGCCGCCGGGGTTTCTACCGCCGGGGCCGCTTCCGCCGGAGCTGCGCCGCCGGTGCCGGCCCGCGCGGAAACTTCCTCGCTGAACTTGGAGAAGAACTCGCCCGCCATTTTCTTCGCGGTCGAGTCGATCAGCCGTGACCCGATCTGGGCGAGCTTGCCGCCGACATTGGCGTCGACCTCATAAGACAGCACCGTGTCGCTGCCGTCCTGGGTCAGGGAAACAACGGCGCCGCCCTTCGCGAAACCGGCCGCGCCGCCCTTGCCTTCGCCGGAGATCTTATAGCCGTTGGGCGGATCGATATCGGAAAGCGTGACGTCGCCGGCGAATTTGGCCTTCACCGGGCCGACCTTCGCCTGAACGGTGGCGGAGAAGGACGTGTCGGAGGTCTTTTCCAGTGTCTGGCAGCCCGGAATGCAGGCTTTCAGAACTTCCGGGTCGTTCAGCGCTTCCCACACCGCCTCACGCGGGGCGGGGATTCGCTCTTCACCTTTCATATCCATGGTGATCGTCCTTCACTTCTCTCTCGCGCGGCGGGCGCCGTTTATATTCTCCCGTCCATGCCCGGGTATCCCCAATGCTTGACGGGACCGGGCTTTGAACCCCTTGTCTCCGGGATTGAATTAAGATGCCGGGGCAATAACCGCAAGTCCGCCATAAGAACCATGCTGTTTCCTGATGGTCCAAGCCGATATGGCGCCGGAAGAATCTGGCATAGAATGAAGGCCTGTGCAGCCATGGAAGAGATCGGCGGACCGCGATCGCTGCAGGACGGTGGTTTCGGTGCGGGCAAGGTTGGTGCGGCCAAGGTTGGTGCGGGCAGGGTTGGAAAGTATGACCGCGACGGTAGTTGAATCGACGATCGATGTAGCGCTCTGGTTCATGGACCAGGCCCGGCGCGAGGATGACTATCTGCAGCCCCAGAAGCTGCAGCGGCTGATATACATCGCCCAGGGTTCCTATGCCGCGACCCATCATGGGCGAATGCTGATGCCGGCGCTCTTCGTCGCGGGAGAGACCGGACCGCAGGATCCGAACATCTTCCGCCTGTTCGAACACGGCAGGCCCACCAATCTCGGCGTGCCCAAAATCCCGGCCGAGACACTCCATTTTCTCGACATGATCTGGCGGCGCTACGGGCATCACTCGTCCGACTACCTCAATCAGCAGATCAAACATCACGATGTCTACATCCGGGCCTTGAAGAAGGGATTGGGAGAGGAGATCCCCTTTCCGGCAATCGTCCGATTCTTCACACGGAAGGAACGTCCGGACGTGAAGAAGGTCAAAACCGCGGATGGGCGTGTGCTGGAAAAATGGACGCCGACGGCGGCGCCGGGCCCGTCGAAATCTTGACCGGGCACCGGCCGGCCCCTTTGGGATGCCCCCGTCGGAAAACGGATTCCAAGCGCCTTGGCGTACCGGGAAACAGGATTTGACTTCCCCCGCCCGCAAGGTTTGAAGTTTCAGCGCCGTTGTCCATACTGGCGCGGCTGTTAGTCAGTTGCGAGGATCGTGTCGGCGCCGCGCCGTTGCGGCGTCACAGGTCGTGCTCGGGGCGATACTGCGGGCGATATTGGGGGCGTGTTGAAGCATCTTATTTCCTTCGCTGCGAAAGCAGCCGTCGCCTTGGCACTGGTTTCGGTCCCGCAAATCGCCTTCGCCGCCGGGGCGGGCGAACCGCATCTGGACGGCGCGGGCATGGGATTGGGCTGGGTCGTCCCCTTCGTGGGCATTCTGCTGTCCATCGCCGTCTTTCCCCTAGTCGCGCCGCATTTCTGGCATGCGCATTTCGGCAAGATTTCCGCCTTTTGGGCGATCTGTTTCCTGGGGCCGTTCACCATCATGCATGGTTTCGAACTGGCGCTTTACGAATTGCTGCATGTCCTGTTCCTGGAATACATCCCGTTCATCATTCTGCTGCTGTCCCTGTTTACGGTCGCCGGGGGCGTTCGCCTGCGGGGCAAGCTTGTCGGGACTCCGGTCGTCAATACCGCGATCCTCCTGATCGGCACGCTGACCGCCAGCTGGATGGGCACGACCGGCGCCGCCATGCTGTTGATCCGTCCCCTGCTGCGCGCCAATGACGGGCGCGAGCACAAGGTTCACACCGTCGTTTTCTTCATCTTCCTGGTCGCGAATATCGGCGGTTCCTTGACGCCGCTGGGCGATCCGCCGCTGTTCCTCGGATTCCTGAAAGGGGTTTCCTTCTTCTGGCCGACCACGCATTTGATCCTGCCTATGGCGGTCGTCTCGGTCATCCTGCTGATCGTCTATTTCGCGATGGATTCCTATTTCTTCGGGAAGGAAAGAGGGGACGGATCGGTCGCAGATACGGGGGAGCCCGACGGTCTCCATTTGGAAGGCAAGGTCAACATCCTGTTGCTTGGCGGCATCATCGGGGCGGTGTTGCTGAGCGGCGTTTGGCAGCCGGGTATCGAAATCAACGTCTACCATGTGCCGATCGCGCTTCAGAACGTCACCCGGGACGTATTGTTGATCGCCATCGCGCTCCTTTCGATGCGGCTGACGAATGATGATAGCCGCAGGGCGAACGGGTTCAGCTGGTTCCCGATCGTCGAAGTCGGCAAGCTTTTCGTCGGAATCTTCATCACCATCATTCCGGCGATCGCAATTCTGAAGGCGGGGGCACAAGGGGCGCTGGAGCCGGTCGTTTCCCTGGTCAGTCACGGCGGACAGCCGGTCGATATGATGTATTTCTGGATGACGGGGCTCCTCTCCAGCTTCCTGGACAACGCGCCGACATATCTCGTCTTCTTCAACACGGCGGGCGGCGATCCGCAGTTGTTGATGGGGGATTTGGCGCCGACCCTGCTGGCGATATCCGCCGGTGCGGTCTTCATGGGGGCGAATACCTATATCGGGAACGCGCCGAACTTCATGGTCCGTTCGATCGCGGAGGAACGCGGCGTGCCGATGCCGAGCTTCTTCGGCTACATGCTGTGGTCCGTGTCGCTGCTGATTCCGACTTTCATCCTCGTCACTCTCATCTTCTTCGTCTGAGGCGGACGTCATGACGGATTTCGACAAAGCGTGGCGGGACCGGTTCGGCGACGGGACAGGGCATGGCCCCGGCCCGTCGCCGGAAGAATGGAGCCGTCTCGAGGGCTTCCTGACCCGGCGGTCCTGCCGGCGCTTCGCGGACAGGCCGGTCGGGGAGGCGCTTCTGGAAACCTTGCTCGCCTGCGCCCAATCGGCGCCCTCCAAGTCGGATCTGCAGCAGTATTCCATCGTCGTGATCGACGACCCTGCGGTTCGCTCCGCCATGCAGGACTGGGCGTCCTTCGACGATTGGATCGCCAAGGCGCCTTATTTCCTCGTATTCTGCGGCGATCTGCGCCGCCAGCGCCGGATCGCGGAGATGCGGGGATACGAACACCGCAACGACAACATCGATACCTTCATGAACACGGCGGTCGATGCCGGCATCGCGCTTGCGACTTTTGTCGCGGCGGCGGAGGCGGCAGGGCTCGGCTGCTGCCCGATCAGCGTCGTCCGCAACCATATCGACGAGGCCTGCGACCTGCTGGGCTTGCCGGAAGGCGTCTATCCCGTCGCAGGGCTTGCCCTGGGCTGGCCGGAAAAGACGGCCCAGGTCAGCATGCGTCTGCCGCCTACCGCGGTCGTGCACCGGAACCGCTATGGGGACGAGGCTCTGCCCCAATTGATCGACGGCTACGACGCAGCGCGCCACGCGGTTCAGCCCATCGCGCCCCATAAGCAGCGTCATCCGGACAAATACGGTATCGCCGATACCTGCACATGGTCGGAGAACACGGCGCGGCAGATGTCCGTGCCCGAAAGGGCGGGCTTCGCCGAATTCTTGCGGAAACGCGGATTTTCCCTGACCTGAACGTCAGTTCCTAGTGCGACATGAAAACCGGAATGTCCGTATGGCTCAGGACATACCGGCTGGGTCCGAAGAAGACCATTTCCCGGAAGGAGTTGCGGTCATAGGCCCCCAGGCAGATTCTGTCCGCACCGATCTCGTGGGCCTTGTCCAGAATTTCCTCGCCCGACAGATCTGACTGCGTATCCCCGACGATTTCGACGTCGATATGGTGCTGGGCCAGATAGGCCTTGATCAGTTCGGGCGACTGATGATCGCCGCTTTCCGCTTCGATCGGCAATAGCGAGACCTTCCGGCTGCGATGCATGATCGGCAGCGTGTCGCGGACGGCGCGAATCGCTTCCTTGCTGTAGCGCCAGGCAATCATCATGTGGACCGGCTGCGTCAGGTTCGGCGGCTCTTTCCCCTTGGGCAGGATCATGACCGGTCCGCCGGCATGCTGAATGACCAGTTCCGGCATTTGGAACATCAACCGGTCTTCCAGATGATTGAGCTGCGCCTGCGTCAGGATCGTCAGGTCGGTCCGGTGGACATGTTCCATCAAATTTTCGAAATGGTCGGTTTCGCCGGTCACCCATTCCCAGGAAATGCCGCTTTTCCCGCAGGCTTCCGCGACCTCGTTCTTGATGCCCTCCTGCCGTTCCTTCCCGATCCTGCGGGCTTCGGCCAGATAGGCGGATGATGCGCCGCGGCCGGTGCTGCCGGCGGGCATGTGGACGGCGGCGGCGACATATAGGCAGATCAGATGGGCTTCGAGCGCCTCGGCGATCGCTATGCCGGCCCTCAGCCTCGCGGTGCGGTCCTCGTCGATCGCGAGATGGACCAGAATAGAGCGAATGGCCATGCGGCGTCCCCCAAACAGCGCTTGAAGTGCAGTGCTGGCAGGCTAATGCCGGCCCCCTCGCTCCGCAACCGGATAGGTGTTGCAGGTTGGCCGGCGGTTTCGAATGTTGTGCTTCCCTGTTGCCGATCGCCGGTCCCGGCTCTATGTCACGGGGACCTCGAAAGGATCTCGATGAGCAACGCTTTCCAACGACAGGGCAAGACCATCAAGACCCTGCTGCCCTATCTGTGGCCGCGGGACAGCGTCGAAATCCGTGTCCGGGTCGTACTGGCGATGGCCGCACTGGCCATGGCCAAGGTGGCCAATGTCTGGGTGCCGCTGTTCTATAAGGATGCGGTGGACGCCCTCTCCAACGGTACGGCGGGCAGCGGGGGCGCGGCCGTGGCGATGGCGGTGCCCATCGGTTTGCTGCTGGCCTATGGCGGGGCGCGGGTATTGTCGGTCCTGTTCCAGGAGCTGCGCGAAATCCTGTTCGTCAACGTCGCGCAACGCGCGATCCGGCGTGTCGCGCTGGTGACCTTCCGGCATTTGCACGGTCTTTCTCTGCGGTTCCATCTCGACCGTCAGACCGGCGGGCTCAGCCGGGTGATCGAACGCGGGGTGAAGGGGATCGAATTCGTCCTCTCCTTCATGCTGTTCAACATCATCCCCACCCTGATCGAGATTTTCATGGTCTGCGGCGTGCTGTGGGGCATGTTCGACATCTGGTTCGCGGCGATCACCTTGGTCACGATCATCACCTATATCGCCTTCACCATGCTGATCACGGAATGGCGGCTGAAGTTCCGCCGACACATGAACGAGTCCGATACCGAGGCGAACACCAAGGCCATCGACAGTCTGTTGAATTTCGAGACGGTGAAATATTTCGGCGCCGAGGACCATGAGGCCCGGCGCTACGACACGTCCCTGCAGCGCTACGAGAAGGCCGCCGTCCGCTCCATCGCCAGCCTGTCCGTCGTCAATGTGGGGCAGGGGGCGATCATCGCGACAGGATTGGTCGCGGTGATGTACCTGGCCGCGAGCGGCATGATCGACGGCAGCATGACCATCGGCGATTTCGTCCTGGTGAACACTTACCTGATCCAACTCTACCTGCCGCTCAATTTCCTCGGATTCGTCTATCGCCAGATCCGCCAGTCGCTCACCGATATGGAGGATATGTTCTCCATGCTGGATGTGCCGGCGGAAATCGGCGACGCGGATGACGCGACGGACCTGAACGCGCGGGAAGGCAGGGTAGAATTCCGGGACGTGAAGTTCGGCTATGATGACCGCCGCCCGATCCTGAAGGGCGTCAGCTTCATGGTGGAACCGGGAAAGACGATCGCCATCGTCGGACCCAGCGGGGCAGGGAAGTCGACCATCAGCCGGCTGCTCTTCCGTTTCTATGACGTGAATGACGGTGCGGTCCTGATCGACGGCAAGGACCTTAGGACGGTGAAGCAGCAAGGGGTGCGGGAAGCCATCGGCATCGTCCCGCAGGACACGGTTCTGTTCAACGACACGGTCCGCTACAACATCGCCTATGGCCGCCCGGACGCGTCGGAGGAGGAGGTCACCCGCGCCGCCAAACTGGCCCATATCGACGATTTCATCCGCTCGCTGCCGGACGGCTACGATACGCGTGTCGGGGAGCGCGGGCTGAAACTGTCGGGCGGGGAAAAACAGCGCGTCGCCATCGCCCGGACGATCCTGAAAGACCCGCCGATCCTGCTGTTCGACGAGGCGACCTCCGCCCTCGACACGGCGACGGAGCGGGATATCCAGGCAAGCCTGAAGGAGGTCTCGAAAGGGCGGACGACGCTGATCATCGCCCATCGGCTGTCCACCGTGGTGGACGCGGACGAGATCATCGTGCTGCGCGCCGGGGAGATCGTGGAACGCGGCAGACATTCGGATCTGCTTGCCGGCAAGGGCGTCTATGCTGAGATGTGGGCGCGCCAGCAAAGCGGCGAGAGCACTGCATGATGCGGTCCGCCGGTACCACTTTCAGCTGCTTGAATAGGCGTTAAATACTTCTCTTTCGGATTGAAGAGCCGTTACTATCCGCCCTGATTATCGACATCAGCTTTGTGGGGGGTAGCCATGGCGTGGAGAGCAATTTCAATCCTTCTTTTGGTGGTTCTTGCCGGCTGCGTGACGGCGCAACAGCAGAATCCTTCCGCTTCGTCCAAGTCGATGGAGGATTGGCTGTCCAGCAAGGATGTTCCCGTTTGGGCGGCAACGCATGTCGCCGATCCGGCGGAAGCCGTCATTGTCATATTTTCCCATGGAACCAGCCGTCCGCAAAACCGGTCGGTATGCACAGCCCGGCACAACCAACCGCCTGAAACCTTGGTGCGTGCCGCGGCGGCGGTGAATGCGTCGATATTCCGGCTGTGCTCGCGCGCCACGGATGGGAATGTTCCCGGCTCCTATATTCAGAAACGTGTCGCGGAAATTTCCGCGACGCTGGATGAGTTCCTGGCCCTCGGCGTCCGGCCCGAGAACATTTTCCTGGCCGGAAAATCTGCCGGCGGCTGGGCATCCTTGATGAGCGCCAAGGAGGAGGGGGACAAATTCAACGCGGGTATCTACTATGCGCCCTCCTGTTGCGGCCGGCGCAGCGAAATAAATCGCTTCCCCATCTGGCGGCGCGAAATACGCCCGGAACAGGTCCGGCAGATCCTCACGGCGGAGGAAATCAGGGCCTTGGTCATCGCCTACGAGGATGACGCGTTCAACCGGCCCGAGGAATTGACGTTCCTGACCGACGCCTATCCGGGAGGCGTTTCGATGGTCGGTTATTCCTGCGGAAAAGGGCATGCCACGGACATGCATGACTGCCGGGCCGAGGATACGGAGACGGTGATTTCGGGATATTTGGCGGAAAGGCTCGGGCGCGCGCCGCCCGCGGCCGGCAGTTGACCGGCTTGCAGTCGGGGGACATGGCGGCGCGGTTCGCCTGATCAACCCGGCCACAGGAAATGGGTGATGAACCGGGAGAGGCCCGTTCCCTTGCCCGACTGTTTGTCCACATCCATCACCAAGGTGCCCGCGCCTTCCTTTCGGATATAGGCCGTGCTCAGATAGATATCGGGCAGGGCCAGGCTGGAATCGACGTGGAAACGGACATCGCGCTGCCAGGCGACCAATCGTTCCGGCGGCATGCTGACTTCCGTTTCGGGATCGTTCCCGGTTTTCGGCCGGCCGCCGGTCAACAGGACGACCCGGCCCGGCCCGGTCGCGGTGGAGAACACGTATTTGCCGAGTTGCAAGGTGGATATCCTGGCGCTGATCAAGGTCGACAGCTTAACCGAACCCGCCATGCCGACGAAGTTGGTGAAGTCGAAGACGATGGTCTCGCCCTCCGCCAAGGTCCATTCCACGAAGGTCTTGCTGCCGGTTACGGTGAAATAGAGCGCCTGGGGCCGTGAGGCTGCGTCTTTCGGTGCCAAGTCGAAACGGTTCATCGTCATCGACCGGTGCAGCAGGCGGGCGATCGGCGCGCCGGAGGGCTGCGGTACCGTGAAACGCGGCGGCATGCCGTGCGGCTGGAACCGGCGGGAGAAGTAGTAGGTCCCCTCGACCCCTTCGCCGAGGGAATAGTCCTGCCCGGTGATCCGGACCGATCCATGCGGCATGTCGGCCGCTGCGTCCGGGTCGCCCAGGGTCAGGAACGCTCCGGCGTCGCTGGCGAAGGCGACGCGGCCGAAGACGTAGAGGAAGCTCTTGATGCAAAGGAAGGTGAACAGGATATGGGCGAACATGTGCAGCGCGCTGAGGGTGGAAAACACCCACCAGACGGAAATCTGGGTCGCGCGGTTCGCTTCCTCGAACAGGGGCGTCACCTCATCGCGCAGTTGCGCGACGCCGTCGCCGATCCTGCCGGACGTGGTCTTGATCTGCGGTTCGATATGGTCGTCGATTTTCTTGGCGAGTTTGTCCCGC
>Ga0070726_10001343_pt1 | contig 25170 bp, 15 predicted proteins | sample tdAd471_FD_67275 | JGI IMG/M metagenome (GOLD analysis project Ga0070726, IMG submission 67275) | Marine sediment microbial communities from the Atlantic coast under amendment with organic carbon and nitrate - tdAd47.1 | ecosystem: Environmental > Aquatic > Marine > Coastal > Sediment | place...
GCCGCGCTCCGCTCTTTCAGTGACAGGCTGGCTGACGGGCTTGCTGCCCTGGCAGAGTCAACTGATCCTGAAGTCGGACTGCAGCAATTCTTCATTGGTGCGCTGGATGTATACATGTCAGGCGAACAAGCACTTGGCTGCCTCATATTTTGCACCGCGCCAGCAGAGATGGCTGTCGCCGACGACGTGCGCGAGGATATTCTGACCATCACTGTCGATACGGACAAAGCTCTCAAGCGAGTCTTCGACGATGCACAGCGATCCGGGAGAATCAGTGCCGCCGCCGACACGCTGGCTACTGCTCAAATGACGCAGGCAATACTGCATAGCCTCGCTCTGCGCGCACGTGCAGGCCAATCGCGTGCAACACTCAACAGAATGGCCAGACATGCGGCAAAAGTTCTGTGCGCTTGACTTTGCATCGCGCCACTATTGAAAGCAGACGCCACTATGGAGCTCCACTGCTGAGCACACAACACATCCGAGCCGGCCTGATTTATCCAAACTGCTAACACGAAACGGAGTACCCAATGCGCCAGAAAGTCGAATTTTTCAGTAACAACATTGCCCTGAGCGGCGCTCTGGAAGTACCTGAATCCAACATCCGCTGCTTCGCCCTGTTTGCCCACTGTTTTACCTGCGGAAAAGACGTCGCAGCAGCCTCCCGAATCGCACGGGCACTCACTGCCGCCGGCATAGCCGTATTGCGCTTTGATTTCACCGGCCTGGGTAACAGTGACGGTGATTTTGCCAACACCAACTTCTCTTCCAATGTTCAGGACCTGCTCGCCGCTGCGGATTTCCTGCGAGAGCAGTTCGAAGCGCCGAAGTTGTTGATCGGGCACAGCCTGGGTGGGGCGGCCATTCTTGCCATGGCCGAGCAGGTCCCCGAGTGCACGGCTGTGGCCACAATAGCCGCGCCGTTCAACGCAGCACATGTGAAAAAGCATTTTCAGGGTTCGATTGCGGATATCGAGCGCACCGGAGAGGCGCAGGTGGACCTGGCGGGTCGCAGGTTTCTCATTCGCAAGCAGTTCCTCGATGATCTGGATGCCCAATCCACTGAGCAACTGGGGCGCATGCGCAAGGCCCTGCTGGTGATGCACGCACCGCTGGACGCCACGGTATCGATAGAAGAGGCAGAAAAGATCTATGCTGCGGCAAAACACCCAAAAAGCTTTATCAGCCTGGATGATGCAGACCATTTGCTGAGCCGCAAGGCCGATTCAGAGTACGTGGCTCAAACTATAGCAGCCTGGGCAGGCCGATACCTGCCGGCTCCCGAGGAAGCTGACATGAACTACACCGCAGCGGGACATGTCCGCGTGGAAGAGAAGGACCACAAGTTCACCCAGCATGTCACCAGCGACAGTCACTACTGGCTGGCGGATGAACCACGAAAAATGGGCGGCAGTAATATGGGCCCGGACCCCTATGAGCATCTGCTGGCTGCACTGGGTGCCTGCACAGCGATGACACTGCGAATGTATGCGGCGCGTAAGCAGATCGCACTTGCACACGTCGCGGTTGAGCTCAAGCATCGCCGCGATTACATCAAGGACTGCCAGGAGTGCCCTGAAGGGGACTCCCGAATGGAAGCCATAGAGCGCGAAATAAGCTTGCAGGGAGAGCTGACAGCTGAGCAACAGGAGCGGCTAATGCAGATTGCCGACCGCTGTCCGGTGCATCGGACTCTGCACGCAGAGCTGCAGGTGATTACCCGGCAGGCATAGCATGCAAAATACAGTATGTTGCGCTGCCAGGCAGTGTAAAGTGGAATCCACCGTGACTCTGGACTAAGCTCATTGCATGAATACCAAAACCGCACTCATCACCGGCGCCTCGTCAGGCATCGGCGAAGCGCTGGCAGCCGAGTTCGCAGCCGGTGGCTTTGATCTTGTACTGGTAGCGCGCAGCGAAGACAAACTGAGGAAGCTGGCGAACAGTATCGAGGCCCGCCATGGTGTGCGCACCCGGGTCGAACCATCCGATCTGTGCACCTCTGGTGCAGCATCGGCACTTGCAAAGAGGCTTAAACAGGCAAAAGTATCCATCGACGCATTAGTGAATAACGCCGGAGTATTGGAACATGGCTTATTTGTGGATACGCCTGCGGCGCGACATCAGGAACTGATAGACCTGAATATAAGCGGCTTGACGTCGATGCTGTCTGCCTTCGTTCCCGGCATGGTTGCTCGCGGCAAGGGTTGCGTGCTGAACGTGGCATCCATCGCCGCATTTCAGCCGCTGCCATCGCTGTCTACCTATGCCGCCACCAAGGCCTACGTTCTCTCATTGACCGAGTCGCTGTCGGAGGAACTCAAAGCTACCGGAGTAACGATAACGGCACTGTGCCCGGGCGTTACCGACACCAACATGGTAAGCGGCGCCATGGCCCGAAATAGTCAACTGAACATCCCTGCCTTTATGGTCGGCGATGCCGGCGACGTCGCCCGGGCAGGTTACCGGGCCTGCATACAGGGCGAGGTAATTTGTGTGCCCGGCCTCATCAACCAGGTGTCCACCCTGACCACACGCAACACGCCCAAATGGCTACTCCGGAAAGTAACAGGCTTGGCCGGTCGCTACACCACACGCAAGCAAGACTGAAGAGAAGCATGGCAACCAACGGCCATTGCCACCAGGGTGATGGTCTTACCCCGTCTCGCCAAAGATGATCACGGGTCGGCCTCTGCTGTGCTATTTTGGGGCTGCCCAGCCGTCACAGACTCTCCTCCCAACACCTATGGTGATATTCATGTGGTTACATGCATCCTGTTCTCTCGAATTCCACATACCCGTGCCCACTCCCTTCCTGCTGATGCTGCGTCCTCGCAGTGGCCGACAGCAGTGGGTAGCGCGTGAGCAGTACGAGTTCTTTCCCGGCGTCATGGCAGTGGAATTCACCGATCCTTTCGGAAATCTTTGCCAGAGGCTGGTCGCGCCGGCGGGTGCATTCTCTGTCCACACGTCCGTAAATATAGAATGCGCCGATGCTTTCGATGTCGCCCCCGGTGCGCCTTTTGTAGAGGTGCAGAACCTGCCGGAGGAGACCCTGCCATTTCTGTTACCCAGCCGCTTCTGTGAATCTGACAGGTTTGTGGGAATGGCGCAGTCGATTGTCGCGGGACAAGCCGCCGGGTACGACCAGTGTATGGCCATCGTTGACTATATCTGCCGGACACTTGAATATGCTCCGGGAACAGGCCCCGAGATTATCAGTGCTGCGGAAGTAAACCAGAAGTCGCAGGCTGTCTGCCGGGATATGGCCCACCTCGGCATTGCCTGCTGCAGGGCACTGTCAATTCCGGCGCGCATGGTCGTTGGTTACCTGGAAGGCCTTGTACCCATGGACCTTCACGCCTGGTTTGAAGCCTATGTGGGGGGAAGATGGTATACATTCGACCCTGCAAAAATGCAGCCACAGGGTGGACGCGTGGCCATCGCCTATGGTCGCGATGCCGCTGACGTAGCAATCTACACCCAGTTTGGCGACCCCGTTACGCTTGTAAGCATGAACACCCGTGTAGAGCGGATATAGCCGTTGCCCCGCAGAACTCCCGACGGAGGTGATAGATGAGTGGGTCAGGTGTTTTTATTGCGCTGATACTGTTGCTGCTTGTGGGCCTGACCGCACTAGCAGGCTGGCGAATCCTGGACCGACGAAGTGAAACCAGGGCCTGGAAGATACTGCTTGAAGCGCCCCCAGGCGAACGGCCGGTCTTTGACCCTGCGATCGTTGCCGACCTCCCCGAGCCCGCACGTCGCTACTTCAGCTATACCATTCAACCGGGAACTGTTCTGCACCGCGCCGTTGAGATTGAAATGACGGGAGAACTGGGCCTCGGCAACAGGGCTGAACCCAATTACCGACCCATGCGGGCCAGACAGATCCTCGGCTTGCCAAACGGCTTCGTCTGGTCGCTGCAGTCCGCTGCGATCAGTGGATCTGATGGCACAATAGACGGCCATTCATGGACGCGATTCTGGCTGTTCAACCTGTTTCCCGTGGCGCGCGCAGGCGGGCCCGATCACTATCGCTCATCTTTTGGCAGACTTGTCGCCGACAGCGCGGTCTGGGCGCCAGCGAGTCTGTTACCCGCAGAACATGTATCGTGGCAGCCGCTGGATTCAAACAGCGCTCGCGTGACGGTGCGCTACGGTGAACTGGAGCAAGCAGTGGACGTTCACGTGAACGACGAGGGCGCTCCCGTGCGGGTTGTCTTTCAGCGCTGGAGCGATGCCAACGAACAGGGTGTGTACCAGCTTCAGCCCTTCGGTGGCGACCTGTCTGAGTTTCAACACTTTGCAGGTTATCAATTGCCAGGCCGGGTGCTTGCCGGCAACCATTACGGCACGCCGGACTATTTCCCCTTCTTCAAGGCAACCGTGACTGCCGTCCGTTTCCGCTAGCAATCTTGTGGTCTCCCCATTTATAACCGCCCGCTTGCGTAGAGGGTTATGCTGCCTGTAGCAGCCGGGTTGGAGGCATTCCCACTACTGCACCCAAAAGGATGAACAGGAGCGGCCAGTACCAACGAAACATCGCAAGAGTTCCTTGTTCTGCTTATTGGGCAGGCCGGATTCCGTCTCTGGCCTGGAGGTAACTGCCGACCATAAACCTTCACCTACCTTAACCCGATATCATACCCGCGTGGGGGGAAATTCGAGCCATTGGCCCATGAAACCGTAACGTATACACGCGACTTCGGCGCCAGCTTCGCCAGTCGTGCGGTGAAGTCCAGCGGGCTTTCTTCCCTTTTGTGTTAATGCGACAACCCAGAACTTTCCGTGCTGCTAACCTTTAAATGCTACCCTGCCTTCGGGGTACTACGACACGCAATGCCGCGATGTTACACTATTTAAATCAGCTTAAGACCCTGGGGAAATTGTGGACGATGCCACGAAACATTATTCTGACACTGATCTTTTTCAGCCTGCCAATCAATATTACTTACGCAAAAACAGCCTGCAACATCGAACAACTGGCAGGCGAATACACATCGTCTTACGGTGCGATGGAGTGCGGGCTGGCTGCACGTCGACTTGATTGCTGCTACGGCAATGTTCGCTCGTGTGAGAAGAAACTGGAGCTTACGCTATCTTCGGGCGGCAACGAGCTGACGGGCAAATGGATTGAGGGAAGCCAGAGCGGGGCAGCGCGGTTTACAGTCACAAACAATTGCAGCGTAAGTGACGGCTTCTGGGGTAATGGTCGACGCGCCACCTCACCTTGGTCGGTTACGCGCGTGGGGCAAGCAAAGACAGCAAAAGCTCCAACCCGAGGTAATGCTGAGGCCACGAGCAGCCGGCCTAGCCCTGCTCAATCCAGTAGTTCATCATCGAGCTCACAGTCAGATACCGCAACTGGAATGCGCATCGAAAGTGCTCTCGCCGCGCTGGGATACGACCCGGGCCAGGTCGATGGCGTCATCGATGGGAATACCCGGCTGGCTATCGTCGATTGGCAACGCAAGACCGGGCACAACACAAGCAGGGGGTTGACGACGCGCCAGCTGGAATATATGGAAGAGCAGGCGGTCGAAGCCCGTGCGCTTGCTGAGCGCCGCCTCCAGCTCAACGCTATCAGCCCGCTGGCTCGCTTCAACAGACGTATAGAGCGCAACGAGGCGGTCGTACTGTTGGATACGAAAACCCGCTGCGAAGAAACGGGCGACCCGCTGGTCGTTATCGCCGAGAGCGAAGCGGCCATACCCGAGAGTGGCCGCGTGCTGAGTGCTTTGCAGAACGCCATCAACTCCATGCGTTCCGAGTGTCGCAGGAACTGGCGACGTTTTGACGTGCCCGTCTACACACCGGAAGGAGCGAAGCTGAGCGAACGCTACATGTACATGTTCAAGTCAGGCATGATCCTGCCCTACTCTGTTCTTACCGCAGACTATCTGGATTTTCTAAACAACGATCCAGGGTACCCGTTTGCCCGGGTGGCTCCACCCCTGATCAATATAGCCAGTGGCTTGTGGGAGCGGGAATTTACCCGCGGCGGCTGGTCTCAGTCCATGGGTGGCGATGCACATTGGCAAACCATCGCATTTCAGTTCGCTCTGGCGGACGCACAACTGTGCGAAAACGAGGTCGGTAAAACCGTGGCCTACAAACACACCATTACCCAGCAGGACGAATACACCGTGGATACCACTACGGTCACCTATGAGTTTGATGCAGACTGGGAACCGATTATTCTGCAGATACTCGAAAACGGAAACCACATCGGCATTCCCATGGGCACTGGCGCCAAGCACCTGATCCGGACCTTCGGATGTGGTTCGGAAGAAATTGCCCGCCTGCGGCGCAACCCCATTACTGTAGTGGCAAAAACACTGGACATGCCATTGCCGCCCGGCGCAGGGCACGTTCAGCAGTAAAATATCCTCCGAGGAATGTTCACGACCGGGACACCCAGCACAACGCATCCAATTTCGTTTTCGAGTTGCAGGAGAATCGGCGCGCCTCTATCGATTATCCCAATATACGTATTTGTCTGAAATGCGATAGCTGTATCGCGTTCCAGGTAATACTGTAGGCTGGAAGAATAATCCGGTATCCATCCGGGATGGCCGTAAACCGGGCGCCAGTGACTATTGAGCAGGATAGCAATGCCGGTACCATATAGTGCGTCTCTGTCCTCATCGAAGGCATTGACACCGTCAAGGGCGGTCCGGTACAGCCCGCTCCGGGTCCTCTCGATCGCCGGATTCCACACCAGGTCACCCGCGTTGTCCGTGATTCACTTGGGAAGGCCGAGACCGGTCTCGATGGAAGCATAGTCACGCGCCAGCCCCGGTAGGCACTTCTGATCTGACTCGCCGGTCTTTGTCTGCCCTAACGGGTGCCGAAAGCGCGCGCGAACTTCACCCTCAAGAGAATGCTCGTCACCTCCTCAATTATGAGCCCGATCAACAGGTGACCGGTGTCGCCATACAGCCAGCCATCGCCGGAGGGAAACAACTTCTCGCTTTTGTGCACCAATTGAATGAGACCCTCTGGCTTGCGCTCGTTATGGCAATGCAGGGAAGATCATAGTCCTCTACCAGTTTACCGGCCACCGATAACAGCCTGCTGTCAAGCGGTGGTGGCCGCGCGGCAAAAAAGGTGCGCGCCGCGAGACAGAGCGCTGTAACGGAAATCAGAATGACTCTTGCAGCGGCGCTGCATCCGTCAGTTACTCATACCGCGTTCACCACCTCTTGCACAGGCAATTTATTTGGCAGCCGGACCAGGCTGGGGCATTGCCACAAAGCCGGCGACTTCTGCCTGGAGAAATTCCTGTAGCGCAACAACCTGTGCACCAAATCCACTTCTACGCTGCATAACAAGGCTGAGGTTTGCTCGGCCAGCATTCCAATCCGGCAATACTTTGACCAAGTTGCCGGATGCCAACTCGTCACGGCAGGTGTAAGCGGGTAATGCCACAATTCCGAGACCTTCACTCGCTGCATTCTTTAACGTGGCCATGTCTTCGCTCTTCAAACGAGGCTCAATGTATATGTCTTCTTTCGTTCCAGTTTTATGTTCTAGGCTCCAACAGCCACGTGGTGCTTGCCATCCCAGAGAGAGTGTCTGACAGGTTGTGATATCTGCTGGTGTCGCGATCGGTTCTACGCCCGCCAGGTAGTGCGGAGAAGTAAACAAGTTCCACTCAACCACGGCCAGAAGCCGGGATATAAGAGTGGAGTCAGGCAGCGGATCTGTGTGGCCACGGATTGCCATGTCGACACCCGAGGTAACGAGATCAATATTTTGGTTGGTCACTTGTTGCAAAACTGTGACCTGCGGATTGTCAGTCATAAAACGAGCAATAAGCTCTTTCAATGCAAACTGGGCAACGCCTACCGAGCAGCTTAATGTAACCGGCCCGGACAGCATGTTCTTCTTCCGTTTCACCTCAGCTTCAGCCAGTTCTACCTGATCGACCACAGTCCGCGCTCGTTGGTAAAACACTTCACCCGGTTCGGTGAGCCTGGACTGGCGAGTCGTTCGCTGGATAAGGATCGTATCCAAGCGCTCCTCCAACTGCTGGATGTGCCTGCTCAGTCGCGATTTCGGGATCCCGAGCGAGTTCGCAGCGTGGGTGAAACCGCCTTTCTCAACAACATGTACGAAGTAGTAATAGTCGTTCAGGTCAATGGATGCCATAGCAGGAACCTCTATTGTTCCAAAAACAGGATAGTAAATCCAAATATTGCTACTACCAATACTTGTTGTCTCATTCATATACTTTTCTCAACTGACGTGAACAGCAAAGGCTTTGAGAAAATGAACGTAATCAACAATGATATTAATCTTTTACGAGGCTCCATAGAGCAACAAGTAGCTCGCGCATCCGAGACCCTGGATGGGGTTGAACTCAGGATCGGAAAGGGCTTTGAGGCGCAGAGCTTTCGCGCCCAACATATCGGAAAGCTGATGGATCCGCTGGTGATGATAGATCACTATGTAATGACGCAACCCACGTTCGGCGAACACCCTCATGCAGGGATGTCCGCCGTGTCTCTATTGTTCGAAGACAGCAAGGGCCTTTTCCACAATCGAGATTCTCTGGGAAACAACTTCGACCTGCGGCCTGGAGATTTGTACTGGCTCAGCGCAGGTCGTGGTGCAGTGCATGACGAATCCCCTCGAGCGAATGCACGTACCCATGGATTACAGGTATTCGTCAATGTCCCACAAGCCCGGCGATTCGAAACACCGACATCACGCCTTGTACGCTCGGAAGATATGCCCGTTATCAGCAACGCAGACTACCGAGTGAAAGTAGCCATGGGCGAATCCAATGATGTTCGCGGTGCAGCCTCCCCATCAACCGCAATGACCATACTGGATGGTACAGTTCAGCCAGGCGGCCGGTTCTCACATGACTCAGCAGCAAATCGAGGTATATGGATTCAATCTGTTGAGGGGTGCCTGGATGTTATCGTTGGTAAAACCGCCAGGCATTTAGCCGCCGGTCAAGCTGTCGCAATCAAAACTGAGGCAAGTGCAATAGTCAGTATCAGGAATACATCTTGTGAGTCTGCGCACTTTGCCTTGTTCGATGGTGCGCAGATCGCTGAGGCTTATATTCAGGATGGTCCATTCGTTATGGGCTCAGAAGCACAAATCGCGGAAATCAAGGCAGCTTATGAAGCCGGCCAGTTAGGCCACATCGCAGATAACCATTGACTTGCCGGTTTGGACAGGTCACCCGTACTTGCAGTTCGAATTGTGCGGCGCACTCCAGGCCGGGGGCCGAATGATTCAGCCGTCTGCGCAAGCAACGTTCCCGACACCGGCCTCTGGACTGCCATTGCGTGATACTGGTCTGGTATCGTGCCTGTATGTCGTCTGGACTGTTCACAAATTTTAGATACGTTTTACAGGAGGGTGCATCATGATTTTGCTAGAGCTTGTCTTGATACTCGCAACGTTCCTTTGTGCTTTAACAGCAGGATTCGTCTTCGCGTTCGCTTCGGTGGTGATGCCAGGAATAGGCAAGCTGGCCGATAGAGAGTTTATCCGTTCGTTTCAAGCAATCGACGGGATAATTCAAACGGGCCAGTTTGCCTTTGGCCTCGTCTGGATGGGTTCGGTGGCGGCACTACTTACGTTGGCAGTATTGGCTGCCCTGCAACTAGACGGCATAGAGAGAGGGTTTGTTGTTGTCAGTGCACTCGTATACGTCCTGGGTGTACAAGTGCCAACGTTCACAATAAATGTGCCACTGAACAATGACCTTCAACAGGTGGATACTGACGCGCTGGATACAGATGCGCTGGCAGCAGCGCGAAGTGCCTTCGAGAGCCGCTGGGTCAAGTGGAACTCGATCAGGACTGTCATGGCATCTCTGGTCAGTGTCGCATTGATGTTCGTTTTGCTGCGGCTTTGATGTGATTAAAGCCGGCCGCACACAACGCCGGCGAACTCATGACATAGGTGCCGAGAGAGGGCTTACTCAACTCCTCCGCACAACTTTAACTCCCGGAAAAAACTGCCGGCACAGATAGCTGATAACCTGTCCCGGCATGGCAGTTCCGCACCGCTGTAGTCAGGCGGCTTCACCCTTCTGCAGGGCGTGGATATCTGCGGCTCCCAGGCGCTTGCCGCCAATGGCCCAGTCGCCACCTTCGAATTCATTGATGCGAACCCAGGTGACGCCGCGCATATTTTCGCCTTCTACAGCGATCATGGCTTCGGTGACTTTCTCGATCAGGGCTTCTTTCTGGTCGGGGGTGAATACGTTTTTAATGACGTCGATAGTAACGAGTGGCATGGTCGATCTCCTTGATTGATTCAGTAGTTGTTTCCGTTAAGCGACGCACGAAGACGTCGACTTGAGCTATTGTCAAAAATATCGCGCAGCCTGACATGAAGATTGTGTGGATGTTTGGTGTATTTTTCCGGAAGCCAGCCTGTGGAGTGAGCTATGCTGAGACCATGATTTACGCATTTGATGAATTCGAACTCGATCTTGACCGCGCGGAATTGCGGCAGGAGGGTGAGGTGCGCGCTGTGGAACCTCAGGTGTTTGCCTTGATCGCCCTGCTGATCGAACATCCGGACCGGCTGCTAACCCGCGAGGAGATCCTGGAGGCCATCTGGGGCCGACGTATCGTCAGCGATTCCGCGCTGACCAGCCGTATCAAGTCAGCACGCCGGGCACTGGGCGACGACGGTCGAAACCAACGTTATATAAAAACTGTTCACGGCAAAGGACTGCGCTTCATTGCCGATGTGGAGATCCTGGCCAGGGCGGGACCGGCACGTGCAAAGGGCGCCGCAATTGAAGAGGCGATGCGGGTTCCAGAACCTGCCACCGACCAGCGCCCTTCGATTGCGGTGCTGCCTCTGCGGAACCTGAGCAACCAGGTTGACTGGCGCAATTTCGCCGAGGGGCTTGCCCATGAAATCATTGTCGAGTTGTCTCGGTTACGGTGGCTGTTTGTTGTGGCCAGGGGTTCCTCGTTCCGGTTGGGGAGCGACGATGCTGATCCCTGTGAGACAGGGCGCATTCTTGGGGTTCGTTACTGCCTGTCGGGCACCCTGGAAGTCCAGGACAAGCGACTGGTTGTGACCACGGAACTGGCCGACACAGCGCGGGGAGATGTGGTGTGGGCGGAACGTTACTCCGGTGATCTGGAGGATGTCCATGAAATGCGTGAACAGATCTGCGCCAGCATACTTTCCAGCCTGGAAATTCATATAACCCGGCAGGAAGCTGCCCAGGCCCGACTGAAGGTGCCCGACAGCCTCGATGCGTGGTCTGCCTACCATCTGGGGATGCAGCACCTGTATCGCTTCAATCACAGGGATAATGACATTGCAGCGGATATGTTCAGCCGCGCAGTGCGCAGCGACCCGGGTTTCGCGCGCGCCTATGCAGGGCTCTCCTTCGTCCACTTCCAGACGGCTTTTCTGCGCCAGGCTGGCGACATGGTCGCGGAAGTGGCGAAGGCGCGTGACTACGCGCAACAAGGTGTAGACCTCGACCCGATTGATCCCTTCGTCAACTTCACGATGGGGCGTTCCTATTGGCTGGAAGCGGACCTCGACAGGTCCTATCCCTGGCTCGAGCGGGCCACATCGCTGTGTCCCAGCTACGCCCAGGGCATTTATGCGCAAGCCTGGACAGAAACGATGTCGGGTGCGCCCCTCGATGCCCGTGATCACCTCGACCTGTCCATGCGCCTCAGCCCGCTGGACCCGCTTCACTACGCTATGCTGGCAGCACGGGGGCTGACGAATGTTACGCTTGAGGAGGATCAGGAGGCGGCCGACTGGGCCGACCGGGGGGCAATGGCGCCCGGCGCCCATGGCCTGATCGCCATGATTGCCGCAGCGGCCAACCAGTTGGCCGGGCGCGAACAGCGAGCACAATTCTGGGCTGATGATACCCGGCGACTACTACCGGGCGTAACGCGTACCGATTTCTTCGAGGCATTTCCCATCCGTGATGCGCACCAGCGTCAGCGCATGGCTGCAGCTCTGGTCAGGTTGGGGTTCGAAGGGAAAGTCCCGTGAGCAGGACTATCCAGGACATCACTCGGCCTGAAATGTACAACGCAGCAGATGTTCTTCTCTGCCAGTCTTTCTAACGATGAAGCGTATATAAGAGACAGTTGCTGTATGCAGAGGGCGAATCCGACAGCGATCCTCCGCGTCCATCGCGTTAGCAAAACCCGGGCGGCTGGAGCTCAGCTCACTCCCACTCTATTATCAATAAGCTTTTTTTATCTTTTATTTTCAATGACTTATTTTCCTTAAAATCGGTAATACCATGAAAAATACCATGCTCAGAGAATCCTTCAAAAATACTCGAAAAATTGCCGATCCTAATTACTGAAATAGCACCTCAGCCTTGTTTCCGTCATTTCAACGACGGTCGAATTTGTAGACCCCAGAAAATTAATCATGTCTTGGGTCATCTTCGAGTGATTCACCCCGGGTTGGGCTATTGCAAACTCGAATTCAACATTCGTGTACTTCAATGCTTTCCGAATCTCGTCAATATCAAACTGCGAGCCAGTATGGAATCGCTTCCCTTTCAATATGCCCATGCCGTTTCTTCGCTCCATATGCTTGAGCAGCTCTTCCGGCCTCCATTTATACCGAAGCGAGACGATCGCTTGGCCACACACCTCATATAGATCTGATAAACGTGCGCCTGACTCTGCCTTGGAATATTTGCAATGAACCATCTCAAATCGAATGAGTTCCTCACTTATGAACACAGCTACGATATCTGCAGACTCGCCAGCGTTGTCGTCATTAAAAACGATTCGTGCGCCCTTCCCCTCGAGACGATCCATCATGTACTCTTGGATCGATCCATCCCGTCGTATATTGCTCTTATACAAAGACTCAACTGTAAAGTCGACGCCTTCCCAGCCAAGCGATTCGATTTGATTGTCAGGTAGTTGCTGTAAAAGCGACTCACCATAGTCAGTGTGAATACAGCCAGATATAGTGCATCCGTTCAACAAGAACATGGTCGGCGGGTTTTCCTGAAAAAACTGCTTTAACGGAATACCCGCACTTTTAAGACCCTCAACCTGGACAGTGGATTCATCAAGGCCCAAAATACTGTGCCCATTTTCCCCGCCCAAAACAATAGTGAATGAAATCGTGTCGCTGGGAATTTGTAACAAAAATTCTGCGCGATCGCCGTTACAAGACTGGTTGACCAGGTTGCATTCATTGAGCAACCAAGACTGGCCATTTGCTCCTTCCAGCGTTAGCTTGTGAATCCTCTCATAGAGTTCCTCCGACCAGTCCGTCGCAAGAACTACCAGCCTCTCCGGATAATGGGACAACTCTGTCTTTTCAGCTGAATCTTCAAGTAGCTGATTCGAATCAATGCTCTCATCAGTTATCAATCTACCAATATTCAGGCACCATTCCTTCCACTCTTTCAGGTCTCCCACACGAGCCGGGCTCCATATTTTCCCCTTGACCGACGCCCCCACGCTCACCGGGAAGCCATCTCTGAACCCTACTCCGACGAAGTCGGATTTTTGGCATCGGCTTCCCTCCTTCCATCGACTGAGTTCCGTCGTCACATCAGCACCACTCAGCCGGGAATAGCGGTGTAGGTGGTTAGCAGGCTTGAAGACTCCTGCGTGAACGATACTTAATCGTTTGATCGAATCGAATGAGCGGAAGACGTTGTCCCCATTGATAGGCAGAGGCGTACTGCCAGTAATATTCTCGACAAGTGAATACAGGTCCAGACGCTTTTCGGAATAGCCAATATAGAGAAGTTCCGTATCGGGGTCATGGTGCATCACAATCAGGTCCCAGGTCTGGTCACGCATCTTCTCCGTCCGTGCCCACTTCACCTTCTCCCTTTTCTGGGTGGTAAAGTAGAATACATTCTCCTGAGGGTTAATAAAGGGCTGAGATAGAGCATACTTCTTCAAATTGAATGCGCAAACGAACGATCTCCAATCGACGCTCTCTGCACGGAAACAGACGCAACTCAATGCGGGGTAAATCAACTTGGGATTCAAATCAGTATTCGGCGAATCAAATCCTGAGTATGGCTCACAACCTTGAAGAAACGTGAGAAGCGACTCCGCTTCCGCTTTTTTGGCGTCAGCTATCTCACTGATCACCTTCTCCCAACCAGACCCCTCCTGGAAGAGGCTTTCCAGTTCGACCGACATCGCCTCTTCCGCGTAGTTGACGATGAAGGAGGCATCACCAAGCCCTGGCTCCCGCCGTGTAAATCGTCCGATGAATTGAAGCAGCACTGCTAAGGTCTTGTGCACACCGTGGACGGCGGCAATCTTAAAATCGGGATAATCGAACCCTTCTTTGAGCATATCAACGCAGACAACAATATCGAATTGCCCGTCCCTGATCATCTCTACGATCGCCTTGCGGTCCTTACTACGCGAATGAACCAGGACGATTCTTTCGCTGGGATACCATTTTCTATAGCTGGTATACAATACTTCCGCATGTGCGCGCGACTCGGCGCGCACCATCATTCGGTGTCTGGTCCACCCCTTGGTTCTGTCGTCAAGCAGCTTCTCCATGGCTGCTTCCGCTATCGCTCTGTCTTTCTTGCGGGGGTTGCGTTCTTCCACCGAGATCAACGAAATTCTCGAGAAACAATCGTCCTCAATGGCTTGAGATAGAGGGTAGTTATAAACAACCTTTCCCTCGATTGGCTTGCGGTCATTCCTGTAAGGTGTGGCAGTGAACTGCACTATTTTTGAACTACCCAACAACCGCTTCAACAAGTCCCACTCAGCTGCTTTGACGTGGTGTGCCTCGTCGAAGTATACGTGAGAAAAAAGTTCCGATAGTGCGCTTCTAACAACTGTGTCAGCCCTGGCAAGCAATGATGGGGTGGAAATCACCACATCGGCTCTCTTTATCACCTCAATGTCCGCTGAATCGCAAAGCGTCTTGTTTAGCATTAATACAGTAGGGTTTGGAGAGTTGGTAGGGATGACGCCCAGTTCCCTGAGCAATCCCCAACAGGCGAACTTGCCCGCTATCTGTCGTTTTAAATCAACACTGGGAACAATCACTAGCGTCCGTTCCGCATGGTCGGCCAGTGTCGCGACTAGCATGGTCTCGGTCTTACCTGTTCCGGTTGGGAGGACGACCGTCGCTACTTCCCTTGTCAACGACCAATGTGCCATCAGCGCATAAGTCGCACCCACTTGAGCTCGTCGCAAGGCCTTGCCCGATTCACCGGTACCGTTAATTGCCGCTTTAATTACATAGGAAGAACTTTCTTCTGTCTTACTCTGGACGTTCCCGTTGATTTGATACGTGCCCTTAGCCTTTCCTCGCCCACTTTTCAACTTAGCTTGAAAACACAGTCCAGATGTATGGGTCAGTTCATAGCTATCGCCATCTACATGGACTGCGTCAAATTCCCAATCTCCAGCGGCCAGCGCCAACTTTGACAATATTCCAATCGGCTGCTTCTCGTTCAGGTAATATAGGGGGTGTGCGAAATTCAGCACCTCAACCTGGGAGAGATCAAAATCCTTTTGCGATGACTCTTCGTTCAAATTCGATTCCTCTGTTTTTAAGTAAAAATTAAAAAAATAGATTCGCTCCCCGCAAATAGTACTTGTAGTACTCTTTGAATTCGATCCCTAATAGCAGACTTATCACACTGTTTTTATTGGAATTTATTTTCAATACATTCAAATAACAGTGCGAGAAATTTTCCTTTCGATTCAACAGTAGCAACTTTTCAGACTAAAAGACTGGCACCCTTCGGGATCAGCATATCCGTGAAGCTTCAAGCGAAGTTCATTTATCGTTTGACCAATGACTGAAGCCGCAGTTTACAATTTGGTAAAATGGTCTGTCATTGCGCAGGATCTACCGCCTGCAGATGATTTGAAAACCCTGTTTGTGTCTCACACCGCCAGGTCGCCCACAATTTGCAGCCTGCATCTATCTCTCCCATATCCAACTCCAGTGCAAGCCAATTGCGTGCCGGCATGATGTAGCGGTTGTGGCTCGGGAATAGCATCATTTCGACTTCATATTGAGGATCGACTTTCTGTGGTTGAGACGCGAGACGGTTCAACAGATGCAAGAACAATCGTTCGGGTACACCCACCAGGGAAGGATGAACCACAGCTGACGATGTGAATTGCAGGATCTGCGCCCAATTGTTGATGTTGAATAGATCCCGCCTATATGTGCCGCCACAGGCAGCTACATGCACATCGCCCGATACGATAGAGACTCTCAACCGCTTGGAGCCTGCCACCTTGGTCAGCGTTTCTATCAGCCGCTTGCGCTCACCTTCGTGATCATCGTGTGACCAATGGTCCCGAAGGTCATCTATACTCGAGTCCACCACGCTTTCGTTACCAAAGACTTCTAGCAGTTCTTCTGCCAGAGAGAGCTTGGGATGTACCACTGGCACCGACGACATAAAAAGTAGATGTTGACATCTGTCGCCTGGATGATTGGGCTCTCCCTCGGGAAGATCGCGCAGGCAGGTCTGTAAAGCTTGCCAGCTGTACTGCCCCAGAACCTGGGTGCGGGATCGCTCCGTCCGCAGATCAGCCGCGACAATGGCAACTGGCCCAGCACAATAGACCGAGGTAAATCCAGGCTGCCCGTCTAGTAACGGTAGCGAGAGGGGATCACGAGTGCGTACCCGTTCCCAATCTACAGGCGCATACTGCGGATCTTTCTGCGAAATGTCAGCACGATCAGACAATATCAATTCTGGCAGATCCTCGAGCTGTTGCTGCATCTGAAACACCCAGAACGCCCGTCTGGCGTGATGAAAAATCCGCTGCAGGACCTCACAATACTGCATCTCAGATGAATAGGAGCCCCAGCCATCAATAATGTCATGATCGTCCCACATCATCACGGTGGGCATCGTAGCCATGGCATCCGCAGCGTCCCTCAAAGGCTCCTTACGTAACCAGCGCTTTCGAGCCTCCGGGCACCATCGCTGGCTATACAAACCAAAATAGTACTGCTCGATCTGCCGGTCCAGTGTCTTTGTGACCTTGTAGCGCAACTGCTCCTTGCGAGAGAGACTGACCCAGTATTTCAGGGTTTTCTCTTCCCATATCGCGTCAAAATAAATCTGATCACCACCCATCAACATTAAATGGAAGCGTTGGAGATCCTGATCATGGATACTCTGTTCGTGCCAGAGTTGCTCCTTGTCCAACTGATAGTCTTCAGGTCGCAGGTGTCGATCATGGTTGCTCAGCAGATCCGACCACACAGCATTGTCCGGGCGCACGAGTTTGCGCATGTCATTAGGATCGGAAAACCCGTTGCAGGACACATAGGTCATCCGAGGTGCATAGCCCTTACCGGGGACACTAAATTCCCACTGAGGACCGTTCGGTGCAAACCCATATGCCACCCGTCGTTCCTTTGCGCGAAGGGGACAGGAGAGGTCATATCGTACAAAGCACTCCTTGGACGTTTGATGCAAGACCACGGGGACTGGGCATGCTTTGCCCTCCACCGATAGCGTCGGTATTGACTCGCCCGCTTTGATACCGACTAATGCAGTCACCCGCCATGTGTTCTTGTGGGTGCCTCGAAAGGACAAAACCGGCCCCAAGGTAAGATGCTCCGTGCTCATAAAGTTCAACTCCTTCTGTTATGTCTTGTCCTGCTCGTTGGCAATTGCTTTGACGATTTTTGCACGCGAGCTCGCGCGGTTGGCCAGAATATCCGCTTCACCGGTTTGTTCTAACCACTCAAGATACCGCTGCAGGGCATGTCGGGTCTGCGACGCATCCCGGCAGTTGTTGAGAAATGTAAACTGCACCTTTTGTACATCATCGGCCACATAGATGCCAAACGGCCCGCTGACCACCGTAGCATCGGGAAACCCCAACAATACCGTCGCCTGTGTCTCTGTCGCCGATCGGTGACACGCGATCAGGTGCAATGGCCCTTGCGCCTTGTTTAGCACGTCTACGTGTTCGTGGTCGTGTAAGAACGGCCGGCCCACGAGTTCCCGGGCTGCTGCTACAGAGAAGGCGGCAGGTATGGCATGGACGAATACGGCTATGAGCTTACCACCCAAGGGTAGAATGATTGCACTGCCTGCGCGGCGAGTCCTTGGCCTGTCAGCCAGAGCGTCGCTCATCACTGTTTCCATCGCCACCTTGCGTCGCCGGAAATCCAGTCGAGTCCAGTCTAAGGCCTGCCCCATATCAAAACGCTGGGAAGCAGCCGCTGAAACCCCGCGTTGCGTCAGTGTCACCACCGCATCAGCCAGCGCTTCCAGCACGCGTTGTTGTAACTCAGCCGGGGTGGTTACTTCTCCTCCGCGAAATGCCGATTGCGTGGACAGATATGCCTTGAACGCTTCATCGCGCTTGCCCTCGGCGCCCGAGCGAGGAAGTATTTGAGGCTGCGCGATCAGCCATACCTTACCTCGCGCTGTATTCAGGCCCTCCATGTACTCCGCATGGCAAATACCGACCTCACTGCCGGCCTTGGCCCAACCTGCGTTTCCATTGGCCAGAACAATGAGCACATCGCAACTTCGGACTTCCGACAGACACGCCTCCCAACTGTCGTCAGTCGAGCTACGCGGGGCGGCATCTTCATTGATCCAGACCTCGAAGACGGTGCGACCGAACAGTTTTGTTGCTTCGATCTCCTTTTTCAGCCCTTGGCGAATCTCGCTGATCGTTTGCTTAATGGCAGGGGAAAACGAATCATTGCAGCGACTCGATAACATCACCCGAATTTTGGTGGCTTTGCCCATGGAGCTCCCTTTCCGTCGCCTTATGAAAGTTAACTTCGATTGTTAACTGTGCACTGGCGGATGGCGTACACTCGCACCTGTAGTAGGTTCGACCATTCAATGGCTAGTAAGGCCTGCCCGAAATTGTAACGCAATCTCGCAGCTGGAGGTCAGCCTTTCGCGTCAGCGAGGTAGTTCATTGCCGGGACGCTGGGTAGAACGTCTTCGTTAGGAGCTGCACGCCAGCCCGCACTGATTCTATTGAAGTTCATCCAGATACTGCTTTTGCTATTCAGATCCGGCCCTCAGCTGTACATAGTGAGTGACATAGCTTAGGGATTCCGCTATGTTGGCCAAATGCAAATCCACGTTCGCTCATTTATCTTCTTTGTATCCTTCTGCCTGCTGGCGATGCAGATGAGCGGGCTGCATTTGCATATCGACGCATCCGGTGAGCCTGCAGGATTGCACGGCGCCCATCTCCATCATGACGATGCTTCAGGCCATGCTCACAGCGCTGAAATCGATGTCCAACTTCTGGAACAACTCGGTGCTACCTGGTCCAAACTGATCCCATTAATCCTGTTCTGCGCCATTCTGCTGGTAGTCCGAGGTTGGTTGCAGCGGCGAATTTGGATACCCCCAACCCAGGTTGGTAGGCTTTGCCGCCAGGGCCACTGGCGACCTCCTCTGCGCGCACCACCCCAAACCCACTAAATCCTGTCCCTCGCGCCACGAGCACTTGTTGCGGCTCATGGCATTGCGCAATTAATAATCGCGTCGTACCGACGTGGGGAAAAATCTATGTGGGGTTTACTTACTCACCGCGCCAGAGCGTGGTGTGGGCTGATAGCGCTCAGCCTTCTATTTAGTACTCAAATTACAGTAGCCGCTTCGACCGGCAGTATTCGCCTGGAAGATGCTATCGACAGGACGCTGGCAAGCAATCCTGAGCTGGTCGCATTCGGCTACCAGATCGAGGCTCAACAAGGTCGCCTGTCGCAAGCGCAGGTCACGCCCAGCCCCGAGTTGGGGTTGATGGTGGAAAACGCATTGGGCTCTGGCGACTATGAGGCGTTCGATGGCGCAGAAAGCACGTTAAGCCTGGGCTGGGTACTGGAACGCGGGAAACGTGAACTGTATGTAAACGCCGCTCGCGCCGGAGTCTCCGCTCTGGAAGCGCAGAGCGAGATTCATCGCCTTGATGCCATTGCCCGCACCACCTACCTGTTTCTGGAAAATCTCAGATACCAGGAACACTTACGTCTGGCGCATGAGGCGACCGCACTTGCTGAGCAGACAGTCGCTACCGTGCGTAAACGAGCGAACGCAGCTCTGGCGCCCACCGCCGACGTCGCAAGGGCGGAGGCGGAACTGGCACGCGTGCGTCTAGCGGCAGAGGATATCAGCCACGAACTCAAGACAGCCAGACGCTGGCTGGCTGCGCAGTGGGGTGAACCGCAAGCCGACTTCACCAAGGTTGTGGGCGATCCTCACCATCTACCGGCACCTGGGAGTGTTACACGGCTGCTGGATGAAGTGGATCGGAACCCCAATCTCTCCGCCTTTCTCAGCCAAAGTCGGTTGCGTGAAGCGGAACTAAGTTCAGCCGAGGCTCAAGCAAAACCCGACTGGCGTTTCAATGCCGGCATCCGCCGCCTGGAACTCACTAACGATAACGCATTCGTGGCCGGTGTTGTCATTCCGTTGACAAGCTCAAATCGCAACCAGGGCCGGGTTACTGAAGCACGGGCTAACCTGCATCGTGCAGAGGCAGATCGCGTGGCCACCCGACTACAGATTGAGACACAACTTTTTGACGTTTACGAGGCGCTGCAACACAGCCTGCATCGGTCCAAAACGTTACGGGAAGAGGTGCTCCCACGCCTGGAAAAGGCCGTTTCAGAAACACAACGCGCCTTTGTCGCGGGCCGCTACAGCTATTACGAATTGCAGTTGTTACAGACAGAGCTCATAGCGACGCGCGCAGATGTTCTGAACGCCGCTATCGATGCACATCAGCGCTTGATTGAAATAGAACGATTGACCGGGGTGGCGATGCCGTCTGCGGTCCTGAATCCATGAGGTTTTTTATGACGAACATATTGAAAAGTATTGCGCCGATTGCGCTGGTTTTTAGCCTCGTTGCCTGTGGCGGCTCTTCCCCGGGGCACAACGATCACGCACAAGATGATCAAAGTCCACACGGCGAAACCGCTGCTGCGGAAGTCTCAAAGGGACCGCACGGCGGCCGCTTTTTGGTAGACGGCGACTTCGCGCTGGAGCTTGCCATTTTCGAGACTGGGGTGCCGCCGGAGTTTCATGCATGGATCACAGAAGATGGTGTGCCAGTACCGCCCGGCGAGGTGGGTTTGACCATAACCTTGACCCGCCTGGGCGGAGTGAAGGACGAGATCAACTTCGAACCAAAGGATGACTTCCTGCAGGGTGACATGGAGATTTACGAGCCACACTCCTTTGTAGTGACCATCGATGCCCGTCACGGAGATAAATCCCACCGCTGGGAGTACGACAATTTTGAAGGGCGTACCCGTATCGACCCGGATATTGCGGCGGCGTTTGGACTGGAAACCGAATTGGCTGGCCCCGCGACCATCCACGATACCGTATCGGTTTATGGCCAGATTGTCCCGAATGCTGAGCGTGTGCGACGCGTGACGGCCCGCTTTGACGGCGTGGTGCAAGAGACTGCGGTGTCAGTGGGAGATCGTGTAACCCAGGGACAAAACCTCGCATCGGTTGAAAGTAACGAGAGCTTGTCTCGCTTTCAGATTACCGCGCCAATTGCAGGTGTCATTACTGAGCGGAATGTCCATCCCGGCGAGCAAACGGATGGACGGGTGCTGTTTACCATTCTGGATAGCAGTAGCGTGTGGGCCGATCTCGCGGTCTTTCCGCAGGATCGTACCCGGGTTATCACAAGCGCGCCGGCACACGTGACCGCCGCGGGATCAGCACTGGAACAGCAGGGTGTCATTAGCTGGATCAATAATACAACTCAGCCGAATCAATCCGTCACGGCGCGTGTTGTGCTGGACAACCCGAACGGCGATTGGGTGCCCGGCATGTTCGTGACTGCTGACATCCGGGTGGCTGAATACTCAGTGCCCCTGGCGGTAAGGCGAACGGGGCTCCAGGCTTTTCGCGATTTCACTGTCGTTTTTGCGCAGATCGGCAGTCAGTATGAGGTGCGGATGCTCGAGCTCGGGCGACAGGACGGCGAGCGGGTCGAAGTCCTCGGCGGACTTGCACCCGGAACGCGCTATGTCACCACCAACAGTTATCTCCTGAAAGCCGACATCGAAAAGTCCGGCGCATCACACGATCATTGAGGCCTTCCCATGTTAGCAAATATTATAAAGCTTTCTCTGTCTCGACCCTGGCTGGTGTTGTTCGCCGTGCTGCTGCTGGTTGGTCTGGGTGCGTGGAACTTCACACGACTTCCCATTGATGCCGTGCCGGATATCACCAATGTCCAGGTCACGGTCAATACCGAAGCGCCCGGCTATACACCTCTAGAGGTCGAACAGCGGGTGACGTTTCCATTGGAAAATGCGATGGCGGGTATTCCCCGCCTGGCGTACACCCGATCCGTGTCACGTTACAGCCTTTCGCAGATTACTGTCGTGTTTGAGGAGGGCACCGACATCTATTTTGCCCGGCAGCAAGTTGCCGAGCGCATGAATGCGGCCAAAGCTGAACTGCCGCAATCGCTCGAGCCAGCGATGGGTCCGATTGCCACCGGCCTGGGTGAAATCTTCATGTTCACAGTGGACGCAAAGCCGGGGGCGCTCAATCCGGATGGATCTGAAGTGACGCCTACCGACCTGCGCTCCGTTCACGACTGGATCATCCGGCCACAGCTATTACGAGTTCCCGGCGTGGTCGAGGTAAACCCCATCGGCGGTTACAAGAAAGAAGTACTGATCGCTCCTGAGCCTGCGAAATTGCTGGCACAGGGGCTTACTGTTCAAGACGTGGTGCACGCATTGGAGGTGAACAACGCCAATCAGGGGGCAGGCTTTATCGAGCACAACGGGTCCCAATGGCTCATGCGCCTGCCCGGACAAGCGGGCAATAGCGAGGATCTTGGTGCAATCGTGGTCCGTGAAACCGAAGGCGTTCCAATACGCGTGCGTGACGTCGCAGAGGTAGGTCCGGGTCTAGAGTTGCGCTCTGGAGCTGCCACGCAGGATGGCCATGAGGTCGTGATGAGCACGGTCTTTATGCTTATCGGTGAAAACAGCCGGGAAGTAGCCAATGCTGTTGCGGAAAAACTGCAAGAGGTGAATACCAGCTTGCCGCCGGGAATAGTGGCCACGGCAGTCTACGACCGAACCGCCCTGGTTGATAAAACACTGGCGACAGTGCGAACCAACCTCGTAGAAGGTGCGATCCTGGTGATCGTTGTCCTGCTGCTTTTCCTGGGAAATATTCGTGCCGCCCTGCTCACCGCCGCCGTGATTCCAATCGCCATGCTGATGACGATATCCGGCATGGTTCAGACCAGGGTGAGTGCCAATCTGATGAGCCTGGGTGCGCTGGATTTCGGCCTGATCGTCGACGGCGCCGTTATCATTGTAGAAAACTGTCTGCGACGACTAAGCCAGGCCGGTGAAAAATCCCTGCCCTTGAGAGAACGCCTGGAGATCGTCTTCGACGCCACCAACGAAGTCATTCGACCGGCATTGTTCGGCGTCTTCATCATTACTGCCGTGTATCTGCCGATATTCGCGTTGTCGGGAGTCGAAGGAAAGATGTTCCATCCCATGGCGATCACTGTAGTTATAGCTCTAGTCAGTGCCATGATTCTGTCGGTCACCTTCGTCCCCGCGGGAGTCGCCCTTTTATTCAGGAAACCGGTCAAGGAAAAAGCAAATATTATCGTCAACGGTGCACTGCACCTTTATCGACCCCTGTTGCTATTCTCACTGAGGTTTCGTGGGTTGGTAGTTGGGATTGCTGTAGTACTAGTTCTGGTCTGCGGTTGGCTTGCGACCCGACTGGGTACCGAGTTTGTGCCCAACCTCGATGAGGGCGATATTGCCATGCATGCCCTGCGCATCCCTGGCACCTCACTAACGCAGGCCGTACAGCTACAGGAACAATTGGAAGCCAGGATCAGGGAACTCCCAGAGGTAGAGCGCGTGTTCGCCAAGATAGGTACGGCGGAGGTCGCGACCGACGCGGTGCCCCCCAGCGTTGCCGACAACTTCATCATCCTCAAACCCCGCGAGCAGTGGCCCGACCCCGATAAGTCGAAAGCCCAGGTGGTGCGGGATCTTGAAGAGAAAGTCACCCCGATACCTGGCAACCGCTACGAATTTTTGCAACCTATTCAGATGCGATTCAATGAACTGATCGCCGGTGTTCGCGCGGAGCTTTCAGTCAAGGTGTTTGGCGATGACTTTGATACCCTCATCGAACTGGGTGACGCCATCGAAAACGCGGTGAACCAAGTGCCGGGTGCCGCTGATGTTGCAGTTGAGCAGGCTACGGGGTTACCTGTACTGACTATTCTGCCCAATAGAGAGGCCCTGGCACGGTACGGTGTGTCGCTGTCCGATCTGCAGAGCCTCGCGGCTACGGCGCTGGGCGGTACTGTGGCGGGGCAACTCTACGAGGGAGACCAGCGCATCGACGTGGTGGTGCGCCTGGCGGAGCAATTGCGTTCCAACCCGGATCGCTTGCACAGCTTGCCCGTGCCGCTCGCGGAAGGAGGTTTTGTGCCACTGGGTGAACTGGCTACCACGGAACTTGTGAATGGCTACAACCAGGTCAATCGCGAAAATGGCAAACGCCGCGTGGTGGTCGCCGCTAATGTCAGGGGACGCGACCTCGGCTCGTTTGTCAATGAAGTACAGGAGACCGTGGCACAGCAGGTAGATATCCCTGCCGGTTACTGGGTTGAATACGGCGGCACCTATCAAAATCTCCAATCAGCCGCTAATCGCCTGGGCATTGTCGTACCCGTAACGCTGGTGCTTATCATCGGTTTGCTGGTAATGGCCCTTGGCAGCTTTCGTGATGCCGGCATTATCTTCTCAGGTGTGCCGTTGGCATTGACAGGAGGTGTTCTTGCGCTGATGTTGCGCGATATTCCGTTTTCGATTTCCGCTGCTGTGGGTTTCGTGGCGCTTTCGGGAATAGCGGTACTCAACGGCCTGGTCATGGTCGCCTTTATTCGCGATCTACGCCAGCACGGACGATTACTGGATGATGCGATCGTTGAAGGTGCACTGACGCGATTGCGTCCGGTGTTGATGACGGCGCTGGTCGCCTCGTTGGGATTTGTGCCGATGGCCCTGAACACGGGTATTGGCTCCGAGGTTCAGCGGCCGCTGGCCACCGTGGTGATCGGCGGTATCATCTCCTCGACGCTGCTCACACTCCTTGTACTGCCTGCGCTTTACAGGCTGGTGCACGGCATA
>Ga0070726_10001345_pt1 | contig 25141 bp, 20 predicted proteins | sample tdAd471_FD_67275 | JGI IMG/M metagenome (GOLD analysis project Ga0070726, IMG submission 67275) | Marine sediment microbial communities from the Atlantic coast under amendment with organic carbon and nitrate - tdAd47.1 | ecosystem: Environmental > Aquatic > Marine > Coastal > Sediment | place...
GGGACACCCTACACGGCTATCGATAGCGACGTCGGGTGTTACTGGGACACCCTACACGGCTATCGATAGCGACGTCGGGTGTTGCCGGGACACCCTACACGGCTATCGATAGCGACGTCGGGTGTTACTGGGACACCCTACACGGCTATCGATAGCGACGTCGGGTGTCTTGGAGACACCCTACACGGCGTTCGATAGCGACGTCGGGTGTTACTGGGACACCCTACACGGCGTTCGATCGCAAACCGGGGTGTTCGCGGACGGCCTGCGCGGGATTTCAGCGCCCCGCGTGCTCTCAAGCGGGAGCCTGCACCCCATTCGGGGGGAGCACGGTCCCCAGCAGGTAGTCGCAGAGGGGGAACGAGACGTTGAAGTTCCCGGCGCGCATGCGCTTGGGGTCGTGGTGGCGGGCGTGGTGCCGGCGCAGCCAGCCCACCAGCCGTCGCCGGCCGAGCCAGCTCTCCTGGGGCCAGTGGTGCAGCAGGTGCAGCCACTCGTAGACCCAGTAGTAGGCGAAGGCGGTCCCGAGGAACACCCACCCTAGAGGCGGCCAGGCCCAGGCGAGCCCCAGGCTCACCGGCGCGGTCAGCAGCAGCAAGACGGGGAACATGTAGACCGGGAACAGCACCAGCCACAGCTCGCGCGAGTCGACGTAGGCCATGTCCTGGTCGGTGAAGGCCACGTGGTGCGAGCCCGTGTGCCGGCGATACAGGCCCTTCATCCAGCGGGTGGGTGCGTGCAGGGGACCGCGGTGGAACAGCCACTCGCAGAGGTTGGCGAAGGCGAAGAACGGGATCGTCAGCAGCCACACCCGCGGGTCGGCCTCGCGGGCGAACCACACGCAGGCGCCCAGCGCCGCCGCGCACGAGACGTTGATCCAGAGGAAGTGCAGCCAACCGGAGTAGACCCCGGGGATCTCGGCGACCAGCGCCGCGCGACGCTCCTCGCGCTTCAGGCGTCGCCCTCCCCGCCTCCGCTCGAGGTCCCCTCGGGGGAGCCGCCTCCGCTCGAGGTCCCCTCGGGGGAGCCGCCTCCGCTCGAGGTCCCCTCGGCAGCCTCGCTCCTGGCGGAGGAGGCGACCTGACGCTTCATGCGCTCCAGCTCCTCGGGGTCGACGTCGAGGGCCGGCAGCTCCTCGTCGAGCTCCTCCTCGTCCTCGTCGACGTCGTCTTCCTTGGCCTCGGGCGCGGGCTCGGGGGAGCTGGCCTCGGCCTCGGGCTCGGCCCCGGACTCGGGCTCGGGCGCGGGCTCGGGCTCGGGATCTTCGTCGCTGGCTTCGTTCGCGGGCGGAACCGCGGGGGGGTGCACTCCCTCCCGCTTGGCCGCCTCGACCGCCGCCAGCTCCTCGGGGCTGAGGGTGTAGTGTTGCTGGCTACCGTGGGCGACCTTGGGCACCGTCTGCGCGGGCGCCTCCTCGCCGATGAGCTCCTCGCCCTCGACGGCTGCGGCGGCCGCTGGGGGAGCGGACGCGGTCGTGGGCGCCTGCTCCGTGAACTCCTCTCCGAGGAACTCGTCGTCGTCGTCGGGCGCGTCGGCCTCGGCGGCCGGCCCGGGCTGCGGATCGGCGGCCTCTGGATCCGCGGGCTCCGGCGCGGGGGCCACTTGCTCAGCGGTCGCTGCGCCCTGGGGGAGCGTCCCCTCGGGCGGGGCGAGGACCGGGATCGGATCCGCCGGGGCGGCCTGCGGCGGAGTCGGCGACGAAGCCGGGGCGGCAGGCGGCGGAGTCGGCGACGCAGGCGGGGCAGCAGGCGACGGGGTCGGCGACGAGGGCAGAGCCGCAGGCGGCGAGGACGGCGGGGGCGGAGTCGACTCCTCCTCACCGGTCTCCCGCACGCGCTTGCCAACCATCGCGGAGGCGATCACCCCGACCCAGAACAGACCCACCAGCGGCACGGCCATCAGGATCTGGGTCACGGGATCGGGCGGGGTCAGCACCGCGCCGATCACGAAGGCGGCCATGAACCAGTATTTCGCGTAGCGCCGGTAGAGCGCGGCGTTGCCGACCCCGATCAGGGTCAGGAAGACCATCACCAGGGGCAGCTCGAAGATGATCCCCACGAGCACCGTGAGCAGGGTGAACAGCTTGAGGTATTCGCCGAAGGAGATGCTCCCAGAGACGTCGGGGAGGTAACCGATCAAGAACTCGACGCCGTAGGGGATCAGCACGAAGTAGCCGAACATGGTGCCGATGCCGAAGGCGACGACCGTCAGCGGGGCGAAGAAGCGCACGTACTTCTTCTCGTGCGTGTAGAGGCCCTTGCCCACGAAGGACCACAGCTCGCGGGCGACCAGCGGCGAGGCGCAGAACAGGGCCACCACCAGGGACAGCTTCAGCGCGGAGAGGAACGCCTCCTGGGGGCGGATCTGGGTCAGCTCCATTCGCGGGAGCCGCGCCATGCGATCCTTGAAGGGGCCCACGAGCCCGTCGACCTTGGCTTCGAGCTCGTCCTGCCTGGCGAGCAATGCCTCACGCTCGGCGCGCATGCTGAGGACCTCGTCGAAGCTGACCTCGGTCTCGCGCTCGCGGACTTCGGCCTGCTTGGCCTGCAGCGCTGCGATTTCCTCCTTGAGCTTCCCCTGCTCGACCTGCAAGGCCTCCAACTTCTCGGTTAGCTGACCCGGGTCGAGCTTGTCGAGGAGGAACAGCTCGTCCTTGGCCGCCTTGTTCAGCTCTTGATCGAGCTCGCTGTAGCCGTCGGAGATCTCGACCAGAACCTCGCGCAGCTCGGCCTCCACGCCGGGGATCGCCCGCGTGTCGCGCACGTTCTTCGCGGCGCGCTCGTAGGGCCACGTGGCGACGTCGAGCAACGGCGCCTGGAGGTAGAACGCGAGCAGGAACGCGACGAACACGTAGCCCACGGCCTTGAGCACGTGCCAACGCAGCTCTTCGAGGTGCTGCCCGATCGACATCCGGGTGTCGTCGAGCGCTGAGTCGTCGGTCAAGGGGGTGCCTTCCTAACCTCACCCGAGAGTATACGGGCGAAGCGAGCTCAGAGCGCCCCGGCGAATCTCGCTCCCTCTGCGTCCGTACACGATACGACCCGCCGGTGGAGCCGGCGGGTCGTCGACGTCGGCGCTCGGAGCGTCAGCGCCCGAGGAACTCGAGCAGCTCCTTCTCCGTCATGAAGGTCACGCCGTATTGCGCGGCGCGCTCTGCCTCCGCCTCGATCTCCGGCCCGCGAGCCTCGTCGTTGGCGCCGAGGAGGATCACGTAGTCGGTCTGGGTCGAGATCTGGTTCTCGATCTTGGCCCCGATCTCCTTGAGCTTCTGCTGCAGCTCGGTCTTGTCGTAGGGGCTGGTCGGGCTCGAGCGCTCACCGAGGAAGGTGAAGATCAGCTGAGCCTGGGGATCGAAGGTCGGGGTGAACACCAGGTCGCCGCGCACGATCGGGTCGTTGCGGTCGGGGACGGTGACCCGCTCGCCGGTGACCGGGTTGGTGACGCGCATGTCCTCGAGGATCGCGCACTGGCTCATGTCCTCCTCGATCTGGCGCACTTCGACGACGCCCTTGACCTGCAGGCGGCCGCCGTTGACGAGCTGGTAGACGAAGAACCGCGTGTTGCGGCGCAGGCCGTGACGACGCCCGAGGTTGACCCAGGCGTAGCCGAGGTCGGAGTCGGCGAACACGACCTCGCCGTCGCGCTTCCAGGTGTCGGCGTTGGTCTTGCGCTTCTTGCGCGTGAGCTCGGCGATCCGGCTCTCCTTCTCCTGGAGCTTGATCTCCATCCGCTTCTCTTTGAGCTTGTTGTCGCGGGTCATGCGCTGGATCGTGCGCTGCTCTTCCTCGAGCTTGCCGTCGTAGTCGCGGCGGACCTGATCGAGCTTCCGGTCCTTGGTGACCAGGTCGTCCTTGACCCGGTTCAGCTCGTCGGAGAGGGCGCTCTGGTCGGCCTTGGCCTTGTCCATCTCTTCCTTGAGGCGCTTGGCGGTCTCGGCGGCGTTGGCCTGCTGCTCGGAGCGCTCCATGCGCAGCCGCGGCAAGAGCGCGATCACCGCGCGCAGCTGCGCCTGCTGGACCTCGATCACGGTCTTGATGTCCGCGAACTTGACCTCGCCGCCGTCGGTGAGGCCCTTGAGCTTCTTCCAGGACTCCCGCACCTCGGGATCCTTGATCGAGGAGATGTCCTGATCGCCGATCCACTCCGAGCTCATGACCTCTTTCACCCGCTCGGCGGCGGGCGTGAAGATCACCTGCTGGACGTAGGTCTCGTCGATCGGATTCTCACGACGGCCGGGGCCGAAGAACAGGACGCGGACGTCCTCGCTCTCGATCGTGAGCTTTCCGATCTGACTGTTGGCTTCCTTGAGGTCTGCCTGGGCTTTCTTCAGTCGATCTTCAACCGCCGTCCGCTCTTCGTTCACCTTGTAGACGACGAAGACCAGGACGAGGGAGATGAGAATCGCGAAGATGAGGCCGACGACGTACGCGACGTTGCCTGAACCTTTGGCCATGATTTCTCCCCTGCTGACCTCTGCGCGAAGAGGTCCTCGCTACGGCATTCTACGAGCAGCCTATGCGCAGGGTCAACCGACCCTCGCGAAAGGAGTTAAATCCATGTGCTCGGCGTGACCGAACCATGACGCGCGCTGCGCCCCTCGACTCGGCCCCAAACGGCGCAGCCCCTGCTATTTCACTTGACTCCAGGGGTCCAGTGCCTCATAACCGTCGGTAAGCAGGGAACGCAGCGCGACTTCCGCCACGTGGAACACCGCGCCACCTGTGCCCCACTCTTCAGCTTTCCGCGAGCCTGACTGGGTCCCAACGTTCCCGTCGCACCCACCTTTCCTTTGCGCCACCGCGTGGCTCGGCGGAACCACACGACCTCTCCAGCAGCACACGAACCTCCCATCGCGACCCGACTCCCGATCACGATCCTGATCCAGGGTGGGATCGCGAGCGGCAAGAGCACCGTCAGCCGGCTGCTCGCCGAGCGGGGCGCCGACGTGCTCGACTGCGACCGGATCGCCCACGAACAACTCGGTGAGGCCGAGGTCCGCGAGCGGATTCGGGAGACCTTCGGCCCCGAGGTGCTCGCGGAAGACGGCTCCGTCTCGCGCCCCGCGCTGGGGGCGGTGGTCTTCGCAGACCCGGCCGCCCTCGCGCAGCTGGAGGCGATCGTGCACCCCCGCGTGGGGCGCGAGGTGCGGGCGCACCTCGCCCAGGGCGCCCGGCCCGCGGGGCAGCCCCGCTCGGTGGTCGTGATCGACGCCGCGGTCGCCGACAAGATGCAGCTGGTCGAGCGCTACGACCTGCGGGTGTTCGTCGAGGCGAGCGACGCCACCCGCGCGGCTCGCGCGGCCGCCCGCGGCTGGGAGCCCGACGAGCTCGAGCGCCGCGAGCGCAATCAGGAGCCCCTCGAGGTCAAGCGCGCTCGCGCAGACCACGTGATCCCCAACGACGGCAGCCGCGACGACGCCGCCGCCTGCGTCGCGGCCCTCTGGACCGAGCACGTCGAGCCGCTGCGCTGACGACGACCCTTCACCCGGCCCCCCGGCCGCCCTTCACGGAGCCATGAATGACTACCTCCTCCGGTAAGAAGACGACCAAGAAGAAGACGACCAAGAAGAAGGTCGCCAAGAAGAAGGTCGCCAAGTCGAAGGCGTCCGACGGCGACGAGGGCGAAGGGGAGGCGAGGTCGCCCCGCGGGACCCCCGCCATGCCCAGCTTCAGCCCGCGAGGCCGGGGCCCGGCGCCCAGGCCCGAGCCCGAGCCCGAGCCCGAGGTCGAGGTCGAGGAGCAGCCCGAGGCTCAGGAGCAAGACGAGCAGGCTCAGCGCCGCGGACGGAACCGCAAGCGCCGCGGCCGCGGCCGCTCCCAGCCCGAGCCCGAGGACCCACCCATGCAGGACGATGAGCCCGAAGACGACGAGGGCTGGCCCCGCGACCGCGAGATCGACATCGCCACGATCCAGCTGCTCCCGATGAAGGAGCTCTGGGCCCTGGGCCGTGAGTTCGGCATCAGCGACTTCACCGGGATCCGCCGCAGCAAGCTGGTGTTCGAGATCGTGCGCCGCAACCGCTTCGGCATCAGCTACGGCGAGGGCGTGCTGGAGATCGTGCACCAGGGCTTCGGCTTCCTCCGCTCCAAGCACTACAGCTACATGCCGAGCTCGGAGGACGTCTACCTCCCGCCCTCACAGATCCAGCGCCACGGGCTGCGCACGGGGAACTTCGTGCGCGGCGTGATCCGCCCGCCGGGGAACCGCGACAAGTTCATTTCGATGGACCAGATCGAGGAGATCAACGGCGAGCCCCCGGAGAAGCTGCGGGAGATCCCCCACTTCTCCGACCTCACGCCGCTCTACCCCGAGGAGCGCCTGACGTTGGCCACCGACTCCGCCTCCCTCGAGATGCGGATCATGGACATGCTGACGCCGATCGGGAAGGGGCAGCGAGGCCTGATCGTCGCGCCCCCGCGCACCGGTAAGACCGTGCTCCTGCAGAAGCTGGCCAACGCGATCGTCAAGCACCACCCCGAGTGCTACCTGATCATCCTCCTGATCGACGAGCGCCCCGAGGAGGTGACCGACATGTCGCGGACGGTGCCCGCGGAGGTCGTGGCCTCGACCTTCGACGAGCCCGCCGCGCGCCACGTGCAGGTCGCCGAGATGGTGATCAACAAGGCCAAGCGCATGACCGAGTACGGGCGCGACGTCGTGATCCTGCTCGACTCGATCACGCGCCTCGGTCGGGCCTACAACACCGAGGTCCCGCACTCGGGCAAGATCCTCTCGGGTGGCGTCGACGCCAACGCGCTCAAGGGCCCCAAGCGGTTCTTCGGCGCGGCCCGCAACGTCGAGTTCGGCGGCTCGCTGACGATCATCGCCACCGCGTTGATCGAGACCAACTCGCGCATGGACGAGGTGATCTTCGAGGAGTTCAAGGGCACCGGCAACATGGAGCTGCACCTCGACCGCTCGCTGGCCGACCGCCGGATCTGGCCGGCCATCGAGGTCCGCCGCTCCGGCACCCGCAAGGAGGAGCTGCTGCTCGACCCGGAGGAGCTCAAGCGCACCTGGGTCCTGCGCAAGGTGCTCAACGAAATGAACGCCAACGAAGCCATGGAGCTGCTCAAGGGCCGCCTGAAGAACTTCAGCTCCAACGCCGAGTTCCTGCTCAACATCAAGGCCGACACCTCGCAGTTCTGAGGTCCAGGGGGCCTCTCCGAGGCCAAAGACCTCCCTGGTGCCCGGTGGCCCGCCGGGGTCCCGATTTGCATAATGCAGACCTCGGAGGCCTGGCGTGGCCAGCTACACGATCACCGTCAAACACCTCACCGGCTCGAAGCGCGGCACGACCGACGCCTTCGTGCAGCTGCCGCTGCGGATCGGGCGCTCGGAGTCCTGCCAGCTCCAGTTCGACCCGGACCTGGACCTCAAGGTCTCGGCGGAGCACGCCGAGATCCGCGTGACCCCCGCAGGCGCGCTGGTGATCGAGGACCTCGACAGCACCAACGGCGTCCTGCTCAACGGCGAAAAGCTCGAGGGCCCCACCCCCCTGCCCCAGCGCGCGACCCTCGAGATCGGCGGGGGCGGACCGCGCCTGCAGGTGTCCTACGAGGAGGGAGGGGGGTTCTCGCTCAAGCGCCAGAAGGCGAAGACGGCCCAGGGCTCGGGTCGCAAGCTCGCGGCCACCGACTCCTCCTTCCCGATCCTCGACAAGAGTGAGCTCGAGGAAGAGGAGGAGAGCCCCCTCGCCGGGCTCCCCCCCGCCGCGCTGGCCGGGATCGTCGGCGGCGGCGTCGTCGTGCTTGGACTCGTGGCCTGGCTGCTCTTCTTCTGAAGCCTCCCCTTCGCATCGAGTCGCTGCAGAACCCACGCCTGAAGCGGGTGCGCCGACTGCACTCCCGGCATGGACGACGCAAGGAGGGCGCCTTCGTGCTCGAGGGCAGCCGCGCGATCCAGGACGCGCTCGCGGCCGCCCCGCAGCACGTCGAAGCGGTCTACCTTCCGGAGCACCTGCTGGACCCGGAGCTGGTCGAGAACGCCGCCCAGGCCGGGGTCGAGTGCGTGGTCGTGCCCCCCGCCGTGTTCGCCGCCTTGAGTCAGCTCGACGCGCCGCCGAGCGCGCTGGCGGTCGCGAGCGCCCGCTACGCCGAGCTGGGGACCCTGCTCACCGGCGACGGCGAGGGCCCGAGGGCCGTGGTCGCCTGCCTCGGCGTCCAGGACCCGGGCAACCTGGGCTCGATCCTGCGGAGCGCGGCGTTCTTCGGCTTCGCTGGCGCGGTGGTCCTCCGCGGCGGCGCTGACCCCTACCACCCCCGCCTGGTGCGCGGGAGCAGCGGGACCCTGCTCGCCGCGCCGCCGGCCCGGGCCGCCGACTGGCCCGCGCTCGAGGCCGCGGCCCGTGAGGCCCGACTGACCCCGGTCGCCCTCGTGGCCCACGGCGGCCGCGAGCTCGAGCGCCTCCCCCTGCGCACCCTGCTCTTGCTGGGCGCCGAGGGGCCTGGAGTCGCGCCCGAGGTGAGCGCCGCCAGCGAGCTCCTCACCCTCCGCGGGCACACCGAGTCGCTGAACGTCGCCGCCGCCTTCGCCGTGGGCGCGCACCTCTGGGCCCGGAGCCGGCCGTGAGCGAGCGCGCCTTCACGGTGGACGCCAGCCAGGCTGGGCTGACCGTGCTCCAGCTGCTCAGCGACGCCTACCCCACCGTGCCGACGGCCGAGCTGACCCGCGCGATCCGCGACCGCAGCGCCGTGGTCAACGAGCACCCCTGCGGCGCGAACCAGACCCTCAACGTGGGCGACGAGGTCGCGGTCGAGGAGGATCTGCTGCAGGCGGTCGAGCCCGAGCGGCTCCCCGGGTTGGCGATCCTCTACGAGGAGCCCGAGCTCCTGGTGTGCGCCAAGCCCGCGGGGGTCGGCGTGGAGGCTTCGCGCAACCAGTGGGCGCGCCCGCTGTGGGCCGGGCTCCTGCACCACCTGCGCGGCACCGACCTTCGTCCGCGGCTGGTCCACCGCCTCGACGCGGGGACGTCGGGGGCGCTGCTGGTGGCCAAGACCCGGGCCGCGCTCCGCGCGCTGAGCGCGGAGTTCGACGCGCGGCGGGTGGAGAAGGAGTACTTCGCCCTCGTGCGCGGGGTGCCCCCCGAGCCCGCGGGTTCGATCGACACCCCCCTCGAGTCGACGAAGGGCCAGCTCCAGGAGGCGCGCACCCACTGGGAGCTGGCCGAGCGCTTCCGCCGCCACGCCTGGCTGCGGGTCCAGATCGAGACCGGGCGCACGCACCAGATCCGCCGACACCTCTCGGGGATCGGGTTCCCCCTCGCCGTCGACCCCCACTACGGCGGCGGCCGCGCGCTGCTGCTCTCGGAGCTCAAGGCCGGCTACCGGCCGCGCCAGGGACGCCCCGAGCGGCCGCTGCTCGATCGGCTCTCGCTGCACGCCGCGCGGTTGAGCTTCACCGCCCCGGGGGGCGAGCGAGTGAACGTCGAGGCGCCGCTGCCCAGGGACCTCGAGGTGACCCTCAAGCAGCTGCGGAAATACGACTCGCCGCGCTGAGCCTCACTCCGCGCCGGCCCGCGCGAGGAGCGCGTCGACCTGCAGCAGCCGCGCCTCCCCGTCCTCTCCACACACCAGCAGCACCTGCTCGTCGGCGTCCACCGCGAGGCTGCTGGGGGTGAACTCGAGCTCGTAGAACTGCACCGCTCCCCCCGAGCGGTGGAAGAACAGCCGGTTCTGGTAGCGGTCTACGCCTCGGGCTGCAATCACCAGCAGCCCGTCGCGGATCACGAGCAGGTCGGCGCACTCCGCCTTCCCGAGCATGCTCGTCTCCACCCGCTCGGCCAGCTCCTGCCCTGGGGGGCGAGGCAGGTAGGACGCGCCTCCAAAGCGGTTCCCCAGGGCAAAGCGCCCTCCCCCGAGCGAGACCGCGTGGGTCGCCCCGTCGGAGAGGAAGCGGTTGGACCGAGGGAGGAGACGCCCCGCGGCGTCGAAGAAGAAGGTGTAGAGCACGGCGACGTCGCCCTGGCGCGTGATCGCGAGCAGCCGATCGGAGTCGAGCCACACCAGGTCCTCCACGGGGTAGCCCTCTTCCGTGCGTTGGACCTGGGGCTCGCGCGCGCCCTGACCGGACCCGAGCACCACCACCGCACCCGAGCTCAAACCGTAAGCCAGCCTTCCTCCGCGCTCGGCGACGCAGCGCGCGCTGCTCAACCCCGGGACGGGGTGTTTGCCCTCGCGCGTAATCCGGACCACCGGCAGCCCCTCACCGCAGACCAGGACCGTTCCCGACTCCGTGATCTCCAGGTCCTCAATGGACGACGACCTGGGCCCGACGCGCTCCTGCCTGCGGGGCGACTCGCTCCGCCCGTCCCAGAACGAGACGTAGTTTCGCTGCGCGGTGACGACCTCCCCGTCGACGATCGCGCCCAGGACCCGGGAGCTCCCGACCGTCGCCGGGAGCACGAACTCGGGGGACCCCAGCGCAGGCGGGGGAGCCTGAGAGGCCACCGGGGCCACGTCCGGCCGCGGGGCGGCTGGCTCGGGTGCGACGCTGCGGGCGACCCAACTCCACGCCACCACGCTCGAGGCGAGCAGCAACGCCGCCCCGATCCAGAGCCCCCGTCGAGCAGGCGCGGGCACGTCCGGCGGCGCGCTGAGGGCCGCGGCGAAGGCCTTGGCCGAGGCGTAGCGCCGGGCGGGGTCCTTGGCCAACGCCCTCCGGCACACCGCCGCGAGCTGGGCGGGGACCTCCGGGTTCAGCACCTCGGGCGACGGCGGGAGCTCGTCCTGCAGCGCAGCCAGGGACGCGATCAGGCTCCGCCCGGCGGTGTCCAGCGGCGCGCGCCCTGTAAGCATCGCGTAGAGCACGCCCCCCAGGGCGTAGACGTCCGCGCGCTCGTCGACCCGGGCCGAGTCGATCGCCTGCTCGGGGGCCATGTAGTCCGGCGTGCCCAGGATCTCGCCGGTCCGGGTCAGGCGCTCGCCGCGAGCCCCCACGCAGGCGAGGCCGAAGTCGGTCACCTTGGCCGCGCCCCGCTCGTCGAGGAGCACGTTGTCCGGCTTGAGGTCCCGGTGCAGGATCCCGGCCCGGTGGGCCGCCGCGACGCCCTCGGCCACCTGCCGCGCGAGCTCCCGCGCCTGCTCCACGGGCAACGGCCCCGCCTGCAGCCGGTCCCCCAGGGAGCCGCCGCTCAACAGCTCCTGCACCAGATACGGCTGCGGACCCTCCAGCCGCGCCTCGTGCACCCGCACGAGGTGCGGGTGATCGAGGGCCCCCAGGGCCTCGGCCTCCCGACGAAAACGCGCGAGGTCCTCCACGGCCTGGACGTGCATCACCTTCAGCGCCCGGCGCTGGCCGGTCGGCGTGTACTCGGCCTCCCACACGGCGCCCATACCCCCCGCGCCCAGCGGACGCAGGAGGCGATACGGACCCTCGATCTGCGGCGGTTCCTTCACCCGCTGAGCCTACTTGGGCTCGACCGCGGCTTCGAGGATCCAGTCGAGGTCGAACACCCGCGCCTTACCCCCGTGACCGAAGAGCACCACCTGCCGGGTCTCGCGGTCGAGGGCCAACGAGCGCGGAGAGATCCCGTCGACCCGCAACACCCGCGGCGGTCGATCCCCCTCGAACACCCCCACCCCGTTGTACTGGCCGTGATCCCTGACGTTGTGGTGGACCTGGAGTGCGGCGAGGCAGAGGTCGCCCTCGACCCGCAGCAACCCGCGCAGGGAAACGGGCACCACCACGCCGAAGAAGACGCGGTCCCTCCTGTCCTCGGAGAGCGTGCCCGTGGTCAGGTCGACCCGGACCCGCAACACGGCCCCGGTCGAGGTCCCCACCACGATCCGCGGCTCGCGCTCCCGGAGGGTCATGGACTCGCCCCCGGTTATCTCCAGGGAGTCGAGGTGCTCGAGCTCGCCCGCGGACGGGTCCCAGCCGAGCAGGTGCAACGAGGACTGCGCCTCGAGCCGGGTCTTCTCCAGCTCGGAGAGCTCACCGCCCTCGGGCTGCGTGTGCGCGCGATCGACCGCGACCAGCCGAGTCGGGCTGAGCCACACCACGCTGCGCACGTGGTAGACGAGCTCCCCCTCGGCGTGGAGGCTGTTCAGGTTCAGCGTCGCGCCCGGCTCCTCGAGACCTTCTGCGCTCACCCGCAGCACGCCGACGACACCGTCCCCGGTCCCGTAAGCGAGGAACGGGCCCTGACGCGCGACGTCGCGCACGTTCTGCAGCGCGTAGTTGCGCAGCCCCGTGGCCGACCACACGGCGAGGGGCTGGCGGCCGATCCCCCCCAGCAGCGCGCGCCCCTGCCCGAGGTCGACCACCAGGTAGGGCTGGAAGTAGCCTTCGCGCAGCGCGACCTGCCGCTGCGGGTCCTGGGCGCGACCGTCCCAGGCCTGGAGGTGCCTGGACGTGGCCACGATCAGCTCTCCGTCGACGAACGCCCCCACCACGGGTTCGTCCCTGCCCAGCGTTTGCGGCAGCACGAAGTCACGCGGCGGGACCCGCGACGCCGGTGGCGCGGAGCTCGGCACGGGCGCCGGGGACTCCGGCCGGGGATGCGGCGAGCCACCGCGCTCCAGGGTCACGGCGAGGACGACCCCCGCGAGGAGCACGCACGTCAACGCCCCGGCCACGAGCCACGCAGGCTTCGTGCCGCGAGGCGGGGCGAGCTCTCCCCTCAGCGCGGCCCCGAAGGCCCGCGCCGTGGGGTAGCGATCGTTCGGGTCCTTGGCGAGGGCCAGCCGACACACCTCGGCCAGCTCCCGCGGGACCGCGGGGTTCACGCGCTCGACGGGCACGGGCAGCTCCGACTGAATCGCCGCGAGGGACGCGATCAGGCTCCGCCCGCGCAGATTCAGGGGTGGGCCCCCGGTGAGCAAGGTGTAGAGGATCCCCCCCAGGCCGTAGACGTCGGCTCGCTCGTCGGCGCGGGCCGCGTCGATCGCTTGCTCCGGGGCCATGTAGTCCGGCGTGCCCAGGACCTCTCCGGTCAGGGTCAAGCGTTCGCGAGACTCCCGCGAGAGCGCCAGCCCAAAGTCCGCGACCTTGGCCACCCCGTGTTCGTCGAAGAGCACGTTGTCCGGCTTGAGGTCACGGTGCAGGACCCCGGCGGCGTGGGCCGCGGCGACCCCGGCCGTCACCTGCAGCGCGACCGTCCGCGCGCGCTCGGGATCGAGGGGTCCCTTCTCGAGCAGCTCGGCCAACGTGCCCCCGGTCAGCAGCTCCTGCACGAGGTAGGGCTGCGAGCCGCTCAGCTCCGCGGCGTGGAGCCGGACCACGTTGGGGTGCCGCAGCCCTGCCAGGGCCCGCGCTTCACGAGCGAAGCGGGTCAGGTCCGCGGGCCCAGCGTGGAGCACGACCTTCAGCGCGCAGTGCTGCCCGGTGGCGTCGTGCCGCGCCTCCCACACCGCTCCCATGCCGCCCTTGCCGAGCAGGCGCAGCGCCGTGTAGGGACCGGGCACCTCCGGCGGGGCGCTCAGCGGCCCTGGCCCAGCAGGGCGTCGAGCCCCTCGCCGTCGGCCCACAGCCGCTCCAGGTCGTAGACCCGCCAGCGCCCGTCTTCGCTGCCCACGGCGGCACGTCGACCCGTATCGTCGACGCACACGTCCCAGGGTTCGAAGTCGCCCAGCGAGGCCCCGCGTGCGTCCCGCGTCTCGAGGTCCACGAGGATCAGCAGCCGCGAGCGCGACGTGGGCCCCGTGCTGGCCACGAGCAGCCGCCCACCGGGGACGAAGGCGAGGCTGTTGCAGCTGCCTGCGACGTTGGCCAGCTGCACCAGCGGCACGAGGTCCCGCCGGTGCAGCGTCGCTTGCACGGTCCACTCGAGCACGGCCCCCATGGTGCTCCCGAGCACGACCCGCCCCTCGCCGTCGCTCTCGACGCAGGACACCCCAGGCACCAGGAGGGTCCCGACCTGTTCCAGCCTGCGCCCGCCGGTGTCCTCGCTGTAGTCGCAGACCACCAGACGCGCGCTCAGGTCGTGTGCGCCGGTCCCTCGCTTCCCGGGGTCGTACTGGCCACGGATCGCCAGCAGCAGGCGGGACGCGTCCGCCCACGCGATCGCGTGCAGCCGCTCTCGCTCGCTGGCGAAGGTGTCGGAGGCGAAGAGGAGCTCGGGCACCCCGTAGAAGTAGCGGACCACGGTGATCTTCCCGTTCGCGCGCCCGCACGCGATCAGCTCGCCGTTGCGCGCCAGGCCGGTGGTGTCCCTGCTCCGAGCGACCTTGGCCCCCTGCTCCTCCTGCACGCAGTAGGCGTAGGTGTTCAGCCCAGCGAAGAGCAGGGTGCGCTCGTCCAGGGGCAAGAGCGCGTGGGGAATGATCTTCGACGCGTGGTCTCCGGGGAGCTCCAGCGACCAGCTCGCCGGACTCGACGGCGACTCCCACAGCTCCAAGATCCCCCCGCAGGCCGTGAGCCAGCCCGCGCGGAACGCGACCGCCACCCCCCTGTGGGCTCCAGGCGCGCGCAAGATCGCCGCCTCGCTGTAGAGCCGCCTCGTGCGGCTCACGGGCTCGGGCTCCGGGTCGGGCTGGGGATCCGAATCGTGATCGGGGGCTTCCGCGCCAGGCAGCTCTGGCTGCGAGGACGTGGCGGAGACGTCGTCGGGCCGGGGCTGCGAGGGGGTCTCGGCTCGCTCGCCCTGCACGAGGATCAGGGCCAGGGTCAGCGCCGCCGTCGCACAGAGGCTGGCGGCGAGCAGCACCCACCCCAGCGGCGGGCCAGCGTCCACCGGCTCCAGGGCCTCGAGGAACGCCTCGGCCGAGGCGTAGCGCTGCTCGGGGTCCTTCTCCAGCGCGCGCAGGCACACGGCCTCCAGGTCCGCGGGCGCGTGAGGGTTCAACTCGCGCGGTGGAGTGGGGGGCTCTCGCTGCAGCGCGGTCAGGGCGGCCAGCAGCGAGCGCCCTCGGGTGCGCAGCGGCGGGACCCCGGTCAGCATGGCGTAGAGCACGGCCCCCAGGGCGTAGACGTCTGCGGCGGGGCCAACCCGGCGGCTGTCCACGGCCTGCTCCGGGGCCATGTAGCCCGGCGTCCCCAGCAGTGCCCCGGTGTGAGTGAGCCCCTCTGCGGTTCCGTGGCTCCGGGCGAGCCCGAAGTCCGCGACCTTCGCCGCGCCGTCCTCGTCGAAGAGCACGTTCTCGGGCTTGAGGTCGCGGTGTTGGACCCCGGCCGCGTGAGCCGCGGCGATTCCCTGCGCGATCTGGCCCGCGATCGCGCGCGCCTCCTCGGCCGGCAGCGGACCCCGCGCGATCTTCTGGCTGAGGTCGCCGCCCGCGAGCAGCTCCTGGATCAGGAAGGGTTCGGGCCCCTCGAGCTCGGCGGTGTGCAACCGGACCACGTGCGGGTGATTGAGCTGGGCGAGGGTGCGGGCCTCTCGCTGGAACCGAGTCCGGGTCTCGGCGTCGAGCCCGAGCACGACCTTCAGCGCGTAGCGCTGGCCGGTGGACTCGTGGACCGCTTCCCACACCGCACCCATTGCTCCCTCACCCAGAAGCTTCAGCGGCTTGTACGGCCCGCTGACCCGGGGAGGGGTTGCGCTCACTCGCCGATCCCCCTCAGGTCGAGCCAGTATTGGAGCGCGTCGTAGAGCGCGTCGAGGTCCGGGTAGCGGTCTTCGCGCTTCTTGGCCAATCCGCGCATGCAGATCTCGCTCAGCGAGCGCGGCGGGGGCGGGCCCACGCCAATGTCCACCTCGTGGGGCGGCTTGGGCTGGTGCGTGCGAACGGCGAGGGCAATGGTCGCCAGCTCGTCCAGGCGGTCGGCGTCGCTGAGGTAATGCCGGAGGGTCAGGAGCTCGTAGAAGGTGGCGGCGAAGCTGTATTGATCGCTGAGGGCGTCGGGGCGCATGCCGGCGAAGAGCTCGGGGGCCATGTAGGCCGGCGTACCCGCGATCTCGGAGGCCCGGAAGGTGACCTCCTCCAGGCCCGGACCCGCGACCTTCACCGGCTGGTTCGTCGAGCAGCTGAGGGCCTCGATGTTCGCCACCCCCCAGTCGACGAGGTAGACCTCGTTGTGCACGCCGACCAGCGCGTTCTCGGGCTTCACGTCCTGGTGCACCACGCAGCGTTGGTGCGCGTAGCCGAGAGCCGCCGCGACCCGCAGCGCGATCTGCACCCGACGCGAGAAACCGTAGGAGGCGACGGCGCTCTCGTCGCCAGCGACCAGGCGGTCGATCACGTTCTTCAACGGTTCGTGCCCGCGGATCAACTTGCTGGTCACGTAGGGGCGCCCCGCCCCGTCGCGTCCAATGTCGTAGACCGGGGGAATGTTGGGATGATCGAGCTGGCTCGAGATCTGGGCCTCGAGGGCGTACTGCCCGAGGGTGCGCTCGTCGGGGGTATGACCCAGCTTGAGCGCGACCTCGCGCATCAGCTCGCGGTCACGGACCAGCCACACGGTGCCCATGGAGCCCGACCCCAGGCAGCGCAGGACCTCGTAGCGCTCGAGCTCGGGGGGCGGGGAGTCCTTCCCCGGCTCCGCGCCCGTCCCCGCGGTCTCGTAGGGCCCCTGGTCGTCGAGGGTGAAGCCCCAGTCCTTCCAATTCCAGGTCGTCTCGTGTTCGCCCTTCACCCGAGCAAGCGCTCCTTGGCCTGCTGGAACTCCTCCTCGGTCAGCACGCCTTGCTGGCGCAGGTCGGCCAGCCGCTCGAGCTGCTCCACGAGTTCGGTCGCGTCGAGCTCCGCGGCGGGTGACGACCCGTCGGACGCGGCGGCCTTTGCCGGAGCTGCGTCGCGCACTTCGTCGCCGAAGCCAATGGTCTTCGCCGCGGGGCGCGGCTCGGCCTGAACCTTGGGGGGGAGGGTGATCTTGATCTTCTGCCGCGGCCCCGTGGGCTTGGGCGCTGGAGCCGCCTGGGGTGCGCTGGCCTGGGGCGACGCGGTATGGGCGCGGGGGCCCGCGGAGGCGCCCCTGTCCAGGCGAGTCGTGGTCTTGAACTCCGGGTTGCGCTTCTCCATTCGCTCGCGCAATTCCTGAGCCTTGCGCTTGAGGTCTTCCCGATCGAGGTCCTCGGCCCGCCGCCGGCCGACCTTGAACTGCTCGGCGAAGAGCTGCTTCATCGTCTCCGTGGAGGGCGTACTCCCGTGACGCATGCAGTCGAAGTAGTAGTTGACGACGTAGCCGATGGCCCAGGTGCTGGCGTAGACCAGGGGCGCGCTGAGGAAGCCCCCGACGAAGGGCACGAGCTTGGCCACGGAGACGATCAGCATTTGAGCCGTGATCGACATGCCCACGGTCCCCAGGATCTCGGTCACGATCTCCGAGGCGCGCTCCTGGGTGACGTCGAAGCCCTTCACCCGCCCAATGTGGACCGCCATCTTCGCCTGGATCGGCGTCAGCAATAGCAAGTCAGAGGCCGGGATCGGGACCGCGCAGCTCACGATCGAGGCCACCGTCGCGGTCTGCGAGATCACCTGCTGCACGTTCTGCTCTTCCGTCAGCCCAGGCGCGGCGTCGAGGTTGAACAGATTCGCGAAGCTCTCGGTGACGTGGTCGAGGAAGTCGGCGAATGACCGGTGCGACACGGCGCGTTGCCTCCGCCCCTATCCTAGCGTCCCGGCGCGCCGAAGGCGGCGCGGAGGTCCGCAGGCCGGTTGAGGTCGACGAGCACGGCGGGGTCGTCGACGACCACGTGCTCGACCTGGCCCGCCGCGGCGAAGCGACGGACGACGTCCCGCGCGGGCTGGTGGGGCCCGAGGGCCCGCAGCGCCGCCTGCGCGCGCGGACCGAGGAGCACCGGGTGTCCGCGGCGCTCGTCGTAGCTGGGCACCCACAGCGCCTGGCCCGGCGCGCGCCGGCGAGCCTCGAGCAGGGCGCCCAGGACCTCGACCCCGGGCAAGCACACGTCCACCGGCCACAGGAGCACGGCGGGCGCGGGCCCGATCGCGGCCAACCCCGCCTGGATCGAGGTCGTGCGCCCCAGGGCCCAGCGCGGGTTGCTCACGAGCCGACAGCCTGGCGCGGAGCAAGGGTGGGCGCCGACGACCACCCGCGGCGGCGCCATGCCGAACGCGCGGCAGGCGCGCACGATCCGCTCCAACGCGGGGCGACCGCCGACCCACACGCTGGCCTTGGGCCGGCCCATGCGCCGCGACGCGCCGGCGGCGAGGACGAGGGGGGTCACCCCAGCGCCGAGGCTCACCGCGCGCCGCTCGCCTTGCAGAGCAGTGGTTCGTTGGGGCGCAGCAGCGTGCCCTCGGTCCCGGGGAGCAGGGGTTCCCCGAACTGCAGCACGACCTCCCCGGAGTAGGTCCCCGCGGAGAGCGCGCGCAGGTCGACCTTGAACCCCACGTTGCCCAGCGATCCGGGGAGGTCCTCGGGCGGGTCGGGCTCGGCGTCGTCGCGGAGGAAGAGCTCGTGGGTCTTGCGTCGCAGGCGTTCGCTGAGCCTGAGCTGCGCCAGGATCGATCCGCTGTCGGTGCTCACGCACACCCACTTGGGGAAGCTGGTGTCGATCTTCTTCCAGTGCTGGCGACGGGTCGCCCCGGCGCGCAGCCGCTGGCGGTTCTTGTCCGACCACAGCCACACCGTGCCGGCCTGCGGGGCGAAGTCGAGGGACGTGCGCAGGTTGCTCGGGGCGTCGGCCTCGAGGTCCACCGGGAGCTTGAGGTGCAGCCCGATCTCGACCCGGTCGCCGTAGGCCTTGAGCTCGCACGAGCCGGCCGCGCGGCCGCCGGCGCCGGAGGTCGAGGGCGGCTTCACCCAGTGGCCCCAGATCAGGTAGACCTCCATGTTGAAGCGAACCAGCGCTCGCACCGGGCCGCTGGTCCAGGCCAAGGGCGCGCTGCGCACCTCGTCGAAGCGACGCACGATGTCGGTGAACAGGTAGCTCGCCCGCAGCTGGAACTTGGCCTGGTCGAGCACGTCGGGCCCCAGCTCGCCCTTCTGGTCGCGGAAGCGCAGGCGGTTGAAGGCCAGCAGCGCCTGGTGCTTGGTCGAGCGGTGCAGCTGCACGCGGTCGGTGGTCCAGCCGAGGAGCTCACCGGCCTCCCAGTCGAGGGTCACGTAGCGGGTCTCGCTGCGCGGCGGGGGGTCGTCGAAGGCCAGCACGTAGACCCAGGCCTGCCCGCCTTCGGGGGCGGTCAGCCCCAGCTCGACCTGAGCGCTCTGCCCGAGCTTGACCTGATCGAGGCGCACCCGATCCCCCGCGTCCGCGGCGCGAAACACGAGCTCGTCGTTGAGGTCCAGGCGCCCGTCGTCGGTGTCGCTGCGCCGCTCGTCGCCCTGCTCGTAGGCGTAGACCCCGTCCGGGGTGCGCTCGTCGATCTGAAACGGGATCGGCTGGAGCTGTTCGCCGCGGAAGGCGTAGACCCGAATCCGCTCGCACTCGGTGTTCAGCAGCCCCTCGAGGTTGGGCCCGCTGAGCACCACGTGGGTGTGGGGGCGGGCGAGGGTCGCACGCTCGACCTGCCCGAAGGCGGGGAGGGAGAGGAGCGCGAACACGAGCAGAGGTCTCACGCAGGGCAGTATAGGGGGCAGGGCGAACAAGCCTAAGTCCTTTGCCGATCGGACCGCTCCAAGCGTCACCAAATTCGAGTAAGCCCTTGATTCGGCAGAGCTCACGCAAGACAATCAATCAATCGATTAGCGCCTGGAGGCCGCCATGTCCCTGACCCTCGAGACCGCCACCCCCGAGCAGGAGCGCCTGCTCGCCGCCCTCCCCGTGGAGCCCACCTGGGAGGATCGCCAGGAGGCGCGCAAGCTGCCCCTCGACACCCGCTTCACCCTCGGGTCGCGGATCACCGGGGTCCAGCAGGCGTTCCTCGACGAGCACGGCTTCCTCGTGTTCGCCCAGGTCGCCACCGCCGCGGAGTTGGAGGCCATGGAGGCCGGGATCCGCGACCTCGAGCGGCGCTGGCTCGCCGAGCAGCGCAAGACCGTCTACGGGATCCCGCTGTTCGTGGGCGAAGACCCCGAGGGCAACCCGTTCATTCAGCGCTTCGCCTTCTCCAGCGTGTTCTGCCCCGAGATCCGCGCCTTCGTGCGCCACGAGCGCCTGCTCCCCGTGCGCAGCGTGATCGGGCTCAACACCCGCGTCGGCGACGAGGAGCGCGACGGGGTCGTGTTCAACCGCAACTTGAACGTGCCCGGCTCGGTCTACAAGGGCGTCGCCTGGCACACCGACGCCCTGCGCGACGTGTTCTACATGCGGACGCCGCAGCGCCAATTGAACGTCGGCCTGCACTTCGATCGGATCCGCAAGGAAGACGGCGGCCTGCGGCTGCTCCCGGGCACCCACCGCCAGGGCCTGTGGTCCATGTGCACGACCATGCCGCACTTCGTCTCGCAGAAGGACTACCCCGGCCAGGAGGTCGCGGTGGAGACCGAGCCCGGCGACCTGACCGTGCACGACGGCCGCATGTGGCACCGCGTGGTGCCCTCGCCGCACATGGGCTGGCGCAGCCTGCGGCGGAGCATGTACGTGCCCTACCTCACCGACGAGTACTCGCCCAAGCGCGAGGACAGCCCGACCCCGGCCTACCACCACCTCTTCGTGCGCGTGCGCAAGGCCCAGGGCAAGCTCGGCAAGCTCGCGAAGAAGCTCTCGTTCAAGCGCGGATAGCCCGGCTATCCGCGCAGCGCCTCCGGCACGAACTGGGCCACGTGGCGCGCGACGGTGTAGATCGAGATCTGCGGCGGGACCCCGATGGACGTGGGGAACACGCTCCCGTCGCACACGAACAGCCCTTTGACCGCGTGGTGCTCGCCTCGTGAGTCGACGACGCCGCGGCGCGGGTCGTCGGACATGGGCAGGGTGCTCATGGGGTGCACGGCGGTCAGCGGCAGCTCGTAGGGCGGCGCGCCGCGCGCGTCGATCCGCTGGAGCTGGTCGGGGTTCGTCAGCGACACGGGGTCGTTCTCGTAGTTGACGAGCACCTCTCGCGCGCCGGCCGCGAGCAGGATCCGCGCGCTCTCCCGCAGACCGAGCACGAGCTGGGCGCGGTCGGCGGGGGAGAGGGCGTAGTCGATGCGGATCCGCCCACCCGGGGTGACCCGCACCCGCCCAGGGGACTCGTCGTGGACCACCGCGGTGATCGCGGCGACGTTGCGGTAGTTCGCCATGACCTCGGCGTGGCGCTCGCCGAATCCCGGGATCATGACCGCGGTCGCGATGGGGTGCGCGAACACGGGCACCAGCCACACCCGCTTCTCGCTCCCCCGCTGGAACTCGAGGAACTCGGTGCACTCGTAGGTCTGGGGCACCCCGCGCCAGCCGTCGACGACCTGGTCGAAGACGCCGGCCACGACCCCCGCCGGGTGCACGAACAGGTTGCGCCCGGTGAGCCCGGACGGATCCGGGAGCCCGCTCTGGATCGCCAGCGCCGCGGAGCCCACCGCGCTGCCCCCCAGGCACACCGCCCCCGCGCGCACGCGCAGCGGCGCGCAGGGCCGGCCTGCGGCGTCGAGCAGCGAGCCCGTGACGCCGATCACGCGCCCGCGGCGGGTGAGCACCCGGTCGACCCGGGCGTCGGAGTAGATCCGGGCCCCCGAGTCCAGCGCCTTGGGCACCAGGACCTTGAGCGCGTTCTGCTTGCCGTCGAAGGGACAGCCCATGATGCAGTAGCCCGAGCCCACGCAGCCGTCGCGGTTGTGGTGGGTGTAGTCGCTGGCGTAGCCGAGCACGTCGCAGCCGACCTTGAACAGCTGGTTGTTCTTGTTGAGCGAGCCGGCGTCGACCTTGTGCACCGAGAGCTCGGCCTCGGTGCGGGCGTAGAGCGGCGCCAGCGCCTCGGGGCTGAGCCGCGTCGCGGCGTGGTCTTCGACCCACTGGCGGAGGACCTCGTCGGGGGTTCGTTTGCACAAGCAGAGGTTGTGCACGGTGCTCCCGCCGACTCCACGCCCCTGCACGATCCGCACCTGCTGGTCGGCGGTCGCCCGCGCGCCGCGCTCCTGCATCAGGAGCTCCAGCATGTCGGCCTCGCGCATGCTGAAGTCGACCGCGGTCGAGTGGGCGCCCATCTCCAGTCCGACCACGTCGAGCCCCTGCGCCGCGAGCTCCCGGAGCATCATGCTCCCCCCGGCGCCGGTGCCCACGACGACCACGTCCGCCCGGACGTCGAGGCCTCCGCTGAGAGTCCGCCCGGCGACGATCAACGGTCCCTCCGCAGCGGATGCGGTGGAGGCCCGCCGTAGCTGCAGTGGGCCCAGGCCCGGGGGTCGCGGTAGGCGCCCATGAACAGGATCGACTTCAGCCCCGCGTAGCCCTGGCGCAGGAGCGCGCGCTCGCTGGCCTGCCAGCGGGCGAGGTAGTCCGCGCGCGCCTCGCGGCTCAGGCGGGTCGCGCGCGAGAACCCGGCGCCGAGCAGCGGCGGCGCGTGCTCGAACAGGTGCAGCAGCGCCTTCACCTCGCGGCGCAACCAGGTCGACTGCCGACCCAGGTAGCCGTCGGCCCAGCGGGCCGCGGCGGGGACCAACTCGGGGTCGAGCCCCGCGAGCACGACCTCACCCGCAGCGAGGAGCACGCTCAGCTCTTTGGTGCTGAGCGAGAGCGGAGTGTAGCCCTCGAGGCCGGCATACCCGGTGCTTTGGTGGAGGGTGAGCCCGCCCAGGCCGAGGGCCACCCCACCCAGCCCGGCCCGCACCAGGAGCCGCCGCCGACTGAGCCCCGGGGGCGCGGCTGCGGGGCTGGAATCGCTGTCCGGTGGGTCGTTGGGGCTGACCAGCATGAGCCTCAGCTTACCTGGCGTCGCGGGGTTCAGGACGTCTGGCCTGTCCGACCCCGTTGCTAGCGTGTAGCCATCTTCATGGGGAGCGCGCAAAGCGCACACCTGACCCTCCCCCCTCGACAGCACGACTTACGCCTGCGAGCACACCATGCAAGCCCTCCGGATCTACGTCTGCGGCGCCCACAGCACGGGCAAGACCACCCTCGCACGGCACCTCGCCCGGGAGCTCGAGCTGCCCCTGATCAACGAGGTCGCGCGGCAGGTGATCGCGGAGATGGAGCTCAGCTTCGAGAGCCTGCGGGTCGACCTCGACCGCGCCCTCGACTACCAGCGCAAGGTCTTCCAGCGACAGCTCGACGTCGAAGAGCGCTACCCCGACGGCTTCGTGAGCGACCGCTCCTTCGACAACATCGCCTACGCCGCCCGGCACTGCACGACCATCGGCGGGATCCTCGACGACCGCGCCGACGAGTACTTCCGCATGGTGCGCGAGCGGAGCCTGGTGTTCTACGTGCGACCCCAGCGGGAGTGCATGGTCAACGACGGGTTCCGCGAGACGGTGGCCTGGGACGAGATCAACCGCATCGACGGCATGCTGGATTTCATCTTCACCTGGCAGCGGATCCCCTGCATTGGGATCTCCGAGCTGAACATGAAGGATCGCGTGCGCACCGCCATGGCTGCGGTCCGGCTCTACAAGCATGCCTGCGAGCAAATGCCCGCGATGACCACCCAGACGTCGACCGGGCGAACCACCTACGCTCACAGCGCGACCAACGGCAAGGTCAACGGGCACGCCAACGGCGCCCACACCGGAGCCGCCGCGCTCTAACCACGCCGTGAGGTCCAGCTGACCGACCGCGCCCCGCTCCTGCTCACGATTCCCCGCTACGCCGCGCTCACCGCACGGCTTGCCGCCGCCACGGGCTGGGCCGTCGCCGAGGTCGAGCGGCGGGTGTTCGCCGACGGGGAGGCCTACCAGCGGATCGTGACCCCGGTCCGCGAGCGCCCGGTGGTGCTCGTCGCGGGGACGCCCTCCGACACGGACACCCTCCGCGCTTACGACCTGGCGAACGCCGCCGTGCGCTGGGGCGCGCAGCGCCTGACCTGGGTCGTGCCCTACTTCGGCTACCAGACCATGGAGCGCGCGGTTCGCCCCCAGGAGGCGGTGGTGGCCAAGGCGCGGGCGACGCTGATCGGCTCGCTACCCAGCGCCCCCCTCGGCAACCAGGTCGTGCTCGTCGACCTCCACGCCTCCGGGATCGCCTACTACTTCGAGGCCTCGACCCCGGCGTTCCACGTCTACGGCAAGTCGCTGGTGTTCGAAGCCGCCAGGGCCTTCGCCGGCGACGGGGACTTCGTGCTCGCCGCGCCCGACGCCGGCCGAGCCAAGTGGGTCCAGTCGCTGGCCGACGACCTTCAGGTCCCGGTGTCCTTCGCCAGCAAGCGCCGCTACCAGGACGGAGGCACCCGGGTCACCGGCCTCGACGCCGACGTCCGCGGCCAAACCGTGGTGATCTACGACGACATGATCCGCTCGGGGTCGACCCTCCTCGGCGCGGCGCGCGCGTTCCGCGAGGCTGGCGCCGCGCGCTGCTTCGCGGTGACCACCCACCTCGTGCTCCCGGGGAGCGCGAGCGACGACCTCTTCGCCGACGGTCTGCTCGACGGCGTCGCCGGGAGCGACACCCACCCCCGGGCTGAAGCGCTGCGCGACGACCCGCGCTACCGGGTGCGCTCGATCGCGCCGGCCCTCGCGGAGTGGCTGCAAGCCCAGAGCTGAGGAGGCGGGAGGAGCCGGCGAAGGCGAGCGCCTACTTGCGCCCGAAGCGGCGGCGCTTCTTGCCCATTTCGGCCAACTTCTTCGTGTCGACCTTCTTGCTCAGCTTCTTGGATTTGCCGACCTTGCCCTTGCCCGAAATCGACTTGCCCTTGCCCGAGGCGGCCTTGCCTTTACCGGAGACCGACTTGCCCTTGCCCGAGGCGGCCTTGGCCTTGCCGGAACCGGCCTTGGCCTTGGCGCCGATCTTCTTCGAGGGGGCCTTCTTCTTGGACGTCTTCCGCGCGGGGCGGGCGTCCTTCTTGCGGAACAAGCCGAACAGCCCACCCTTCTTCTTGGCTGCCGGCTTGGCGGCGTCGTCGTCGGCGTCCGCGTCGTCCTCGTCGTCCGCGTCCAACTCGTCGTCGTCCTCGTCGTCCGAATCCGCGTCCAACTCGTCGTCGTCGTCCTCGTCGTCCGAGTCTGCGTCCAACTCCTCGTCGTCGTCCGCGTCTGCGTCCAACTCGTCGTCGTCGTCCTCGTCGTCCGCGTCCAACTCGTCGTCGTCCTCGTCGTCCGCGTCCAACTCGTCGTCGTCGTCCTCGTCCGCGTCCAACTCGTCGTCGTCCTCGTCGTCCGAGTCCAGGTCGTCCAGCCCGTCGTCGTCCGAGTCCAGGTCGTCCAGCCCGTCGTCGTCCGAGTCCAGGTCGTCCAGCCCGTCGTCGTCCGAGTCCAGGTCGTCCAGCCCGTCGTCGTCCGAGTCCAGGTCGTCCAG
>Ga0070726_10001346_pt1 | contig 25133 bp, 21 predicted proteins | sample tdAd471_FD_67275 | JGI IMG/M metagenome (GOLD analysis project Ga0070726, IMG submission 67275) | Marine sediment microbial communities from the Atlantic coast under amendment with organic carbon and nitrate - tdAd47.1 | ecosystem: Environmental > Aquatic > Marine > Coastal > Sediment | place...
GGCAAGTCTCGCAGCAGGCCCGAGCCACCGTTGCACTTGACCACTTTCTTGACCGGGCAACCAAAGTTCATGTCGATGGCGTCGAATCCGGCGTCTTCAACCACCCGCGCCGCTTCCCCCAAAATCTTGGGATCAGAGCCAAAGAGCTGCGCTGCGATCGGATGCTCGTCTTCCTCGAAGTACAGGTAGTTGAACTGCGGCCCGCGGCGCTTGGTTCTGCCTGTCTCGCGCCTCTTCTCTTCGGCAAGAATGCCGTGCGAAGAGGTGAACTCGGTCATGATCAAGCCGCAGCCGCCCAGGCCCCGAATGAAGCGGCGGAATACGGTGTCCGTCACTCCCGCCATCGGGGCGAGCGTCACCGCCGGCGCAATTTCCAACGCGCCGAAATGTAACTTCTGCGGGACCTCCATCACTCTCCCATCCTACCAGCGCTGCAACTGATAGACTCACCCGCATGTCCAGCCGTTTCCCCCTACTCGTCCTTTCCCTTGTGGTGTTTACCTCACTCGCTTGCGCCCAGCAGCGCAAGAGTCCCCACGTCCAAACCTCGGTCACGGTGGACGGAAAGACAATTACCGTCGAATACGGCAGGCCTTACGCCAAAGGCCGCGAAATCTTCGGAGGCCTCGTGCCCCACTCAGAAGTCTGGCGTACCGGTGCGGACGAAGCGACGACCCTCACCACGACAGCCGACTTGATGCTGGGGGCTCTCCACGTGCCGGCCGGAACCTACTCTCTGTTCACCATACCCGGCGAGCAGGAATGGACGCTGATCCTCAACAAGAACGCAAAGCAATGGGGGGCGTTTGATTACGATGCGAGCCAAGATCTTGGCCGGGCGCCGATGACCGTCGAAGCCCTGTCAGCTCCAGTCGAGCAGTTGACCATCGACCTGGCCGACGGCAAACTCTCCATCTCTTGGTCGAAGACGAAGGCCGCCGTCGACATAGTCGTGCACTAGCAGCGCAGCATGGCCGTAGCCTAGGCGCACGCCGTCAAAGCTGGAAAGACCACTCCTTGACGGTCTCCGGCTGCACCCACTTCAATACACCCTCAATTTGCTGGTCGCGCCAATACGTTGGCCAGTCGATCGTTTCCGGATCCCACCGTAGCCGCTCTTGATCTGACGCAGTCAACACGGCGAACGCCTGACGCATGTTGTACGACTCAAACACGAATCGGTTCTCCAATACGAAAGGCAGATACTGCTCAAGCACCTCTTCTCGAAAACGCGATTGAAGGCTCAGTCGCCTCAAATCGGCGGCCCGAGCGGCGGCTGTCGCCGCACCCGGCAGCCCACGCCGCGCGTAGCCGTTGAGCCTCTCTTCCCAGCGTCTGCCTTGTTCACGAGCGCGCTCCATCCAGGCGCGATAATCCGCCTCGTCCAGGGCTTGAACGCGACCTGCGTGTCCATTGCGTCGACGAGCTTCCGAGGCGAGCAGCTCCAACAACGGGCCCATCTCGAACGGATTTACGTCCGCCGATCCCAGTTGATACACCTCTTCCGCAGTCCCAGCAAGCAGGTGTGCCGCGGCGATCCAAGTGCCGGCCGCGATCAGATCTACAGGGACGATCTCCAGCGCCAAGTCTTCTCTCGCCGGCCAGGTGCTCATGCCGCCTAGCGCCATCAGCACGAGAGGCGCCGCCGTTCGGCCTCCCTCTACCCATCCGGGGAAGGGAAAGCGGCGAGCGCTCTCCACGATGGCCGGCCGCACGATCGTCCAGTCAAGGTCGTCGCGCGCCGCCAGAACCTGCTCGCCGAGGCTCTTGGAGTACGTGTAGGTATTCACCCAGCCCCAGCGCCGAGCTCTCGCTCGTCCTAGCTCCGTGAGCGCGTCGTTGTCGTTCTTGAGCGCCGCGGCCTTGCCCCGGAGCTCCTCCAGCTCGCGCCGATGGTCAAAGCTTCCGTCGCCCGCCCCCTCACGCAACGGATAAAAGCTGAGCAGCGGCTCGTCTTCCTCTACGAGCCCGTCCGAACGTCCCGCCACGTAGCACGTTGAAATGTGCAGGAACTTGGCACCTTTTCGAGCCGCTAAATCAGCCAATCTCTCTGTGGCGTCCACATTGGCCGTCAGCGATTGGGAGACCGGTGGAAAGAACTCGACCAAACCGGCCGAATTCACGATCAGGTCGAAATCGCCGGGTAGATCGACGATCTCCGGCGCGGCCGCATCTCCCTCCACGACCTCGACCTTCTCAGCGACAAACTCGGGTCCCCATCTTGCCGTCAAGTCCGCCAATGCCGGAGACCGCAGCACCTCGTCTTCAAACCGCGCCTGTGCCGACGTTCCTCTTCGAGGACGTATCAATAGCGACACCTTGCGCACGCCGGGGTAGCGGTCGAGCAACAGGCCCAGCAGCACCTTGCCGAGGAACCCGGCCCCGCCTGTCAGCAGGATGCGCTTGCCCTCGAAGATAGAGCCGACGTCAAGCAATCTTCGATTCTAACGAGAACAGTGATACCTTCACCTACAGATGGGAGCATGGGGCGCAGGCGCTTTTGAAAACGACGACGCATTGGATTGGATCGCCGATCTGGATCCGGCGAAAGGTTGGGCGCACGTAACGGCGGCGTTCGATGCCGTTACCGCCCCAGGCGAATACACGGAGGTTGATGTCGGGGCGGCGGTGGTTGTCGCCGCCGAGGTGGTCGCGGCCTCGCGCGGGCGGCCCGCTCCGGATCTTCCCGATACTCTCTTCCCCTACCTACAGTCCGTCGGTCCCGCCGACGCCGCCCTGACGGCAAGGGCCTCCGATGCTCTGTCCAATGTCTTGCTGGAGCCTTCGGAGCTGGTCGAGTTGTGGGCCGAGTCCGAGGATGCCGAAGAGTGGAACCTCGCAATCACCGGCCTAGTCGAGCGGCTCTCCAGGTCCCCGCGCAAGCTCGCCCCGACCGATCCTCGGCCCAAGCGGGGAGGGGGCGGGTTCTTATGCGCCTTTTGCAACGAACGGATTGACAAAGAGGAGGTGGTCGTCATTTTGCTTGAACCCGATCCGGGCGAGCACTGTGAACGTAGAATCTACGGCCACTTCGCCTGCCTTAACAGCAATCCCCATCCAGCGCGCATGGTCCGGTGGTGGCGTTCGCCGTCTGGTTGACGTCCTCTCTCGACCGCCCGTGGCTACCGGTCTGCTAGCCTTGGAATTTCGATGTTCCTGACGCTAGAAAACCGCTTCCGCGAGGCCGTCGCCGCGCATGTCTCCGCCCGTTACGAGGTCTCCGCCGACATCGTCATCGAGTCGCCCCGCCAGTCCAAATTCGGCGAGCTGGCTACCCCTGTTTGCTTCGTGCTGGCCAAACAGCTCAAGCGTGCCCCGCGCCAGATAGCGGAAGAAATTGTTGCCGAACTTCCGCCGATTGAGGGTATTCTCGCCGTCGAAGTCGCGGGCGGCGGATACCTCAATGTGCGTTTTGACCGCGGCGTCTATGCTGCCGGGCTACGAGGCGACAAGCAGGACGACCCCGCGGGCGACCAGAAGATCATCGTCGAGCACACCAACATTAACCCCAACAAGGCGGCCCACATCGGCCATCTGCGGAACGCCGTCCTCGGCGATACCCTCGTTCGCATGTTGCGCGCTCTGGGAAAAGACGTTGAAGCCCAAAACTACATCGACAATACCGGAGTTCAGGTCGCCGACGTTGCGGCTGCCTTTCACTTCCTTGAGAAGAAATCCCCTGCCGAAGTTCAGGGGTTGATCGAATCTCCCGACGTTCGTTTCGACTACCTCTGTTGGGATCTCTACGCTCAAGTCTCTCAGCACTACGACGCTGAGCCGGAGACGAAGCCCTGGCGAGCCGAAGCGCTCCATGCCATTGAAGCCGGCGAAGGCGATCTGGCCGAGACGGGACGGCTCGTCGCCGACGCGATTGTGGAGTGCCACCTCGACACCATGCTGCGTCTCGGAGTCGAGTACGACGTGCTGCCTCGTGAGAGCGAGATCCTCCACCTGGAGTTCTGGGCCTCCGCGTTCGAGCAACTGAAGGATCGCGGCGCCGTGCGGCTCCAGAAGGAGGGCAAACTCGCCGGTTGCTGGGTGATGCCGGCTGAACTCTTTCAGGACCCGGCCAAAGTGGAGACCGACGCTGCGAAGGACGACGACGAGGCCGGCTCCAGTTTCGAGGAAGACAAGGTGATCGTGCGATCCAACGGCACCGTGACCTACGTAGGAAAGGACATCGCCTACCAGCTGTGGAAGTTCGGTTTGCTCGACAAGGATTTCGGCTACGTCCCCTTTCGCGACTACGTCGACGGCCACAGAGCTTGGGTGTCGACAACCCAAGGAGACTCAGAAGCGCCCAAGTTCGGAGGCGGCGAGGCCGTCTTCAACGTTATCGACGTGCGTCAGTCGTACTTGCAGGACGTCGTTCGCGCAGGACTCCGAGCGCTCGGCTATCAAGAGCAAGCTGATCGCTCCACGCATTTTTCGTATGAGATGGTCGCGCTCTCTCCCCGTTGCTGCGCCGAGCTCGGCATCGAGCTTTCCGAGGAAGACCAGCGCCGATCCTACGTCGAGGTTTCCGGTCGGAAGGGGCTGGGCGTCAAGGCGGACGACCTAATCGACATGCTGATCGAGAGTGCGCTGAGCGAAGTGAACAGCCGTCATGAGGCTTTGGATGAGTCTGACCGTCGGGCCATCGCCGAGCAGATCGCGATCGGCGCCCTGCGCTATTTCATGCTCCGCTTCACGCGGACGACAGTGATCGCCTTTGATCTCCAAGAGGCTCTAAGCTTCGAAGGCGAGACCGGCCCCTACGCGCAGTACGCTGCGGTGCGCGCCCGCAATATCTTCAGGAAATTGGTCGAGCGCGGCGAGACCGTTCCCGACTACGATGCGGAACTCTCGACTGAGGCGCTCGTCCGGCAGGTCGAGAATGAGGACTTCTGGCAGCTGCTCCTTTCAGCTAGCCGCATGGATTGGACCATCGATCGCGCGATATCCGCCGGCGAGCCTGCTCAGTTGGCCCGCTACGCTTTCCAAGTCGCTCAGACTTTCAACAACTTCTATCACCAGCACCACATTCTCAACGAGCAAGATCGCGAAAAAAAGGTCTTCCTTCTGTGGATGACGCAATTTTTCCTCGATGAACTCTCGAATGTTCTCGACGTTATGGGGATTCCCACCCCCGAAGTTATGTAGAATCTAGCAGAGGCCTGTCACGCGCCCCCGACATGGACTACCGGTTCGCTACTTTTTCCGACATACCGCTGCTGGTCGAGGCCAATTCCCAATGGATCGTCGACGAGGGGCTGCCCTCTCGATTGAAACCGTCCGAGTTGGAGAAGCGCTTCTGGGATTGGCTTGGTGAAGACTATCGTGCCGTGCTCTTCGAGGACGAGGGCGTGCGTGTCGGTTATGCTCTGTACCGGCCCGACTCCGATCATCACGTTCAGTTGCGCCATTTCTATATCCGTCGGGACCTCGCGGACAAGAATGCGGCCGCCGCTGAAGCCCTGAATCTTCTTCACGAAGAGATTTGGGCCCCAGGTACGAGGGTTCGGGTCGAGATCCAAGCCGACAATCCCTCATCCTTGGCCTTCTGGCGGTCGATGGGTTTTCGTGAGCAGGTCGTCACCCTCGAATGGGATGGTGAATCTGTGCAGGCGAAGGCGGCTTCCTAGCGCTCTCTGACGACCGTACCGGCAACCAAGTCGTGCAGTGCCTGTTTACGAGCCGTAAACGGTTGAACGTACAATCCGACGCCAAGCGTGACTAGAGTCAGGTACTTGGCCGGATGTCGCAGCAATGCCTCGGCGACTCCTGGACGACCTCCGCCCGCTCGGGCCACGTAGATGCCGGCCCAGCGTTTGCCCCAGGTGGATGCGCCAGGCGCAAGCGTTAGAGCCGTCTCGTACGCCCAAGGTACCGCCACAAGGCCCAAGAGCGGCAGCCGCCATGAGTTCTCCGAAGCAGAGTCTCCCAGCCACTCCCAGCCGACAAACCAGAACAGTACAACCTCCAGCACAAAGATGAAACAGAAGTCTGCGACAGCGGCCGCCGCCCGTAACCGAAAGCCCGCATAGCGCGGGAATAGGTCCTCCAGCTCGGTGATTCCTTGGGAGGCTGGGTCCAGTTGAGACAACGCCGTCCTGCCTTCTCCGCAGGTTAGCAGCCAAGTCTCCCGGGTAGATCTCGGAGCCCTGGCTACTCCACTCTCAGGAAACCCTCGCGCGTTCGGGCTCGGCTTCGAGGACTCTCACAGATCCCGATGTCGGCAGTGGGCTCTGCGAGACGGCGGGACGAAGCATGGCGGAAGTCTGACAAGTGACTTGGCTACACTGTTGGATTCCTGGTGGGCGTCCTTGTTGCATTGCTGATTTGGGCTTTGGCCGTCGCGCTTGCGGCGCCTTTCGTCTGGGGGCCTTGGCAACCTCCAGCGGCAATCACCGAGATCGCCCGCCAGATCGACGAGCAGCTGCAGCTCACGTTTCTTCTCACCGGGATCATCTTTCTCGTCGCGCAGTTTGCGCTTGGCTATGCCGTCCTACGTTTCGGGCGCAAGGGGCCGGAGCCTGCCTCTGCGACCGAAGGGAACGATCGCTGGGAAGTTCTCTGGACTTCCGCCGCGGCCGTGATCTTCGTTGGCCTCACCCTTTTGGGCTACTCGGTTTGGGCGGAGATCCGTTTCGATCAAGGAAGAGCCGACTCACCGGCGCCGGACCTGACCGTGGAGGTCGTCGCTCAGCAGTTCGTTTGGAACTTTCGCTACGCCGGCGCCGACGGTCGCTTTGGCCCCGCTCAGCCCGAACTCATAGACGACTCGATCGGGAATGCGGTGGGCGTCGACCGAGATCATGCCGATGGAGCCGACGATCTGATCACCGCTCGTCTCGCAGTACCTGTCAATCAGGAGACCGAGCTTCTGCTCAAGTCCAAGGACGTACTGCACAACTTCTTTGTCCCCGAACTGCGAGTGAAGCTCGATACGGTTCCCGGGCTGACCGGCCGCCTCCGTATTCGACCGGAGACCGTCGGGACCTACGAGATCGCCTGTTCGGAACTGTGCGGTCTTGGACACTACAAAATGCGGGCCTACTTGGATGTCATGTCTGAGTCGGACTACGAATCTTGGCTTGAAGAGCAGGCCCAATACCTCTACTGAGTCGCCAGATGTCTGAGATCGCTGAAATCGTCGAGATCGATCGCCACCCGGCGCCGACGGGATTCCTGCGCCGCTGGATCTTCTCCACCGACCACAAAGTAATCGGTGTTCAGTACATCTTGCTCGCGCTGCTGGCTGCGCTCGTCGGCATGACGATGTCTCTGCTGATGCGTGTGCGTCTCGGCTCGCCGGACGCCTCGATGGGCTGGCTGGAAACGCTCTTCCCGGAAGGGGCTCCCGGGGGCGTCATGACTCCGGAGTTCTACCTCGCCTTGGTCACCATGCACGGCTCGATCATGGTCTTCATGGTCCTCACAACGGCGCCCCAGAGCGGCTTCGGAAACTACTTCTTGCCCATCCAGATCGGCACGGACGACATGGCTTTTCCGAGGCTCAACATGCTGTCCTTCTGGCTCACGGCGCTGGCATTTCTCGTAATGGTTGGAGCTGTCTTTGTAGAGGGCGGCGCACCCATCAGCGGCTGGACGGCCTACCCGCCGCTCAGCGCTCTGAACGTTGCGGCAATCAACGGGACCGGGCAGGACTGGTGGATCGTCTCCATCGCCATCTTTTGCATTGCGTCCTTGCTCGGCGCCCTGAACTTCATCACCACTACCTTGGCGATGCGAACCAAGGGAATGACCCTCATGCGCATGCCGTTGACGGTCTGGGGTTGGCTCTCCACCGCAGTGATCGGTCTGCTGGCCTTCGGCGTCCTGTTGGCTGCCGGAATCCTCTTGCTCATGGATAGGCAGCTAGGGACGAGCTTCTTCTTGCCCGCCGGACTGGTAATCAACGACCAGCTACAGGACCGTGCAGGCGGCTCTCCCATCCTTTGGCAGCATCTGTTTTGGTTTTTCGGTCACCCTGAGGTCTACATCGCCATCCTCCCCGGCATGGGCATCGTTTCGCACATCCTGGCGAACTTCTCCCGCCGCCGCGTGTTCGGCTATCGCGCCATGGTCTACGCCATGGGGGCCATCGTCGTCGTGGGCTTCCTTGTCTGGGGCCACCACATGTTCGTCAGCGGCATGAGCCCCTACTCGGCTTTCGTCTTCTCGGTGCTGACGATGGTCGTCGGCGTTCCGTCGGCGATCAAGACCTTCAACTGGATCGGCACCATGTGGGGCGGTCGGCTCCGACTGGAGGTCCCCATGCTGTGGGCGATCGGATTCGTTTCCGTCTTTGTTTCGGGAGGAATCACCGGGATCTTCTTGGGGCAGCCGTCGCTCGACATGTTCTTGCACGACACCTACTTCGTCGTAGCCCACTTCCATCTGATCATGGGCGTGGCCGCCGTCTTCGCCATGTTCGCGGGATTGACCTACTGGTTTCCAAAGATGTTCGGACGGGCGATGAACCCGGTTCTAGGGCATCTTCACTTCTGGGGAACGTTTGTCGGCGTCTACGCGATCTTCGGCCCCATGCACTTTCTCGGAATGTTCGGCCATCCTCGGCGCTACGCCGAGATCTCGGGGGTCGACTATCTCTCGGCCAACGGTGCTGAGCAGCTACATTCCTTCATTACCGTCGCGGCCGCGCTCACCTTCGTCCTGCAGCTCGTCTTCTTCGTCAATCTGATCTGGAGTCGGTTCGCGGGTCGTCGTGTGTCCGAGGCGAACCCCTGGGAAGCCACGACTCTCGAGTGGGTCACTCAGACGCCGCCGCCGCACGACAACTTCAGCGGCAGACTGCCGGTCGTCCAGCGCGGCCCCTACGAATACAGCCTGCCCGGCGCGCCTCGCGACTTTCTGATGCAGTGCAACGCGGATCCGTCTTCCGAGGAGGGCGCCTAGAGTCATGCCGACGCTAACGCCTCCTACCAGACTCGAAGAGCGGTTACGGCCCGGCGGCGGCGGTCGTCCGCCCCAAGATCCAGTGCCCTTCGGCGGCGGCGGAGGCCGCGGTCCCGAGGGCGATCCGGCCGAGACGTGGAAGCTGGCCGTCTGGGTCGGGCTCGCCGGCATCGTCATGTTCTTTTCTGCCATCGTCTCCGCGATGATCGTGCGGCGCGGCGGCGGCAACTGGCACACGGTCGATATGCCGCAGGCGCTGTGGGTCAGTACCTTGCTGCTCCTGTCTTCCTCCGCGGCATACGAAGTCGCCAGGCGGCAGTTGGGCGGAGGATCTTTGGAGAGGCTTCGTCGCTGGCTGGCAATCTCGCTTGCTCTCGGCCTCGGCTTCTTGGTTGCACAAGCGATGGGTTGGTCGCAGTTGATTCACCGTGGGGTGTTCGTCGGTGAATCGGCCAGCGGTTCTTTCTTCTACATCCTTACCGCCGCCCACGGCTTGCACGTTACCGGCGGGCTGATCACGCTCGCCTATGTGACCTGGCGAGCGCGGAGTCCTAGGCCTTGGCCGACGCGTTCTGCCGCGATCGATGCCGCCGGAGTCTACTGGCATTTCATGGATGCGCTCTGGCTGGCTCTCCTACTGGTCCTGGTGGTGTACGGATAGATGACCATGCAGGCTCAAAGTACGAGTTGGTCAGGGTGGGCGAATCCGCTCGGAGTCGGGCGTAAGAAGCTCGGAATGTGGCTCTTTCTGGTTTCCGACGCCCTGACCTTTGCGACGCTGCTGATTTGCTACTCCTACTTCCGGGTCGCCAACGAGTGGCCGAAACCGTTCGAGTTTTCCCCCGGCATCGTCTTCAGTTCCTTGATGACCCTGGTGCTGCTGTCATCCAGCCTGACGATGGTCTTCGGCGTTGCCGCGGGGCATTCCGGAGAGCGTAAAGCCGCAGCCAAATGGCTCTGGCTGACGGCCCTCGGCGGCGGCGCTTTCGTAGCTCTCCATCTGACCGAATGGAATCACCTCATCCATGAAGGAGTCACGCCGTTCTCCAACCCGTGGGGTGCTCCCCTGTTCGGCGCTACCTTCTTTCTGATTACCGGACTTCACATGACCCACGTCGTCATCGGGGTCGTCTACTTGGCGATCTTGGCGGCCGGGTTTGGGGCGGGCAAGTTCGATGCGGAGGATGTCGAAGTATGCGGTCTCTACTGGCACTTCGTAGACTTGGTCTGGATGTTCGTGTTCCCTCTGGTGTACCTCTTGTCCGTCTCTGCTTAAGCACGTCATGCAGGAATCGAATCGAGCACTGATGATCAAGGTTTGGATCGGTCTGCTGGTCCTCACGGGCATTGAAGTCGTCCTGGCCTACGTCCAGCTAGGTCAGGGCCTCACCTTGACCCTCTTGATGGGGTTCTCGCTGGTGAAGGCCTGGATGATCATCGGCTACTTCATGCACCTTAAGTTCGATCGACCTGCTCTTGCCTGGATGCTTCTGCCGCCGTTCATCGCCTGCATCGTCGCCATGTTGGCCTATTTGCTCCCGGATGGGTTTCGGGCCGGAGGGGCGTGATGAGGCTGGTTGCGCTCGTCTTGCTCTTTGTCTATGTACTGGATGCTCAGTGCGTCATGTGTCGCGAGGCCGCCGCGAGCCAGAAGGATGCGGCTATCAGCGCCTTGAACTCCGGCATCGTCGCCTTGGCGGTTCCACTGGCGGGAGCCCTCGTCTTCGTCGGGCGGTTGTTGAGGCGCTATTCCGGTTAGTCGGTCACAGACCGGCACTGTTTCTAATCGCTTGAAACTACAGACCGTGTCCGCGCCAGGGGCCCTCTTTTGTTGGCGCCTGCCGTTAAGCTCCGGTCAGACATGACCCAAGTTACGCTTCCTCACCAGAGCCAGGTCAACGATCGGCAGGACAAAGCCCTCTGGCAATTGCTGTCCGGCAAGACCGTCCGCGAGGCGGCCGAGGCCGCGGGCGCTTCTGAGAGAACCGTCTATCGCTGGTTGCAAACACCGGGTTTTCAAGATGCCTACCGGCTTCGTCGACGGTCTCGGTTTCTCCAAGGTCTAGGCGCCCTTCAGAACCTGGCCGGCCGCGCCGCCGGCGCCCTCGACGAAATTCTGCTGGACACCGAAGCGTCTCCGGCCAGTCGAGTCACAGCCGCTCGCTCCATCCTCCAGTACGCCTGCCAGAGCCTCGAGATCGACGATTTCCATAGCCGCCTAGCTGAACTGGAGCGAGCCAAGGAAGAAGCCGGCGACTCGAACGTCGATTGGGCCTAGCCTGCTGCTCCCGCAATCCCGCGGGCGCTCAACTCTGGTCCAGCGATCGTTCCGACAACTCGCCGATCACCGGCAAAGAATAGCGAGAGCCGTTGCTCGTCTTCACCAGCATCAGGATCCATACACCCAGGATGAGCAGCTCCGCTAGCTTCCAAACCGGAGGGAAGTGATCGAACAGCACTTCAAACCACAGGCCGATCGCCCAGTGGCTGATGACCCAGGCTACGAACAAGTAGAGCCCCTGGTAGGCGTGGAACCGGACCGTACGGTCGCCCTTGAACTGCTCCGTCGTGAGAATCCAAACAGACGCTAACCATCCAAACCAGGGTATGTAGCACAGGATCGAGGCTCCCCGAGGACTGATGGACTCCCCCGGTTTGGTTGCCGGACCACCGGGATGGGCGTGACCGCATCGGCGGCAGAATCGATCCGCCGATCGAGCCTCCTGTCCGCATTTCGTGCAAAATGGCAAGCCTTTCTTGACCCTCTCACTTCAGGATACGAGGTCTTGCCCTCGTGAGTTCCCTTCGCTGGGCAGTCCGTTCGCCCTAGAGCGCCAGCACCTGGTGATCCACACACTCCGGATGGATCGCCTCGTAGACGGTCTTGGCTAGTCGATCGCCGCCGAAACGGGCCGCGAATCCAAGTCCGCCGTAGTAGCGCTCCTGGGGAGCCTTTTCCGGATAGAGCCAGCTGGTCAGGCGCTGCGCGTCTCGCTCTGCTTGCCCGTCCCTACACAGCGCTTCCCGCTCCACCTTCCGGCCAAGCTTGTCGATCTGGAACAGCACCTTTCTCCGTGAGGTGGCCAGCGATGTACCAAGGCTTTCGTCAAATCCTGAAACCACGCTGTCGAGCCCTTCAAGCGCTCGATCGATACGCATCCGGGTCGCAGCGATCTCGCTCTGCACCTCCGGCGGGGCTAGTTTCTTTGCGATGCGGTCACGAAGCGTCGTCGCCGGCGTTAGACAATCCGTGACGGATAGCCCGTACCGATCCAACAGGCGGCGTGTTCGCTCATCCACCAGCGTGAACGACGCGCGCGGCAGGATTACGGGGCATCGGCCCAGAAGACGATCGTAGAGCACCTCCGACTGCGCTAGATAGGCCAACTCCGCGGGACCGCCGACGAACGCCGCCGTCGGCAGCAACCAGTCTTGAACCACTGGCCTCAACAAAGCATTCGGCGAGAAGCCTTCTGGATCGGCGTCCAGCGCATCCATCAACTCAGATGCCGTGTACGTCTCCGCTCCTTTATGAAACCCATCCTGGTCGTGCTTCAACGCAGTTCGTTTGCCGTCGGCGATCCGAAATACCAGCGCCGTATCGGCTCCGAGGTGAACCTGAGCATGGTATCCCGCAGCCTCCAAAGTCGCGCTTCTCTCGCGCAGCGCGGCGGTCAGCTCGTCGTGTCGCTCGATTGCTCTGCGCATCAGCGGCGCGGCCAGCCGTCGAATTCCGGCGTCCATCGGATCCAGCAGGATTAGGCCGTACGGTTCCAGCAGCGTGGAAAAAAGTCGCGCGAACGACTCCCCGTAGGCCGTGCCTGATGCGTAGGCCGCCTCCGCCGTCGCTAGCGCCTCCTCGGCCCAGTCCAGATCCGCGAATGCGGCTCGCAGTCCCTCAGTCTGGGCGTCCGTGATGGGGACTCCTCCAACCGGTTGATTCGGGCGCCCGGCCGACCGGGCCGTCATCTTGCGCGTAGCGTCTCCGGCGTCCAAGAAGCGAACGTGATCAATCTCAGCGAGATCGTGATCCTCGGTCGCTAGCCAGAACACCGGTACCGCCGGCAGCCCTTCATCGCGAAGGACCGCAGCGTACTTGGCGGCTGTCAATGCCTTGTAGAGCGAGAAAGACGGACCTCCGTACAAACCCGTCTGCTGGCCGGTCACCACAGCTACCGTTCCGGGCTGGGCCAGTAACTCCAGATGGCGGAGCGTCTCCGGTCGTGCGCCCTGATTGATTCGCCGCAGAGCCGCCGTCAGCTCCGCACGTCTGTCATCTGGAAGTGCGATGCTCTTGGCCTTCTCGTGCGCCTGCGACAACTGCGGAGGGCACGAATAGAACTCCTCGACGCGATCAAAACGTGCCAGGTAGTCCAGAAACAGGCGAGAAGCTCCGGGAATGTCGGAGTGAGGTATACAAGCTACGTTCATCTCACTCCCCGACGCCGGGACATCGGTTCTCGACGGCCAATTTGCTCAGCATACCAGATCGAATGTTCTGTTCTCCTCGGACTTTAGGCATGTTTCAGACGCCCTGCTAACCTGATCGTTCCTGCGATGGGCGGCGTCTACATTTCCTACCCCTACTGTCGCCAGAAGTGCACCTATTGCAATTTTTCGTCGGGTGTCGGAATCGCCTCGGCCCAGGCCGACTACATTGCCGCGATCACCCGTGAAATCGCTGACGCTCAGCTTCCCTGGAGTCCGCGAACGATCTATCTGGGCGGCGGCACCCCTAGTCTGATTCCACCCGAAGAGTTCAAGAACCTACTCGCCTCGATACCAGGTCGTCCCTGGAGTGAGGCGACCATCGAGGTCGCGCCCGGCGACATCGATCTAGAGAATGCGCAGGCTTGGTCCGAGTCTGGTATTAGCCGGGTCAGTCTGGGCGTGCAGAGCTTCAATCGAGAAGTCGCCCGCGCGTCCGGCCGCATGCACGACGCCGAGACGGTCCGGCGCGAACTCCAAATCCTCCACGACGTCGGCATTCATCGAGCGAGCGTCGATCTCATCGCCGGTCTCGCCCGCCAAACTGCCGAGACTTGGGAAGCCGATCTGGATTGGGTCGAGCGACTCGGCGTCGAGCACGCGTCCGTCTACATGCTGGAGGTCGACGACGAGTCGCGCCTTGGCGGCGAACTCCGTTCGGGGGGCGCGCGGTACGGTGCTCGCCTGACCCCCGACGATGAGCAAGTCGCCGCCATGTACGAGCGTGCGGTTGAGCGCCTCTCCGCCATTGGGCTAGAGCGATATGAGATCTCCAACTTCGCGCGGCCCGGCGCCGAATCGCAGCACAATCTCGCCTACTGGACCATGACCCCATACTGGGGCTTCGGGGCCGATGCCCACTCCTTCCACGGCTCGCAGCGCTGGTTCAACGTCAAGACGGCGGGAGAATACCTCTCCCGCGCCCAACATGGAGAATCCACTCGGGTCGAGACCGAGCAACTTGACGAACGACGACTGCTCGAAGACCGCTTGTTGACCGGGCTGCGAACGCGCAACGGGGCTCTACTGTCTCGGCGGGAAGCGGAGTCCCTGGCCCCGAACCTCGCGGACCTGACGGCCCGCGGTTGGTTGGAGGCTCCAGAACCCGGGCGACTTCGCTTGACCAACTCTGGCATCCTGTTCGCCAATGAAGCGTTGCGAGAGCTACTGTTTGCCGACGACAAGGAGCCGCGTCCCTAATGATCGATTTTAGAAGCGACACCCTCACGCAGCCGAGCGCCGCCATGCGCCGCGCTATGGCCAATGCCGAAGTCGGCGACGACGTCCTCAGTGAAGACCCGACCGTGAGGCGGCTCGAAGAGCGAGCCATGGAGTTGACGAGCAAGCAGGCCGCGGTCTTCGTCCCCTCGGGGACTATGGGCAATCAGGCTGCGATCGCCGCGCATACCCGTCCAGGTCAAGAGATCATTTGCGACGACCGCATGCATATCGTGCTCTACGAGTTCGGCATGCCTGCCCGGTTCTCTGGATGTCTCGTACGGGCCGTTCCCACGCCTGACGGACTCCTTCATTGGGACGCTGTTCAGGAGCGGCTGCGGGGGCCGTCGGATCACTACCGCGGGACTGGCCTGATCGTTGTTGAAAACACCCACAATATGGCCGGCGGACGCGTTTATCCGCTCGAGCGTTTGGAGCAAGTTGCACGCGGCGCGCAAGCGGCGGGCGTCCCTCTCCACATGGACGGCGCTCGCGTTTTCAACGCTGCTTGTGCGCTGGGAGTCGAGGTCGAGCGTATTGCTCGGACCGTCGACTCCATGTGCTTCTGTCTCTCCAAGGGCTTGGGTGCTCCAGTCGGTTCAGTACTGGTGGGCCCGTCGGATCTCATCTACGAAGCTCGTTTCGCGCGCAAGGCCTTGGGCGGCGGAATGCGTCAAGCCGGAGTCCTGGCTGCCGCCGGATTGGTCGCCTTGGACGAGACCCCGCCCCTGCTCGCTGAGGATCACCGTAACGCCCGGTTTCTCGCTGAAGCGCTCGCCGAAATTCCTGGTTTGAGCGTGGATTTGGACGCCGTCGAGACCAATATTATTTTCGTTGACGTCGCCGACGCCTCCGCTCTGCGCAGCCGACTTGCTGCCGAAGGCGTCGGAGTCAGCGGTTCGGAGTCGCGCCTGCGACTCGTGACCCACCGGGACGTCGACCGCGCTCAGTGCGAGCAAGCACTGCAAGTCGTTCGAAACGCGTGTTCGGGCTAGGTCCCGGTTGAGCTGTCACGAGAGTCTGAGAAATCTTTCTCCCCCTGTTTTCAATCGCTTAGAGGATCAATAGGTCCGAATATCGTTTTCTCGGCGGATAGGCTGAAGCCGACAAGCTAGCTCAGTGCGGAAGCCTGCGCGGCAGCGTCCCAGAGTACCTGGATTCTATCCGTTGAGGAAATGTCGTTTCATGCGTAGGTTTGCCCACACACTCTCGCGTCTACTCGCAGTAGGCGCAACCTGGATCATTCTGTGCTCGCCTCTGGTCGGGCAGGCGATCACTCGGACTCCCATTCGCGACACGTTGTTCAACGCCGACGGGTCGACCGTCGACGGCATCGCCGTCATCTCCTGGAAGTCATTTACTGCAGCCGACGGAGCGACCGTCTCCAACTCAAACATCGAGCTCACGATTCTCAACGGCGTCGTCGCCGTTGACCTCACGCCAAACGACGGAGCCAATCCCTCAGGGCTCCATTACCGAGTGGAGTACTCGCTCGACAACGGCAATCGCTTCACGGAAATCTGGGTCGTGCCCAGCAGCTCGACGCCGCTCACCGTCAGCGATATTCGCGTACCCCTGCCGCCGGGAGTCGGCCCCGGCGCGTCGGTCGATCAGATTCTCGGCCTCACTCAACAACTTGCCGGAAAAGCCGGGCTAGACGACGCCAACCTCTTCACACAACCCCAAACCATCGAGGAAAACGCCGCCGGCGATCCTGTTCTTGGCTTCCGCGAAAACGGAGGCTCCGACGGCATCTTCTTCCGCCTTCCGGCGCTGACCCAGTCCACGACCTACACGTTTCCCGTACAAGACGGGCAACCGCTCCAACTGTTGACCACCGACGGCTCCGGCAACCTGTTTTGGTCGACGTCGAGCGGGGGCGGAGGAGGTGGCGCCGGCGGGGACGCTTATGAGCTTTTCCAGTCCGACGGATCGCCCCTTACGCAGCGTTCGATCGCAAATTTCTCTTCTGCTTTTCAACTGACGGACGACGCCGGGCAGCTTCGTACCAACCTCGACCTGAACTTCGGGTCGGTCGCCGGGACGGTGGCTGCCGGAGACGATCCGCGGCTCTCTGACGCGAGGCCGCCCCTGACGCACTCTGCTTCTCACGCCGTGGGAGGCGTCGATCCCATCACGGCGGAGTCGATCGGGGCGATCGACTCCGCCAATGCATCCCTGGCTGGCGTCGATCCCGCTCAGCCGGTCCTCAAACTGACCGGCGCCGGCGGACAAATCGCCCCCCTCCAGGAGTGGCGCGATTCCGACAACGAACTCGCCGCTTCGGTGACTGCTGACGGAAGCGCTTTCTTCCGCGAAATGGGACTCGCCGCGAAAATTGGCGGAACCACCGTCAGCCAGTTCTTCCAAATCGGAGGGCTCAACCGCTTCGCCGTGACCGCGGTGGAGGGAGTGTGGGACGTAGCGCGCTACGACGACTTCGGCGAATTCAAGGACCGCCCCCTTCGTATTGAGCGTGAGGGCTCGATCCTAGCCAATACCAGCATTGAAGTGGCCGACGGCGGTGTCGGGACCGGGACGCTGACAGTGACCGGCGACTACATTCAGGCGCCGCAAGTCTTCACCCCGTCCGATCCGATCCCCGGGTTCGGACGCATCTTCATCGACGCGGGGACCGGTGAACTCTCGGTCAAGAAATCCACCGGCCAGACCGTCTCCCTAGAGCAGCAGCAAGTACAGACGAGTTTCGCCAACTTCATTGATGCGGAAACGCCCTCAGGCGTAGTGGACGGAGCCAACGCGGCCTTCGCGCTCGCGGAGGCGCCCAATCCGCCCCAAAGCCTGGAGATGACGGTCAACGGCGTCGTTCAACAACCGGGCGTTGACTTCCTCCTCAACGGCGTCGACGTGACTTTCCAACCGGGAGCGGTGCCTCAGGGGGGCGACGTATTGCTCGCCTGGTATCGCAAGAGCGACTTCGGAGCGGGAGGCGACCTCGAGGGAACCTTCCCGGACCCGACAGTCGGCAAATTGCGCGGACGCGACATCTCGCTGGAGTCGCCCGACGACGGGGAGTGCCTGGTGTGGAATGAAACACTCGCGGAGTGGGAGCCCGGCCCGTGTGCGGTCGTCAAGGACACTCTCTCCTGGCACTTCAGCGGCGCTCCGGCCCCCGGGGCTCAGACCATGATTCTCACTCTGCCGGAGGGCCTCTTCGGCGCTCGGTTGAGCGAGGTGCGAATTGTTGCCGACGCCCTGGGCTCAACGGACACGACGTTCAATATCGAACGCTGCACCGCGGATTGCGCCGGCGCTTCCCCCACCTTCTCGCCGATCTACCTGGCTGACCGAACCCTCGCGGCTACGACTCGTACCGCGCTTGGAGGCGCGCCGGATTCGATCTCGGTCGTCGGCGGCGACCAGTTCCGGGTGACGCTCCCCACCGTCGGAACCGGCCTAGCCGACGTGACAGTGACGCTCACTTTCGAGCATGAAGCGTTTGCTCGGCTGGATCTCGAGTTTGAGCCTCTCACCGCCGACTGCGAGTCCATTTGTCACGAGCTTTGGCGTGCGGCCGGACTGCCCCCCGACCCCTTTGGCCCCCCTGTTCAGTTAGGCGACGCCTGCGTGTGTTTCGGTGTTGGACCGCCCACGCGCGGCTAGGCTCGCCGACCGCTTCCAACGGCTGGGGTTACGACCGCTGCGCGCTCCTGCGCAACTCCAGCTTGGCGATCAGTTCCCGATGCACCTCATCGGGGCCGTCAGCTAAGCGGAGCGTTCGCTGGTTCGCCCACGCTCCAGCGAGGAAGAAGTCGCCGCTGACCCCCGCGCCGCCGTGAGCCTGAATGGCGCGGTCGAGAACTCGTAGCGCCAGGTTGGGGGCGACGACCTTGATCTGCGAGATCTCCGACCGCGCCGCCTTGTTTCCTACCGTGTCCATCATCCAAGCCGCTTTCAGCGTCAGCAAACGGGCCTGCTCAATCTCAATTCGAGAGTCTGCAATATCGCGCCGAATCGTACCCATCTCCGCAATCGGGCGTCCGAAGGCCTCGCGCTCGCCGACTCGCGTGCACATCGCTTCTAGAGCTCGCTCGGCGGTTCCAATGGATCGCATGCAGTGGTGAATTCGGCCGGGTCCCAGCCGCCCCTGAGCGATCTCGAAACCTCTCCCCTCTCCCAGCAGCATGCTTGTGGCCGGGACGCGCACTTCGCGGAACTCGATCTCCGCATGACCATGCGGGGCATGGTCGTAACCAAAGACGCTGAGGGTTCGCTTGATCTCCACGCCGGGCGCGTCTAGCGGGACCAAAATCATCGACTGCTGCTTGTGCTTGGGGCCCTCTGGGTCGGTTTTCCCCATAAAGATCGAGATCTTGCAACGCGGATCTCCCGCACCGGAAGTCCACCACTTCCGGCCGTTCACCACGTACTCGTCGCCGTCCCGGACAATCGACGAGCGGATGTTGGTCGCATCTGAACTCGCTACGTCCGGCTCCGTCATCGCAAAGCAAGACCGAATCTCGCCCGCCAGCAGCGGCGCAAGCCAGCGCTCTTGTTGTGCGGGCGTTCCGTAGCGCGCCAACACCTCCATGTTCCCCGTGTCCGGTGCCGAACAGTTGAACACTTCCGGCGCCCAATAGACCCGCCCCATGATTTCGCACAAGGGGGCGTACTCCAAGTTGGTCAGCCCCGCTCCGTGCTCGCTCTCCGGGAGGAATAGGTTCCACAGTCCCGCCGCTCGAGCTTTCTCCTTGAGCTGCTCGATCAGAGCAACCGGCTGCCAGCGGTCTCCCTCTCCGATTTCGGCCTCGACGCTCGCCTCGTTCGGATAGACGTGCTCGTTCATGAACGCGACTAAACGCTGTTCAAGCTCTTGGACCTTGGATGATTTCTCGAAATGCATGCGGCGCGACGATTGTAGCTCGCTCTCCATTCTGGTGCCTGGAGGGTTCGATTCCTCGCGAAAACGCCTACAGAGCGGTACAATCGCACCGGTTCCTAATCAACCATGTCGACCGTTCGCTCCATCACGGCAACGCTATTCTCACTGACGCTCGCAGTTCCTGCTTTCGCGCAGGACTCAGCCGTTCCGAGCTTCTCTCGCGACGTCCGTCCGATCCTGCAGCGTAGTTGCCAGGCTTGTCATCAGCCTGCTTCAAAGATGAGCGGCCTCGATTTGACCACCTTCGCCGCACTCTCTGCGGGCGGAGCAAAAGGCCCCTCCGTCGTCCCCGGCGACGCCGCGAACAGCCTCCTAGTTGCCTATGTAGCCGGCGAACGGCAGCCTCGCATGCCGCTCGGCCAGGACCCGCTTTCCTCTGATCAGGTCGCCATCCTGCGCGCTTGGATCGACGCCGGAGCCTCCGACGATACTCCGGCCGGACAGGACGAACCCGTCGCTCTTACCGAGCCTCCCGTCTACCGATTGCCGCCGGTCATCAACGCCCTCGCCTACTCGCCGGACGGCGCGCTCCTGGCCGTAGCGGGCTATCGCGAAGTGCTTCTTCACCAAGTCGGCGGCGGCATCGTCGGGCGTCTCCTGGGGCTCTCGGAGAAAATTCAGTCCTTGGATTTCAGCGCCGACGGAAAACTCCTGCTGGCGGCAGGCGGGGCCCCCGCCAGGTTCGGCGAAGTGCAGATCTGGGATGTCGACGCGCGACAGCTCGTCAGGTCCGTTCCGGCCTGCGACGACACCGTATTCGGCGCGTCCCTCTCGCCCGACGGCAAACATTTCGCCTTCGGGTGCCCGGATCAAACTGTACGTATTCACGACCTCGAGAGCGGGGAAGAGCTCCACAAGTCGAGCTATCACGAGAACTGGGTTCTCGATACCGTCTTCTCCGTGGACGGCAGCAAAGTGATCTCCGTTGGCCGAGACAGCGCCGCCCGCGTCGCCGACGTCCAGAGCGGCTCTTTCCTGGAGACCGTCAACCGTCTGCGCGGAGAACTCGCCGCCGTTGCGCGGCACCCGACCCGCGACGCCGTTCTCATTGGAGGCCTGGATCGAGTCCCGTACTACTACCGAACCCAGCGTGCCCGCAAGATGGCTATCGCCGACGACTCCACTCTCATTCGGGAGTTTGAGATGCAGCAGGGGGAGATATTCGCCGTTGACGTCCACCCCGACGGTCGCAGCGCCGTCGTCGCGGGAGCCTCTCCCGAAGCCGTGATCTACGATCTAGAAACCGGCGAACGCACCGTCGCGCTTACAGGACATTCTGCCGGGCTCTATGCAGTAGACTTCTCTCCTGACGGAGCTCAGGTCGCTGCGGCGGGATTCGACGGCCAAGTGCGTGTCTACCAAGTCTCAGACGGTAGTCTTCTGCGCGAGTTCGTCCCCGTTCCTATCGAAGCTTCGACGCAGGAAGCCGCTCTGCGTCAGGGAGAATGACCGTGTTGCGTCTCCTACTTGCCGTCCTTTTTTCCGCCGTCGCGCTTTCCGCCGCTGAACCCGTCCTTACCCGAGTTGACCCGGTCGGCGCTCAACGCGGCACGGCGTTTCGGCTGGATCTGTACGGAAACAACATTTCCGACGCCGCCGTCCTCCGCACCACGCTGCCGGGCTCAGTCACGCCTTTGATCGCTGCCCGCGCGATGAAAGGACCCGCGCTCTCCTTCCTGGTCGAGCTGCCCGCAGACGCCGCCATCGGTCTTTATCCCCTGCGGCTGGAGGCGCCCGGTGGACTCTCCAACCTCATCCTCTTCTCCGTGGGAGAATTCCCCGACGTATCGGAGACGGACGAACCCAACGACACCCCCGAGACCGCTCAATCGTTGGACCTGCCTACGACGGTCAACGGCCGCCTGAAAGGTTCAGACCGGGACGTTTACCGGTTCAACGCCTCGGCCGGGGAGCAACTCGTGCTTGAAGTTGAAGCGCGGCGCGCAGGGTCGGCAGTCGACCCTGTGTTGCGTATCCTCGATGCTCAGGGCGACCAATTGGCAGTCAATAACGACGCTCCCACTCTGGGCCTCGATGCTCGCATCGCCTTCCGGGCGCCGTCCGCCGGCGTCTACTACGCCGTGGTCCACGACGCCCGCTTCAGTAAACAGGATGCCGACTCCTACCGTCTCAAGATAGGGGACTTTGACTTTGCAGAGGGCTTCTTCCCGCTCGGCGGCCCCCGCGGCAAGACGGTCTCTGTCGACTGGTTCGGCGGCAGCCTCAAGCGCCCAACATCTTCCCCCGTGGACCTTTCCCAAGTGGAAGAAGGCCTCGCCTGGACGACCATCCACACTCCCGGTAGGCCCGGCGCGCTCCCCTCGACCTTTGTTGTGAGCGACCACGAAGAGGAACTGGAGAACGGCCGTCGTCGGCTCACTCCAGGCCGTGTGCTCAACGGTCGCATCGGCGATTCGGGCGAAGTGGATCGCTACCAGCTTGCCGTCGAACCTGGACAGTCTTGGCGATTGAGCCTCGACGCCGCCACGCTCGGCTCTTCCCAGCTCTACCCTCTCCTCAGCGTCTTTCACAAGGACGAACTTCTCGCTCGTTCGGGCGATGAAATCCCTGAAAAGAGAACCACCTCGCTCGAGGAGAACACGTTGGTCAGCCGTGACCCCTTCATCCTCCTCGACGTCCCCGACGGTGTAAATGAGCTGACTCTGGTCGTGGAAGACCTCGTTGACCGCGGTGGCCCCAACTTCGGCTACCGCCTGCTCGCAGACCAAGGTCGGCCGGACTTCACCCTTAGCCTCTCCACCCCCGAAGTGAGTATCCCGGTCGGGGGCGTCGCACACCTCAACGTCAGCGCCGTCCGTCGTGGTTTCTCCGGTCCGATCAAGCTCTTTGCAGAAGGCTTGCCCGACGGCGTGACCACCGAGGGCGGTCACCTCTCCGCGCTCTTCAACACCAAAGACAGCGTCGGCGTCGCTGGCGCCGCGACCCTGGCGCTACGCGCCGCGAAGAATGCCGACCTCCGCGCGTTTCCCCTGACCGTCTGGGGCGAAGCCGTGCTCCCCGACGGCGGCAAGATCCGCCGCCGCGCTTCCGCCCCCGGTCTCGTGACGCCCGTGCGTTCCCGTCCGGGCATCCGCGGACGCGAGCTCCCGGCCCGCGCCGACTGGCTTTCCGCTGAACTCCCGGCCCGCGTCGCCGCAGCGCACCCGGCCCGCATTGTCCTCGACGGCCCCGCTCAGGTCCGCATCGTGAAGGGAACCGAATACCCGCTCCGTTGGAAGTTGGAGTCGAGCGATCCGTCCATCAAAGCGCTCACAAAGTTCCGCCTCGTCACCCCAGGCGCTCGCGAGACCACCTTCTCGCCCCGAGATCCCGAGGCCGAGTGGGACGGTGCCGCTTACGTCAAGTACCTGCGCACCACCATGGGCGGACCCGCGCAGACCTTTGATGCCGTGCTCACCGCTCAAGCCCGCATCGCGGGCGTCAACGAGACCCTGGCGTCGCCGATGATCACTATCCAAGTCGTCGACGGCTTCTCCCTGGCGCCGGCCCACGAGAGCGTCACTGTCTCCCAAGGAGCCGAGTTCGACCTGATCGGGAAGATCGACCGCGACTCCGCCTTTCCCAATCCCATCGGAGTCAGCGTCGGCGATCTTCCCAAGGGTGTCTCTTGCAACGCACCATCGCCCACGATGTCCTCCACATTCCGGCTCGACTGTCAGACTGAACCGGACGCGGAGATAGGGATCCACGAGATTCTTCTCACCGCCGCCTCCACCATGGCCGGACGCGGGGAAGGGAAGAACGTCCCCTACCAAGTCGATCCTGTCGCCGTAGCGCTCGCTCTCGTCGAGGCGGATCAGCCCTAAATCGCGTGTAAACTACTCATGACTCACGCAATGAAGCTCCCCACCATGAAGTCTTTGGCACTGGTCGCTCTCCTGGCTTTCGTCCCAATCTCCTGGGCGGCAGAGGTCGAACCGGTCGCGCCCGCGCCGATCCAGAGCCTAGTTGCCGAGCCCGCCGCTCTCGACTTCACCGGCCCCCGTGACCGCCGCAACGTCCTCGTCTTCGGCGTCGCCGAGGACGGCGAGCGCGTTGACTTGACCGGCGAGGCGGAATTCCAGCTTCCCTCACAAGTCATAGCCGTCTCAGCCGGTCAGTTCGAGGCGACCGCCCCGGGCCTTGGCGAGATCACCATCCGGGCGCAAGGGGTGTCCGCCGTGCTCTCCGTCTCCGTAGCGGACGCCTCGTCCGCCCCCGGCCCCAACTTCGTCCGCGACATCATGCCGGTCTTGAACAAGCAGGGCTGCACCTCCGGCCCCTGTCACGGATCTGCCAAGGGCAAGAACGGCTTCAAGCTCTCCCTGCGCGGCTACGATCCCAACTACGACTACAAGGCGCTCCTGTTCGATCTCTCCGGCCGCCGCTTCAACCGTGCCGACCCCGCCCGCAGCCTCATGCTCGCCAAGCCGACGCAGCAGGTCGCGCACGGCGGCGGACTCCGCCTCGAGCCCGACTCTCGCGACTACCAGACGATCCACTCCTGGATCTCCGCGAACGCCCCCTTCGGAGATATTGAATCGGACGCCGTGGTCGCACTTGAGACCTCCCCATCCGAGATCTTCATGCACTCACCGGGGCGTAAGCAGCGCGTCCTGGTCACCGCTCGCTATCCTGACGGAACCACCCGCGACGTCACGGCCAAAGCACACATCGCCGGCAGCAACACGGAGACCGTCAACGTCGCGGGTAACGTGGTCACCGGCCTCCGGTTGGGCGAGTCCACCTTGCTCATTCGGTACGAAGGCAAGTTCGCCACGGTCCCCGTCACCGTTCGCAATCCACGCCCCGGGTTCCAGTGGTCGGCGCTACCGCAGAACAACTACATCGACGAACTCATCGACGCCAAACTCAAGCGCCTCAAGATTCAGCCCTCGTCTCTCGCTTCCGACGCCGAATTTTTTCGTCGCGTCTCGCTCGACCTCACCGGGCGACTTCCGCGCACCGATGAAGTTCGAGAATTTCTCGCGGACTCCTCCTCCGACAAGCGTTCCGCCAAGATCGACCAACTTCTCGCGAGCGACGCCTACGTCGATTACTGGACGCTCAAGTGGGGCGACCTCCTGCGCAGCAACCGCAAGTTCCTCTCCGACAAAGGCATGTGGGAGTTCCGCGAGTGGATACGCCAGTCCGTCGCGTCGAACAAACCTTACGACGTCTTCGTCCGTGAACTGCTCACCGCCAAGGGAAGCTCCTACGCCAACCCCGCCGCCAACTTCTATCGCGTCGCCCGACAGCCGAAAGAGGCGATGGAGACCGCGACCCAACTCTTCCTCGGCGTACGCATGGTCTGCGCCCAATGCCACGACCATCCCTTCGAGCGCTGGACGCAGGATCAGTACTACCAGATGGCCGCCTTCTTCTCCGCCGTCGGGGTCCGCCCAGGATTCCAAAGCGGCGAGGAGATCGTTTATCTCAAACGCGCCGACAACCAGATCGAGCACCCCGGCGACGGACGCATCGTCGAACCCAAGTACTTGGTTGCCGTCGCCGACGCCCCGGTCGTCGATCCCCAGAAGGACCGCCGCGAGTTCTTGGTCGATTGGCTCACCTCCGAAGAGAACCCCTTCTTCGCGATGGCCGTCTCCAATCGCGTCTTCAG
>Ga0070726_10001347_pt1 | contig 25096 bp, 18 predicted proteins | sample tdAd471_FD_67275 | JGI IMG/M metagenome (GOLD analysis project Ga0070726, IMG submission 67275) | Marine sediment microbial communities from the Atlantic coast under amendment with organic carbon and nitrate - tdAd47.1 | ecosystem: Environmental > Aquatic > Marine > Coastal > Sediment | place...
CCTTGATGCAAACGGCGAGGGGCAAAATTAGCCAAGGAAACCTGGCGAGGTAGACTGCTACCACCATATCCATAAGTCAAAGGTTCGAAAACCTTGGCCTGATCAAACAATTCCTCGTTTAAGGAAGCACCCAAGGAGAAAGCTGAAGTATCGAAAGAATCCTCTGCTGTCGGCCCACCACTCAACATCGCTTGCCCGCCGAAAAAGAAGTACCATAGCCCCCCAATGATCAAAACGGGGAGAATCAGTTTAGGTCTTTTGAATAAAAACATGATCAAAAAAGGAAGTAATTTCTTGATCATTCCCCCACCGCCACCACCATTGCTGGGGCCAGTAGGGCCATTATTTCCCCTATTATTTTCGGGGTCTTTTTCCATTCTAACAGGCATAGTCTAATTTTTGTAAGTTTGGTTAAGTGATTAGTGCATGTTTGGGTAGGTCAGTGAAGCCAACTCAAGCATACTCCTAGACGTGTTAGCGAAGTCATCTTTCACGACTGGCATTTTTCTGACGGATAAAATGCGAACAGGACACAATTTTACCCACTACAAAAACTTAAAATTACAGGTTCTCGCACAAATTTTGTGCTTTACGGCTAGATAAAAGTCGTGCCCTCCTTTTTTTAAGAATCCTGGTAAACTAATTCCTACTCTTAATATAAATATATGAATTCGCTTGAAACTCTCATTCAATACCTTCGTAAGCTAATAATTAAAGTACTAGTATAAATACTCTAGATAAGTGGTTGACCCACTGTTTTACAATAGCCTTAACTAGCCAACAGGGAAGCTAGTCCTTTTTGTGATAACAGTAGAACGGATCAAGGCTTACTAGACAACCAAAATCATAAAGTATAAATCACCGAAGCATGGCCCGGCTTTTTTGCTGCAAAGTGAGAAAGCTTGCCAACTAAGCTATTTTTTAATAAACCTACTTTTATGATCACATGGAACACTATTTCGCGAACCAGTGACGATAAAGTCACACAAGCCATTCTGTTACTTGAGACCCTGAGCCAAGATGAAAGTATTCCCATCCTAGAATTTCTTAGAAAAAGAGGGGGAGGCAGCTTTCACGAAATTTTACAAAGTTTAACCATTAATGCCAAAGACCTAGAACGTCAGCTGAAAACGTTGACATCTGCCGGCATTTTGGTATTAAGAGAGAAAACTACGGCAAAGTACTACACACTAAATCGAGGTCGCCTAAGCACGATCACTCGAGTCGCCGGAAGATTAAACGAACTGCGCCTGGAAGGAACCAAACGGTACTAAGCAGGAAAGTATTCAACAGTCTCTGCCTTGGGGTGGAAGACTTTGAACCCAACAAAAGTAGAAAACACAGTAGCTGTATCTATTGCTGAGTCTTGGCAGTCTCTAATCGCAGAGAAGCAAGACCTTGGAAAGATATCAAAGAAAAGGAGTAGCTTGTTTAATCGGGCTACTCCTTTTTGTATTTCAGTTGTATTGTACTGTATGCTCTACTTCTTTCTTGCACACATGAAGAAGTGGTAAGATTTATGAATTCATCCCACCACAAACGCTAAGCGTTTGGCCTGTAATATAGGTGGACATATCAGAGCCGAGAAATACGCAAGTTTGTGCGATCTCCTCTGCCTTTCCTAGGCGTTTCAAGGGGATATTAGCCAAATAGCTAGCCTTAGCTTCCTCTGATAATTCGTCGGTCATATCTGTTTCAATGAAACCCGGTGCCACCACATTGCAACGCACATTTCTAGATCCCATCTCTTTGGCAATAGATTTGCTGAAACCAATAATTCCTGCCTTGGAGGCAGCATAATTGGCCTGTCCGGCATTGCCAGTGATACCTACCACAGAACTCATATTGATGATCGATCCTTTTCTGTTTTTCATCATGGATCGCAAGGAGTGTTTAGTCAAGTTAAAAACGGATTTGAGGTTGGTTTGTACCACCTGGTCCCATTGTTCTTCCGACATCCTCAACATCAAAGTATCGCGGGTAATTCCGGCATTATTCACCAAAATGTCAATACGACCAAAAGCTTCATGCACTGCTTTGATCAATTCCTCTGCCTGAGAAAATGAGCTAGCATCTGATTGAAAAGCCTGGAGTGTCGCTCCTTCCGCCGCCAATTCACTAACGAGTGCATCTGCTTTGGTAGAAGAGGAGATATAAGTAAAAGCAACGGTCGCTCCAGCCTCAGCGAAAGCCCTAACAATCGCTTCTCCGATTCCTCTCGAACCGCCCGTAACTAGTGCTACTTTGTCTTGTAAGATTTTCATATCCAATAATTTTTGTCGCTATAAGATAGTGATGGGCGCGAAAATAGGCTTTTCAATTGACGTATAGGAACTGGAATGTTAAAAAAATAAAGAAGAGTAAAAAAAACATTAAATTGAGAAACCTTATAAAATCAAGCTTATGGAAATTAAAACCTTAACGACTAGGCTAATGCTTTGCTTAGCTATTTGTACTGTTTTTTCCGCTTGCCTCGAGGATAAAGTAGATTTAACCAAGGTTAGTTATTCTGAAGAAGAATTCGCCATTTTATCCCAATATTTAAACCTCCCTCGTGCCAGAGCCAGCTTTGCGGTTGAATTTCCTGCCCATATGATGCGTAATGGGGCACAAATTCCTGATATAGATGATGCCAAGGCTACGCTAGGTTCTGTGCCATTTTATGATACCAAATTGTCTGCCAACAATACAGTGTCGTGCGACTCCTGTCATAAACAAGCCTTGGCTTTTTCGGATGATGTGGCCTTGGGTAAGGGATTTGAAGGCAAATTGACCTAGCGTAACTCTTTACCCTTGGCTTCCACCGCTAATTTTGAATCATCCTATGGTGGAAATTCTTTCGCCGGGCAAACCGCCTTCTTCTTTTGGGATGAACGAGCGCATAGCATTGCCGAGCAGAGTAAGATGACCTTGGAGGATGATATTGAAATGGGGGCCAATCTGTATATTCTCTCAGATCAATTGGAGAATGAAGATTACTACAAGATCTTATTTAGGAAGGCCTATGGAACGGAAGAAATTGACGGACAATGAATTTGTGCAGAATGAACGCTATACCGATCCTTTCAAATAGCCTATCATACGACGAGACTTTCTGTTGAAAAGTTGAGGGTTTAAAATAGGCTATCCAGGAATAAGCCCCGAAACTGCTCAACTTTTAAGCGGCTAAACAACTGGGGCAGTAGTGGGATGGCTAACTATGTTTCACCAATTCAACATCATATAAAACCCGGAAGTATGAAGATCAAACATCTAAAACCTAGCTTGTCTTTTTTCTTGTTATTAATTGCCTGTTTGTATGCTTGTGAACAGGACAAAGGAACACTGGAAATAACGAAAGCCGACTACACGGATGCTGAATATGAGGTTATTGCAAGAACATTGAATATACCGCAACAACGGGCCAACTATTTTGTCACTTTGCCGACTCATATGGCTCGTGCAGGCTTGCCCGGTCCATTAGTTAGCAGTGCCAAGGCTACTTTAGGGCAGGTTTTGTTTTACGATACTAAATTGTCAGCGAACAACACGGTATCCTGTGCTTCCTGTCACAAACAATCGCTAGGTTTTTCGGATGATGTTGCCCTAAGTAAAGGCTTTAATGGGAACCTGACCAAGCGCAATTCATTGGCCTTGGCATCGGTACCCAACTTTGATGTATCCTATAAACCGGGAGAAACCGTCAATAGCCTGGTAAGACCTGCAGCCTTCTTCTGGGATGAACGGGCGAAATCTATTCCAGAACAATCCAAGATGACTTTGCAAGATGCGATTGAAATGGGAGTAGACCTAGATGAGTTGAGTAAGCGTTTAGAAAATATCGCCTACTATAATATTCTCTTTACCAAGGCATTTGGTAGTGGAAAAGTAACGCCTGATCGCGTTACCACTGCTCTTGAACACTTCATCAATGGCTTCATCTCTACGGGGACACGTTTTGATGAAGGCCTGAATAAACACGCTGATCCATTAGTTGATTTTTCCAATTTCACCGCGCAGGAGAACAGAGGTAAAGTACTTTTCAATACGAGTTGTGCTAATTGTCACAGTGCTGATTTTACGACAGTTGTACAAGCAGTAGCCAATAACGGTTTGGACCTAGATTATCAAGATAATGGGGTGGGAGCGCTGACCCAGATAGATAGAGACCTAGGTCAGTTTAAGGTTCCTTTTTTACGAAATATTGCCTTGACCGGTCCTTATATGCATGATGGTCGATTTGAGACCTTAGAAGATGTGCTTGATCACTATAGTGAGGGCATCCAAGAACACCCCAATCTGGATAAACGACTTCGGAAGGATGGTGTTTTTGATGGAGAAGCGCTTCGACTCAACTATACGGCTGAAGAAAAAGCAGACCTGATCGCTTTTCTGCATACGCTAACGGATTATGATTTCATTCAGGATGAGAGGTTTAGTGATCCGTTTAAGTAATGATCAAAAAATAACTTCTCGATTTTGCATATGATCTTTTGGCGCTATACTGCGTTATTTTTTTCAGCGATAACGCTGCTATCCCTTCAAAAAATGCCTTGTCTATCGCCAAAATCTCTATCTCAAAATGCGGAACTTATTCTTTGTCCATTACTAAGTAAGCTATTTTCAATAGACTTCAGAAGTTTACTCAGCCACAGCCAGGAAAACTTCTGAAGTCTAAATGCCTAGCTAGCCCAGCTTGTCTTTTAGGTAATGACCCGTATGAGATTTTTTGATCTTGACCAACTTCTCGGGAACGCCTTGAAAGACTAAATTCCCACCATTCTTCCCGCCGTCAGGACCGAGGTCAATGATCCAATCTGCCGACTTGATGACTTCCATATTGTGCTCCACTACGATTACGGTATGCCCTTTCTCCACCAGTGCATTTAAGGCATCTAAAAGTTTTCGAATATCATGAAAATGTAGGCCGGTAGTGGGCTCATCAAAGATGAAAAGAATGTGTTCATTGGATTGCTCCTTAGCCAGGAAGGAGGCTAGTTTTACCCGCTGAGCCTCTCCTCCTGAAAGCGTACTAGAAGATTGTCCGAGTTTGACATAGCCCAGGCCAACATCATGAAGTGGCGTGAGCTTGCGGATGACATCCTTAGCCTCAGCGAAGAATTCAAGGGATTCGGAAATACTCAAATCGAGGATTTCGTGAATGTTTTTCCCTTTGTATTTTACCTCTAATACTTCTGGTTTGAAGCGTTGCCCTTTACAGGTTTCGCATTCGAGGCGTACATCGGCAAGAAACTGCATTTCAATGACTTGTTCTCCTTCTCCTTTGCAGGTATCACATCGACCGCCATCCACATTAAATGAAAAATGCCCAGGTTTGAAACCTCTGATTTTTGACAACTGTTGGCTAGTCATTAGGGCCCTGATCGTATCGTATGCTTTTACATAGGTGACTGGATTGGAGCGTGAGGATTTGCCAATTGGATTTTGATTGATCAGCTCAATTCTGGTGATCATGTCGATGGCTCCAGAGAGGCCTTTGTGAAGACCTGGAGCGCGGGAATAGCTCTCCCCCAAATGCTTTTTGAGGGCGGGGTAGAGAATCTGCTTGACCAAGGTCGTTTTGCCAGAGCCGGATACACCGGTCACAACCGTCATCGTATGCAAAGGAAACTTAGCGTTGAATCCTTTGAGGTTGTTTTGTCGAGCTCCTTCGATCTCGATGAAGTCGATGGCTTTGCGACGAACCGTTGGCAATGGGATTTCCATCCGGTTACTCATGTATTTGGTCGTCAGGCTATCGGTGGCATCTTGGTAGATATCCTCATAAGGGCCTGCAAAAACCACTTCGCCCCCATGAATACCAGCATGAGGTCCGATATCGATTAGATAGTCAGCACTCTTGATAATATCCTCCTCGTGTTCTACCACAATCACTGTATTGCCCAAGTCACGCAAGGAGCGAAGTACCTCCACGAGCCGATTAGTATCCTTGGGATGCAAACCAATACTGGGTTCATCCAGAATATACATGGAACTTGTCAAATTACTACCCAAGGTGCGCGTTAGGTTAATCCGCTGAGTTTCCCCACCACTTAGGGTAGCCGAAAGGCGATTGAGCGTCAGATAGCTCAGTCCTACCTTACACATGAAGGAAAGGCGATTGTTGATTTCTAAGATCAGCCGTTTAGCCACCTTAGTATCAAAATCACTCAATTTGAGGTGTTGAAAATACTCAAAAAGCTCATCAACAGGCATGTCAATAAGGTCTGTGATGCCCATTTCACCAATCTTAACGTAGGTCGCTTCCTCTCGTAATCTTCCTCCCTCACAAGTATGACAGCTCGTTCTACCTCGGTAGCGAGCCAACATAACCCTATTTTGAATTTTATAGGTCTTCTCTTCTAGTTCTTCGAAAAAAGCATTGATTCCCCAGAAGTGTTGATTGCCCTTCCAAAGTAGTTTCTTTTCTTTCTTGGTTAAATCTTGATAGGGTGTATGTATCGGAAAATCAAAGTGGTGTGCACTTTCTAAGAGTTTTTGGAGCCAGAGCCCATATTTTTCTCCCTTCCAGCAAGCGATAGCCCCTTCAAAGACGGAAAGCGCCATGTTGGGAATTACTTTAGCTTCATCGATCCCCATCACTCGTCCAAAACCTTCGCAGGTGGGACAAGCCCCATATGGGTTGTTGAAATTGAATAGGTGGGGAGAAGGTTCCAAGAAATTTATCCCGTCCAATTCAAATCGATTGTTAAACCCTTTCGTTTCGCCATCTATGATCTGTACGATGCAATCTCCTTCACTTTCATAAAAGGAGGTTTGTACAGAGTCGGCCACGCGCTTTTTATTTTCGACATCCTCATGTTTGACGGTAAAACGGTCGATGAGGATCAAGAGGTCATTGGCGTTGAGGTCTGATAGGGGCTTTTTTAGCCAAGATTCTTGGCTTTCCATAAAGTCTTCTATCCGAATGAGTTGTTCTTCAAAGGCAATTCGGGTATATCCCTTTTGTAGCAAAAGACTTAACTCTTGCTCCAACAGCCGCTCCTTGTATTTGATCGGTAGGGGTATGGTCAATTGTACCTTTGTGTTTTCTGGAAACTGATGGATAAAATCGGTTACATCAGCTACTTCGTGCTTCTTGACCTGTTTGCCGGAGATAGGGGAGAAGGTCTTGCCTACACGGGCGTAAAACAAGCGCAGGTAGTCGTAAAGTTCCGTCAGTGTGCCCACGGTTGAGCGCGCATTGGATGTACTCACCTTTTGTTCTATGGCAATGGCGGGGCAGATTCCTTTGATGTAATCTACCTCTGGTTTTTTCATTCGCATCAGAAACTGTCGGGCATAAGAGGACAGGCTCTCCACGTACCTTCGCTGACCCTCCGCATAGAGTGTATCCATGGTGATCGAGGATTTTCCAGAACCGGATACGCCCGTTACAACGACTAGTTTATTCTTGGGAATGACCAAATCCACGTTCTTGAGGTTGTTGGCTCTAGCTCCCTTTATATAGATTCCGTTTCTAAAATCGGTTTTGCTAGGTTCCTCTAGTAGCGTGGTAGCTGTTTTTTTTGACATGGAATGAAGTCTAATGCTCTCTATCCCTATTTGCGTGCAATGTATCTGAAGTCTTGATCAAGGACTTTTACTAATGAAGAGGCCGGCTTCGGCCTTTTCTCCTGCTGCTCAGTTATTATCGCAAATGGATAAAGAAGGGTATTTATTAGTGTGCACAAATTAAGCCTATTGGCTCATTAACTGAAAACAAAAAATCAAACTTATGGTTTTCTCTTGATTATTTTTATTTCAATCGACAACTAATGTGGATTCATCTGTTAAATGATCCTTTTAATCGGATTTTGTAGTCCCTAAATGTAAGCCAAGCGGCAAATAAATAAAAAAACTTATAATAGGAAGATTATTTTGATTGAAGCTTTTTATTTTCCACTTAATTCTGATTATTAAAACGAATGACCTGTTATCAGAATTTTATATCTTGATTTGAAGAATTTTATTTTGCCTCAGCCGTTAAAGATATGTTAAGGTTTTAAAAAAAAGCACAATAAACTTGGATCAATTACAAAGATGATCCTATATTTGTGCCTGTATTTAATCCTTTTCCAATTTCTTCACTAAAAACAGTTGATTATAGATAGTAACTTTTACACTAAATAATTCTTTACAGGAACGATAATCCCAAACACGCTTAAATTATTTAGTTATGCAAGTTACGCCGCTTAATGATCAACAGCTTATTGCACGCTATCTCGAAGGTGATGAAAGAGCATTTGAAGAACTCTTGAACCGTCACCAGCAAAAAATTTACACTTCCATTTATTTGTTTGTGAAAGAACAAAGCCTCGCGGAAGACATTTTCCAAGAAGTATTCATCAAGATTATTGACACTCTTCGTAAGGGTAAGTACAACCATGAAGGAAAATTCCTACAATGGGCGCTACGAATCTCGTACAATATGTGCGTAGATTACTTCCGTAGAACCAAACGTAGGCCTCAGGTTTCTCCAACAGAAACCTTTGACATTTTTGATGTACTGCCATTGACTGAGGAAAATGCTGAACAAAGCATTATTCGTAGCCAAACACACGACAAGGTGCGGAAATTGGTGAATATGTTACCTCCAGAGCAAAGAGAGGTCGTTATTCTTCGCCACTATGCGGATATGAGTTTCAAAGAAATCGCCAAACTTACCAGGGTTAGTATCAATACTGCTCTTGGAAGAATGCGTTATGCTTTGATTAACATCCGTAAAATGGTTGAAGAGAAGGAAGTTATTTTGCAATAATTTCCCTGTCTACACACCAAACATGCTTTTGCTTTTCCTATAACTAGCGTTTTCCCTATGACTCGATTTAAGCTGTTTAGCTAGATCGGGAAAAGCAACTACTAGGCCTTTCAGGATTTATCTTGAAAGGCCTATTTTTTATTAGACTTTATGTACGCAAATTTTGTATGGGCCCCAATGCTCTTTTTCCGCTAGGCTGCGTTCCAGAACCAAGCTTCGTAGCTATTGGCTACGAAGCTTGGTTCTGTGCCTTACCTAGCAAAAAAATAGCTATTGAGTTGCTCATACGAAATTCACATACATAAAGTCTATTGAAGTTGTTTAAAAATATCTCACTGGCCGCTATAGAGCTCTTTTTGACTCACTTTTCGTTTTTTATTGCCGCTTAGTGATGCTATGCAGCTCAAAAAAAGCATTTAGCTCCTTTGCTCCAACTTATTTATTCTTCATGGCTAATATATATTCAGCCACGGCCATTTTAGCCTCATCATCTAAATAGTCTTGCGGCGGCATTTCAGGATAATCCGGCCTAAGATTCCTCGGTTTTTCGATATACTCCACTAAACCTTTTGGATTGTTATCATATACTGCTTGTATAATTTCAGTGGGAGGACCAATCAGGCGAGTGCCAAAGGCGTGGCACCCGGCACATACCCCGTAGTAGGTAAGTTCTCCCAACTCCTCCTTGCTAACAGACCTTGCCGCCACGGGTTCCGGCATCATATACGTTCGTATATCCTTGGTATCCGTTATGGGAGCGGGACCATAGTCATTGATTCCAAAACTTCGGTACTTGTTTTTGTCTCTGATAGTACTTCCTGTACCTCCGCCATATGCAAAAATATCTGGCCCCTTTGTATCCATTTGACTCAGCATGATGGTTTTTATTTCTCCGGTGGGATCATTCCCATTTTCATACATGATGTTATCAAGGATTACGACCCTATCAGGGTTTCCTTCTGAATTTGGATCATTGGCCATAGGGGCGCCGGTTGCAAGGTCGACAATGGTAATACCTGTATTATTATTTCCGGTGATAATGTTATTCTCGACGATTACATCATCAGCAGCCATAATAAGAATACCGGTGCCGGCGGGAATTCCGGAAACGATGGATCCCGGAGCACCAAAATTCGGGGTGTTGTTATTGACCACGAAGTTGTTCCTCATGATAACATCGAAAGTGGTCTTTATGGGTAGGCCGGGAGTGACAAAAGCCAAAAGACCACCTGTATTATCGTGTACATAGTTGTTCTCGACTAAACAGTGTCTGGAATTTTCGATCTCAATCCCGGCCACATTATCGAATACTTCGTTATGTAGTACATCAACATTGTCGCACATTCCCACATAAATAGCGGCATCTTCAATTTTACTACACACATTGTGCTCGATCAGGCCGTTTTTTCCATACTGAGGAAAGATTCCATAAACTCCCGTATCAATTATCCAATTATTTCGAATAACAAAATTGTTACCGGCCTGGCCCATAACACCATTACCCTTATAATTTATGATTTTGAAATTCTCTATTAAAATTCCATTACCTGAGTAGAGAAAAGCGTCGTTAAGCTCCTTTTTGCCGTCCAAGGTGGGCCACTCGCCTTTTATGACCACACCTTGAAGTCCGATATTGTCCTTGTCGATATATACATTTTCAGAATACGTACCTGGGTAAACTCGGATCAAATCGCCAGGATTGGCTTTTTTCACCGCCTCTTGTATAGAGCCACCATTCTTTACCATTATGATTTCTCCATTGTAGCTTACTGTCTGGATAACCGAGGTGTCCATTGAGTTGCCTGTAGTTCGATGAACTATCCCAGCAGGCATAGGAGTAGTTGATTCAATCAAACCGCCGAAAACTGATCTTCCTAAGAAGATACCAAGGGCCAATGTGGCGAGTAGGCCTATGAAAGTGAAGATTTTTGATTTCATATCTCTTATTTTAATGTTAGGTGGATGGCTCAAGCCCAGAAGGCAAGCTTTTCGGAATTTGCGGTGTAAATGTTTCGTCTGTTAGTGTCTTGAGAAAATCGACTAAACGATCTAGTTCGTAATCCGAGAGTTGGGGGTCCCAGATGTGCCAATGTATAATTAGGTCTTCATTTTCCGGCACGGCATGCCCACGGCCTTTCGTATAGAATTCTACTGTTTCACGAAGGCTTGCGAAATTCCCTGAATGCATATAGGGTGCTGTTTTTTCGATATTTCTAAGACTGGGCACTTTAAACGCTCCTCTCAGGGTTTTGTCTTTAAAAGTAACTTCAGCCCCCGGATCAAAAAGTAATCCGTCTGGCTCGGGAGTGCCTATGACAGCGAACTGTTGATTTGTAAAAAGTGGGGGGGTATGGCATTCTGCACAGCGTGCCACAAAAGAACGAAACACGTTCATTCCCTCGATTTCGTGTTGGTTTAGGGCCCCATGATATCCATGAGCGTATTGATCGTATTTACTGTTCAATGAAACCAAGGAAGCTTCGAATGCCGCAATGGCCCTATATATGTCGTCCAGTTCAATGGAATTCCGATTTTCTTTATCTGGAAAGGCCTCGGCGAACAGTTTCTTATAATTTTCAATGGAATTTAGCGTAGCTAGAAGGTTTTCAGGCGTATTGGCCATTTCATCTTCAGAAAACAAAGGCCCTTGTATTTGTTCTTCCAAAGAAGCAGCTCGGCCGTCCCAAAACAGCCTTTTTAAATAGGCTACGTTCCACAAAGTGGGTGCTGCCCTTTTGAGCCGGCGCTTGTCCTTGCCCAAACTTGTTGGTCTACCATCTGAAAATCCTTTACTTGGATCGTGACAACTGGCACAGGACATGGTTCCGTCTCCGGAAAGTACAGGATCAAAAAATAAATACCTGCCCAGGTCTATTTCTTGTGGAGAAAAGCCATCACGAATTTCTGGGAGCCCAGTTTGAAGTCCGCCAACCCCTTTGTTGTTCGGGGAATTGTATTGGAGGTATAAATTTTGCGCAATACACTCGTTGTTTTCGTTCAACTTAAAGCCAGGCGGGCAATTACAATTTAACAAAGGCTTATCGGTATAGGCAGTAGAAACATTTCCCGTATATAAGATCAATAGCATGGAGCATAGGAGAACCCCATAAATACCTGATTTTATGATACTGTTTTTATCCATTTATCCTCTTCGTTAAACGAATTATCAATCTAAGTCAAGCTCTAATTTCCTATTTTGCCATCCGTGCATATCAAATCGAAGTAGCTATCAAAAACTCGCTCGTATATCTTTGTCAAGGTTTCTTTGATGTTTTCCTTGTTTGTTGAATGATGTATGCCGATGCCTTCTATCATTCCCGCTATCTGATAACTAATGGTCTCAGGGGCCAAGCCAGCTCGTACTTCTTTGTTTTGAATCGCCTTTTCTGCGTCTTCCTGGATGTGTGTACGGTATGCCAGGGCATTCTTCCTAATTCTTTCTCGCAGGGTCTCAAAATTTCCACAACAACCAAACCAACTGGTCGGTTTGTAAATGTATAAAAAAAACTGGATCCGCTCATTTTTGCCTATGCTATGAGATCATCCGGTTCCGTCCTCTTAAACAACAAAAGAAGTCTTTCAAAGAAAGTCTTGAATTGATTGTTAACCTGGCTGAAGAAAAATGCTCTCACATCTCAACCTTCTCAGCAGGGAAGAAGGTTGAATATGGAAGTTATCTAAAGTTATTCTTTCGGAATCTCACGTTCTGAAAAATGAATAAATGTAAAGCAAGCTGGAACATGTGAATCCCAAACCCCGTGCGGGCTCCAGGCCCAGCCGCCCGAATCATTCGCCGGAGGAGCTTCTTTATACTGATTAAACCTAGAAAAGTCCATTCGCCAAACGTCTTTATTTTGTGGGGGTAAATTTATAGACTTGCCCCTGGTCAATATGTCCATTTCTGACCAAGGCAAGGCAATTTCTACCGTCCAGCCTCTATCCCGATCACTGTCATCATTGATAGTACCGTCGAGGAAAACAGCGCTCTGTAAGCCTGGAAAATCCCAATTCCAAAAACCAATTCGCCTACCCCTGGGATGCGGCTTATAGCCAACGCCATGAAACGGCCGCACGCCGGCTTGTTCCCGATCAAAGATTTCTAGACTACTATAGCCTTTATTTACATAGGAGTCTTCCCAAATGAACAAGACTTCATAAATGGTCCCATAGGCATTAATTTCAAATTCGTAGTAGGCATCCTCTCCGGCGATAAAGAACTCAATATCATTATTGGTATAAATAGGCGCATCACGTTCCGTGAGCGTGGCTTGCAGATTGGGTTCTTCGATCCAATATCCTAGGTATAGAAAGTCATCATCCCAAAGTACAGCTACTTGGGTATCATGTATGGCTTTTTCCCCAGAAACCAGATCCCTGAAGTTGCTTGAGTAGGGGGCATTGATCCATACCGATTCGTCCAGTTTTCCATCGATCCTTATGCTAGTGTCAATTTTGTATGAGGTGTAGTGTGGAATATCATCCACATTGCAAGGAGGATAGGCTAGTGTATCTTTTTCCAAATGCGATACCTTTGTTGCCGGCTTTTGCATTTGTTTCTGGGCTTCCTGTGCGTTTTGAGAACAGGACACTATCATCAAAAGTCCTATTGATGATAGCATGATCACTCCTATGATGCGCAATCTAGTCATGAGTTGTCCGATTATTGACGATAAAGAAATCCCGTACTAGAAGGGAATAGATTAAGATCGCAAAATCAACCATGGAAAGGATATTATCCGGTACATTTTTTATGTCATTCATTGCCTGCTAACTCCTATCTTACACCTCCACTCAATCCAGCTTAAAAGTAAACTCATTGAAGGCTTCAGTACTCCACGAGAGGTGCCAAGTACTGGGCGAAAGGGCAAAGTAAGGAGAAAAAGTACGCACGTTTACCGTTTCGCCATCGGGCAAAAATTCTAGGATGCGCAACCAGCCATCACCGCCATTGCCCTGCCAACCTCCGCCCATTGCCTGAGCGTTAAAGACCATTTGGCTCACCTTTTTTCCAGCTGAATTCTCGTCTGTTCTAAATCCAACATGGGCTTTAAAATCATTTACCCCGCCGATATGTCCTGAAAAAGTCAATTGAATATTACGGGAAGCTTGGACTAGTTTTTCCCAAAGGGCTTTGCCGTAATTCCCATCCGTAATGGGGTAGTTTTCTTTTTCGATATGCTCATGTTTGGCATTCAGGTAAGAGTGGGTCAATAGGGCCACGGTATGATCTTGAAATTCAGCTTGATCGGTCACTGCTTTAGCCCAATCTACGATCGCATCCCTTGGGGCGAACTCCAGGTTTAGAAATAGAAATTTTCTATTGTGGGGAGATATAAATTCAAAGGCTGCATTCTCCAAGGTAGGATGATTTTCAAAATTCTTGCCGACCCTTTTTAAAAGTTTTTCGCTACTCCAATTTCGATCAGCGGGGAAATATTGATCGTACTTAGATTTTCGGTGTTCGATATTCTTATAGCCAAAATCATGATTCCCAGCAGCTAAGATGTAGGGCACCTTCCCATCGAGCCTTTCAAAGGCTTTGGAAATGGCCTCCCATTGATGCTTACTGGGCTGATTCCCATTGATGTTATCGGGGACGACCATTTCATTTTGCTCCACTAGGTCGCCTGTGCATAAGACCATTTTAATATTTAGTGGGTCGATGTTTTCACTTATCCAAGCTGTCATTAAGTCGAAAATCCCTTGATTTCTTTCGAATTTCATATAGGTCTGAGGGTCTGGCAACAGGATTAACGACCAGGAATCTGGATCGGACAGCTCCGGTGCTTGATAAGTCTCTTGTGCGGATAGCGGAATTATCGAGATACACAGGGCTAAGAAGAAGATCAAACGGAATGATTTCATGTAGTCTATTATTTATGTCCAATTTGCAAACTGGCAAAATCCTTAGCAAAATACGTAATAATAGCATCAGCCCCTGCCCGATGAAGACTTAATAGCGCCTCAGGCATCGCCTTCTCATAGTCCAGCCAACCGTTTTGGCAAGCAGCTATCAGCATGGCACATTCCCCGCTGACATGATAGGCGGCAATAGGAAGATCAAAGTTTTGCTTGAGCGAAGCAATGACGTCCAGGTAATGTAAGGCAGGTTTAACCATTAGAAAATCTGCGCCTTCTTCCGTGTCTAGGGTCGCTTCCAATAGTGCTTCCTTTTTATTGGCCGGATCCATTTGATAGGTCTTCTTATCTTTCGGGATATCGGCACTTTCCTTGGGCGCACTATCGAGTGCATCTCGGAAAGGGCCATAAAAAGCGCTAGCATATTTAGCGGTATAGGACATGATGCCGGTATTGGTATAACCAGCTTGATCCAAGGATTGGCGAATATGTCGCACTCGTCCGTCCATCATATCAGATGGTCCGATGAGGTCGAAGCCCGCTCCTGCTTGCGCCACTGCCATTTTACCTAATACCTCTAAGGTTTCATCATTAATGATCTTCCCGCCCCGTACAATGCCATCATGGCCATCTATACTATAAGGATCTAAGGCTACATCGCTGATGAGGCAACATTCCGGGAAGCGGACTTTTATTGCTAAGGCTACCTTTAGGTAGAAATTTTCGGATGAATAGCTATGCGTTCCTGTCTTGTCCTTGTGTATCTCGGGGATAGCGGGGAAGAGTATGAAGCTATTGATTCCAAGGCTCATACATTCTTCGACCTCTTTGAGGATATTATCGAGCGACATACGATAATTGCCAGGTAAGGACGATATTTCCTCTTTTACCTGTGTACCACCTACCAAAAAAAGCGGTTGGATGAGGTGATTACTGGTCAATTGCGTTTCACGTACCATACCGCGGATAGCGGCGGATTTTCGATTTCGCCTGGGTCTTTTTAACATGCTTTGTGGATTGAGATTAAGATACGCTCAGAGCATGTTTGGGCAAGCGTGATTAGCCGCTTGGAGGCAATTAAGGCCTGCCCAAACATGCTCTCAGCCTGAAAGTAAAGGTTTTCTTTACATATGCCAATAGGGACGGGTAATTTTGACAGAAATGGGAGACTTATTATCGGAAAAGATCAACCGAATGAGCGTCCTAGAGCAGATAAGAGAATAAAGTTTATTAGATAGAAAGCATAGGGCGCCCTGAGCTAGCTGCCCTTAAGATTTTACACTGTTTTCTTCCTTCTTCGGGACCGGATCATGCCCATGCGGTCCCCAGGGGTGGCATTTACCAATCCGTTTCATGCCTAGCCAAGTCCCCTTTAAGATCCCCCACTCCTGAATGGCCTCAATGGCATACTGGGAGCAGGTGGGCTGAAAGCGGCATTTGCTCGGCCCCAGCATGGGGGAGATCGATAGCTGGTAAAATCGGATGGGGAGTATATAGAGGTAACGCAGGTATTTTTTCATGGCACTATTCTGGTTTAGAAGCTCACCTTATCACTACTTTTCCCTTTTTTAAACAACCACATGCCTCCTTGGTTGTTGGGCCCCTTCACATTTATGATATTTTGCTGATCATCAAAGGTTTCCATTAAGATATTGTTGGTGACTCCTAATGTGGCAAGATTAGTCACATTTTCGATTTCGATATAACACCAGGCAGAAAGCAGGTCTTCAGATATTTCCTTCCCCAGGTAATGGTAGTCGGTCGCTTGTCCATCGACTTCTAGTATAAAGTGTTTCTGTAAGTATCGAATCAGATGAGCTTCGGCATCTGGTGCTTCTTTATCGGTACAAAGGGCCAATTTATCGGCCCCTTCTCTTCGGAGTGCCTCTTCCAAGTCATCCAGAAAAATCTGCATACTCACCTGGATCGCTTTTTCTTCTTCATTGTATTCTATCACACATTTACTCAGGTGGAAATCATGAGGGGGAGCTAAGAATAAGAAACTGACTAATAGATATTTCATATAAAAGATTGATCGCATTTTCAAATTAGACTTCAGAAGTCGAGTGGTCGATGGACTTAAAACCAATAATTGTATTTGCCCCATTTTGGGATCTAAAAAAAGGCTCTCTATTTGAGCTGTTTTATAGCAGTGCACGTTCTAATTGCAGTGCTGTTTTGAACTATGGGAATTTTAACTTGGGTTGGGTTTGCCTTCGGCGGCTTCTTTGTGTCATAGACAAAGAAGTCGCCGAAGGCAAATATAAAGGCGGACTCTAGTCTCAAGGATATATCCATTTTTAGTGAAATCTTGAGCAAGTATTAGCTTAAACGGGTATTCGCTCCAAGGCCATAATGATCGCTGGACCTGCAGCCATTCCTGAAACGAACAAATTCCATTCCGAAGTCTTCACTCGCAGCAAATTAATCGCAGCGAAGGCAATGGCCAGTATGACCGCAACAATGGTTAGCTGCCCTAATTCTACCCCAATATTAAAAGCGAACAACTGGCTCACCAAGCTATCTTCTTCTCCAGGCATTAAGGTAGATCGTAGAAAATTGGAGAAACCCAGGCCATGGATTAGGCCAAAAACGAGTGCCAGTATATAGTTAATACGCCATTTGCTAGGCTGATTATTCTCAGGATCAGGACGATATAAGACATTATACAGGGCTGTCAGCAGAATAGTAACCGGAATAAGAAACTCAATCCAGGCTTTGGAAATATGGATCACATCAAGTGCAGCTAGGGCCAGGGTGATCGAGTGCCCAATGGTAAAGGCCGTCACTAAGATAGCAACTTGTTTCCACTGCCGTAGACTGTATATGGCACAAAGTGCCACTAGAAATAGAATATGATCATAACCCTGAAGATCCAGTATATGCTGAAAACCTAGTTCCAAATAGGAGGAAAAGAGAGATTGCATTTTTCTTGTAAAGGTAAGAAAAAAGTCAGGGAGGTGAGGAGGGGAAAAATTGCGAATTAATGGGAAATTAATATATAAAATTTTAACAAATAAGATAATATTATTTAGTTTTACGGAGCTGTCAAATGTTGTCTACCCGACATATGAGAAGGCTCCTATCAGTAGGTAAAGGTTTTTATCTACTTGTTTTCCCCCCCGTAAGGGTTTGCAACCATGATTGAAATACGTTTTCGAGCAGGCATACGCCTCTAGTGTAATAGCTATTGGTCATGCGATTCATTTATTTCCGTCAAACAAGTGCTAAGGTGTGATCTCTAAATATCATTTATACTCTTTAGTTATTTTTTAACCAGGTTTGTAAAAGCAATTGCTTGATATCTAACCAAAATCCATGATATGGAAGACTTTACAAAACGTTTTTTGTCTTATGCTTTAACTATGGCTACGGCTCTGGGTTTGAGTTTTGGTCTTGCGGCGCAGGACTGTAGCGAACTCTTTATTTCAGAGTATATAGAAGGAAGTAGCAATAACAAATGTATTGAAATTTATAATCCAACTGGATCTACTGTGAATCTGGATGGTTATGAACTGGCTTTTTATTTTAATGGGGGAACGAACCCCAGTAATTTCCCAATTCCATTGGTCGGTAGTTTGGCTGCTGGCGATGTGTACGTAGTCTGTGACGATGGGGCTGCTGCTGTATTTTTGGCGGTAGCGGATTTAACCCCTACTCGCTCATTCTTCAATGGAGATGATGCAGTGGCGCTGACCAAAGATGGGGTCAATATTGATGTAATAGGTGTGATAGGAGATGATCCTGGCTCACAGTGGGGGAGTGGTCTTACTTCTACGGCCAACAATACGATCAGAAGGAAGGTAAGTGTAACAGCGGGAAATCCAGCGGGTTCGGCCGATATTGCAGCCGAATGGGATGGTTTTGATTCGAATACAGCAGATGATTTAGGGATTTACATGAATAATTGTAACATGCCCACTTGTGTAATCAATGATATCGTAATGCACAATCCATCTTCATGCCATGACGGTGGAACGCCTTATGTAAATGATGATAGTTTTTCAGCTTCTATAACGGTTTCATTCACTTTGGAGGAGCCCATTACTAGCGGTACACTGGACTTATCTGTACAAGGAGAAGACTATAGCGTAAATGTCAGCCACATTAGTGGTAATAGCCATACTTTTCAGGTAGGCCTAGCAGCTGACGGAAAATCCGTATCGGCTACGGCTAAGTTCTCCGCTGAGCCCGCTTGTGCTTTATCTAAAGGTGTAGGTAGTGCGGTCTCGCCTTGTTCTTCCTTTGCGGCTTGTTCTGTGCCTTTGATCTCTGAATATGTAGAAGGATCAGGTAGTAATAAGTGCATCGAGATTTTTAATCCAACGAATAGTTCGATCAATTTATCAGGCTACACCTTAAATGTATATTTCAATGGTGCTACCTCAGCAGGACGTACTACTGAATTGTCTGGGACACTTCGATCAGGTGAAGTATATGTAGTCTGTAATCCAGGGGCGACCAGTGCCTTCCGACAGGCTTCAGATTTGCTCTCCGGAGATATGTTGTTCAACGGAAATGATGCGGTGACTTTAGAGGACGGATCAGGGATCATAGATGTAGTCGGTCAATTTGGTAATGCTAGTAACTATGCTGCCAATGTATCCCTACAACGAAAGCCGAGTAAGACGCAACCGGATAATGATCCTTACGATACATTTAGCGCTTCTTCAGGCGACTATTTTAGAATGCCAAGCAATACTTCTTGGGGATTGGGAGCACAAGAATCGGACTGTATTGCGGTAGAGGATATGGACGGAGATTTCTATGTTTCTCCTGCGATGTGTGATGAAGGTTCTATTTCAGCTGGCGCTGGCAGTTTGACCTTAACTTCTTCCTGCGGGCCTGGTCTACTAGATTACGATGCATCGACTATTGCTTTGAATAAATACTGCGGTAATTTTGAGATTGAGGTGTATGTAGCCGACTTGGATAATCCTGGTTTTGCAGGAATCCAGGTAAGAGAAACCTTAAGTCCAGGTTCTCGAATGATTGGTATCAAAACTAGAAAGAACAATACCTATGTATACCGAGAAGTAAGAAGTTCGCATGGTTCATCTAAGGTCGTCAGTCCAAGACGTCGTGGCACTGGCTATCACTGGCTCAAGCTAACCCGCTCAGGTACCCGGTTTAAGATGTACAGCTCTAAGAATGGTTCTTACTGGAAATTGGAACGATCTGTAACTATGTCTTTATCTAGCACAGTATTCGCTGGATTTATGACAGAAAGTTCAAATCGTAGTACGACGGCAACTGCTGTGTTTGAAAATATTTCTACGACGGGTCAATGCGGTGTTTCTTCCTTAGTAGCTGCTCCTGCAGCAGAACGAGCGGAGTCTTCCTTGCAAGACTTTAGTAGCGAAAAAGTAGACAATCCTGATCTTCCACAAGTACGAGAAATGGAGGTAGTGGCCGATCTACAATTGAGTCCAAACCCAGCTAGTGATTTCTTACGAGTTGCTATTCCTCAAATTGAGGATCAAAACGGACGGCTTTATATCACAGATTTGAACGGTAGAGTAGTCTTTTCACAAGCCTATAAAGGTGATCGTTCTACTTTAGAGATTGATTTGGCTGGATTGCGCTTGAGTCAAGGCATTTATGTATTGAGCTTGCGTACTTCCAATCGAGTGCTTAGTAAGCGATTTGTGAAAGCAGCACAATAATAAAAGATAGTATGGGGGCTTGGCGTAGGTAGCTGCGGGCTATTTAACCTATGCCAGGGCCCATAGAATCAAGAAGCAATAAAAAAGGGCTTTCGGATTTCCCGAAAGCCCTTTATAATATGCGTCTAAGAGTTAGTTCCTTGGAAGGGGCGGCAAAATGGACCTTGCTGTTGTGGCTATTATTGCCGGCTTGCTTAGACTCAGTCCTTCCATATTCTTGATGGGGTACAGGTTCCTGCCCCTCCTTAGTATCTGTAGTATTCAGGTTTGAATGGTCCTTCTGGCTTAACGCCAATGTATTCGGCCTGATCATTTCTAAGCTCTTCTAATTCTACACCAATTTTTGCCAGGTGCAAACGAGCTACTTTTTCATCGAGGTGCTTAGGCAACATATACACTTTGTTCTCATATTTGTCGCTGTTCTCCCACAACTCTAATTGTGCCAAAACTTGATTGGTGAAAGAGTTGGACATTACGAAAGAAGGGTGCCCTGTCGCACAACCTAAGTTTACTAATCGACCTTCTGCCAAAATGATAACATCATTCCCGTCGACCGTATATTTGTCAACTTGTGGCTTGATGACTACTTTGCTATCACCGTGGGTCTCATTCAACCAGGCCATGTCAATTTCATTGTCAAAGTGCCCGATGTTACAAACGATGGTTTTATCCTTCATGGATTTGAAGTGCTCGGCTGTAATAATGTCCTTATTACCCGTCGCCGTCACTACGATATTGGCTCGAGGAATAGCATTACTCATCTTTTTCACCTCGAAACCATCCATAGCAGCCTGTAAAGCGCAAATAGGGTCAATTTCCGTGATGATCACTCGGCAACCTGCTCCACGAAGAGAGGCCGCTGATCCTTTACCTACATCACCATAACCCGCAACAACTGCTACCTTACCCGCTATCATGATATCTGTGGCACGACGAATCGCATCTACACAGCTTTCTTTACAACCATATTTATTATCAAACTTAGACTTGGTAACCGAGTCATTGATATTGATGGCCGGTAAGAGAAGCGTACCTTTGTTCTGCCGCTCATACAAACGGTGAACACCGGTCGTCGTTTCTTCGCTCAATCCACGAATTTCTTCCACCAATGCAGGATGGTCATCCAATACCATATTGGTAAGGTCTCCACCATCATCCAAAATCATATTCAATGGCTTACCATCACTGAACGCAAAAAGTGTTTGCTCGATAGCCCACGAGAATTCCTCTTCGCTCATCCCTTTCCAGGCATAAACAGGAACACCCGCTGCTGCGATGGCCGCTGCTGCGTGGTCTTGTGTAGAGAATATATTACAAGACGACCAGCTTACTTCGGCACCTAGCTCTACTAGGGTCTCGATTAAAACGGCCGTTTGGATTGTCATGTGCAGGCAACCTGCTATACGTGCTCCCTTGAGTGGTTTGGACGGACCAAATTCCTCGCGCAAGGACATCAGACCTGGCATCTCGGCTTCGGCCAACTCAATCTCTTTTCGCCCCCAATCAGCTTGAGAAATATCTTTTACTTTATACTTTAAAGCTGCTGTTGATTGCATTAATATTATATTTAATTTTAATTGATCGAAATTATTAAGGTGCAAAAGTAGTCATTTCCCTACTCTTTTTCAATACTGCCCCTCAATTCTGAACCATTTGTCTTAAGTTCTTCAAAGACTGGAAAGGAAGGTTAACGACCGTGGAATTGGCTAGCCATCCTGGGATACTCCCACCGGGCTCGGAATGATTCTCATAAATGACTTGCAACTTTCCCTTTTCCTGCAAAATGAATTGCCACGAGCCCTCAGATTTAGGGACTCGCACATGATCCTTTTTGACCGGTAAATAGTCTGGTAGGCAGGTAGCGGTTATCGTCAATTGCTTAGCACTTTTGACAAACTCAAATTGATAAATACCATCACGGTCTGTAACGGGCCAAGGGGCATTGGTTTGTAAGTAAAAAATACGCTTGCCAGCTTTGGATTCTAACGGCTCGACAAATTTTGCGCCCGGAGACCACTCGGTAAAACGTTCAACATCCTCAAATAGGGCCTGGATTTCATCTAGGCTGGCGGCTAATTCCATTTTACCTTTAAAGGCATGCAGCGGAGAATTGGGGACCTTCTTGATGAAGATTTGAATCCCTTCTTTATCCTTTTTAAGTTCCCATTCGGCAGGCGGATACCCCGTCCAAAATAGGCCAACAAAGACAATACTAAGCCAAGTGATTTTCATAATAAAAGCTATTCGTTATGACAAGTTCGAAACATACTACTGGGTCTTTTTACTCCAATGGAGTTTAAGGTTTAATGCCCTGGTATAAACCTTCAACTTTAAACTGATAAACCGCATTTGTCCAGTAATCTGAGTTCGAAACCTAACGACATGATACAAGGTTCTATTTCAGCCTAACAGCAAAAATGAGTAAGTGGTTTTAAATTCTGATTAGTTGGCAACAGAAAGGCCAGTTCTGACTGCTTGCAGTCAAATCAGCAAATAATTTAGGGGTCTACTGGACGGCCATTTAGTGGGGAGATGAAGACTTTTGACCTCAGCATGTGCTAATTACGCCAAGCTTCTCCAGCCTGTCAACTGGTATTTGCGGAAAACAAAATACCAAGCTACAATCATGACTAATGCGATTCCCATAACGACTAGTGTTTGGTCGACGATCAGGTAGTGCAAGCCACCCAGTACGCCAGCAAGAAACAAGGACAGAACCCCCGCCGTAAAATTAGAGCCTTTGTTCATATTGTCCCAATTATCAGAAAATGGAATTTTCTTGGGGTGGAAAAAGGTAAGTATGATGGTTTCCAACAGCATGATATTGGCAAAACCTAGCATGAAATCATCAATGACCATCGGTCCCCATATAAACAGGCCGATGGCAAACATGATGGCATAAGCAGGAAGAAAGTATTTGGTCACAATGGCTTTGGCCGTTCCACTTAGTATCCACCCTGGTTCCTTGAGAGGGGAGGCGTGAAATATCCAACTGGCAATCTGTTTGTTTGAGTATTGACTACTGATTAAGGGAGTGGTCAGCAAGAGAAAGCAGAAGTAAATTAATAGCAAATAGGAATTACTTTCGGGCAAGGCCGCCCACCTTTCTTGTAAACTCCCATCGCCGTTGAGGGCGAAATACACGAAAAGCGCAGGGACCATACCAAAACCTGGATAAACGCGCAATTTATAATCGCGATTGCGGGCCGTCAGCCGCCAACTCCATTTGAAGGCCGCTTTTTCAGCTTCATTATTGCATACCCAGTTGGCTAGCCATTCCATGCGACTACTTTGCTTGATGACTTCCGCTTTCTTTTCTTTAGTATCCTTGGTATCTCCACCTCCTTGGGTGATGGCGACCAGTTTTTGATTGAATGTCTGGGTTAAAACGGTGAGGATAAGCCAGCCACAGATGAAGGGCGTCACGATGGCGAGGGCACTTAGCGTCAGGACGACCAGCGAATGATCCCCATCGATGAAGACCGACCACAATCCCGCAAGCCAAGAGGGAGGCAGGAGTAGTACAAAAGGAGATAGCAGTATATTGGCATTTTCATAATCCTCAAAATCTACCAACCTAGGCAATAAGTAATACGCAGAGAATATAGTAACGGTAAAACCTATTTGCAGGTAATTGAGTATTTCTTTAAACTTTTGTGGGGTACTGATTTGTAAGATGAGTAAGTAAATGAGATTGACGATAAATATCACGAATACGAGCCCCAATAGGATCTGTAGTCCAAAGATGAGCATACCAAGCAAACCGTATTTTACACCAATAAAAACCAAAGCAGGTAAAATAAAGGCTAGCACTAACTTGGAGAGGTATATGCCAATGTGGAGTAGGCGAGAGATGGTCAGGGTTCGGTCATTGATGGGTTTGGGCAGTAGAATAAAATTATCCCTTACATCAATGAGGACTTCCGTGAAGTCGGTAATCAGCGTCATGGCCAGCATAACCATCCAACCCGCAAAATACAAGGTGAAACCAGTTGCTTTTTCTTGGAAGATAATGAGTGGTCCAATGAAGAAAAGACCAATAAAGAAGAACACCAATATAGAAACCCAATCTTGATTTTTCAGGGCCTTTTTGCTTGTTCGGCCCTGCGTATTGAAGACGCTGGCTCGACGACTGTCCATCTTCACCTTGGTCGAAAGGATGGCTTTCAACTGGACGGTATCTACCCCCAGGTGTTCCCAGAGGAAATTGAATAGGAAGACTAACTTTAACAACAAATTATTCATCTGTGCCTTTGTTTTCTTGGAACGCCTCGAAGAAATCACCGGTTGAATTTTCAAAACCTTCCCCCCGTGTAAGATCAGAGAAAATCTGCTCTAGACTGCCTCCTGTTTGCGCTTTCAAGCTATCGAAAGAGCCATCGGCCACAATCGCACCTTGATTGATCAATACAATTCGCTCTGAAACTTTTTCGACAATATCCATCATATGTGAGCTGTAAAAGATCGTTTTACCTTCTGCTGCAAGTCGAGCAATAATCTCTTTCACCATAATGACAGAGTTGGCATCTAAGCCTGATAGGGGTTCGTCTAAGAAAATGATTTCCGGATTGTGAATCAGGCCAGAGATGAGCAAGACTTTTTGGCGCATCCCTTTTGAGAAAGTGTCAATCCGTTGGTCTTTTTGGGCTTCCAAATCGAAAAAACGTAACATTCTTAGGGCCCTTTCCTCTAATACGGCTTTGTCCATATGGTGCAATGACCCCACTAATTCCAAGAACTCCATCGGGCTTAACACCTCATACATTTCAGCTTGCTCGGGGACATATCCAATCAGTTTCTTGACGGCAAGTGCATCCGTTTTAACATTGTG
>Ga0070726_10001349_pt1 | contig 25048 bp, 20 predicted proteins | sample tdAd471_FD_67275 | JGI IMG/M metagenome (GOLD analysis project Ga0070726, IMG submission 67275) | Marine sediment microbial communities from the Atlantic coast under amendment with organic carbon and nitrate - tdAd47.1 | ecosystem: Environmental > Aquatic > Marine > Coastal > Sediment | place...
TACAGGTCGCCGGCGGCGTGCTCGTGGCCGTGCCCGTGCAGCTCGCCGTGGTGGTGGTGCAGCGTGTGGGGCGCGAGGGAGTGCGGCCGCTCGAGGCCGTGGGCGAGCATCAGCGGTTCGTCGCCGAGGACCTCCGGGGTCGGCCCCTGACGCACGACGCGCCCGCCGTCGAGCACGACCACCCGGTCGCAGAGGGCGAGCACGAACTCGAGGTCGTGGCTGGCGACGAGGAGCGAGACCGGCAGCTCGCGCAGCAGCTCGCGCAGCTCGCGTCGCCCGCGCGGGTCGAGGTCGGACGTCGGCTCGTCGAGGAGCAAGACTCGCGGCGCGAGGGCGAGGGCCGCGGCGAGGGCCGCGCGCCGCTTCTCCCCCGCCGAGAGCTGGTGGGGCAAGCGCTCGGCGAGGCCCTCCGCCCCCACCTGGCGCAGCGCCCTCGCGGCGCGGGCCTCGACCTCCGTCGCCGGGAGCCCGAGTTGGCGCGGGCCGAAGGCCACGTCGTCCCACACCCGAGTGGTGAACAGCATGTCGTCGGCGTGCTGGAACACGAGGCCGACCTCGCGGTGCAGGCGCGCGAGGCGCTCGCCGGTGACCGGCTCGCCGGCGAGCAGGAGCTGGCCCGCGCGCAGCGGCTCGAGCCCGCACAGGCAGCGGAGCAGCGTCGACTTGCCCGCCCCGTTCGGCCCCACCAGCCCCAGCCGGGCGCCCTCCGCGAGGCGCAGGTCGACCCCCTCGAGGGCCAGCCGCTCCGGGCTCCCCGCGTAGCCAAAGCCCAACCCGCGCGCCTCGAGCAGCGGCGCCGTCACGCGGCCACCCTCGCGAGCCAGCCCCGGTCCCAGGCGACGAGGGTCGCGCCGCAGCCGAGGGCCGTCGCGAGCAGGAGCAGGTCGCCCAGCCCGGCGCGGGGAGCCGGCCCCAACACGAGGCGTCCGCGGTAGCCGCGGCAGGCCATGGCCTGCTCGCAGCGCTCGGTGCGGGTGAGGCCGCGGAGCAGCAGCCCCCCGCTGACCGCCGCGTAGACGCGCAGCGTGTGCAGGTTGGGCCCGGCACGAAACGCGCGGGCTCGCAGCGCGTAGCGGGTCCGCGCCAGCTCCTGGCGCAGGAGGGTCAGGTAGCGGTAGCTGAGCAGGAGGGTGTGGGTCAGGGCCCGTGGGAGGCGCAGCCGCTGGAGCGCGACCAGGCTGCGCTCGAAGGGCGCCGCCTCGAGCACGGCGAAGGCCAGGAGCCCCAGCGCGAGGACGCGGCTGAGCACGAGGCCGGTGAGCTCCAGCCCGCGGTCGCTCGGGCCCCACGTCCAGCCCGGGATCAGCGCCTGGGCCTCGGGGGGCGACCACAGCGGGGTCAACAGCGCCAGGGGCACGAGGAGCGCGCCGAGGGGGGCGAGGCGGCGCCAGGCGCGGCCCGGCAGGCGCAGGCTGAGCGCGACCAGGAACCCCAGCGCGAGCGCCGCGAGGGCCGGCGGTTGGTGCTCGAGGGACGCCACGCCGGAGGCCACGATCAGCAGCGCCACCAGCCGCGCCCGGTCGTCGCGTCGTCCGAGCCAGCTCGGGGTGGGGGGGCGGGGGGAGGTGGCGCTCATCGCCGTCGAGCTTGCCAGAGCCGGAGCCCCCCGGCCAGGAGCGCGATCACGAGCAGGCCGCCGAGCACGCCTCCCCACGGGCGCTCACCGCGTTCGCTGCGCGCGGCGGGAGGCTCCGAGGACACGGCGGCGGTGCTCGACGACGCCTCGTCGGGCGCGACCTCGAGCTCGCGGCTGGCGCGGTGCAGGCTGGCGTCGCGGGCTTCGACCCGGTAGCGACCGGGCGCGGGGACGGTGAAGCAGGCCACGCCCTCGGCGTCGCTCTCGGCGCGGGCCAGCTCGCGCTCGACGTCGCCCTCCAGGCGCAGCAGGACCAGCTCTGCGCCCTCCGGGGTCGCCCCGTCGCTGAAGAACAGCTCGCAGCGCAGGCGCCCGCCCTCCTCGCGAAACAGCTCCAGCTGCAGGCGGTGAGCCCAGGCGGGGCGGGCGCCGCCGACGAGCACCGCGAGCACCAGGGCGCCGCGCACGACGCACCCGCCGGCGCTCACGCCCCCGACTCCTGCGGAGCGGCCGCCGCGGCGGCGTCCTCCTGCAGCGGGGGGGGGTCGCCCTGGCCGAAGCGGCGCGGGGCCCCCGCGAGGAGCTCGGGTCGCGCGCGGAGCAGGAAGCCGACGACCGACGCGCCGAGGACGGTCTCGATCACGAGCACCGGCGCGTGCACGACCACGCAGGCCCAGGCCACGCTGCGCAGGCCCTCCCCGGCCGTGAGCAGCGCCGCCGCGTAGAGCGAGAGCGAGCAGGCCGTGCCGAGGAACCCGGCCAGCGCGCCGCGGGCGACCGGGTGCCGCGGAACCCGCGGCGTCTCCCGGGGGCCACCGGGGAGGCGGCCGTGGAACGCGAGCGCGGCGACCAGCGCGCCGATCCCCATGGTCGCGGCGTTGACGCCGAGGGTCGTCAGCCCGCCGTGGCCGAACATGAGCCACTGCAGGACCAACCCCACGACCACCGCGGGGAAGGCGGCCCGCCCGAGCACGACGCCGGTGAGGCCCACCAGCGAGAGGTGCAGGCTGGTCCCGGCGAAGGGCAGGCGGAGGAGGGAGGCGACGAAGAACGCCGAGCTGACCGTCGCCACCCGCGGCGGGGAGACGCGGTCGAGGCTGGGGAGGGTCGCCGCGAGCAGTCCGCCGCTGACGGCGAAGCCGACGCCGAGGCTGAGCACGGGCAAGTGTCCGTCGAGGATATGCATGCCGCCCCTGCTCCCCTGTCGAGCCTAACCCGACCGCGAGGCCCTGAGGTTCATGGACCGACCGGGACCCAGAGGCACACCCGGCGGCGCGGGCCGTCTCCCGCCGCCGGCAGCTCGGCGGCCAGGATCCACCACCCCGGGCGATCGAAGGTCGCGCAGAGCTCGCCGAGGGCGTTGGTCTTCTCGACCCGGGTCACGAAGGGCTCGGGGGGCAGCTCGCCCGGGGCCTCGGTGTTGAGGTACTCGAGCTGGACCTGGGCGCCGGCCACCGGCCCTCGCGCCTCGCCCTCTCCGGCGACGAGGGTCGCGCGGAAGGCCACGCCGACGGGCAAGCCGTAGGGGCGGGTCAGCGGGACGAACTCGCCGGGCTGCCCGAGGTCGCGATCCCAGCCCTGCTCCACCCCGCAGTGGAGCACGAGCTTGACGTGGTCGACCCAGGTCTCGCCGTCGTGCTCGACCGGCGCAGACTCGAGGGTCACCACGTGGTCGCCGCGGTCCTTGGGGGTGTAGCTCAAGCTCCAGCTGCGCTCGGCCTCGGGGCCCTGCGGGGCGAGGCTCGCGCCGAGGTCCACGGCGGCTCCCTGAGGGGGGTGGGCGAGCACGCGAGCGGGGCGGGCCGTGGCCGCGAGCTCGACCTCGTAGGGGTGCCCGAACTGGTAGCGCAGGGCCACCGGCTCGCCCCGGGGGACGAGGGCCGCCTCGGGGATCAGGATCGGCATGTGGGCCCAGGCGAGGCCCGCGAAGAGGAACAGGGAACCTGAGACGAGCGCGCCGCGGCGCCGGAGGAGAGGCTTCATGGACGGAATATTAAGATCTCCGAGAAGTTATTACCAGGCGGCGCGTCGCATTCCCACGCCGCGCCCTGGAGCGCCATGCGCTAGGTCTTCGTCTTGGAGCGCTTGGTCTTCGCCTTGGGACGCTTGGCGCTCGACGTGGCCTTCGACTTGGCCTTCGACGTGGCCTTTGGCTTGGCCTTCGACGTGGCCTTCGACGTGGCCTTCGGCTTGGCCTTCGACGTGGCCTTCGACGTGGCCTTCGACGTGGCCTTTGGCTTGGCCTTCGACGTGGCCTTTGGCTTGGCCTTCGACGTGGCCTTCGACGTGGCCTTCGACGTGGCCTTCGGCTTGGCCTTCGACTTGGCCTTCGACGTGGAGCGCTTCGACTTCGCCTTGGCCTTCGACTTCCCGCGCCTGGTCTTCGCCTTCGGCGGCTCGTGTTCGGCGTGGGCGTGAGCGTGCCACGTCGGGCCCCGGTGCGCGTGTCCGTGTCCCCCGGCCGAGGTTTGCTCTGCCACCGGGAGGAGCGCGATCCGCGCCCGCTCGACGCCGCGGGTGTTGGCCAGCGCCCGCGCGAGGTCGCCGACCGCGTCGCCAGGCCCCCGCAGGATCAACACCTCCAGGCAGCGGGTGTGGTCGAGGTGCACGTGGGTCGTGCTGACCACGAGGTCCAGGTGCTGGTGCTGCAGGTGGGTCAGCCGCTCGAGCAGCTCGCGCTGGTGGTGGTCGTAGACGAAGGTCACCGTGGCCATGGCCAGCCCGGGCGCTCGCCCGTCGCCGCTCGACTCCAGCTCCTCTCGCACCAGGCGCTGGATCGCGCCGGAGCGGCTGGGGAACCCCTCGCGCTCGACCCACGCGTCGAACCGCGCGCAGAGCGCAGCGTCCAGGGAAAAGCTGACGATCCGACTTCCTGCAGACATGGGTCCCTCCGTGAGTCGTGGAGGTTACCGAATGACCACTCGCCGCAGCGAGGCCAGGGCCCCGCGCACCCCAGGCCGGCTGCGCGTCACACGAAGACGGGGCGGAGTGAGCAACGCTCACCCCGCCCCTGGTTCATGACCTCGCCCCATGGCTAGGCCACGTCGGATTCCATATCCCCCTCCTCTCCAGGGCTCCACGGGTCAGCTACCCGCTCGCCCAGCTCCTCGATCGCCTCGACCACCCGCGAGCTCGCCGCGGCCACGTCCTCGGCGCTGAGCGGCGAGGCGACCCGGTCGGCCTCCTCGTCACCCTCGAGCTCCTCGCCGGTCTCGGGGTCGACCTCGGCCACGCGACGACGACGCTTGTAGTAGCGCCCGATCGCCGCGTTCTGGCGCAGGACCTCGGCCAGGGCTGTCGCCAAGGCCGCGGCCTGCTGCTCCTCGAGGTCGCCCCGCTGGAGCGTCGCCGAGAGCTGGAGCACGATCGCGCACATGCGCTCGTGCCCCTCACGGCGGGCCCGCAGGACCTCCTCGAAGGCCGGAGGAGGCGGCTCCGACGACTTCGGCAGCGCCCTCGCGTAGCGGGCGTGAAGCTCGGCCACCCGCTCGACCAGGCGCCCTGCCTGCACCGCACGCAGGGCCTCGATCATGGGTGGTTCGCTCCTCGCTCGCTTGAGCATCAGGCGCACCGTCGCCTCCTCCGCGTCGAAGGGCAGCTGGATCACGTAGCGGACGCCCTTGGGGAACAGCCGCTCGATCACCCGCTGCGCCTGCGCGCCCTCCGGCGAGGACACGCCGAACGACTTCACGGTCGAGGTCAGGAATCCAAACAGCGCACCCAGCGCCCGGTCGAGCTCGAAATCGAGCTGTCTTGCTTCGTCCCCGTACTCCTTCGCAGGACGCGTCCCGCGAAAGTCGAGCTCGAGGCTCAGCGCCTGCTCGCCGAGCTGCAAAGCTCGAGCGACCTGTTGGCGCAGGAACTCGTCGTCGCTACGGACGAGCGCCTCGTCGACCACCCGCAGCGAATACTGCTGGCGGTCGATCGGGAACATACGAATCGCGAGCAGTTCGCTCGCAGAAAACACCACTGTCATTTTGTGCCTCCCAATGGGAAAGCCGGTTGACCAACCGGCGGGGTTAGAAAAGTGAGCCGGACAACGAACCAGTTCCGCTGTCCCCTCACTTGTCTAGAGCGACGAGTCGGGAAAACGTGACCGAGAAAATCCGCGCGAGCTTCGAGTCGGGGCGCGCGAGTCGCGCTAAGCCCCCGGCACACGCGGGGTTGAGCGCTGCGCCAGGCCGACGAGAAAATGCCGGCCGCCCTCACTCGCCGCGGGAGGGGGTCGAACCCCCTCCGGACACGTTCAGTGATCGTCTCGGGGGGTGGTCGAACCCCCTCCGGACACGTTCAGTGATCGTCTCGGGGGGTGGTCGAACCCCCTCCGGACACGTTCAGTGAACGTCCTGCCGACTCCGCGAGCGGCTCGAGGGACGCTCCTCCCTTGGCTCGGGGGGCGGACTGGCGCGGCGGTGACTGAGCAAGAGAGACTTACGCCTCACCCGAGTTCTCCTGCGAGAGCTTGCGTCCGGCCGCAGTTTCTCCTGCGAGTTCTCATGTGAGACCTTGCGTCTCGCAGGCCGCGCTCACCTGGGAACCAAGAACGCCTCGAGCTGCTCGAGCTCGGCGGCGAGGGCGCGGCGGAAGGGGGCGCCCCGCGGGGCGCTGCGGACGTAGCCCACCTCGGCCTCGAAGCTGCCGGTGGCCTGGCTCGCGTTGACCCAGCCCACGACGCGGTCGCGCCAGAGGAGGGGCATGGCGTAGTAGCCGCGCACCCGCTTGGCGGCCGGGGTGTAGGCCTCGAACCGATAGGCCCAGCCCCAGAGGTGCTCGAAGCGCTCGCGGTCGTGGACGAGGGGGTCGAAGGGGGCGAGGACGCGGACCCGGGGCGGGGTCTCGGGCTCGGGCGCCTCGACCGGGAGCAGGTAGACCTCGCCGTCGACGGTCGCCTCGCGCCACTCCCCGGCCTGGACCAGCTCCGCCAGCGCGGCGCGTCCGGCCTTGGCGTCGAGCAGGGCCCGACCCAGCCCGCCGAGGATCCCGCGCACGTAGGCCCGCCGCGCGGGGGCGAACACGTGCAGCACCAGCCGCGCGAGCTCGAGCAGCCGCTGGCGGGGGGGGACCGGCGGGACCGGCGGCGCCGGTCCGTAGAGCCGCACGCCCTGGCGGCGGCCGACGACCCGCAGCTCGCCCCGGCGGTGGAGGGCCTCCAGCGCGCGCTTGGTGGCCTGGGACGTGCCGCCCCAGGCGTTGCGCACCCGCTTGCTGCCGAAGCGGGCGGTCAGCTGCTTGGGGTGCGCGGGCGCCAGCTCGGGGACCGCGGCGAGCACCTCCCGCTCGAGCTTGCGCAGCCGGGGGAGCGCGCGCCGCGGGTGGAGGCAGAACCACGTGTCCCGCGGCATGAACCCGTAGGCGTAGAGCATGCCCTCCTCGAGCTCGAGCTCGGGGTAGGCCCGCTCGAGGTCGCCCGCGCGATAGCCCCGCACGCGCTGGCGGAGGATCAGGTCCTGCGCCCGGGCGGGGGCGCGGATCGGGTCGGCCTGCACGAAGCCCAGGCGGGCGCAGGCCTCGGCCAGCGTGGTCTCGGGGAACAGGGAGTGCGCGATCGCGTGCGCGCGGAGGTCGGAGCAGCGGGTCACGGAGTCAATCTAGCGCTTGGTCCGCGGCGGTGCGGCCAACGCCGCGGCCCGAAGCTAGAGCCACTCGGCTCGGCGACGAGCACGCGATCCAGGGACCGGGTGCGCTCCGGCTACTCGTCCTCGGGGGACTCGTCTTCCTCCGGCTCGGCGGTCTTGGTCCAGCGCGCCGGGGGCGTGATCTCGGGCATGGCGAGGGCCAGCACGGAGAACGCGGTGCCGAAGTTGGCCGTGCGCGGGAACACGCGGTCGTTCCAGCTGCCGTTCTCGAGCTGCACGCTGAACAGCTTCTCGCGCAGCTGGGCGCGGTATTTCGGGCGCTTGGCCTCGGGGAGCAGCTCGATCGCCTGGGCGGCGTAGTGGTGGGCGAAGTAGAAGTAGTAGGGGGCCACGCCGTAGGGCGGCTTGTGGGTCCCGTTCTTCGCCCGGCGCTTGTCGAGCTCGTCCCAGTGCTCGACGAACGCCTGGATCGCCTTCTCGATCCGCTCCTCGTCGCCGCGGCCGGCGAGGGCGAGGGTCGCCTCGGCGACGAGCATGCGGCCCATGGCGCCCGGGATCTCACCCGGCTGGCGGGGGCTGGGGATCCCGGCGTAGACGTAGGCGCCGTTGGGGGCGCGGGTGTATTCGAGGGACTTCAGCCCGCGCTGGACGAGGCCCGGGTCGACCTCGAACCCGGCGGCCTGGATCTCGAACAGCGCCTGCAGGGTGCCGCCGGTCATGAACGGCGACTGGGCGCCGGGCTTGTCGAAGCCCGCGCGGCGCGCGTAGTTCCAGCCGCCGTAGCGGGGGATCTCGGTGGCCGCGATCCCCTGGAGGTAGAACTCGACCGCCTTCGGCAGGGTCTCCGCCAGGGCTTCCGGGACGCGGTCGTGCTTGACCAGGCGCGCGAGGAACGCCGCGCCGTAGGCATAGCCCCAGCCGCGCACGTCGTAGGTCGAGCTGAACTTGTGGCGCATGAGCGGGTGCTCGACCGCGCTGCACACGAACGTCGCGGCGCGCGCGATCGCCTGCTGGCGGGGCACGTCCTCCTCCAGCCCGGGGGCCTCGAGCAGGGCCACGCCCACGATCCCGGTGCCGCCGACGCGGTAGCCGATCGGGATCTGGCCGCCGACCCGGTAGACGCCCTCGTAGGGCCACTCGCCCTGGTTCTCGCCCTCCTCCATGGAGAGCAAGAGCTCGACGCCCTTGGCGATCGCCGCCGGGTCGCGGTCGCTGGCCGAAGGGGCCTCTTCGGCGAAGGCCGCGCACGCGGCGAGACAGAGCAGGATCGAAGCGGCGGAGCGAGTCATGGCAACCTCGGAGGTTGGCGGGTGAAAAAGCGCGAGCCCTCAGCCCGTTGGGGGTGAGCCCGAGCAATTCACTTGCGAGGGCGAGGGGGCCTCCGGCAGAGGCCCCCTGAAACTAGACCTTCAACAGGGGCTCGTAGTCGACGCACTTGGGGGTGAAGGTCTCCTCGGACAGCCGGCGTCCCCGGCGGTCGAGGATCAGGATCCGGCCCTTGGCGCCGTCGACGACGAGGGTCGTCCCGTCGCGGCGGCGCTGGGCGCGGTAGACGACGCCGTCGACCTTGGCGCGCCACACCTGCTTGCCCTTGCCGTCGAGCTCGATCACCTCGCCCGCGTCCCAGGTGGTCACGAGCACGTGGTCGTTCTGCAGCCGCTCGCAGGTGTTGGGGAAGCCGAGGCCGGTGCGCTCCCACACGACCTTGCCCGCGGCGTCGAGGCGTACGAGCCGGCCGCCACCGGAGTCGGCGACGACCAGCCCGCCCTGGGGATCGGTGGCCACGTCGAAGGGCCGGGTGAACCCGGTCCGGCGCCAGCGCACGATCCCCGACTTGGGATCGAGGCCGACGACCTCTCCAGGCTCGTTGAGGACCACCACGATCGTGCCGTCGTGGGCCAGCTCGACGTCGACCGGCGTCTCGAGGCCGGCCTTGTTGAACACCAGCTCCCCGTGGGGGTTCAGCCGCTGCACGGTGCCCTTGTAGCGCTCGACGACGAGGGTCGAGCGGTCGGGGGCGGCGAAGCAGTCGTAGGGCTCGCCGTCCCACACCTTGTGCACGCTGCCGTCGTCCTCGCGCACGTAGAGGCCGACCTCGCCGGCCCCCGCGTACTTGCGGTCGACGGAGAGGAACGCGACCCCCACGGGCAGCGGGGCGTCCTGCGCAACGAGCGCGCCCGCCGCGCAGAGCGCGACGGGCAGGGTGATCCAGAGCTTGGCGCGCACGCTCACCTCAACTCGGGGACGTCGTCGTCCTTGGCCTTCTCGGGCTCGACCTCGTTCAGCTCGAGCTTCTGCTCGGGGTCGAAGCCCTCGGGTGGGGCCTGGAGGGCGTCCACCGTGCGAGTCAGGTCGGGCTTGCCGTCGCCGTCGGTGTCGATCTGGATCGTGAGCGAGCCGTCCGGGTTGCGGGTGCGGCTGGTCTCGACCTGGCCGTCCTCGTCGCGGTCGAACTTCTCCTCGGTGATCGTGACCCCGGTCACCGCCGGCGACTTGGCGCCGGCGTCGGTGGAGGTCGTGGCCGAGCCCGGCTCGTCGCCGCTGCCGCAGCCGACGAGGAGGGCCAGGCCCAGGATCAGCGTCGCGCCGCGCATTACGGCGTCACCCCGCCGATCCGGTAGTCGAAGCTCCCGATATCGAGGTTGCCCGCGTCGTCGGTGAACATGCCCAGGATCAGGTACTGGCCCTGCGCGGAGTTCGCGCCCGTGTTGAACGGGACGTTGAAGGTCCGCGAGGTGTTGGCCGGCACCGGGATCGCGATCGGGTTCTGGTTCAGCTGCACGCGCTGCCCGCCGGGGGTCTCCATGATGATGTTCCCGGTCGCGGTCTGGGCGGTGCCGCTGGTGTTGGTGAACACCAGCATGAACTCGACCTGGTCGCCGGCCGCGATCGTGGGCGCCGAGGTGCGGAACATGTCGATCTCGACCGCCGAGGTGATCAGCCCGCCGCCGCCGCCGCCGGTGGTGGCGCTCAGCTCGCGGACGTTGCGGTCCTCGTTGCCGCTGGGGTCGACGGCGCGCACCACCACGAAGTAGGTGGTGTTGGCCGAGAGCCCGGTCAGGTTCGCCTCGACCGCGCCAGGCGAGGTCGTGACGGTCGGCATGCCGAAGGTCTGCCCGCCAGACTGGGTCGCCACGTAGATCCGGTAGGAGATCGCGTTGGCGCTGGCCCGGTTGTCGCTCGCGGCGCCCCAGCGGACGCGGACGGCGTTGGCCCCGTTGGCCTCGATCGCCGCCAGCCCGGCGAAGGTCGGCGCCTCGGTGTCCGGGGCCTGCCCGATCATGGCGCTCATTTCGCGGGTGTTGGTGTCGCTGTTGCCCGCCTTGTCCCGGGCGCGGACGACCACGTGGTAGGTCTGACCCTGGGCCAGGCCGGTCACGTTGGCCGCCGCCTGGCCGGTGACGGTCAGGGTCGGCTGGCTGAAGTCCTGCGCGCCGGCCTGGGTGGCGACGAACACGTCGTAGTCGATATCCCCGGGCGACGAGCGGTCGTCGGTGGCCGGGTTCCAGAGGACCTCGAGGTCGGTGCCGTTGGCCGAGACCGAGGTCACGCCGGCGAAGATCGGCGCGGTGGTGTCGGCGGTGCCGCCGCCAGCGCCGGGGACCATGGTCTCGATCTGGACCTCGTCCGGGGTGCCGGGCTTGAAGAGCTTGATCGTGGCGTTGCCGACCTCGGGGGCGCGGTCGCTGACGAAGCGGAAGTTGTAGAGCGTGCTCCAGCGCAGCGCGTTGGCGTTGGCGTTCTGCTGGAAGGTCTGGGTCGTCGCCCAGCTGACCGCGTTGCCGTTGGTGCTCGCCGCCCAGTCGGTGCCGTCGTAGGGCTCACCCGAGTGGTAGTCGACGTCGTGGAAGCCGAGCTGGGTCGCCACGGCGCCCGCGGGCAGCGGGATCGAGAACCCGCCAGCGCTGCGGTCGCTGTTGAGGTTGAACACGGCGTACTCGTAGCTGTAGGTGCCGTTGCCGAGGTCGGTGACCTTGACGCCCACGTCGATGTAGCCGTCGCCCGGGACGAGGATTCCGTTGACCACGACCGAGGGGTCTTGCGCCCGCCAGGCCATGAGCGCCGGCTCCTGGCGCACGGTGCGCTCGCCGTTCATGAAGTTGATATCGAACTGGCTGCCCGAGCCGCTGATCCGCACCTGGCGGTAGGCGGCGTTGTTCTTGGCGTTGCCCGCGGCGTGGTCGTCGGGGGTCACGTAGTGGCCCTCGACGAAGTACTGCGCGCCCTGGTTCAGGGCCGGGTCGAGGTCGGTGTTGTGCACCTGCAGCCGGCGGCCAATCGTGGCCGGGGTCGAGGGGTCGGCCGGGGGGTAGGGGTAGTTGCCGGTCGCCGCGTTCACCTGGTAGCGGGGGCCGAGGTTGCCCTGGGAGCCGTTGAGGCCGGCCGAGTAGGGGTCGGAGCAGTGCACGCCCAGCCAGTCACCGCTGGTGCCCTGGCAGTCGTTGAAGCAGAGGTTGCCCGAGAGGGCGAAGAACCCGTGCTTGAGCCAGCTCATGCCGATCTGCTCGAAGCGACCGTCCTTGAGGCGATACATGTTCTGCCCGATCACCGGGTGCTCGTTGCGGTCCGAGAACCACTTCAGGCGGTCGGTGCCGATGTTGCAGGAGGTGGTGCCCACCGAGAACGCGGTGATCCCGTTGACGCTGCCGTAGCGGGCGAGGTCGTGGAGGTCGCCCACGATCACGTCGGGGCCGGTGCTGTTGGTCAGCACGTGGGTCCACTGGCCGCCCGAACCGCCGCCGCCGCCGCCGCCGCCGCCGCCCGAACCGCCGCCGCCGCCGCTGGAGCCGCCGACGTCGTTGGCGCTGAGCTGGTAGTTGCCGGTGCCGTTGTTGTCGTAGTGGACGACGCGCAGGTAGTGGGTCCCGTCCTGGGTCGCGGTGAAGTCGATCCCGGAGGCGAGGCCGTTCATGTCGTCGTTCTCGGCCAGCTGGCTGGTGCCGTTGGGGCCGTAGAGGGCGAGGATCGTGTCCATGCCGTTCTGCATGTCGTCGGTGCGGAACTCGTAGTCGCGACCGGCGCTGAGGTCGATGGCGAACCAGTCCTGGTCGCCGCCGGTCTCGCAGGCGCCGCGCACGGGAGTGCCGGCCGTGATCGGGGTCGCGCTCGCGGCGTCGTTGCCGTGGTCGTCGTTGCCGCCGCCGCCCGAGCCGCCGCCGCCCGAGCCGCCGCCGGTGTCGCGCAGCTGCAGGGTGTAGCTGCCCTCGGTGGCGCCGTTGTCGTAGTGCACGACCTTGAGGTAGTGCGCGCCGTCCTGGGTGGCGCGGTACTCGATCCGCGAGGCGTAGCCGGCGCCGCCGTCGTCGTCGAACTCGAGCTGCGTGCCGCCCGAGTTGAGCAGCTCGAGCATGGTGTCCATGTTGTTCTGCAGGTTCGTGGTCTCGAACACGTAGCGGGTGCCCGCGGTCAGCTGGACGCTGAACACGTCGGCGTCGCCGGCGTAGTCGATCCGCCCGCCGACGTCGGCGCCCGGGGCAGTCGCGGTCGCGCTGCTGGGGTCGTTGCCGTGGTCGTCACCCGCGACCCCGCCACCGCCGCCGCCGCCGCCGCCGCCGCCGCCGCCGCCGCCTCCAGCGCCGCCGCCGGGGTTGCCGGGGCCCGCGCCAGCACCGGCGCCAGCGCCGTTGCCGCCGTCTTCGTCGCAGCCGCAGTCTTCGGCCAGCGCGTTGGGGTCGATCCGGATCGCGGTGGCGTGCAGCGCCAGGCGACCGACGGTCGCGCCCGCGGCCTGCGGGGCGTGCTTCTCCGCCCAGGCGTCGGCGATCCGCACCTCGAGGTCACGCCACACGAACGCGCCGCTGGCGGGGTTGAACGTCGCCTGCTCGCGGGGGTTGGTCGCGTGCAGGGTGAACGCCACCCCGTCGTCTCCGGCGCGCTCGGAGACCGAGCCCGAGAAGTTGCCGGCGTGGTCCATGACGATCACGGCGTTGAGCTGGCCAACGAGCGCCTCGGCGCCGCTGGGCAGCCCGATCCGCACGTCGCCCTGGCCCGACACGGTGCCGCGGAGCAGCGCCTTGAAGCGCCCGTTGCCTGCCGCGAACTGGATCCCGGACGTGGCCGGGACCGTGAACCGCGACTCGGCGTTGGGGGGCGTGAGGCCGTAGGCCGCCATTTGGCGGGCGTCCCACGTCACCGTCAGCTCACCGCCGCGGGTCTCGTAGAGCTCGGCGTTGGTGACCGTTTCCTGCGCGGCGGCGATTGCGATCAGGAGCGCCGGAGCGCAGATCAAGTGAATTGGTTTGACCATTGTCTTTTCCCTGGGTGAAGGGGAGGTGGTGAAGCTGTTTCTCTTCTCGGTGTGTTTGGGTGGCGCGAGGCCGGGGGTTAGCGAGCCCCGGCCTCGATCCAGTCGCGGATCAAGTCCACGCCAGCGCCATGGATCTCCTTGGAGCCCAGGAGGGGCATGCCGCGGATATCGCGCCGGTTCATGCGGTTGAGCAAGACCGACTGGCCCGCGCTGAAGGGGCGCACGAGGTAGGCGTCGGTGATCCCCAGGCTCTCGCCGTCGGGGCGCACGTTGATCACGTTCATGGCCAGGCGGTCCGTGTCGTAGCGCAGGTCGATCCGCCGCGGGGTGCCGCCGTTGGGCTGGTGGCAGCCCGAGCAGTTGACCGCGAGGTAGGTCCGGGCGCGCTCGCTGAGGCTGGCGCTGGTGTCGGAGGGGTCGATGTACGACTCGTAGCTCTGGTGATCGCCAATGTCGCGGTCGAAGAGCCCGATATGGTTCCAGCTGCGCAGCTGGTTGTCGGTGCGCGCCGGGTAGTCGTAGTCGCCGTTCTGCTGGCGGGTGCTGAGCCCGAGCACGAAGCCCGCGGCCAGGGTGTGGCAGCTCATGCAGTCCGCGCGGCTGGGGAAGGCCCAGGTCTGCTGGCGGGTGCCGCCGGGCTCACGCACGGTGTAGATCTGCTCGGCGCCGCCGGGCAGCAGCTCGGCGTCGGTCTCCGAGGCGTTCCACTTGTAGGTGTAGCCAGCCCAGCCTTGCTGCTCGTGGATCAGCACGCGGGTCTCGAGGCGCACCGCCGAGCCGGCGTTGCCGGGCTCGAGCTCGAGCTCGAAGTGCTTGACGAGCACGGTCCCCACGGGGAACTCCCAGATCCCGGTCGCGCTGAAGTCGATGGAGGTGTTGTCGGGGAGCGCGATCCAGCGCTTCTTCTTGGCGCCGTCGGACCACAGCGGGGCGTTGACGTCGTAGGGGATCACGCCCGAGGCCGGCTGCAGGCTCTGCACGTCGCTGAACAGGCCGGTCTGGCTGAGGCGCGTGGGGAAGCTCCCGCCGCTGGAGGTGTTGGGCTTGAAGCGGTAGACGCGGCCCGCCGAGAGCGAGGTCGCGTAGAGCTCGCCGTTCTCGTCTTCGCCGAAGGAGCTCACGTTGGAGACGCTGGCGAGCTCGCGCTGCCAGGTGACCTGGCCGTTCTCGTAGCGCAGGCCCCAGATTCGGTTGCTCACGTAGTCGCCGTAGACGTAGGTCCCACGCAGGCCGGGGATCTCCGTGCCGCGGTAGACGTAGCCGCCGATCACCGTGCGGCCCATGGCCGTGGGGTAGTCGATCACCGGGCCGTCGAAGCGGCTGGCGGGCAGGTTCTGCGGGTTGTTGTATTCGCGGTCGCCTTCGTAGATCCGCCAGCCGTAGTTGCCGCCGCGGCGGATCAGGTCGATCTCCTCGCGGGCGTTCTGACCGACGTCGCCCAGCCAGAGGTCGCCGCCGAGGCGGTCGAAGCTGAAGCGCCAGGGGTTGCGCAGGCCGTAGGCATAGATCTCGCCGCGTTGGCCGGCGGCGCGGAAGGGGTTGTCGCTGGGGATCGTGTAGCCGCTCGCGCCGCTGACGTCGATCCGCAGCAGGCTGCCGAGGAGGGTGCCCAGGTTCTGGCCGTTGCCCCGGGGGTCGCCGCCCGAGCCGCCGTCGCCGACGCCAATGTAGAGCATGCCGTCGGGGCCGAACTGAATGCAGCCGCCGTTGTGGTTGCTGAAGGGCTGGCTGATCTCGAGCAGGACCTCTTCGGAGTTCGCGTCGGCGCGGTTGGGGTCGCCCGAGACCGTGAAGCGCGAGACGCGGGTCCGGGTGCTGCCGCCGTTGGGCGAGTAGTAGACGTAGAAGCGGCCGTCGCTGGCGTAGGTCGGGGAGAAGGCGAGGCCGAGGAGGCCCAGCTCACCGCCGGAGCGCACGCGGCTGGAGATATCGAGGAAGGTGCTGGCGCTGTTCACCGAGTCGCGGTTGGGGAAGATCTTGATCCGGCCGCCCTGCTCGACGACGGCGATCCGGTTGGTGCCGTCGGGGGGCGCGGTGAGGAACAGCGGCGAGCGGAAGCTCAGCGAGGGGAAGGCCACCTCGCGGCGCAGCTGGGTGACCGTCGCGCCCTGGATCGGGAAGGTCAGGTTCGCCCGGGGCTCGCGGCGCTCGAGGCCGTAGTCCGGCGTCGGTTGGCCGGCCTCGACGGTGAGTTGGCGCTCGTTGATCACGCCGCGCACGTTGCGGGTGCGCACGTAGACCGTCCAGAACAGCGTGCCGGCGTTGGCCGGCGCCGTGATCTGGGTGCGGAAGGTGCCCGCCGGCCCCGCGCGGAACGAGCCGTACTCGTTCCAGCCGCGCGACTGGGTGCCGTAGGCGACCGTGGTCAGCTCGACCGGGTCGGGGCTGGTGATGGTCCACACGACCTCGAAGCTCTCGCCTGCGCGGACGCGATCGGGAGCCTGGTCGATGGAAACAGAGACCTGCGCTGTGGCGGTGCCTACGAAGGCGGCCAGCGCTGCGAGCAGCGCGGTCAAACGAAGTGCGTGCATGGTGACAATCCCCTGAAGCCGATAACCCCACCCCTTCTCCGGGGGGTGGTAGTCCTTCTCCGGGGGGCCGTGAGCAATCGCCGGGCCATCGGGTGTGTGCGTTTTCCGATCAACGCTTAGGCGTGCGGACCCCGCCCGAAGATCAACCGGAATCCAAATATGGGAAGGCGCGGTGGCAAGAATGGCGACACCAGGCGCGTCATGACGCGACGCCGTAAGCTCAGCTATCGTGGGGTTTGTAAAGGAAGTGCAACGGCAGGGAAGCGTCCAGGCTGGACGAGGTGTTGCCAATCGCGACGCATAGTGAGCGTGCTCGCGTCGGCTGGTGCAACGTCCCGGCGTGGCGCCGGGGTAGACACCTAGTCCGTTCCTGGGAAGGCTGTTAGGTGGGCGCAGGCAGGGCGTGATCCGCCCTGGGACTCGCTCAGGCTTCCTGGCTGGCGCTCAGCAGCGAGTCGCGCTTGCGCGAGGCGACCTCGGGGTAGAGCGGGAGCAGGTCGACGCCGTAGCGCAGGTGGCGCACCGAGCGGTACTCCCGGGTCAGGTCGAGGTCGAGGTAGACCTTCTTGCTGTTGCGCAGCCCGAAGGAGGTCGAGAAGCAGAGCTGCTCGTCGCCCTCGCGGAGGTAGCCCCGGCGCACGGGGTCGTGGCCGAAGACCACCACGTGGTTGGGTTGGTCGCCGAGCTGCATGCGCTTGAGGAAGCGGCGAACCACCAGCGGGCCGGCCGAGCGGCACCAGAACAGCTCGCCCAGGATCGGCTCGCTGATCATGGCGCGGATCGTCTTGTCCTCGTGCCCTGCGTACTCCACCGAGCAGATCTCGGCGAAGGTGGCCTCGACCACGCGGGGTGCGCCGTGGGTCACGACGACGCCGCGCCCCGCGACCGCGGCGATCGGGAACCCGCGGAACAGCTCCTTGGCCCACTCGGTCTTCTCGGGGCCGAGGGTCTCCTCGAGGAACTCGGTCTCGGTCGGGTTCTGCTTGTGGAACTTCCGCACGTGCGGGCCGCCGATATGGCTGTGCTCGTGGTTGCCGATCAGGGCGTGGACCCGGCCGGGGAACTCCTCCTGGAGCGCGACGAAGGCCTCGAGCAGCTCGACGCTCTGGTCGGGGTAGTAGTCGCCCAGGTGCTCGGGCCACTTGGCGCGGGAGTAGCAGGGGCCGTGGACGAGATCGCCGCTGGAGAGGAAGTAGGCTTCGCCGTTCTCCTCCTCGAGGGCCTCGCGGAACGCCTTCACCAGGCGCTCGAAGTCGCCCAGGTTCCCGTGGAGGTCGGTGGTCACGATCAACCGCCCGCGAGGGGGGAAGCGGATCACCTTGCCGTAGCTTTCGACGCCGGGGTCGTCCACGCGTTCGCTCCGAAGCGCTGGGAAGCTGGGTTCGAGGCTTTATCGTAAGCGATGGAGGGCTATCCGCACGGCCGACGTCGACCTGGAGTGCTGGTTCTGCGGGGTGCCGTTTCAGCGCGAGCTGATCGAGCGCGAGGGCACCCTCATGCCCAGGCGGGTGCGCGACGGCGGGCCGTGGTTCCTCTACCGCTGCCAGGCGTGCCGCCGCCCGTCGCGGATCGAGCGCAACCGGGCGGGGTTCTTCCTCGCCACGGCGCCCCCGATCGTGCCCCTCGCCGAGCGCTTCTGGGCGGCCTTCAGCTCCGAGCAGCGCCTGGCCCTCGAGCGCAAGCGGGAGTACTTCAGCCGCCGCGCTGGGCGCACGGCGTGGTTCCACGGGCCCTACGCCGACGAGCTCGTGCGCGAGGGGAAGGCCCTGCCCCTGGGCGGGCGAACCGCGCGCCGCCGCCGCGCCCGCTCCGCCCCTCCGCCGGAGGCCGAGCGGGCCGAGCCCGACGAAGGGCCCGCCCAGGAGCCCGCGGACGAGGCGGTCCCGCCCAGCGTCGAGGTCGAGTCGCACTACACGGTGCTCGGGATCGAGATCACGGCCGACAAGGCCGAGATCGAGCGCGCCTACCGCGAGCTGGCCAAGCAGTACCACCCCGACAAGTTCGCGGGCCTCGACGACTCGTTCCAGTCCCTGGCCCACGAGAAGTTCAAGCGGATCAACGCCGCCCGCGACGCCCTGCTCGAGGACCTCTCGGAGTCTCGCGGGGGCTAACCAACGCAAGCGGCCGGCGGGGTCACCGCCGGCCGCGTCGCGACGCAGGGCCGCCTGCTACTTGCTGGCCTCTTCCAGCAGCTCCGCGATCGAGCCCTCGTCGTTGGAGTCCACGATCACCACGCCGGCGGGCTTCTTGGGGCTGGGCTTGATCGCCTCGGCGGCCGGGGCCTCCTCCAGCTCGAGCATTAGCTCGTGGAGGTAGGTCTGCATGTGGCGCACGACCCGGGTGCTGTAGCCCATGCCCAGCACGCCGCCGCCGCGCCCGTCCTCGCGCAGCTCGACCGCGTTGACCCCGCGAGGCGTGTCGAAGATCGGCCGGCTGGCGCGCAGGTCGCCGTTGGCCTTGGTCTCGACCTCGTAGCCCTGGGCGAAGCTGAAGGCGGTGCGCGTCAGCTGGGAGTAGGCGCTGTAGGTGCCCTCGGTCGAGGGCGTCTGCTGCAGGACGGTGGCCGACGAGCTGTGGTCGGCGTCGCTGGCGCGCCAGTCGACGCTGGCCGCGGCGAGCTTGGCGTCGCCCTCCTCGCCGGTGGACCCGGTGACCCGGTTGAAGGCCTCGAGCATTTCACGCACGGCCTGGGGGCTGAGCGTGGCGAAGGGGCTGGAGTCGTCGACGCCGCTCTGGGTGAACGAGACGCCGACCACGCTGCGGTCCTCCTGCTCCATGAACAGGCTCGTGATCAGCTGGCCTTGCTCGGGTTGGATCATGCCGATCGCGACCTGCAGCACCTCGGGGGTGGTCTGGATCAGCGCGATCTCGAGCTCGCCCTCGTAGGCGAACTCGATCACCGTGACCTTCGGCTGCGACTTCACGTAGACGTTGGCCGAGGTCATGCGCTTGCCGATCTGTTCGCCCTGGGCGACGCCGATCTGGCGGATCTGGGGTGGCGCGGGCACCTGCTCCAGGCCCTGGCCGAAGGCCGGACAGAGGAAGAGTGTGAGCGCCAGGGGCGCGAGGGGGGTGAGTGCTCTCATGGGGGTGTCTCTCCGATTTCTCTCGGCCGTCGCCTGTGCAGGGGGCGTGCCAACGTCGGAAACCCAGTGAGGCGTACACATTTGAGACATTTCGCCGTCGCGCCTGACGGTTTCGAGACCGAGGGCTGCGACGCACGCGGGACTTGCGACGCTGACCCCTGGATTCCCGTCCGCCTCCCGTCAGTAGCCGGCGGCGAGGTCCACCCGGTGGGGCAGGGGCTGACCACTGGCCAGGCGCTGGAGGAGCTCGCCCACGGCCCGCCAGCGGAGGTCCTCGTTCACGTCGCCGTGGGCGGCGCGGTGCGGGCTGAGGACCACGGTCTCCAGCTCGTGGAAGGGGAAGGCGCTGGGGAGGGTGCCCTGGCGCTCGTCCTCGCGCTTGGTTTCAGGGGGCCTCTCCGAGGCCCCCTCGCCCGAGCAAGTGAATTGCTCGGGCTCACCCCCAACGGGCTGAGGGCTCTTGGGGTAGCGGTACCACACGTCGATCCCGGCCCCGCCGAGGTGACCGTCGCGGAGGGCGTTGAACAGGGCCTCTTCGTCGATCACCGGGCCGCGGCCGACGTTGACCAGCAACGCGCCCTGGGGCAGGAGCCCCAACCGGCGGGCGTCGAGCAGGCCGCGGGTCTCCGCGGTCTCGGGCAGGCACACGATCACGACCTGGGCCCGGGGGAGGAGCGCGTCGAGCTCGGCCACCGGGTGCACGTGGGGCGGGTCGTCGGGGCGGACCCTGCGGCGGACGGCGAGGACCTCGACGTCGAGGGCGGCGAGGGCCCGGGCGACGCGTTGCCCGATCGCGCCGTAGCCGAGGACGAGCGCGGTCTTGCCCGCGAGGATCGGGCTCCCGCACGCCTCGTAGCGAATCCGCCAGTCACCCTGGCGCAGCGCCTGGTCGGCGACCACCAGCCGGCGCGCCGCGGCCAGCAGGAGCCCCAACGCACCCTCGGCGGTGGCCGCGGCGTTGTGGTGCAGGTTGTGGACGGCGAGCTGGGGGAAGTCGGCGAGCAGCTCGCCGGTCTCGCGGGGCAGCCCCGCGAAGGGGATCAGCACCACCTCCAGCGCCGGGCTGCGCTCGAGGTCCTCGCGGCTGGGGCGCCCGCCGATCAAGACCCGGTAGGCGTCGCCCTGCTCCTCGGGCCCCGCGGTCAGCACGCTGCCGGCGGGGAGCGCGGCCTCGAGGGTCGCTCGCTCCTCCGGCTCGAGGGCTTTGCACACGTGGACGCGGAGCACGCTAGCGCTAGTCGCCGGAGTCGACGTCGGCGATCGAGCCCACGACCTCGCCCAGCTCGGCCTCGCCGCGCAGCACCCGCCCCAGGTGGGCGAAGGCGGCGGCGACCTGGGGGTCGCGCTCGTGGAGGTGCTCCTCGCGCTCGAAGGGCTTCTCGAAGGCCGCGGCCTGCAGCCGCTCGAGCTCCCACTCCGCCTCGGCGAAGAGCACCTCGCGCCGCACCTCGGGGGCGATCGGCACGCGAATGCTGGGCACGACCCCCCAGTCGGGGTTGCCCGTGTCCTTGGTGCCGCGGTCGATCCGCCGCCCGAGGGGGGTGTAGAAGTGGTGGGTGGTCAGCTTGAGCTTGGCCCGGCCGCCGAGCAGGTAGAGCAGCGACTGCACCGAGCCCTTGCCGTAGCTGCGTCGGCCGACCGCGGTCGCCACCCCGGTGTCGGTCAGCGCGCCCGCGAGGATCTCCGACGCGCTCGCGCTCTGGCCGTTGATCAGGATCGCCAAGGGGACCGAGCTCAGCTGGCCGGTGCGGGTGCGGTGCTCCTCGTCGACCACGCCGCCTCTCCCCCGAGTGGTGACCACCAGGGTGTCGCTGGGGAGGAAGATATCGGCCAGGTCCACGGCGGCGTCGACGTAGCCCCCGCCGTTGTCGCGGAGGTCGAGGATCAGCGCCTTCATGCCCGCTTGCTCCAGGCGCTCGACGGCGTCGGCGCACTGGATCGCGGTCGCGGTGTTGAAGCCCTCGACGAACAGGTAGCCGATCCCGTCGGCTAGGATCCGCTCGCGGCGCACGCTCTCGCGGTCGATCCGCGCGCGCACGAGGGTGAACTCCAGGGGCTCGTCGACCCCCACCCGCTCCACGGTCAGCGTGATGTCGGTCCCCGGGGCGCCCTTGAGCTTGCTCGCCGCGTCGCGGACCTCCTTCAGCCCCTCGAGGGGCTCGCCGTCGACCTTGGCGATCACGTCCCCCGGGAGCAGGCGCGCCTCCCAGGCGGGGGTGCCCTCGTAGGGCGCGAGCACCCGCAGGCGCCCCTCGAAGACCTCGATCAGGACGCCCAGCCCGCCGAACTGGCCCGAGGTCTGCTCGTTGAAGGCGGTCAGCTTCTGCGGCGGAATGTAGCTGCTGAAGGGGTCGAGGGTCCGGACCATGCCGGCCAGCGCCCCGTCGCGGAGGGCCTCGTGTTGGGGCTCCTCGACCCAGTTGGCCTCGATCATGCGCTGGGCCTCGGCCATGGTGGCCAGGTTCCCGCTGGACTCGTCGAGCCACACCACGGTCAGGCTGCCCTGGTGGGCCAGCGCCAACACCACCCCCAGAGCGATCCCCTGAGCCTTGCTCACCCACGCCGACATAGCCCGAGTGTGGGGCCGGGCCCTCCTCCCGTCAACCGGCGCGGGCGCTCCCGCGAGCGGCGACGGCAAGCGAGAGCGCTGGCCGAGTTCGAAGACAGACCCTAAGATCCAGCCAGCGGGAGGCTCCAGCATGCTCGACAAGTTCGCGCGCCGCGTGCGCGCCCGACTCGACGAGGCCCGCGGCGCGACTCAGCAGGAGTCGCTGCGACAGCTCTTGATCCAGCAGGAGCTCGACCGGCTGCGCGGGCTGCCCCGGCACCAGGACCCGCTGTGCCTGGTGCCCCACGGCGCCAAGGTCTACTCGCAGAACGACGAGGACGGGATCCTGGCCGAGATCTTCCGCCGGGTGGGCACGACCAACCAGCGCTTCGTCGAGCTCGGCGTGGAGGCCGGGCTGGAGAACAACACCCTCGCGCTCCTGTTCCAGGGCTGGACCGGGGTGTGGGTCGAGGGCCACCCGCCCTACGTGGATCAGATTCGCCGCGGCTTCCACCGGACCCTCGACAGCGGCGCGCTGACCGTGCTCGAGTCCTACGTCACCCGCGAGAACGTGAACACGGTGCTGGGCGAGGTGTGCGACGTGCCCGAGGTCGACCTGTTCTCCCTCGATATCGACGGCAACGACCTGCACGTGTTCGAGGCGGTCGAGTGCGTGCGCCCGCGGGTGGTGGTCATGGAATACAACGCCAAGTTCCCCCCGCCGATCGAGTACGGCCTGGCCTACGACCCGGAGTATCTCTGGGAGGGCGACGACTGCTTCGGCGCCTCGCTCACGACCCTCGAGCAGCGCATGCGCACCAAGGGCTACCGCCTGGTCGGCTGCAACCTCACCGGGAGCAACGCGTTCTTCGTGCGCCACGACCTCGTGGCGGGGAAGTTCCTCGAGCCCTACACCGCCGAGGTCCACTACCAGCCCGCGCGCTACCACCTCGCCGGCTACCGCTCGGGGCACCCCCCGAGCTACGGCGCCCTCGAGCTGCGCGACCGCTAGGGGCCGCTTCGCCAACCAACGCAAAACGGCCGGCTGACGCCGGCCGCTTCGCTGGGATCTCGCTGCAGCCTAGTACCAGCGGCTGCCAGCGGGGAGCCGGCCCGGGGCGGGCTGGCCGGCGGCGGCCTCGGGGTCGGCGTAGACGGCCTTGACCCAGCGCTCGCCGGTGCGGACGTAGGCGAGGGGGCCGGTGAGGTAGGCCTCGATCTCGGGCATGTGGGCGGCGCCGTAGATCAGCACGATCGTCTTGTGGTCCTCGTAGCTGGCGCGGGTCAGCTCGCCCATGGCGACCATGTTGCGCTGGCGGAGGATCACGTCGCCGACCTTGCCGCCGAGCTGCTCGCCCATGGAGGGCGCGCCGCTGCGCATTTGGCCCATGATCTGCTCGCGGGTGGGGAGCATGGACTTCATTTGCGGGTTGGCCTCGAGCATTTTGGGCGTGATCTTCATGCCCTTCATCATGCCCTGCATCTTCTTGATCGTGTCCGGGTGGATCCCCAGCATGCGGAACAGCTGGTCCTGGGTCAGGTCGGCGCTGCGCCAGGTCTTGTTGCCCGCGTGGGGGATCTCGGCGCCCTGGAAGTGCAGGCCGGTCGCCATGCGGATCATGTCGGCCTGCATGGCGTTCATGTCGTCGTTGCCCTGCTCCTCGTAGAGGACCAGGTCGGCGGTCGCCAGCACCTTCTTGACCTCGGCGAAGAAGGCCTCCTCGCCGAAGTGGATCATGCTCACGAGCACGACGTTCGGGCGGGGCGGGAGCTTCTTCTGCTTGCCGAGCATGGCGCCCATGCCGCCGAACATGCGCTTGCCGACGTTGCCGTCGGGCTTGGGCGCCATGTAGGTGCGGATCGAGCACTCGAGGACCTCGCCCACCTGGGGGTGGTCGATCACGCGCACGAAGTCGCTCAACGGCGACTGCTTGTCGTTGGCGGTAGCGGTGAGGGCGAAGAGAGCGAACAGGGCTACGAACAGGCGCGTGCGCACGGGGGGCCTCCTAGGTGTGGAGCGCACACCATACATCCCCCGGCAGGATCTGGATGGCTGGGGTTCAGCGGGGGAGGGGCAGCCGCACGTGGGCCGTGGCCAGCCGGTCCCACACGTCCGGGAAGGTCGGCGGGCCGACCAACCCCGCCTCGGCGTCGCGCACGATCACGTGGGCGATCAGCGCCGCCTCGGGCTCGGCGGCTGGGTAGAGCCAGAACCCCTCGCGCGCGGCGCCCTCGGGGCCCGGGAACACGTCGACCAGCAGCGCGTCGTGCCCCTGCTTCGCCGCCAGCTGGCGCAGGTCCTCGAGGGAGGCGGCGTCGCCCGCGACGCCGCGCAGGGCGACCACCCGGCGGACCTCCTCGTCGCGGGCGAGGTTCGCCTCGAGCTCGAGCACGAGGGTCTTGGGGTTCGCCAGCACCCCCTCGTGCACGAGGACCACCCCCACGCTCAGGGGGCGCACGAAGCGCGGGCGCTCGCCGCTGGCCGGGACCGGCTCGGGTCGGAGGAAGCGCACCCGCGGAGCCTCCTCCCCCGGGCCGCCCAACCCGCCCGGACGCCGGACGTAGGGGTCGCTGGCGAGGGGCTCGCTCGCGCCGCCGTCGGCGGTCGTGTCCGCGCTGACTGGCGCCTCAGGGGCGGCCTCCCGCTGTAGCCCGGTGCTGGAGCAGGCCACCAGCCCGAGGCAGGCGCTGAACACCAGCGCGCGCTGGACGCCGCGGCTCACCGGGGCGCCTCCCCGCGGCGGGCCTTGAAGCGGCCCTGCTCTTCGAGCCGAGCCAGGGCCAGCCGCAGGTCAGCCAGCGCGCGGTCGAGGGCGGCGGCCTCCACCTGGCGCACGTCGTCTGCGCTGGGGCCGGTCAGGGGCAGGTGCGCCCAGCTCTCGTCGCCCTCGCCCTGGGCCACCGCGAGCACCGCCCCGCTGCGCACGTCGAGCAGCGCGGCCTCGTAGCGGCACCAGGCGCGGGTCTCGCTCCCCGGGAGCACCAGCCCCACGAGCAGCGGGTAGAGCGCGGCGAAGCCGTTGTTCCCCTCGAGCAGCCGGGTGCGCCGCCCGAGCACGAGCACCACGTCGCAGCCGATCCCTGCGGCGGCCTGCCGGACCCCGGTCAACGTCGACTGGCTGGGGAGCAGGAAGCTGGGGATCGCGACCACCTGGGAGAAGGGCGAGAGGTTGGGCCCGCCCAGGGGCGTCTGGGGTTCGACGATCAAGCCGCCGCGGAGTTGGTCGACCACGTCGCTGGCGGGGGCGCGCAGCCGGGCGGACCAGGGGCTCGGCTCCCACTCCACGCGCCCACCCCAGCCGAGGTCGCCGTGCTCGCTGAACGCGGCCAGCTCGACCGCCGCGAGGGAGGCCGGCACCGGGAGCGCGGGGGTGGGGACCGGCTGGATCGGGCCGCGCCAGGTGGGGTCGTGGGAGGGCGGGGTGGGCTGGGGCGCGCGACGACCCGGCGGGACGAAGCCCGCCTCGGCGTCGACGGTGTCGTC
>Ga0070726_10001351_pt1 | contig 25018 bp, 21 predicted proteins | sample tdAd471_FD_67275 | JGI IMG/M metagenome (GOLD analysis project Ga0070726, IMG submission 67275) | Marine sediment microbial communities from the Atlantic coast under amendment with organic carbon and nitrate - tdAd47.1 | ecosystem: Environmental > Aquatic > Marine > Coastal > Sediment | place...
TCACCGATTGTCGTGAGCTGTTCCGGATCATCCCACGCATGGTTGTAGAGCGTCACGTCAGCGTACCTGCCGGTGCGATCTTCGTCGCTGATTCCCAGCAGCCTGCAAATCGCCTCCTGTGGCATCGGCGGGTGCGTTCCCAGCGCGACAACAACGTCGATCTTTGTCGCTGCCGGCTGGAGTGTTTCATGCACCGCGTCAAACAGTAGTGGTAACGGAGCTGTCCGTGTCGCGTCGGGGACAACCAGCAGGACGCGCTGGCCTTCGAAATCAGAAACGTCGAGACGCTCGGCAATTCGCTGCCGGACTTCAGTATCAGAGAGAGTCTGCATAGTGAGTTTCAATTCGTACTTGTGGAGTTCCACATTCTGGTGAGCACCGTGAAAGGGTCGTGGCAGAGAGTCAGGCACTCGTCACCCAGGAATGCTGCGGTGGGTTCCTGCAACAGAACCGGCGCTGCGACCAGAGTTCTTTCAATGACCTGGCGACACGCCGGCAGCGGCACTGACCCCCAGGTAGATCAGGTAGGCCACGAGCAGGACCGTCCCGAAGCGTCGCGAGAGTTCGGTCCGGCAGGCGTAAATGCCAACACGAAAAACCACGAGCACAAAGAGCATCGCGGGAAACGTGACCTGGTAGAACGATTCGGCGACTTCCAGTCCGCCAGGCGTGACGGCGGCGGCGGCCCCGGCAACGAACAGGGCATTAAGAATGTCGGCGCCGATGATGTTTCCCACAGCCAGGTCGCCATGTCCGCGGCGGGCCGCGTTGACAGCGGTCACAAGTTCGGGCAGCGAAGTGCCAAAGGCGACCAGCGTCGCGGCCAGCACGGACTCCGGGATGTTGACGCGCCGGGCCAGAATCGTGACGGCAGGGATCAGGATGTTGGCCGAGAGGAGAACTCCGACGATGGACAGGATCAGTTTGACGATGATCGCTCCGCTCGCGCCTGTCGGTTCGTCCTCTTCATGTTCCGTCGCATCGACCACTTCAATCGTCGCCGCCCCAGTCTCTGCAGCCTGTTCATTGGCGGCCTTATCATCTGCGACCGCGACACGCTTCGCTGAACGGCTCCAGGCCACCGATGCATACAGGTAGGCTGCCAGCAGGACGAGGAACAGGAATCCGGCCCATCGTGGAAACTGGCCGACGAATCCGCTTTCAAACATGGACAGGGGACTCGACCACGGCACTGACAACGTCACCAGCAGAATTCCGGCGACGAGCTGGATCCAGCCCTGACGATTGGCGATGGCCCACGGAATCGACAGAGGTCGGATCAGGCAGGCGACGCCCAGAATCAGGCCCGTGTCACAGATGATCGAGCCGACGGCGTTACCCATCGCGAGGCCGGGGTTTCCCTGAAACGCGGCCAGCACCGAAACCGCCACTTCCGGAGCCGTTGTTCCGAGACTGACGACGGTGGCTCCGATGACGACTTTGGGAACCCCCGACCGCTCGGACAGAACGACCGCGTAATCGACGACCAGGTCCGCGAACTTCGACAGAGCCACAAGGCTGACGGCGACGACGCCCAGAAGCACGAGCGCCGATCGAGGTTCCAGAAACTGCTGGAGAAGTTCTTCCATGAGTGAAGCCGCGGAGCAGAACGCGTTCGACAGGTCCCACCGGCAGGCAAGACGACCCTCTGCAACTGCGACTTTCGGCGGGAAAAGGGAGACGGTATCGCCTGCCTCGATCGCCGTAAATCAACGCGGACCGAACGAATGATGTTGATGCCTGGCGATCTGTCAGCAAGCTTCCGCTCGTGCCTTCGCCAGTGGCGTCGGAGTATGACCAGGCATGCCGCGACCAATCGCCGTCCCGGATCGGCGTCGTGCGAAATCTCCGCCTGCGGGCGACTTGCCGCTTTCGTGTCCGTCGTCGATCCTGCAGCGGTCAAGCGTCTGCTGCCGTGAGCCTGCCAGTGTGAACCTGCCAGTGTGAACCTGGCAGAATTCCCGAAAGGTCTGAGAACGCTGGGAATTCTGGCGAATTCCATTACGGGTATCGGGGATTGCTGGCGAATTCCACGACGGGGGCTGGGGATTGCTGGCGGCGTTGAAACGGCATACCGAGGCCGATGCTGGGACGAATCGTGGGCGGCACCACTCACCTGCCGGGAGAAACCTCTTGAAGTCTGCGTATCGCGAATACCTGGAACAGCTGAGGCTCAGCTTTCCCCAGCCGGTTTCCGATCCCGTCCACGACGCCTGGTTTGGCCGCTGTGTTATGCAGGCTCTGGAGCAGGTCGACGCGTTGAAGAACGAGACACCGGTGCTCGGCACGCCGTCGCCACGACAGGAGTTTGTGGCAGCGGACTGTCGCGTCGATGACGAGCCGATTTCGCTTGAACAGACAACGCGAAAGCTGGTCGACCACTTGAACGGCATGTTTGTCTGGGGGCATCCGCGAGCCCAGATCAACGTGATCCCGCCGCCGACGATTCCCAGTCTGATCGGCGGGCTGCTGCCGTCGATCTACAACGCGAATCTGGCGAGTGACGAATCGTCGTACCGCGTTGCTCTGGCCGAACGCGAGGTCACCGCGATGATCGCCGACCTGCTGCAGTTCGACGCTGCTCAGGCTGGCGGCGTCTTCACGTTCGGCGGCACCGGCACGCTGCTCTACGCGGGCCGGATCGGTCTGGAGAAAGCGATGCCAGGCTGCAGTCGCAGCGGTTTGACGGAGAAGGCCGTCATCGTCTGCTCGGACTGTGCTCACTATGCGAACCGGACCGTCGCCGGCTGGCTGGGCATCGGTGACGAGAATGTCGTTGAAGTTCCTTCGACGCCGGACAACGAAATCCGCACCTGCCTGCTGGAGTCGATGCTCCGCGACGTCCTGCGCCGCGGCGACAAGGTCGCGATGATCGTCGCGACGCTGGGCACGACCGACGCCTTCGGACTCGACGATCTGGCCGCCATTCGTGAAATCCGCGACCGGCTCGTGGACGAGTTCTCGCTCGACTACGTGCCGCACCTGCACGCGGACGCCGTGATCGGCTGGGCCTGGAGCGTGTTCAACGATTACGACCTTGATGCCAACCCGCTCGGCTTCCGGCACCGCACTGTTCGCTCACTGGCCGGAACGAAACGCCGCATCCGCGACCTGCATCTCGCCGATTCGGTCGGCATCGATTTTCACAAGACCGGGTTCACGCCGTATGTGTCGAGCATGATTCTTGTGCGGGACGCGGCCGATCTCGGCACCATCGCCCGCAATCCCGAGGCGATGCCGTACCTGTTTCAGTCGGGCGAGTACCATCCCGGAATGTACACGCTCGAAACCAGCCGCAGCGGTTTCGGACCGATGGCCGCTCTGGCCAACCTGCTGCTGTTCGGTCGGAACGGCCTGCGATCTTTGCTGGGCCACCTGGTGACGATGGCCGAAGCACTCGCCGAACAGCTTGAAGGCCACGCGGCGACAACGGTGCTCAATAACGAGAACTTCGGTCCGGTCACGCTCTTCCGCGTCTACCCGGACGGTGTCGACACGTTCGAGGTCCCGAAACAGGAACGCAGCAATCCCGCGATGCGCGACGAACTGCTGCGGGTCAACGAGTACAACCTCCGCATCTTCGACGAGATTCAGTCTGAAGCGCTGCAGGGCCGAGGCGTTGTCATCTCGCTGACCGACTGTTATCGCGAAACCGACTACGGCGAACCGATCGTCGCGCTGAAGTCGTACATCATGAGTCCCTTCAGCGACGAAGAATTTGTCGCCGCCGTCCTCGATTCCATCTGGCAGGCCCGCGAGCGAGTCGCCAGTTCCAAGTAGCCATCTCGCTCCGCGGGGATGAGCCGGAAGACCTTCGATTCCTCACGCCCCAACAGGACGAAAGCTTCTGAACCCTCAATTTGCCAGGGCTCATTGGGCCGGCCAGATGCCAGCCAGAGCGGAGCCCTGGGAACACACCCCGAAATCACGTACAAGCCCCGCAGTGGCGGCCCCTTCAAGATCAGGAACAGGTCCGCCACTCCGGGGCTCGTCTTGAAAACAACAATCCAGAACCCTGGGCTGACTGATGACCGGCCCTTCGGGCCTCACTGCAACCATCCTGCAATCCCCGCCGCATTCGTGACTCGCTGAGCACCATCCCATGACAAACCACCGACGTCCGCGTCGACCTTCTGCTCGAACATCCAACGCCACCGCCGCTCCATTTCGATCGGCATCGTCGCGCTTCCGCCCCGGGCCGTCCGTCGGTCGCGCGGGACTGCCACGCGAAACCGCCGCCGGTGAAGACTGGGAAGTGGCGATCAACGGTGACCTGACCGACAAGCAGTTTGACCTGATCAATACGCTGATTGAATTGCCCCGTAAGAGTCGCGGCACGATCTGGTTCGACTCCGGCGGCGGCAGTGCGTACGTCGGCCTGGCTCTGTGCAGCATCATCCGCCTGCGCGGGCTGCGTGTGACCGGGATCGTCGCCAGCGAATGTTCGTCGGCGGCCATCCTGCCATTCGCCGCGTGCGAGCGTCGCTTTGTGACTCCGCACTGCTCGCTGCTGTTTCACCCGATTCGCTGGCAGAGCGAGGAAGACGTCCGACTCGAAGAAGCCGCCGAGTGGGCGCGGCACTTCAAGGTGCTGGAAGAAGACCTCGACCAGCTGACCGCAAAGCTCTTCGGCATCTCCGACGAGACAGTTGCCGAATGGACGCGCCCCGGCAAGTTTGTCTCCGGCACCGAGTTCGTCGAAGCCGGCCTCGCAAAACTGATCACGCTCTTCGACGGCGACGTCTGGAATCAGATGGCTCGGCAGACGACCTGATCACGATCCGGATTGCCGGTCGTTCGACCGTTCCCACCAGCCACGGAGACTCGCCGACACGTACCTGTTCGGGCCGCATTAAGGCGTTCTGGCTCAGCAAGGTCTTGCCATGCCGCCATCGCACGATAGGTTTTCGAGTCAGGAACGTGTCGGAAATAGATTCCCGATTCGCACACACACCATGCGTGAACACGGTGAGCCGCTGGCCGTAAGGCCTCGGGCAGATCATGCCCGGTCGCTGACGCGTCACGGTCCTGATCGGGAAGTTGTTTCTGACCCGTTCCTTCGCTCGACTGGTTGACCGACTCTTCGCCGCCCCTGCTGTTCCTGTTCGACTATCGCCATGCCCGATTCGCTCGCCGTCACCGTTCAGGACCTTGCGAAGGTTTATCGTGGCGGACTGTTTCGGCGGCGCGTGCAGGCGCTCAATGGGGTAACACTCGACGTGCCTCGCGGCGAGATCTTCGGGCTGCTCGGGCCGAACGGAGCCGGCAAGACGACGCTGATCAAGATTCTGCTGGGCATCGTCCGCAGTTCGTCAGGGTCGGCACGAGTGCTGGGATATCTCGCCGGGGACCGGCGCGGGCGGCGAGCCATCGGGTACCTGCCGGAGAGTCACCGCATTCCCCATCACCTGACGGGCAATACAGCGCTCGAGTATTACGGGCAGCTCAGCGGGATGCCGCTGTCGGAAATTCGCGCGAAGCGTGACGAACTGCTCGACACGGTCGGGCTTGGCAAGTGGGGCCGGACGCCGGTCAGAAACTACTCGAAGGGAATGCAGCAGCGGCTCGGGCTGGCGCAGGCCATGCTGCATGATCCGGAACTGCTGATTCTCGACGAGCCGACCGACGGCGTTGACCCTGTCGGTCGGGCCGAGATTCGAGACGTCCTGTTTCAACTGAAGGAACGCGGCAAGACGGTCTTCCTCAACAGCCACCTGCTGCAGGAGATCGAACTGGTCTGCGATCGAGTTGCCATTCTGCACGCCGGTCTGGTGCGGCACATTGGCCCGGTTCGAGAACTGACTGAAGCGACATCGAACTGCATCGTGTTCGAAGTGCGCGGTCCCCTGTCCGACATCAAACTGCTGGTCGAGTCCGACGCGACACTCGATTTCGGCGAGGACCTGCACGGCGAAGAAGACGACGTGGCCGCAGCTCTCGATCCAGACTTGGACGACGAACCAGACAGGCCTGCAGAGTCGGCCCCGTCGAATGCGAAGCTCGAGCTGTCGAGCGGGCCGGTGACAGTCACGCTGATTCAGCAGCCTCATTCGCAGCTGAACGTGGATGCCGCAGTCGACTCGCTTCGGGAACTCGGTGTCAGCATCGAATCCATGTCGCGCGAACGCCTGACACTGGAGCAGGCGTTTCTGCAGTTGCTGAAGTCTCACGAAGCGGATGAGCGTGACGAGCCGGCGACTGACGAATCCCGCGAATCCGCAGAGACCGTTGAGCAGGAGATTGACGCGGACGCCGCGCTGAGTCCGGACGTCGCGATCAAGCCGGACGAACCGAAACCGGCCGAGGACGAAGCATGAGAAACACTCTTCGTCCGTATCTGGCCGTCATTGTCGACTCATTCCGCGAAGCCTTTGCGACGCGGGTGCTGTGGGCGGTGCTGCTGCTGGTCGGTCTGCTGCTGGCGGCTCTGGCCCCGTTTACGTTCCGTGACGCGGTGGCCGTCACGGTGCGGTATCAGGATTTTCGAGACGCACGCGGCGTCCTGCTGCATCTGCGAGAACAGTCGACGAAAACGGATTCGCCGAGCGGCTATCTCTGGAGCCGGCTTTCGGAATCGTTGCAGGCCGACATTGGCGGCCTGTCCGTCGACTCCGACCGTCGCGAACGGATGGAAGCGTTTGGCCGGTTTCGCGAGGAACTGAACTCACTGCTGAGAGAACGCGATTTCTACCGCGACGATGTCTGGCAGAATCTGCGACTGAACCGCGAAGGCCGCGACCTGCTGAAGCAGGGTGTCGCGAATCTCAGCGACAGCGACCTCGCGCGGCTGAACCGGCTGGCACTCGACGCCGTGCTGTCCGACTTCCTGGAGCCCGCCGCGACCAACGCCGTGCAGTTCGAATATGCCGGGTACGAATTCGGCGACGAGCTGCCCGTTCCGGCTCAACAGGTTCGTCAGATCGGCGAGCTGGTCCTCGCGTTCATTGTCAGCTGGCTCGTCGGTTTCGCCGGAGTGCTTGCGGCGATCATCGTCACGGCGTCGATCGTGCCGCGAATGCTGGAGCCCGGTTCGATCGATCTGCTGCTGAGTAAGCCGGTGTCTCGCTGGGGCCTGTTCCTCAGCCGGTTCGCGGGCGGCTGCGCGTTCATTCTGCTGGTGACCAGCGTTCTGATCGTCGGCCTGTGGCTGATCGCCGGCGCCCGGCTGGGCATCTGGAACGCCGGCCTGCTGTGGACGATCCCGGTCTTCGTGTTCGTGTTTGCGGTCTACTTCTCCGTGTCGGCACTGGCTGGAGTTCTGTGGCGCAACCCGATCGTGTCGATCATCGTGTCGCTGGTTTTCTGGCTGAGCTGCTTCGTTGTCGGGCTGACGAAGGGCATCGTTGACGACGTCTTCCTGAGCGCCCGCCGGCCCGCCGTCATTCTGCCACTGACCGATTCGCTGCTGACCGTCAATCGGCAGGGCAACGGCTTCGAGTGGGATCCTGATGCCAAAGCGTGGCAAACCGTCTTTGAAACTCGCCGCCGTCGTCCCGGTCAGGAGTACCCGTTTGTCGGCCCGGTGTACGATCCGGCCAACGATCGTCTGGTCGCGATTCGAGCATCGACCGGCGGGCCGCCGTGGATGCGTGAGGCTCCGAAGCTGGCGCTGGCAACTCGCGACGATGACTGGAAGTTCTCGACGCCGCTGAATGTGCCGGGTGGCTCGCAGAGTCTGCTCGTCCTCTCCGACGGAACCCTACTGACTCTCGGAACGGACGGGTTGTCTGTGCTCTCTCGAAAAGCGGGGCCGCAGGGACTGCTCGACATGCTCAGCCTCGCCGTGCCGATCATGTCAAACGGCGATCCGGACATCGGCCGCTTTGAACGCGTCGCGATCCCCGACGTCCAATGGCGAGCCCCCGTGGCCGCTGCCGCAGAAACCGTGGCGCTGCCGCAACTCCGTAGGCCGGATCAAGCGGAGCGCCGCTCCGGCAACTCTGAGACCGATGCGAACCCCGCCCCAACAACCCCGGATACTGAGCTGCCGGAACAGCGTCGCTCCGCTCCTCGGTCCGGCCTACAAGAGGGCGACGCCAAGGCCAGCCGCTTCGTTGTCCTGACCGGTTCGACACTCGCCGTCATCAATCGATCTGCCGACGGTCAGTTTTCTATCGAACGCCAGACAACACGGGACTCTGAAGCTGACGCTGTTCTCGGCTTTGCGGGCGACCGGCTCGTCGTTGCCGAGGAAGGCGGCTCTGTCAGAATTCTCAACGCGGCCGACCTATCCGAAGTCGCCACCGCCTCGCCGTTCGGCACGAACGATCCGAAGTCCGTCACGGTTTCTCCCGACGGTCGCCAGGCGGCAGTCGTGTTCCATCATCGCCGGCTGTGCCTGGTCGACCTGCCGACTGGCGAGGTCACCGAACCACCCCTCGCCAGTCAGGGAGACATCTCCGCTACCGCGTATGGCCCGGATGGTTCGCTGCTGATCGCGTACGGTTTCGGCCAGGTGATCGAGTACGCCGACGGTCGCTCGCTGGACATCAAAGCCCGCTACGAAACGCCGCCGGACCTGCTGGAGTCGATCTACCAGTGGGGCATCGAACCGCTGCACCGCGTCTTCCCGAAGCCCGGCGAGATGGACAAACTGGTCACCTGGCTGATGACTCAGGAGCAGACCATCCAGACCGGCGAAGGCGAAGGCCTCACCGCCCGCCGCACCGTCATCAACATCTGGCCGCCCCTCTGGAGCAACCTCGCCTTCCTGGCAGTGGTCCTGACCCTCAGCTGCGTCCTGATCTCGCGCCGGGACTTCTGACGGGCGTTTCTGAGGACGCTCGCGTGGGACCGCCAGTCGTTGGAAACCGGCCAGTCCCACGTTGAAGCACTCACTGAGATGTCCGCTTTCTGTAACGAAAGTCGCGCAGACTTTCGGCCACAACGCCAGTCCGAAACTCTCGGCGAGTTTCGCTACGTCGGCGACTGCTTTCGTCCGTCAACTATGGATGAGCCGACCACAGCGCAACTACTTCTCGCCGAGCAGCTCGGCAAGCTTCGCTTCAATCGACTCGGCCCAGATGGTGTAGCCTTCTTCGCTGAGGTGCAGGAGGTCGGGCATGATTTCTCGGGTCAGAGTTCCGTCGTCCTGCAGGAACTTCTGGCCGATGTCCAGATAGAAGACGTGCTTGCCGTCGTCGAGTTTGCTGAAGATCGCGTTGGCCCCTTCGTTGACCTGGCGGCGTTTGTCAGCCTTGTTCTCGCCACGCGGGAAGACGGCCAGAAGCAGGATTTTTGTCTTCGGCAGTTTCTCACGCAGCTGCTTGACGATGGCCGTGACGCCTTCGGCGATCTGCTCGGGCGTGTTGCTGCCTGAGTTGTTCGTGCCGATCATGATGACGGCGGCCTTCGGCGAGATGTCTTTGACGTTGCCGTTATCCAGCCGCCAGATGACGTGCTGCGTCCGGTCACCGCCGATGCCAAGATTCACCGCATTCCGCTTGCCGTAGAACTTCGCCCACACGCCTTTGCCCTTGCCTTCCCAGCCCTGCGTGATCGAATCGCCAATGAAGACCAGGTCGACATTTCCCTGAGCGACGCGAGCGTTGAAGCTCTCATGCCGTTTCATCCAGCCACCCTGTCGCGGGACGGGCTTGATCGCGTCGTGAGGCTCAGCAGCCTGCGCGGCGACCGGCAGCAGAGTAACCAGAACAAACAGCGACAGCAGACGGCAGTGAGATTTCATCAGGAGGCTCCAGAGTCAGAAACAGGTGAGGTCATCAGTGCCAGCGCATGTTACGTGTGGCGAGGCATGTTGGATGCTGGTTGGGCAGCAGGCAAGCAGACAGCCCTGTCGAGACCAGCATTCGTTTGAGGTCTGACAGGCTTGTTCTGAAGCAACACAGTCTTGAGTCGCGAAGCGACGACAGCAAACACGTCATCTGCCGCCGCGTCGCGGCTGAACCACACAACGTCAGACAGCGAACCGCTGGCGGATTCTGTGCAGATCGTCACAACTTTCGAGCGGATCGTCGCACCTGTACCCCGGTTGGAGTCCCTCATCGATCTTTCCCGCCCCTTAAAAACGGCGGGAATCGTGGAGCCGGTATCGCTTCGCCAGTTCAGGCGAATTCGTGCGGGCGCGCGTTCGCTACTCGCGGCACAGGCATTGCTTGCGCGGACGGGGACTCCAACTGTGCGGCAGGCTCGTCGGCTGACGCCCACGGCTACGTTCTCTCGCCCCTTCGCGGCTGAACGTGCAGCTCCAGGAACGCGTGCAGATCGAGAATCCAGGTAGAGACAGCATGGCTCGACGTGATACACAGACAACGACGTCCGCGACGTTGATCGTTGTTCGGCAACCAGAACGGCTCGACAGCCGAACGTCTTGCTGTAAGTTGAGCCTGATCTGCGGGCTGCTATTCCTGCTGTCGATCTCAGACGCGTGCTTCGCGCAGATCGATATCGAGAAGCCGCCGATCGACTACAGCAAGACGCAGGACGACAACCTGGTGACGCGACTGAAGGCGCGGTTCGAATCCGGCGAGACGACGCTCAAGCCCGATGCTCACTTTGGATTCCTGCGACCGATCCTGAAGGAACTCGACGTCTCGGTGACGTCGCAGGGGCTGGTGTTCTCGAAGACCAGCCTGCAGGTCGAACATATCGCGACGCGCAACCCCCGCGCGATCTACTTCAACGACGACGTCTATGTCGGATGGGTGCGAGGCAGCAATCTGATCGAGCTGTCCGTCAGCGACGCGAAGCTCGGTGCCGTGTTCTACTCCGCCGAGCAGACCGGTTCACGACTGCGGATCCGCCGACGTGACTATGACTGTCTGGCGTGCCATGCGACGTCGATGACGCAGGGCGTCCCCGGCCACACCGTCCGCAGCGTGTTCCCGAAGCACGACGGCAGTTTCGATTTCCGGCGGAAGTCGTTCGTGACGGATCACAAGAGCCCGTTCAAGGAACGCTGGGGCGGCTGGTATGTCACCGGCCAGCACGGCGACATGCAGCACATGGGGAACGCTGTCCTGTCGGGAACAAATCTGCGCACGACCGGCAATGCCAACCTCGAAGACCTGCGTGACCGCATCTTCACGCTCGACTGGCTCTCATCGTACAGCGACATCGCCGCCCTGATGGTGCTCGAACATCAGACGCAGATGCACAACACGCTGACGAGGAACAACTTCATCGTTCGACACGCCCTCTACGAACATCAGCAGCTGGAACCGGCAAAGGCTGAAGCCGAACAGCAGGAACTCGACCTGACGATCGACAGTGCGGCGAAGAGCATCGTCGAGTACATGCTGTTTCAGAACGAGACGCCCCTGACCAGCGAAATCAAACCATCGACGCGCTTCCCAACCGTCTTCGCACGCCGAGGGCTCGACGACAGCCAGGGCCGATCGCTGCGGACCTTGAACCTGCAGACGCGCCTGTTCGAGTACCCGTGCAGTTACATGATCTATTCCGACGCGTTCGCGACGCTGGCGCCGTCCCTGCGTGATCGCGTCTACCGCCGCTTGTGGACAACGCTCAATGCCGAAGCCGGCAGCGACGAGTTTCTGCATCTGAGCGCCGAACTGCGGGCCGCGATTCGCGAGATCCTCCGCGAGACGAAGAACGACCTGCCCGCGTACTGGACAGCGGTGACTTCCGCTGCGGGTGAGTGACCCGCTCAGATCGACGAAACGGTCCGACCGGCGCCGGAACTCGGTACATTCTGGGCCTGCGGTGGGCCCGGAGGTTGTTTCGTGAATCCTCGCGGGTGAGAATCCGGAAGGTTGCCAGCGGATTCCTCCGGCAGATTCACAGGCCATCCGATTGTTCTTCGGGATGCGACCGTAGCCGCGTTCGCGCAGAACGCGGGCTTCGAGCAGCTTTCCACGCCATTCAGCTTCCGCGTCCCGCGCGAGCGCGGCAACTTCAACCGGCAGGCTGGCAACTCAGCCACCTTTGAATCGCGATCCAATAACGAACATGAAGAAACGCGAACGAGCTTTTGCCGTCCTGCCGACGCTGCTGACGCTGGGAAATGCGGTCAGCGGTTTCGGGGCGATCACGTACGCGGCGAAGCTCGGTCCGGAAGAAGTGTCGGCGGCTGAGCCGTTTCTGCTGACGGCGGCCTTCTGCATCTTCCTGGGAATGCTGTTCGACGCGCTCGATGGTCGAGCCGCTCGCTGGGCAAATCAGTCGAGCGAATTCGGAGCACAACTCGACAGCCTGTGCGATGCCATCACGTTTGGTGTCGCCCCGGCATTTCTGATGCGGCAGTTCTCAGCCGAGAGTGTCTTTCATCCACGAATCCTGTGGATGATCGGTGCCCTGTACGCAGTCTGTGCCATCCTGCGACTGGCCCGGTTCAACGTCGAAACTGACGAGGAAGACTCGCACGACCATTTCAGCGGCCTGCCCTCACCGGCGGCAGCAGGAGTCGTCGCGTCGTTTCCCGTCGCGATGTACGGGATCCGGCGACTCGTTGAAAACGCTGGCGAGAACGTCGCGCGGATTGCAGCTGCCGCTGGAGAAGCACTCGATCACACGTTGCCGATCGCGACTCTTGCCGTGGCCTGCCTGATGGTCTCGCGAGTCCGCTATTCGCACGTTTTCAATCAGCTCTTCACGGGCAAACGCAGCCGCGGGCACCTGATTCAGATCGTGTTTACCGTCGCGGTCATCTTCATTGTTCGCGAACTGGCCGTGCCGTTGATCTTCTGCTACTTCGCGTTCGCATCGCCGCTGCGAGCCGCCTGGCAGCGCGTCGTCATGCCGAAGTTCCGCCCGGCGCCGACTGAATCGCACGGCTGATTTCGCAGTGTGAGTATGTAGGGTGCGTGGAGCGCAGCGTAACGCACCAGCCCTTGAATTCGGTGCGTTACGCTGCGCTCCACGCACCCTACGGGAAACTGCAATGTTTACCGGACTTGTGGAAGGCCAAGGCACGATCCGTGGACTCGCGCCGGAGGGCGATGCCATTCGGCTCGACGTTGAACTGCCGGCGCTGATGGCCGACGGCCTGGGCATCGGCGACAGCGTCGCCATCAACGGCTGCTGCCTGACTGTCATTGAGATCGACGGGCCGGTTGCTGCGTTTCAGGCGGGGACCGAGACGCTCTCGAAGACGAATCTCGGCAAACTGGACGTCGGCCATCCGGCCAACCTGGAACGCTCGCTGCCCGTCGACGGACGGCTGGGCGGACACTTCGTGCAGGGACACGTCGACGGCGTTGGCGAGGTTGTCTCGATCGACCGCGACGGCGAGTGGGTCACGATGTGGTTTCGCGTGCCAGCGCCGCTCGCTCGCCTGCTTGTCCCGAAGGGCTCAGTGGCTGTCGATGGAATCAGCCTGACGGTCGTCAATGTCGAGGACGACCGCTTCAGCGTCGCTCTGATCCCGCACACGCTGGAAGTGACGACGCTGGGCATCCGCAACGTCGGCGATCCCGTCAACATCGAGACCGACATTCTGGGCAAGTACGTCGAACGCTTGCTCGAAGGCCGCATCGGTTCCGAATAGCAGGCGCCCCTCGCGACGCCGAATTCATCATTCGCGCAGCAGAAAGCCCGGCCGACTTCGACCGGGCTTTCTTTCTGTTCGGGCACTGCTGAAGCGGGAGCTTCGAGCGGCTTATGTTTCGGCTTCGCCCTTCTTCGCGCGACGTTCGGCCAGACGGGTCGCCTTACCGACTCGGTCACGGAGGTAATACAGCTTCGCCCGGCGAACGCGACCGTGGCGTTTGACTTCCAGCTTGGCAATCTTCGGCGTGTGGAGCGGGAAAATTCGCTCGACACCTTCGCCAGCCACGATGCGGCGAACCGTGAAGGTCTCGCCGATGCCGCCACCTTTGCGGGCGATCACGACGCCGGTGAAGACCTGGATTCGTTCCTTGTTGCCTTCCTGAATTCGGCAGTGCACGTCGACGGTGTCACCGATCTCAAACTGCAGTGGCTCTTCACGCAGGCTGCCGCTTTCAATCACGTCAAACAGTTCGTTACGCATGGTTCAAACCCTTTGTGCTGCAGAGGTGCCTGACTGCGTCGAGCCGGTACTTGCTCCACCCGAATTGACAACATTGCCAGACGGGCAGAAATGTGAGTGGAGTGGTCTATTCGTTGTCCGTCGAAGCAGGCTTGCGTCGACGTTGTTTCTTCTTTGGCGGTTCCTCCGGGAAGCGTTCGCGGTACGACTCGAACAAATCTTCCCGTCGTTCCTGTGTCATCTGTTCCGACTGAGCCGTCCGCCAGCGTTCAATCTCTTTGTGGTCGCCGCTGAGCAGGACTTCGGGAACTTCCATCCCGCGATACTCCCGAGGCCGCGTGTACTGCGGATACTCAAGGAGCCCCTTCTCAGCGAACGATTCGTACTTGCTGCTGGTTTCATCGCCGAGGACGCCCGGAATCATCCGGATCACGGTCTCGATGATGAGCATCGCCGGCACTTCGCCGCCGTTGCAGATGAAGTCTCCGATGGAGATCTCCATCGGTTGAAGTCCCTGACGAATCCGATCGTCAAAGCCTTCGTACCGACCGCAGAGCAGCAGCAGGCGATCGAACGTTGCCAGCTCCGTGACCAGTTGCTGATCAAGCTTCCGCCCGGTCGGCGTCATCATGATCAACTGCCCCGGCGATTCCGCTTCGGCCTGCACGGCTTCGACACAGTCGAAAACCGGCTGGCACATCAGCAGCATCCCAGGGCCGCCGCCAAACGGTTTGTCATCCACCGATCGACGTTTATCCGTCGCCCAGTCCCTCATATTCCACGTCTTGACGTCAACCAGACCATTCTGGATGGCCAGCTTGAGCAGGCTCTGCCCGAGATAACTATCGAACATCTCGGGGAAGAGTGTCAGGACGTCGAACCGCATGTCGCTGTCTGCGTCGCGTTGAAGGACTGAGTGACGACTGCGGCTGCGAGCTTCAGGCTGAACGAGTCAGCCTGCCGTCTCACTCCTCACCGCCGCCTTCGGTCGTTTCCGTTGCTTCTGCGGAAGCGTCCGCAGCGGCTTCGGTGGTTTCTTCGGCCGGAGCTTCCGGTTCCGGCTGCTTTGGTGCCTGAGCCGCTGGTGGAGCAGCTCCCTGCGTCCACTTGCCGTTCTTCACCTTCTTGACGAGGACGGCCACATTGTCGCTCGGCTGAGCACCAACGCCGACCCAGTAGTCGTAACGTTCCATCTTGACGGAGACGCGCTGCGACTTGTCGGCGACCATCGGATCGTAGTAGCCGATGTCTTCGATCGACTTGCCATCGCGAGCCTTCCGCTGGTCCATGACCGAGATGCGGTAGAACGGACGGTGAGTCCGTCCCATCCTCTTCAAACGAATGCGTACCACTTGAAAACTCCTTGAGAACTGAGTGTTTTCATTGTCCCCTCACCCCATGAAGGAGAGTGCCGGGGAGACGGGATCACTATTTGTTGCGTTTGCGTGACTTCTTCGCGTCTTTGCGTTTCTTCTTCTTCTGATCCTTCAGCACGCGAGCGTCCTGCGGGCCGCGCTTGCTGCGCTGCTTGTTGACCTTCAGCGAGCCGCCGGGGTCCATCGCGCCGGAACCTGCAAGCTCCTGCATGGCTCGCATCTGATCGAGTTTCCCCATGCCGGACATCCGCTTCATCAGCGTGGACATCTCGGAGAACTGCTTGACCAGACCGTTGACCTCGGCCGGTTCAACGCCCGCTCCAGAAGCGATGCGGTTGCGGCGGCTGCGGTCGATCTTCGTGGGATTCTCACGCTCCCACTGCGTCATCGAGTTGATCAGGCCGTCGATGCGTTTGAGGTCTTTTTCCGGGTCGCCCATCTGGGACATGGCGTCGGCCATGCCACCCATGCCCGGAATGTATTTCATGATGTCCTTGATGGAGCCCAGACGCTTCATCATCTTCATCTGCTTCTGGAAGTCGACCAGCGTAAACTTGCCCTCACGCATCTTTTCCTGCGTGTCGAGCATCTCTTCTTCAGAGATCTCACGCTGAGCCTTCTCGAACAGAGTGACGACGTCACCCATGCCGAGAATCCGACCGGCCATGCGGTCCGGATGAAACGCTTCCAGTTTGTCGAGCTGTTCGCCGACGCCGATGTACTTGATCGGGACACCGGTGACCTGCTTGACGGACAGCGCCGCACCGCCGCGGGTGTCGCCATCGAGCTTCGTCAGGATGACGCCATCCAGTTCGAGTGCCTCGTTAAAGGCCTTCGCACTGTTGACCGCGTCCTGACCGGTCATCGCATCGCAGACGAAGAACACCTGATGCGGCTGGCACTTGCGGTCGATTTCTTCGAGCTGTTTCATCAGCTCGTCATCAACGTGCAGTCGACCGGCGGTGTCGAGAATGACGACGTCCGCGCCTTCGCTCTTCGCTCGCTTGATCCCGTTCTGGCAGACCGTCAGCGGCGAGGTTTTCTGCGGGTCTTCGGTGTGAACCGGAACGCCGACCTGATCGCCGACGACCTTCAACTGATCGATAGCGGCGGGACGCTGCAGGTCCGCCGCGACAAGGAATGGCTTCTTGCCGGACTCCTTAATCATCCTGGAAAGCTTGCCGCAGGTGGTGGTCTTACCAGACCCCTGCAGGCCGCACATCATAATGATGCTGACGCCGCCCTTCTGCAGGTGCAGCGAGTGATCCACCGGGCCCATCAGGTCGACGAGTTCCTGGTGGACGATCCCGACAATATGTTCGGTGGGGCTCAGCGACTTCAGTACTTCGTCGCCGACGGAACGCTCAGTCACGCGTTCAACGAACTCCTGGGCGACGTCATAGTTGACGTCCGCTTCCAGCAGCGCCTGCCGCACCGTCTGCATCCCCTCACGGATGCTGGCTTCGGTAAGCCGGCCCCGATTGAGGAACGACAGCGCGTTTTTCAGATTGTCGGTAATGCCTTCAAACATTCCGAACCTGTTGGGCCAGAGGTCGCTAACGCCCTGTGAATACACGGGTTACGCGGCGACATGGTTCAAAAAGAGCCGCCCGGAAGCCTCCGGGCCAAGCGGGAAAGCGAGGCATCTTACGAATGCGGTCGGCAGATGACAACGAAGCAGCCCGATCGGGCCGTGCCGCGTTCCCGTGCTCGTAAACGAAACGACGACCAATGCGATGTCGCCGGAATCAAGATTGACGTTTGTTTTGTATATATGCATAAGAGTCCAATGACTGGACTGACTCGGTCGGCACAGTGAAGATGTTGCCAGCAATTCCGAGAGATCCGAGTCTCACGAGAGATCGAATGAGCAAGATACGGCACAAAATCTCTGGTCACTTTGTTCGCGCGGAGTCGTCCCCTTTTGCCGCAAATGTTCATTCGTGTGAAAGGACACGCGGGACTGGCAACGCCGGTCTCCATCTTGCGTCGATTCATGAAGTCCGTAGGAGCCAACCGTGCGAGGTTCGCACCTTTCGAGATCTGGTAGGACTCGCTGGTGACCTTTGTAGTGCGAATTTCGAGTTCAACATCCTGTTCCGCGGACAGGCAAAAGAAGACCTCGATCGCGACGGAAAGACTCGCCTGTACCCAAGTATGTATCGACCACACAAAGGTGGCGCCGTTGTTCGTAAGAAGCGAATAGCCAATCGCTATGATGTGCTCAGACAAGTGGTTCACCTATTGAGAAACAATCCCGATTTCCGGCCAAAGCGAAGACCTCTCTTGCGGCATCACGTAGTGTTCTCTGCACTCCTTCAGCATTACAAGATCTGCCCCACCCCCTTCTTGGACCTTACGCAGTCGCTTCGCGTAGCTGCCACCTTTGCATTACTCAGACAAGACAGCGGAATCTTATACGCAGTCGCAGTTCCGTATCCGCACAGTGCTCTGACCTTTTCAGTCACAGACGAACTCATGCTCGCCAGATTGACCAGTATTGCCCCATCAAATGCGCTACGCCCACACTTTCAGGAGGGCTACTTGGTTGGGAGATGGCCATCTACTCGTGAAAAGCAGGCGGAAGACAACATTGCTCATCGTTTGCTCGGTAAGTACCGCCTGAATAACGACGGCGGCAGTTTTTGGTCCGATGAATTTCCGGCAGTCCCCACTGACGCACTTCTTCCAGAAACAGACGACTTCAGAGATCAGCTACTTGAAGCACTGCGCAACGACAAAGCTCTCTTTGACTCGATCAACTGTCTTCGCACTTCCGAAGGTGATGACGAACTTGTTTGACTTCCCTCGAATTCAAAAGCAACTCCGTACCGATTGCTCGCCAAGCGGTCTTCGCACCAGAGGATGCAGTTACTGAATCGCCGCCGTGTCGCTAGACATCTTCTTGTCGCTGCACGACCACATTTGGCAGCAAACGTGGCGACCCAACCTTGGAAACATCGGGCTGGCTCGATGAATTAGCTTCAACAACGGGGACACTTTGGCCACGGTTTCCGCATTCCAGGCAGAGCTTCCAGTAGCGAGAACTCGGTGAGATTCAGGAATGACTCTCCAGCAACTCGAAAAGACAATTTCGGAACTGCCTCCCGATCAGCTCTCGGCGTTCCGTGAACGGTTCCACGCCTTTGACGCGGACAAGTGGGACGAGCAGTTCGTGGGGGATGTCGCGGCAGGTCGGCTTGATCAGCTGGCGGATGACGCCATCGCGGATCATCAGGCTGGCAAGTCGACGAAGCTATGAGCGGAATGCTGAACTTTGGGATTCGACGCAAGTGACCTCAGGAGTTGTTTCATGACGACGGTTCAGGAAATTCTGGATGCCGCGCAGGCACTGCCGAGTGGTGACCGTGCGCAGATCATTTCGGCACTCTGGGACAGCGTTTCCGCTGATGACTGGACGCCGCCTGGCGGAGACTGGCTGGCCGAAGTTCAACGACGCAGTGAGGCTTACGATAATGGCGAAATGACCGCATCGCCGTGGCCGGAAGCTCGACAGAGAGCACGTCGTGAGGCCGGCCTCGATGGCTGAGCTGCGCATCAGTTCGGCGGCCGAACAGGACTACGCCGAGGCACTGACCTAGTATGCCGAGCGTGATGTTCGTGCCGCTGAGAACTTCGATGCAGAAATGGACCGAGCGATCCAGTCGATTGCTGAGGATCCCGGTCGATTACCTCGGTGCGACGATCGCCATCACTTCTTTCTGATGCGGCGATTTCCCTATCAGCTGATCTTTCGGGAAGCCGGAGACCACTGGATTGTCATCGCCATCGCCCACACGTCTCGAAAGCCACGCTTCTGGGCAAACCGCTGATCAGCCGCCAAAGTCGTCGAAGCGGATGTTTTCTTTTTCGACGCCCAGGTCGTCGAGCATCTTCTGGACGGCGGGGTTCATCGTTGGTGAGCCGCGGTTACTGAGCAGCAACCGTGATCTTCAGGCTGTCGATCACACCGTCGAACGTTTGTGCTGGCGACAGATCATCGACCGGGTTGGCAACGTCGCGGGAAATGCTGAGGTCTTCCTGCGGGTGCGACGGCAACGGGCCGGGTGTCTTCGTCGATGCTGGTTCGCCTTTGTTGACGGACAGCGAGATGGTGCCGTTGCCTTCGAGAATCGCGCTGATCGAGAGACTGTCCGCGGGCGGCGTCGGCGTCGAGACACGATGAATTGTCGAGCGATCTCGTCGGACCGCGAACGTCAGCTTCCCGTCTTTCAGATACAGCGAGTAGCCGACGACCGTGCCTCCGTGAGCGACGATGCCCCCCTGCGTTGGCTTTCCCGAAACGCGGCAGTCGATCCGGAACGGTTTGCCGGCGATCGCCGGCGCTGAGTTTGATGAATAGACCTGCCCGGCTGTGACCTTGCTCCAGTCGATGGGTTTGCTGGTCGAATTCCTTGAGGTCTTGCGCGGCTGTCGGGCACGTGACGGGAACAGTGTGACGGGGTTCTCGACCATGCCGGCCGGGCGGACGCCGGGGCCGGGTTTGCCGCTGCCGATGTCGGCGATCATTACGTCGGCGAGTTTCGTCAGACGCTCGACGACTTTCGGGTTGTCGGCGGCGACGTTCGTGACTTCACCAGTTTCTTCATCGAGGTTGTAGAGCCTTCCGGCCTGCCTCAGGTCCTCGGGTCGCTCCTTAATGCCCATGCCCAGAGACTGCGGAGCGATCGCCAGTTTCCACGGCCCGCTGCGGACGGCCTTCAATTGAGTGCCCTGATAGTAGTACCACTCGGACCGCGGCGACTGTTCGGTCTGGCCGAGCAGCAGTGGTGAGAGGTCGACGCCGTCGATCTGCACATCGGTCTGAACCTTGCCGCCGGCCAGTGACACGAACGTTGGCAGGACGTCGGTCGTTCCGCCGATGCCGTCGCTGGCCTTGCCGGCTGCGATCCGTCCCGGCCACCAGGCGATGGTCGGTTCGCGGACGCCGCCTTCGAGCGTGCAGCCCTTGCTGCCTCGCAGCGGTCCGGAGACTCCGCCCGCTTTGCCTTTCGACGCCCACGGGCCGTTGTCGCTGGTGAAAAGGACGAACGTGTTCTCATCGAGCTGCAATCGGCGAAGCGTGTCGAGCACCTGGCCGACGCTCCAGTCAACTTCCTCGACCCAGTCGCCGTACGTGCCGTTCTGCGATTTGCCGACGAAGTCCCGATGCGGGTACAGCGGGACGTGCATCGCCGTGTGCGGCAGATACAGAAAGAACGGACGCTCGCGGTTGGTCTCAATGAACTTCACGGCTTCCTGGGTGTAGGCCCGCGTGATGTTCCGCTGGCCTTCGTCTTCGAGCAGCTCGGCGACGTCTTCGTTCCGCATCAGCGGGTGGACGCGGCGACCGTCTTCGAGCGTCGGCCTGCCCATGTCGTTCGAGTAGGGGATCCCGAAGTAGCCGTCGAAGCCCTGCCGCGTCGGCAGGAACTCGCGCTGATCACCGAGGTGCCACTTGCCGACGCACATCGTCGCGTAACCGAGTTCGTGCAGATAATCGGCAACGGTCAGTTCGTCCGGATGCAGCCCTTTCGGTCCCGCCGGAAAGAAAACACCCGGCACGGAGACTCGCGGCGCATAGCAACCCGTCAACAACTGGGCCCGCGACGCCGAGCAGACTGGCGCGGCATAAAAGCTCGTCAGCTTCAAGCCCTCTGACGCCATGCGATCGAGGTTCGGCGTCCGGTTCAGTTTCGACCCGTACGGCCCGATGTCTCCGTAACCCATATCGTCGATGAAGATGAGCACGAAGTTAGGCCGCGGTGGAACCGACTTCTCCGCTCGCAGAGCAATCGGCAGCAGTTGCAGACAAGCCGCGAACAGAAACACGATACCGTTTCGCATGAGACTGGCTTTCGATTCCCGGATGAAGGCACGACCGTCGACGGCCCGGCGTGCCCGGCAGATGGCAGACGTGATCGGGACTGGTGACCGTTTCATATTTCCCTCACCGCCTTCCTCAGCGACACTGCTGCTCACGCAGATTCGTGTAGGAGAATGCTGATGAAGAAAGTGGTCAATGCGACGGATACTGACCTCCAGAAAGTGATTGAGGAAGTCGTCCGGACCGGAGAAGAGATGCTCGTTGGCCGCGATGGAAAACCACTGGCGCGCGTGGTCCCGGTGCCGTCCGATGAAGATACGGAGAAAGGCCAGGACCAGTGTGGCCGCCGTTTGGGTCGATTCTCGGGACAGATCGAAATTGCGGACGACTTCGATGAATGGCCTGAAGAAGAAGCCCGCGCTTTCGGAATCATTGACTGAGTGGGCGAGATGCGACTTCTGCTTGACGCACACGTGCTTTTGTGGGCGACCGACCTGTCCGACAGACTGCGTCCCGAAACACGCGACGCGATCGCCGACCCGGAGAGCGAAGTTTTCGTCAGCATCGCGACCATCTGGGAATTGTCGATCAAGTCAAATATCGGGAAGCTCAGACTCCCGCCCGAGTTCTTTGATTATCTCGAACCGGATGGCTTCCAGTTATTGCCAGTGTCGCTGGATCATGTTCGCCACTTTGAAACACTTCCGCTGCATCACCGGGATCCATTCGACAGAATTCTTGTCGCACAGTCTGCCTGCGATGGGCTGACGCTGGTGACTCGCGACCCGAAGATTTGTCTATATGGCATCGATATTCTGCAGGCCTGATCGCGCTGGTCCCGGCAGGCCAGAGAGACAGCGCAGTCCATTCGCGGAAGTGCTGTCCAGAGTCAGAAACCTCGCCTGCTGGCTACAGGTACTCAATCAGATGCGTCTTTTCCCAGTCCCTGTCGTCGTGACGGTTCTTCGCGCCACATGGTCTGGCGTTCGACAGCGGCGGGCATCTGTACGTCGTCGACTCGTACAACCACCGCATTCAGAAGTTCGACGTCGGCAACTGAAACTGATCGGCGAGCGTGACCGTCAGTGAGATCGCGTGACGAGATCTGTGATCTGCTTGTCCCAGGAAAGACTGGCCACTCGCACGAGGTCGCCGTTCTGCTGGATCTCAAACGCGGTCAGTGTGCCCCCCTGGAAGGCAGTCGCCAGGAGATACCGACCGTCGGGCGACAGCGTCAGGCCCCATGGGATTTTGTCGGCGGGCGTCAGGCCGAGCAGTTCCAGCTCGCCGTTCTCCTTGACGCGGTAGCGCGAGATCCAGTCGAAGTCTCGCTGATGGCCGCGGATGCCGGCGAAGGCGAAGCGGCCATCTGGCGTGATCAGGATGTCCGATGACGAAACGCCGTCTTTCGGTTCGTTGTCGGGTACGGCGTCGCAGACCTGCCGCAGTTTTAGCTGGCCCGAGTCCAGCCGCTCGTAAACCGAAACGCCGAGGTGTTGTTCGTTGCTGAAGTACGCGACCGGCAGCGTCGGGTGATACGCCATGTGCCGCGGCCCGGTCCCCTCGGGTGGTCGAGCGTTCTTCGGTTCCAGTGCTGTCAGCTTTCCCGACTGGGCATCGAAGCGATACTGAAACAGGCCGTTCGTCTCTTTCACGTAAGGAATGTAGACGAAGCGGTTGTCGGGCGAAGGCAGCACACAGTGGGCGTTCTTCCTCCCTTCGTCGAGCGCCGCGACGCGCTTGTCTGGCCGACCGTCGGCGTCGAGCGAGTAAACATCGACCTGCCCACCAAAGTAGTACGCTCCCAGCAGAAAGCGGCTGCTGCGGTCCAGGCTGAGATACGAGTACCCGTGCTCGAAGGTCACTCGGTCGTGCTTCGAGTAGTTGCCGTCGCCGTCGAGCGTGATGACGGCTCCGGACGCCTTGTCTGAATTCTGGTCCGGACGCGGAGCGGCGACGTAGAGCAGCGGCTTTTTCGGATGGGCGACGATCGTTCCGGCAGGGAACTCAAGATCGAGCTTCTGCGACGGCTGCAGTGACAGACCGCTACCTCCCGGCTGAGCCTCGACAACGATCAGCGAGTTTGTCGAGCGGCTCGGTGCGTAAACCCGGAACGCCCCGCCATCCGCCAGAGTCGTCTGCGCGAACAGGCCGAGAACCAGACTGAAGATCGAAATTCGTTTCGACATCGGGACGGTGACTCCAGTGAAGGACTGGTCTTCGAGGTTCAAGAACAGGGCCTGTCGAAACAGGCCGACGGACTGGGTTCGCTTGAGCGCTACTCGTAGCCGCGTTGGCTGCTACGCCGAACTTTGACAGTCAGCGGTCTCACTTTTCGTTGTAGAAGATCACGAGGTTCTTCGTCTGACGGGCGGCGGCGACGATGTCGACTCGGCCATCGCCGTTGAGATCGGCGGCTTTGATGTCCTCGACGGCGACCTTTTCCGCTGAGATTCGCTGGTCACGCCACTGCGTCGCGTCTTTGTCGAGTGGTGTGAAGAGTTTGATGCCCGGCACGCCGGGATCGTTCATCGCTCGCCAGCCGACAACAATCTGATCGGAGCCGACACCGAGGTAGTCCGCAACCGCAAGTGCATGGCCGTCTTTCAGTTGATCGTCGAGCACCGTCACTCGATCCCACATCGCTCCGGGCTTTTCCGGCTGTGAATAGACGGCGGAAACCGAACCGTGCTTCGGTTCGATCGTCACGATGAAGCGTTTGCCGTTGGGCAGGCGTCCGTCACGAATCTCACCGGCGAAGTCGTTCGTCAGTTGCGTCGCTTTCCAGTCGTCCCGTTGTCGGTGGAAATGCCAGACGCCTTCCTTGCCGGCGATGATCAGCTCTTCTTCCGGATCGTCGTCCCAGTTGACCGGATGGAAGTTGTGCGAGAGATGCAGGAAGTCGCAGACGACGCTGAACTTCCACTCGGACTTCGGATTCTCCGGCATGAAGTATTCGAGGACGCGAAGTCCGGGGCCGTCGCCGTCGACACTGCCGCGGCCGCGCAGCGGTTTGACGATGAGTCCGTATCGACCCTTGCGACCGAGCACCCAGTGCATGCGATGAGTGCTCGGCTCGTTGTAGAGCCGGACCGGCGTCCAGAGCTGCGTACGGTCATCCGGAGGGATGAGGTAGAAGACAGCACCGTCCTTGACGCTCTCGCGATAGTTCCACTGTCCGCCAACCGCGATCTCGCACTTGCCATCACCGTCGATGTCGCGAGCCGTCACGCAGACGTTGTCCCGCTCGGTCAGATCGCGGGCGATGACGTGCTTCTTCCAGTCGGGCGCCTCGTACCACTGAATCGTGCTCTTGTCGGCGAGCACGATGTCTGTTTTCCCGTCGCCGTTCACGTCGGCCATCTGCAGACCGTACCCGATTTCGATCTGATCGATCTCGACCGCCCGCCATTTGAACTCGGGAATCTCAGCGGCCTGCAGGGAAGCGGTCAGTCCAGCAAACAGCAGAAAACTCAGCGGTGCTTTGCACATTCTGAAACAGCCTCATGTGAAGTGTCCGGATGGAACAGGCCAGCGAGCGTCAGCGTACCGGGACCGATCGCAGATCCGGAAGCAACCAGCTCATCGCGATGCATCCAGCGGTCTGTTGCGATTCCGAGTCGTGGATCCATAACTTTGCAGGTTGCGTAGCTGGATTCGCAAGAATTCAGTGACGCCGCCCAAACGTCTGGATTACTGCGAGTCGCCATGTTCGAGTCCAAAAACTCTGAATGATGAAACTTGTTTAACGCCCAGCCGCAGGCGCGTCGAGTAGGCCCGAAGGATTACTCCTTCGGGCCTCTCACAGAACCGGACTTGTGGGCCCACATCCGGCTCCTCAAGTTGAGTGTTTCAGAACAACGTCAGTTGTTTTGAAGCCTGAGT
>Ga0070726_10001356_pt1 | contig 24976 bp, 20 predicted proteins | sample tdAd471_FD_67275 | JGI IMG/M metagenome (GOLD analysis project Ga0070726, IMG submission 67275) | Marine sediment microbial communities from the Atlantic coast under amendment with organic carbon and nitrate - tdAd47.1 | ecosystem: Environmental > Aquatic > Marine > Coastal > Sediment | place...
CAGCCATCTTTCGGCGGACGGTCTGGTGGTCCGGCAGGACCAGCGCGGTTTCCGCGTTGCCGAGATCAGCGCCAGCGAATTCGGCGAGTTGCTGAACATACGCTGCCTGGTCGAGGAGCGGGCGCTGCGCCTGGCCATCGAGCGCGGCGGCCCCGATTGGGAAGACGGGATCGTCGTCGCCCGCCACCGGCTGCAGGCGTTACCCAGTGGCGGCGCGCTGGATCCGGCGTGGGAACGTTGCCATAAGGACTTCCACATGGCGCTCATTGCCGCCTGCGGGTCGAGCATCCTGCTGCGGCTTTGCAATCAGTTCTTTGACGAGAACAACCGGTACCGGAGCATTGCACGGACCGGCGTTACCGACGGCCGCGATGTCGGCTGCGAACACGAAGCGATTACCGATGCCGTGTTGTCGCGCGATGCCGAGCTTGCGGTAAAACTGCTGCTCGAGCACTACAAACGCACCGGTAACCTTTTGCAGAAAGCGCTTCTCGGCAAAACAGATAAGATCATGCCGTCCAACGGCGACCGGAAAGGCAGGAACTAATGGCGAGCCGGCTTACCTACACGTTCGACAACGGCCCGTGGCCGGGCGCGACGGACAAACTTCTCGATTTTCTCGGCGAACGCGACATCAAGGCGACGTTCTTCGTCGTCGGCGAGCGCCTTATGGACCCCGAAGCCCGCAAGCTTGCGGAGCGCGCCAAGGCGGAAGGCCACTGGATCGGCAATCACACCCTGACCCACAGCACCCCGCTCGGCCGCGACGGCGGCAAGGCCCGCGTCGAACGCGAGATCGGCGATACCGAAGAACTGATCGGCGCGCTTGCCCATCCCAGGAAATTCTTTCGCCCGAACGGCAGCGGCTCGCTCGGATCGCACATCCTCAGCCGCGAGGCCCTCGATTACCTCGCGAACAACAAATATACGATGGTCACCTGGAATTCCGTTCCCCGTGACTGGGTCGAACCGCACCGCGACTGGCTCGGACGCGCCGAGAACGATGTCGAGGAACTCGACTGGCCGCTGCTTGTGCTGCATGACCAGTTCATTGCCGAAATGCTGGATACGCTCGCGCACTTCCATCAGGGCCTTCTCGATCGCGGCGTGGAAATCGTCCAGGACTTCGATCCCGCGTGCGTGCCGATCGACGCCGGCGAGGTTCTGCCAGGCGCCCTCGAACTTACCAGCGGCTAAGAGCGGGATGCCCGTCCGCGATGGTCGTCCTGTGCCGACGTATTCGTTTCTTGTGCTTCGAGCGACGGATATACTCGTTACATGAGCAACTGGGACAATCGGTACACGGATGCGGAGATGCGTCTTTTCGGCGATCGACCGAACGAGTACCTGCGTCAGGTGATGGCGCGCTCGGATGTCACTCCGGCGTCGGCACTCATGATTGGCGACGGCGACGGGCGCAACGGCACGTGGCTGGCGTCTCTCGGCCTCGACGTCACCGCAATCGATATATCCGACGTGGCAAACGGTCAGGCGCAGGCGCACGACGCAGCAGCCGGTGTCACGGTGGAGCGCATCACCGCCGACCTGGCCACATGGACTCCCGAAACCGGTCGCGTCTGGGACGCTGCCTTCATGATGTACCTGCAGTGCGAAGCCGATGTCCGCAACCGCGCCGCACGGGTGGCCGCCACGGCGCTCAACCCCGGCGGCTGGTTCGCGGCGGAAGGGTTCGCACCGTCCAATAACCGGACGCGCGGCGAGCTTGGCCCCGGCAAGCACGATCTTTTATATGAGCGCGACGATCTTCTGGCCGCCCTCGACAGCCTGCATGTGGTCGAAGCGTTCAAAGGCTGGACGCATCTGGATGAGGGCGCCAAGCACCAAGGCAACGGCTGGGTGTTGCGGCTGCTCGCGCGGCGTCCTGCCGAGGCGGCCTGATACCTGCCCCGACACCGCCTGATGGCGGGCGGGTCACGTCGGAGAACGAGTTAAACCTTTTCGCGCTTCTTCGATCTGAAATACGCCGCGCGCGCGGCTTCCAGGATGAAGCCGATCAGCAGCCCGCTGGCAACGTTGAGCGCGACGCAGGCGATCCCTGTGGCGACAATGACGACGCGGCAACTCGGCATGGCGTCGAACACGCGCTTGCCGAGCGCCAGTTCGACCCCGGCGACGCACAGCATGGCGCCCAGGGCGCTGACCGGCAGCACCGTCATGATTACCGCCGCGCCGGGTCCGAAAGCGAGTCCCAGCGTCAGGCACAGCGCGCCGAAGATCGCCGGCGCAACCCATGTCCGCGCGCCGAAGCCGTATTGCGCTACCAGCCCGCCCGAGCCGTGACACATCGGCATCGCGCCCAGCGGCGCCAGGATGAAATTCAGCACGCCCGTGCTCGCGGCAAGTCTGTTCGGGCTCAGGCGGTCCTTGTCTTCGGGAAAGTAGTCACCGGCAATCGCCGACGTCGCAATTACCGCGTTGGAAAACGTCAGCGCCAGTTGCGGCAGCACCGCGATCAACAGCGCCGCTTCGAAATCGCCGAGGTTCGGCAGCGCCGGCGCGGGCAGTGACCACGCCACCTCGACGCCCGCCAGTTGCCCCGGATCGGTGAACAGCGACACGCTGACGGCGGCGGTGACAACGGCGATGCACGAAAATGCCCGATAGCGCGTGAAGAACAACGCCGCCAGCAATATCAGCGCGCTGACGCCGAACACGGGGTCGCTCAGCAGATGCCTGAAACCGATGATCGCAAGCTCGGCGCCGACGCCCAACTGCACGCCGGCGATGACGGTGCCCGGCACCAGCCGCGCGATGCGGTTGACGACGCCGCTGGCCGCGAGCGCCATCAACACGGCGCCGATGATCAGCCCGCAGGCCATCATCTGTCCCGGGCTCAAGGCACCGACAATCACCAGCGCGGCAATCGCCTTCATCGGCTGTACCGGGATCGGCCGGCGATAGAACGCGGCGACGGCAAACGCGAAAAGTCCAAAGCCGGTGAGCACGCCCGATGCATCGAAACTGCCGAGCGCGAGCACCCCGAGCACCAACGGCAGGAAGGTGCCCATGTCGGCGACCGAGCCGGAAATCTCGCCGGCGAGACCGGGCGGCGGCTTGCTGTGATTGTGCAGCGGACTCATACTCAGCTATTCATCCTCAAATAGCGCTTAAAACGGCGTATGCAGGCTTGGATTGGTTAAAAAAACCTGCCTGTTGACGAGTCTCGCCGGAATTCATGCAGTTTAAAACAGGAAAATGCAGGCACTGGCTTCCTGCCCCGGCCTGCCGAGCGGGTCAAGGCCATGCGCAAAATTCGGGCAAGCGCGGTTTCTGCCAGAACGGGATGCTCCCTGGCGATGCCCGCGCGACAGAAAAAAGGCCGGAACCAACACGGCCCCGGCCCACTATTCACGCTTCTGTCGCTGCTTAAACCAGCTTTGTAACGAACTTCGTTTCGAGATAAGCGTCCAGCGCTTCCGAGCCGCCTTCGGTCCCGTAACCGGAATCCTTGACGCCGCCGAACGGCACTTCGGGGATCGCCAGTCCGACATGATTGATCGTCAGCATGCCGCTTTCGACCTGATGGCCCAGCCGCTCGGCAGTATGATCGGACGTCGTAAAGGCATACGCCGCAAGCCCGAACGGCAAACGGTTCGCTTCGCTGATCGCATCGTCGTACGTGGAAAAACGATTGACGATAGCGACCGGGCCAAACGGTTCGTCATTCATGATCCTGGCATCCGCCGGGACATCGGTCAGCACCGTCGGCTGGAAGAAGTAACCTTTGTTGCCGATCCGCTCGCCACCCGTCGCCAGAGTGGCACCGCGTCCCGTGGCATCGGTGATCATGTCCTCGATCGCCGGGATACGGCGTTCGTTCGCCAAAGGCCCCATGTCGGTATCCGCGTCCAGTCCGTTACCCACCTTGGCATTGGCCATCGCCGCGACGAACCCGTCGAGGAAGGAATCCGCGACCTTGTCCTGCACCAGAAAGCGCGTCGGCGAGACGCATACCTGCCCCGCGTTGCGGAGCTTGGTCGGCGCCATAATCGAAATTGCCTTGTCGATATCCGCATCGTCAAAGATCAGCACCGGCGCGTGTCCACCCAGTTCCATGGTCGCGCGCTTCATATGCTGTCCGGCGATCGCTGCCAGATGCTTGCCGACCGGTGTCGAACCGGTGAACGAAATCTTGCGGATGACCGGATGCGGAATCAGATATTCAGAGATATCCGCCGGCACGCCGTAGACAAGACCGATAACGCCTTCGGGGATACCGGCATCGACAAAGGCGCGGATCAGTTCCGCCGGGGACGCCGGGGTTTCTTCCGGCGCCTTGACGATGATCGAGCAGCCGGTCGCCAACGCGGCGCAAAGTTTGCGCACGATCTGATTGATCGGGAAGTTCCACGGCGTAAAGGCGGCCACCGGTCCGACCGGAAGCTTCAGCGTTATCTGACTGACGCCACTCATACGCGCCGGGATCACCTGACCATAGGTGCGGCGCGCTTCCTCGGCGAACCAGTCGATGGTATCGGCGGCACCGGCGATTTCCATCGCCGACTGAACCAGCGGTTTCCCCTGCTCGCGGGTCATCAGCCAGGCGATGGAGTCCTTGCGCTCGCGCATCAGGTCCGCGGCACGGCGCATCAGCTTATAACGTTCGAACGCCGGTGTTTCGCGCCAAACGGCGAAACCCTTGTCCGCCGCTTCCAGGGCCGCATCGAGATCAGGTTGCGTGGCAACCGCAAGACGCCCGATTTCCTCTTCCGTCGCCGGATCGATGATCGGCAGAGTCTTGCCTTCCTTGCCGTCGCACCAGGTGCCGTTGATGAATAATTTTACGTCAGGATAGCTGGTCATGTTCTGGATTCTCGTCCTTTGAATTGGAATGCTTCTTCAATATTGAGATTGTGGCCGCGCGGTTCAATGATGGCGCCGAAAAATCGCCGTGCCGGTCACGGCCCTATCGATACAGCCTGATTGAGGAAGCAAGCAACCGGTACGGATGGATATCTTGCCGTGCGGCGCCCGGCTGACCGCATGCGGTCTTACAGAATATCCCGATTGACGACGCAGCTTGCATCCAGCCTGCCATCAATCGCATCCAACATATTGCGGACACATACTTCGCTGACGCTCTGCCCTGTTTCTTCTGTCAGGGCCGCGTTGTGCGGCGTGAACAGAATATTATCCAACGCCAACAACGGACAATCCGGGTGCGGCGGCTCGTTCCGAAGCACGTCAAGTCCAGCCCCGCCGAGCGCGCCTTCCGTCAAGGCATGGTAAAGCGCATCTTCGTCGATCAAGGATCCGCGCGCCGTGTTGATGACGTATGCGCCGGGCTTCATGGCGGCGAACTCGGACTCGCCCAGCAACACGTGACCGTCACCCTGCCCCGGCAGATGCAGACTGACAAAATCCGCGTCGGGCAAGGCATCGTGGAAATCATCGACAAACGCATAGTCGTGTTGGGCAGCGGCGGCGCGCGATGCCTCGCGTCCGGCGGCGATGACCTTCATGCCCATTGCGGTGCATCGCTTTGCCGTTTCGAGACCTATTTTCCCAAGGCCGATCAGCAACACGGTCTTGCCCTGAATCTCGTGACCGGGGCTTGTATAGCGCGTGGCGTAGTCGCGGATACGGGTAATGCGATCCATGACGGCAATCTGGCGCGACACCCCCAGCATCAGCAGAAGCGTGTGCTCGGCAACCGATGCGGACAACGCATCGCCGCAAATAGCCAGCGGAATACCGCGCGCCGTCAGCGCCGCGACATCTATGTGATCGTATCCGACGCCATAGCGCGACACGAATTTCAGTTTTTCTGCCGCGCCGATCATGTCGGCGGTCAGCGGCGACAGGCGCCAGATCAAACCGTCGACATCCCTGAAAGCCGCCTTCATTTCTTCGGCCGGCATTTTTTCGTGAATACTGAATGTAATGTCCGAACGGGCTTGCAGCATGGCACGACCGTGGTCGTGCATCGGCCCTTCAACAAATAACTTGAACGTCATGGGATGTCCTTCTTCGGCGCAACGTCGGCGTAATGTGCTTACTGCGAAGCGTTCAGTTTCACAAGGATCGCCGCCAACCCGTTGGCGATGATCGACGCCGTGCCGAGATCATCCTCAGTATAGTAACCGGCTTCATCGAGAAGGTTCATCGTCCCGACGGTTTTGCCGAGAAAGCGGATCGGCATGTTCAGCACGGATGCCAGACCAAGCTCGGCAATAAGTTCATGGTCGTCGAAATAACGGCGTATGTCGTCCGCATCATAACCAATGAACGCGCAACCGTTCTCGAGCACATGCGTGCCCCATTCGGTTTCGCGTTTTTTCTTGCTGCCTCCGGCCGGATAATTTTCCGGGTTGCTGGTGTGGACCCGTTTGACGCCCATCGTCTCGGGGTTGAATTGCATAATCGTAAAAAGCCGGCAGCCGATCAGGCGCTGTGCCGTTTGCTCGGCGAGTTGGAACGCCACCGCCGGATTCGATGCATTCGAAACCCCGTCGGCATAAACCGCAAGCGTCCTCAGCGTTTCCGTATCGTCGAGCGCCACACGCAAAGGCTTAACGTCCCCCAGCATATCCAGCCCTCCGCGGGTCCGCGCCCGCCGTCAATTTACCGTTCGCATCACGCCGCACAGCCAGTACGCCGCCCGCCTTCCAGGTACCGTCTTCCCACCGTTCGATCTGGCGCCCACGGACCATGAGGTCATCGCACACGCCATCGGGAATGCTTTTTTCCACCATCACGAGTCCCGGATGATAGGTGTTGGGCGCAAACGACGACGGGAAATTATAGCTCGCGAAACGCGGTGCCTCGACGGCGCGTTGAATGTCCATGCCGAAGCCGAAGGCATTTATGTAGACCTGGATCATCGCCTGGATTTGCACGTCGCCGCCGGGCGTTCCGAATGCCAGGAGAGGCTTGCCGTCCCTGAGCGCCAATGCCGGGTTCGGCGTCAGACGCGGGCGCTTGCCGGGCAGCACCGAATTGATCGACGACGCAACGCCGCGTGATTGCGAGCCGCGCGACGACGGGCAAAGCCCGGTCCCGGGGATCACTTCGGTATCGGCGGATGTGTCGCTGGGCGTTGCCGAGAACATGTTCCCGGCGGCGTCGATCACCGAGACATAGGTGGTGTCGGCGGATGCCGGATCGGTCATGTCATGTTCGTCCTGCGGGCGGGTGTCGTGCGGGTCAATGTCATCCGTTCGGTGCGTCGCGCCGGAAGCGACCTCGATTTCGTCGAGGATTGCGCGGCCGCGCCGGGGGTCGCCGGCCGGCGGCATTTCCCTAAATGCGCGGATCGGATCGATCAGCCCGCGCCGCGCCGCCAGATAAGCATCATCGAGCATTTCCGCCACCGGCACGTCGACGAATGCCGGATCGGCGACATACGCCTCACGGTCCGCAAACACCAGATCGAAAACGGCACTCAGCGTATGAATGTAGTCGGCGGAATTATGCCCGAGCGCGATCGCGTCGATCCCGTCGAGCATCCGGAACGCCTGTGCCAGCGAAATCCCCTGACACCAGGCGCCACAGGCAAGAATTTCATCCCCCTTGTAGCCGACGCTGATCGGCTGTTCGAAGCGCGGCTGGTACGATGCCATATCCTCGAAGCGAAGCAGTCCGCCATTGTCGGCATGATAGGCGGTGATGGTCTTGGCGATATCACCGGCATAAAACGCATCGTGTGCAGCTCGCAGCCCTGCAATGCGGTCGCCGCCCGCGGCTTCGGACTGGTCGATCATATATTGAATGGTCCGCGCCAGATCGCTTTGCACGAAAATGTCCCCGACAGCCGGCGGGCGTCCGTTCGGCAGGAAGATCGCCTCACATGCCGGGGTGCGGCGATAGGCGGTTTCATTGTCGGCAATGAAGCGGGCAAACACCGGATAAACCGGGAACCCCTCGCGCGCATAGCGCGCGGCATATTGCGCGACTTCGGCAAAGCGCATGGTGCCGAACTGTGTCAGCGCCGCGATCCATGCGGCCGGCGCCGCCGGGACCACGGTCCTGAGCAGACCCTGCGGAATTGCGCCGTTGTATTCTCGTTCGAACAACTCAACCGAGGCACGTTTCGGCCATACGCCAAGACCGTCGATGGTGATGGTTTTACCGGTATCGGCCATGCGGATCATGATCGGGGCAACACCGGCAAAATTCACCAGATCGCAGTGAAGCACGCCCAGCGCCATGCCCGCTGCAACCCCCGCGTCAACGGCATTGCCGCCGCCTTCCAGAATCTCCAGCGCGGCCCGCGTCGCCAGTTCGTGACCGGCAGAGACCGCGTACCGATCGGCCTGAATGACGGGACGTGTTTCGATCATGATGTCCTCTTCCGCTCAGTCGATCCGGTGCGGCAGTTCGATGTTCAGTGACAATTCCATAAGATCCCGGCCGATAATGATATTGCCGTCATAGACTGTTTTCATTTCGCCGACCAGTTGCTCCAACACGCCGGGCCGGTCAAGCAGATGAATGAAATGCGTCAGCACAACGGTTTTGACGTTGGCGCGCTTGGCGATTTCGGCGATGTCCATGTGATTGCCGCTGGCCAGACGATAGCCTTCACTCGGTTCCATGCCTGTCGCAAAATGGCACATATGCACCAATACATCGCAGTTCTGCGCCAGTTCGATCATGCTGTCGGGCACCCCACCACTGTCGCCGGAATAAACAAACACGCCTCCGGGTGTTTCCATTCTGAAGGCAAGACATTCGAGGATCGGCTGGAAATGCTGTGCTTCGCCGACGACGATGCGCCAACCGTCACCTTCGACGACGTCACCGGGCGCAATCTCCGTCACCTCGGGCGCCGGCTTCAATCGCGGAAGCTCGCCGCCGCGTGAAACGAAGACGTCGAGGCTGGCCCGGTGCGACACGCGGGATTCGATATCCAGACCGAAAACGCCGTCGGGACCGATGGCCTTCTCGGTGATCTCATCGATGGGCTTCGGGCCGAAGACCTTGAGGTCGGGAATTTTCCCCGCCCCCATGTCCCAGCGCTGCAGGATCAGGCGCGGATAGTCCATCATGTGGTCGTAATGCAGGTGGCTTATGAAAGCGTGCGTGACTTTCGTCGGATGACATCCTGCTTCGAGCAGGCGGTGCGCGGCGCCGGGGCCGTGGTCCATAACGATGACGTCGTCGCCGATTTCAATCAGGTAGCCGGAGCTTTGTCTCGTCAACGACGGTGCCGGCGTGCCGGTCCCCAGTAAAGTGATCTTCAATTTCAGCCTCCCGGGCGTGCTGCGGATACAGCGATTGACGCGTTTGGTATTTTATATACTATATAGTATAAGAGTGAAAACTAATAAGTAATGGCTTCGATGTCTGCACCTGTCATAGCAATGGACGCATTGGTGGAATCCGTCGGCGACGGCATGCCGGTTAACGGTGCGCCGAAATACCAGCGGCTTGTCGAAGCCTTCTCCGAATGTGTCATCACCGGTCGCTTCAAACCCGGCGAACGGGTGCCGACCGAAACCACGCTGGCCGAACAGTTGCCCGTCAGCGTCGGCACGGTCCAGAAAGCCCTCGCCCGGCTCGTCACTTACGGGCTGGTGGTGCGCAACCGCCGTACCGGCACCTTCATTGCGGACCGCAAATCGCAGGTGAACGAGGTCTTCGTTTATCGCTACAAGGATCCCGAGACCGGCAGCTACAAAATGCCGTTCGTCCGCACACTCGCCGTCAATATCGATGAAAGCGACGGCCCGTGGCGCGATGCGCTGCGCGTGGACCGTTGCGTGCGTGTCGACCGTCTTGTCTGGTTCGACCAGCAGCCGCCGGCATTCTCGAGCGTCTATTTCACTTACGAACACGGTCAGGCGTACCTTGATCAGCCGCTGGAAAACCTTAACGGGTCGTCGCTGCACCGCATGCTGATAGAGCGCTTCAACCTTCCGACGGTACGCATGGAGCACAGCATCGGCTGCCGCACGCTGGACGACAAAGCCTGCCACGAGCTTTTACTGCCATCGGGCACCATGGGTATGGTCTGGGACATCAAGGACTTTTCCATCCATGACACGCCGCTGCTTTTTCAACGTTACCAACTGCCACCGGGGCATATGCCGGTCGAAATCACGGAAACCTATGCATCATGACGAGACGCTGAACGAAAGAAGAGAGTTGCAGAAGTGACCGACAACAAGGGACAATTTCACCAGAGGAGAACAAGTCAATGAGACTATTCGTTCCATTTATCGCAGCACTGATGCTGCTGGCAGCACCCGCCCACGCGGAGTGGTCGCCGAAAGGCCCCATCAAGTTCTGGATCGGTTTCGGCGCCGGAGGCGGCACCGATACACAGGCCCGGGCACTTGCCGAAGAACTCGAAGCGCTCAAGGGCTGGCGCATTATTCCCGAGAATAAGGCCGGCGGCGGCGGCGCCGTCATGGCGGCGCAGCTCAAGAACGAGCCCGCCGACGGTCAGACGCTCGGTCTCGCCATCAACACCACATTCGATTTCGCCACGATCGGTAACGAAAATATTTCGATCGACGATTTCACTTACATCACCATGACCGCCGGTTCGCAAATGGCGGTTCTGGCCCGCGCCGACAGCGGCTGGAAAAATCTTGAGGATATGGTCGCCGCGGCGAAAAGCGGTACCAAGATTGTCTGGGCCAACTGGGGCAACCAGGTGCAGGCCGGCGCGGAAATGGTCGCGCAGCACTATGGCATCCAGGTCAACCACCTGCGCGGCAAGGGCGGCAAATCCGCCATCAACGCGCTGGTCGCCAAGGATGCGAATGTCGGCTGGGGTGGTGGCGTGCAAGGCCCGCTGGTTGCCGCCGGCGAGCTTGTGATTCTGGCTTCGGCGGAACCGCAGCCGCTGGTTCAGGCCCCGAACCAGAAAACCCTCATCGATCGCGGTGTCATGGATACCGGTCTGGGTTTCCAGTTCCTGCTGGCCGGTCCCAAGGGCATGAAGGCCGAAGTACGTGACTCTATCGCGGCGGCGATCCACGCCGTTCTGTCAAATCCGGAATCGAAAACCGCGAAGTTCATCACCAAGCAATACCCGCCGGGTCCGCTGATGACGGCCGGTGATGCGCTGACCGCACAGCTCAAGAAAAACCTCGAAGCCAACAAAGAGCTGGTCAAATTGGTCAAGTAAGCGTGAACACCACGAACGACAAAACGACCAAGGCGCCGGACCCGTGGGATATCGGGTTCGGCGTCGTTATTCTTATTGCTTCGCTGCTGGCGATTTTCGTCTGGTTTCCAGCCGATATTCGCGGCGGCTTCTTCAACACGACCCCGTTCGGCAAGGTCGAGCCGGGCGATGCATTTTTCCCGATTCTTCTGGCGGCCACGCTGGCATTCCTTAGCGCCCTGCAACTGGCGATATCGCTGAGCAAGGGGCCACCGCACGCTGCTTCCGGCACGCAGACCCATCTGACGCCGCATAACATTCGTTTTCTCGCCATCTTCTTGGCGATCTGCATCGCTGGCCTTGCGATCATGTTCGTTCTCGGTCCGCTGACCGTCTGGATCATGCAGCAACTGGGGCTGACCGATGCCGAATACCGGCACCTGACCGACACCGCGCCCTACAAATACATCGGTTATATCACCGGCGGCTTTTTAATGACGCTGACGCTGATCGGCTGGACCGAGGGCCGCTTACGGCCCGCCGGGATTTTTGCCGTCGTCGCGGTACTGGTGGTGGCAATCGTCGTTTTCGACGTATTGTTGACGAATGTCCTGCTGCCACCGAACGCAGAATTTTAACCGGCGCGCCCCATGGAACTGATCCTTGAATATGTACTCCGCGGCATAGCGGACGTCTTCACGACGAGCGACGGTGCTCTCGACTGGATGCCGCTGATCATGGTTTTTGCCGGACTGATCGTCGGAATCATCGTCGGCGCGACCCCCGGCCTGAACGGCCCGTTCGCCATGGCGCTGTCGCTGCCAGTACTGATCTGGGTGTTCGGCGTCAGCGATGACGCTCTGTTGCCGATCCTCGGTTTTCTGATCGGGCTGATGAAGGGGGCGACCGTCGGCGGTGCGGTCCCGGCGATATTATTCAACACGCCCGGCACGCCGGACGCCTATCTGACCACCCTTGACGGCCACCCGATGGCGCTCAAGGGCGAAGGTCCGAAAGCGCTTAAAGTCGCGCATTTCAGTTCGGTCTGCGGCGACACCTTCAGCGACATGGCATTGTTCCTGACCGCGCCGGTGCTGGCGGTACTGATCGAAAGTGTCCTCGATCTGCCGGAAAAGGCAGCGCTGATCATTCTGTCGCTGTCGTTCATGGCCGCCGTTGCCGGAAATTCACCGATCAAGGGCCTGATCGTCGGCGTGCTCGGCATGCTGCTGGCGCTGATGGGCAGCACGCTGTCGGGCAACGGGCCGCGTATGACCTTCGGGATTGCCGAACTGGGCAACGGGCTACCGTTATCATCCGCCATTCTCGGCGTCCTTATCATGGGCGAGGTTTTTATCGGCATCGAGGAAGCAGCCCGCGAACGCTTGTCGGCAAAGGGGCCGCGCGAAGCGCCGGCACTCGGCGACAATCGCCTGCGGCTTTCCGATATCAAACGCATCATGCCGAATATCCTGTCGTCGTCGATCATCGGCACGATGATCGGCGCGCTGCCCGGGATCGGCACGACACTGGCCGCGACACTCGGCTACGATTTCGCCAAACGCTTTTCAAAAACCCCCGAGAAGTACGGCACCGGCATCCCCGAAGGCGTCGCCGCGACGGAAGCCGCGAACTCGTCGGTATCGGGCGCCAACCTGATCCCGGTAATGAGCCTCGGCATCCCCGGCAATTTCGCCGCCGTGTTTATTATCCTGGCCGTGGAATCGGTCGGCGACTTCACGCTCGGGCCGCAAGTGTTTCGCTTTACCGAAATCAAGGAAATCGAAGGCTACGGCACCATCATCAACAAGGATCTGGTTGTCGCCTTCGCCATGTTCACGCTGATGGTCATCGCCAACGTCTTCAACTGGACGGTCGGCGGCGTCGTCATGCGTTCGCTCGGCATTCTTGCGCATGTGCCGAAATCGATCATGCTTCCGGTGGTCCTGCTGATTACGTTGACCGCCGTGTATGCACAGGACGGCGGCTTCATTGCGATCTGGGTGGTGATGATATTCGGGCTGATCGGATACACGCTGCGGCGGCTGGATATTTCAATCCTGCCGTTCGTCATCGGTTTCCTGCTATCGCCGCGGCTGGAAGAACTGGTACGGGGCGGCTATTCGGCTTCCGGAGGCGATCCATTGTTCCTGATCAAGTCTCCTATCGCCTTGGCATTTCTGCTGGCGGCAGGCTTGATCCTTTTCTTCGCAACCCGCCAAGCCCGCACCTGAAAATATTTTGAGAGAGCCGGCGGCGCGTGCCGTTATCCCCAGAGGGATTCCGTCGCGCCCTTCGCTGCTTCGTCCTGCGCCTTTGAAAACAGTTCCCATTCATTCTGCGGCAGATAGCGGCGCGCCAGAAAGCGATACGTTTCGTTCAGAAGATGCTCGCAGTCACGCGAACGGCGCGCCGGCTGGCGCTGCCAGCTCTCGACGATTTCGTTCCACGCCCAGAAGCGCTGGAAAAGGGCATCGCGGGTTTCGCGAATAAACTTTACCTGCGATGCCATGTTCTTCAGCACCGCAATAATCTCACCGGTTTGCGCGTCCAGTTCGTCGAAGGTCTGACGGAATTCCGACATAGGGATGGAGCAGAGCTTGCCGACTTGCGTGATCGTTTCCGTCATCGCGAAATCGCCTTTGTAGATTTCGCGCAAACTTTCGATACGCTCTTCGACGACCGTAATATCGGCGAGTTTTTCCCGCAATGCCTCGATGTACGCCAGTTCTTCGCCCAGCCCGTTGACCAGTTCGATCACTTCTTCTTTCTGGTCGGCCTGCAAGCCCAACTTCACGGCCGCCTCGGAGAACGCATCGTTGACGCGGGCCTTCATGACCGGGTCATCGGCAAGCATTTCCAACTGCGTGTTGTCGATGATGACTTCCTCGTCGCCCGACATCCACGAAACAAGTTGCAGCGACAAACGCGCACGCGCGGTATTGCGATGACGGTCTTTAATCTCCCACGATGCCTTTCCCGAGTGAAGCTCGGACGGCACCGTGTCGCCGACCTTGATGACCGGAACGAATTGCAGGGATTTTTCGATCACGTCGAGCATCGACCAGTCGGGGCTTTCCGGGGAAATCTTGAACTCGTTCTTGATGCCGTTAAACGGCAGCTTGGCCTCGGTGCCTTCAAGCGGCATGCACATCACGCATTCACCGTCCTGTTCGTCCTGGACGAAACTGATGCCCTCGACCATGGCAAAGAACTTGTGCTCGAAACTTACCGTTTTTGGATAGTCGTTTGAATTCGTTTCACCCATGGCTCATTCCCAGATCCTGTCTGACGCTTCACTTGCCCACCGGGCGGGCGTTCAAGCCGCTACGCGCTGGCCTGAATCTCGCGAAGTTTTTCGATGCCTTCCTTCATCTCCGACATAATGAACTCGGACCGTGTGGTCGGGCCGCCGATGTCCTTGTTGGGGAAGTGGTACGACCAGGAATCCATCTTCACGGTCAGTGCGCAAAGAGACCCGCCGATGACCTTGTGGTAGCTCTGAATATGGTTCTTTACTTCCTTGAACTTCGAGGCGCTGAGGTTGTCCCACATATCCTCGGTGCTGCGCTCGAAAGTCTCGAGACGTCCGCCGATCGCCGTCAGAAGGTTGGTGATCGACGTTTCGACAACCCGGCACGTTTCCATGAGCAAGGCGTTGTTCTTGAACTGATAGCTTTTCTTCAGTTCTTCGATGGAAAGCGAAAACTCGTCCACGACGGGTTCGATCTCGTCCATGCACTTTCGATAATAGGAAAGCGACAGAAACACATCGCCGAAATCTTCGAGGAAGTGCGGCACGTCCATGATATCGATCTTCAGCTCGTCGGCCATGGCCTGCAGGCGCGCCTTGACCTTAGCGATATCGGGATCGGCAAAAAGGTTGATTACGTCGTCGAAACTGTCGATGGAGATGTTCTCGTCACCGTAAATCTGCTTGATCAGCGGCTCGGTGAACGCCTTCATGTATTTCGTCAGTTCTTTCTTCTTGCTGTCCGAAAGCTGCAGCGCCGTCACATCGTTGACGTTGATGCCCAACTCGCGGAGCGAAATCCTCAGGCTGTATACGTCCAGGCTCGACAGCGGGGCGAGTTTTCTGAGAAGCGTCAGGTCCGCGGGCGGATCATTCCGGTCCCAACCGAACTCTGAATGCAGGTGCTCGATTTCCATCTGTCCGCTGCCGACTTCGTCGCCACGAAACAACTCGACCACGTTGTGCAGACGGTTGTTTTTAATCAGCCGTGCATTCCGAAGCGACCGCGTTTCGATATCCAGAGCGGCCAAAGGCAGAACGTGCAACGAATCGCGATCTTCATCGCGAATAACGGACTGCATTGCATCATCATCTTTGGGCATTTCTCACACTTTCCATTTGGTACTTGCACAAGTTGCGCAATTCCTAGTCGCCCGCCGACCGGAAGTTAAGCCTCGGAAAACCGCAATGTTGAGGGATCGGAAGTCGCCGTTTTTTCCTCACTCGCAGCGATTTCCGCAAATTCACCGCCAAGCAGATCGATCACCTGCTGGCGGAAAACGGCCATATCGAAAGGCTTGATCAGACATGCGTCACAACCGAGCACTTTGGCGGCTTTCAGGGTGCGATCGGATTCCATCGCGCCCCAACCGCCGCTTATGGCGAGAATTTTGACGTCCGGATCGCGTTCACGCATCTGCTCGATCGCCCAAAGACCGCCGCGTCCGGGCATGAAAACATCCTGAACCACCAGGTCCGTCACCAGACTCTGCATGATGTCCAGCCCACCTTCCGCCGTGGTTGCCGTCATGACATCAATCGGCAAATCGCTGATCGCATCGGACAACATCCGCAGTAATGTCGTCGAGTCTTCGACGATGACGACGATACGCTTTCTGAAACGGTTCAACCTTTGAGGTGACATTTTATTTTCACTCCCGAACGGCCTATCGGTCGCTCAGACCTTTCGTTTTCAAAACACTGACGATAGCACCCTGGAGGCACCCACCCTCAGTTCGCCTTCCGATATGCCCCCGATGTCCCCGGGATCATTTCGAAACGCTGCGAATAACCGGCAACGGATTCAGCCGAGCCGAGCATCAGGACGCCGCCGGCCTCCAGGTTGTCGGCGAGACAATCGAAGACCTTCGTTTTCGTCGGCGGGTCGAAGTAGATGAGCACGTTGCGGCAGAGAAGAAGATCCACCTTCTCGTGCGACGCAAACGGCTGCATCAGGTTGTGCGTCTTGAACTGAACCTTCGAGCGAATTTCATTCGATATCTGCCACGTGCCGTTGCCGAGATCCGTGAAGTATTTGTTCCGGTAGCTGTCCGGAAGTCCGCGCTTCACTTCGAAATCCGCGTAAATGCCGGCCTGCGCCTTGTCGAGAATTCGCTGGTTCAGATCGGAAGCGGTAACGGAAATATTCCAACCCGAAAATTGGCTCATTTCCTCTTTGATGAGCATGGACAGCGAGTAAGGCTCCTGGCCACTGGAGCAGGCTGCGCAGTAGATGCGCAGAGATTTCTTTGCCTGATTACGCTCGTACAAAGCCGGAAGCAGCGTATCGCGCAGGTTATCGAACGGCCGCGTATCGCGGAAAAACAGCGTTTCGTTCGTTGTGAATGCCTCGATCACGTCGCGCTTGAGCTTCGCATCACTCTCGCGCTGAAGGCGCTGAACAAGCGCGCCGATATCCGGCATTTCATAATTCTTTGCGAGCGGACCAAGCCGGTTCTCGACAAGATAGTTCTTGTCCGGCGTCAGCGCGTAGCCGGAGTTGTCTTTAAGAAACTTGCAGAGATAGTCGAAATTTTGAGCTTCCATTTTCTTCTTTCCAACGTTTATCTGTTCGCAAACCAAACAGCTTTTCTGACAATCTGGGGAATCGGCATAACGCCGACGCACAAGCCCGCCTGCGCAACCGCACCGGGCATGCCCCAGACAACACTCGATTCCTCATCCTGAGCCAAAACGTTGCCGCCTTTTTCGACGACCAGTTCACAACCCTTCAGTCCGTCGCTACCCATACCGGTCAAAATCACGGCCAGGACATCGGCACCGTATATTTTCACCACGCTCCGCAGCATCGGATCGACGGCGGGGCGGCAGAAATTTTCTTTTTCTTCCTGATTAAGGCTGATGGTCGGAGAAATGCGATTCCCGGTCAGCGTCATATGGTAGTCGCCCGGTGCGATCAGGATACGTCCCGGCTTCAGGGCATCGCCGTCTTCGCCTTCCTTGCATTCCCACTCCGTATCGCGCGACAGGTGTTCCGCCAGCAGCCGCGTAAAAGGTTTCGGCATGTGCTGGGTCACGACGATCGGCAGGTCGATAGATATCGGCAATTGCGCAAAAAACTGCATGAGCGCAACCGGGCCGCCCGTTGAACTGCCGACGGCCAGAATTTTCGGCTTGGCGTTCGTCGGCGAACGGAATCTGTGGCTTGTCGTGATCGTGCCGCCCTGTGCCGGTGCCGCCGACGACGCCGTCTTCGCCGAAGTGCCGGCGGGGCTCGTCCGTGCTCGCGAGCGGGCACGCACGACCGGTGCGCTCAGCGCGATGACTTTTTCGACCAACTCGCGCTCGAAATCCTCGGCATCGAACAGGCTGTCGGATGAGGTCGGCTTCGGCACATAATCGGAAGCGCCAAGCTGTAGGCATTTGAGGCTGATCCCCGCATTTCGAGTGGTCAGCGTCGACGCCATGATGACCACCAGGGTCGGATCGATCTTCAACAGTTCGGGAAGCGCCGTCAGGCCGTCCATGTTCGGCATCTCGACATCAAGGACGACGACGTCGATGTCGCCGCGCCGCGCACGGTCGAGTGCTTTGAGGCCGTCGCTGCAGGTTGCCACCACAGAGATTTCTGGATGCTTTTTGAAAATGCGGCTGATCGCGCCGCGAATGACGAGAGAATCGTCAACAATCATCACTCTGATGGCGCTGTCATCCTTGATCGCTGCCTGTTCGTTAGCTGTCGCAACCATGCGTTCTGATTTCCTTCACTCAGGGTTCACACGAGGTCTCGTCGTCCAGAATTGGGTAACCCGACAACTATCGAATTTGCCTTCCCGGTACGCATAAATGGTGTCACCAACCACGCGTTAACCCAAGTGTGCATCGGTATGTATCTGTTCGGGTAGCTAGGGGAATCCCGTAGAAAACGGGCTTCCGATAGATGGCAAACGCGCAGTGTTGCGCTTAATGAATGTGGGCGGTCAGGCGGCTTCGTGTTCGGACAACTGCATGCAGTAATCCAGGAAGTCGTCGGATCTCATTGGTCTGCTGAAAAGGTATCCCTGGAAGAGCCGACAGCCGCATTCCTGTAAAATCGACAGCTGCGACTCCGTTTCGATCCCTTCTGCGACGACCTCCATTCCGAGACTTTTGCCGAGATTGATGATGTTGTGCACGAGGTCCAGATTCTTCTGGCTTATGAGCATTTCCTGGACGAATTTTTTGTCGATTTTGAGATAATCGAACGGGAATCGCTGCAAATAACTCAGCGACGAATACCCTGTGCCGAAATCGTCCAACGCCAATCGGAAACCGGCGACCTTGAGTCTTGCCAGCACCGCCTGGCAGTGATCCACGTTGTGGACCAAAGAGTTTTCGGTCATCTCGAGACGAATCTGCGGCCGGCTGAAACCGACATCCGTGACTGCCAGTTTCACGCCTTCGACATACTTGTCCTGCAGGAGTTGCGTCGGCGACACGTTAACGGAAATGTCGAGCGTGCGTTCAAGAATCGCGTTGAATATCGCTGCGTCCTTGCATGCCCGTCGCAGAACCCAATGACCAATATCGTTGATGGCGCCGCAATCCTCGGCGACACCGATAAATTCGTCCGGGCCGACTTTGCCCAGAACGGAATTGTCCCAGCGCAGCAACGCTTCGGCGGCGACCACTTTCTCGGTCTTGTCGATACGAACGATAGGCTGGTACTCAATGCGGAACTCTTCTTTTTCAATCGCCATGGCAAGTTGATCGCGAATCGTCGAGCGGCGATCATACTGTTTGCGAATATCTTCTGAAAACCGGCAGAACCCCGCATCGCCCTGCTTCTTCATCACCTGACATGCAAAATCGGCGTTACGGCACAAATCCTCCGCATCGGTCGCATCGTCGGGAAACAGCGCGACGCCGATATGAGGCGTTACGAAAATCTCGCTTTCGGGCAACGTAATCGGCTGGGCGAACGCGCGCAGAATGGTGCCGGCAAACGCCTCCGCCTCCTCGGCGTTGTCGATGGAACCGAGCAGTATATGAAATTCTTCCGGGCCGCACTGGCTCAGTATATCGGCTTCGCGCATGCTGCCCTGCATCCGCCACGCGCACTGAATCAATAACTGCTCGCCGATCTTCGACGGCTGATCCTGCGTGGTCCGGCGGAGATCGCCGAGATAAACGGAAATAACCGCAGCCTGGGATTTACTGTTCTTCTTCTTTTTCAGCATCGCCGCGAATTGACGCAAGGCATAACGGTGTGTCGGCAGATCGGTCAGGTTGTCATAATTTGCGAGGTATTCGAGTGACTGCTCGCGTCGCTTGCGTTCCGTGATATCAACGCCGACCGAGACCATGGCGAGAATATCTCCTGAAGCATCGCATATCGGGAATTTTTCGCTCGAAAGGATCAGCTGCCCGTTCTTTGTTGTAAAAGACTGTTCGACAGTGATGCTTTCTTTGGTGTTCAGGACATGTTCATCGAGCTGGCAGCATTGCTGGGACACCTGCTCGTCCAGAATATCGACCGCACGTTTACCCTTTGCGAACGCCGATGTGACGCCAAGAATCTGCTCACACTTCTCATTGAGCCACAAGAACCGCCCATCCGCATCCTTCAACGCCACATATATATTGCTGCGCTGAAACATCGCGGACAGTAATCCGGCGACATCGTTGTCGTTACTTCGTAAATTGAGAGCGGACGCGATATCGTTTGATACGGGCAATGCTTGGTGGCCCATTTGAGGCTATTCCTAGCTATTCGACGCAACGAGTTTTTTGATATCGAGAAGAACGATGATATCGCCGTTATCCGAATACACACCGCTGGCGACCGCCATCCAGTTCGGTTCCAGCGATGCCGGGTTCGGTTCGATCTCCAACGGATCGACAGTCAGCACATCACCGACACGATCGACCACCAGGCAAAATTGTTCCTGGTCGGAATCGACGACAATGCACATGTGTTTCGCGTCTTCATCTGCCGGCGGCAGCGCCAAACGCACGCGCGTGTTGAGCGTCAGCACAATATGCCCGCGCAGGTTCATTGTCCCGGCGATCTCGGCCGGTGCCAGCGGCACATTTGTGATCGGCTGCGGGCGAAGGACTTCGTGCACCGACAGCGCCGGCACGCCGCAGCGCTGGTTGGCGAGATAAAACGTTACGATCTGGTTGGCCGCGTTTCCGACGCCAACGGCACGTTCGACGCTATCGGGGGTAATCTGGTTCATGCCACTCTCCCATAGATTTCTTCAAGGCATGCGATTGCCTTACTGGCGACGGAATCTTTCTGGAAAAATTCCGTATCCAGAACATCGACGGCGGAACCGGCGATAATCGCGCTGCCCTTGATGCCTTCGGCCCTGGATTCGGATGTAATGTTCAATTCTTCCTGAGCGATATCGACAATGCTTTCGATGGCGAGACCGATCATGCCGCTGTCGTTACCGAACACCAACACCGTCTGTCGGCCGGAGCGCCGGATACCGGCATCCCCGTCGAGCGAGTAAATCGGCAACAATTGGCCCCTGTACTGCGTGACCATGCGGCCTTGCGCCATCTCCAAGTTGTCCATTTTCTGGTCTTCGATACGATTGACCTCTGACAACGGGACTGCTTTGACGCCGGCTTTCTGCACCTTGAACAGCAGAATGCTTTCGGTATTGGATGTCGCCGACGCACTGTCCGCATCATCCTGTAGCGTCGGCACGGCGATTTCGTTCAACGTCGATGCCAACCCGGCCGGATCCAGAATAAGGATTACCCGCCCGTCGCCGAGGATCGTGTTCCCCGAGAAGAAGCGGATGTTCTTGAGATGCCCGGAGAGCGGCTTGACGACGATTTCTTCGGAATCGGAAATCGCCGAAACGATGATCCCGAGGTTCTGATTGCCGTTCTTGCAGACCACGACGAAACCTTCGAAGTCCTGAACGTCGGTCTTTTCCTGCAGGGTCGCATCCGAAATATTCAGCAACGATTCCAGGTGTATCAGCGGCAGAAGCCGGTTGCGGAATCGCAGGACCGGCGAATCGTGGATCATATCGACCTGGTATTGCGAATTCTTCTTCACCCGGACGATTTCCTGCACCGTGATCTGCGGAATGGCGTATTTCTCGGCCTGCACTTCGACGATGAGTGCGGATACGATCGCCAGGGTCAGCGGAATTTTGATCGAAAACCGGCTGCCTTCGCCCTCGACGGACGAGAAGTCCAAATGGCCGCCGATCTGCTCGATGTTGCTGCGCACGACATCCATACCGACACCGCGGCCCGAGACCTTGGTGACCGCCTGCGCGGTCGAGAAACCGGGCTTCATGACGAACTGGTGGATTTGTCCTTCGTCCATCCCGTCGAGTTCCGCCGCCGTCGCCAGTCCGCGCTCAAGAACCTTGTCGCGAATACGCTTGGTGTTCAGGCCGCGGCCATCGTCGATGATTTCGAGAATGATGTGTCCGCCTTCATGGCGTGCACTGAGCGTGATGGTGCCGGTCTCGGACTTGCCCGCCAAGGCACGCTCATCAGGCGTTTCCAGGCCGTGGTCGGCGGAGTTCCGAACCATGTGCGTCAGCGGGTCGGCAATCAGTTCGAGAACCTGACGGTCCAGTTCGGTGTCTTCACCGACCATCACAAGATCGATTTTTTTGCCGAGTTCGTTCGAGAGATCGCGAATAATTCGCGGCAGCTTGCTCCAGGCATTACCGATCGGCTGCATGCGGGTCTTCATCACCCCTTCCTGCAGTTCCGACGTGACGCGGCTGAGGCGCTGGATCGGTTCATCCAGACCCGGCGCATCGAGATTTCTGACAAGCTGCTGAAGCTGGTTCCGCGTCAGCACCATTTCGCTGACCATGGTCATCAGATCTTCGAGCACATCGACGTTGACGCGAATACTTTGCCCAGCACTGGACTTCGCTTTTTTGGCGCCGGCGGCAGGTGCTTCCTTGGCTTCCGCGGCTTCCGCCTTGGCAGCGGGACCCGCTGCGGGCTCGGCTTCCACCTGTGCGACCGGAGCTTCTTCCTCCTGCGCGACCGGGGGCTGTTCCTCCTGCGCGACCGGGGACTCTTCCACCAACGTCGGCGCGACCGGTTCTGCATCGTTTTTGACGAGTGTCACCGGTTTGCGATTGACGGTGATCACCACGCCGTCATTCCCGGTGTCTTCACCGACCGCGGGGGAGTCCATAAGTTCATCGGCAAGCGCCGCAACTTCCGTATCGACGTCTTCCATGGCGGCATCAACGGTGAGCGCATCGTCTTCGGCGGCATCGTCTGTATCCGCGGACGTATTGTCCACGTCACCAATAGCCTCGAATTCTTCCATAAGTTCCTTGGCAACCGGGAAACCACCCTCGCCAATATTCGGGCCGTCATCCATTTCCTCCGGCGAATCTGTCGAGGCGCCCTCAGATGATTCATTAGGCGCGTCGCTGCTTTCGTCCACGACCGCCGCGTCCTCGCTCGCTTCCTCAGCCGCAGCCGACGCCGCTTCGGCGCTGTCCGAGCTGCCGCCTTCGGCAACCGCGCGCAACTGGCGGATCAAGTCTTCATCGCTGCCCGCCGGCTCTTCGCCGGTTTCACCGATTTCAGTGAGGATCGCGCGGATCTGATCGAGCGCCGCAAGGATCATGCTCACCGCATCCGCCGTCACCGGGACGGTATGATCGCGAAACTGTCCAAGCACGTCTTCACCGGCGTGCGCAACCTGCTCCAGTCGGGGCAAGTTCAGAAATCCGCACGTTCCCTTGATGGTGTGCATTGTTCTGAAAATGTTACCGAGAATCTCGTCGTCGTTCGGTGTATTTTCAAATGCGACAAGCTGCTGATCGAGGACAGCGAGGTTCTCCTCGGTTTCCGCGACAAACTCTAGCAGAAGATCATCCATAATTTATTTGCCCTTGTGCCTGGACGCCAATTGTTTGATCACGACCCGCAATCAAACGCGTCGATCCACTTCACATGACCGCATTAAAGAGCAACAGCGGCGGATTACGAAGGATGCATAGGTATAAGTTTCCAATGCACGCCGAAGCACCGAACCGCTTACCGCAAGCAAGCCAGGAACCACGCGATAATCCATAACATATTGTTATTATTGATTATATTTGTTGATTTCCGGCTTTTTTCAGGCTCTCAACCGTCTTCACCAAAAGGATAGTCCGGTGTTTAAACCTATCCCTATTGCGGAAAATGCGTAGACGGAAATATTGAACGCCAGACCCGAAAGCCGGCGGTTGAAGCGTACCCTTGCAGGAAAAAGGACGACAATTCTCGTACCTGTCGCAAAATGAAACCTGCCGCCAGTTCCGGCGCCGTCACAAAAAAGAAACCCGCCGCCATTTCTGGCGGCGGGTTAGTGGAGCTGCACTCAGGGGAGAGGCTCAGGCAGCACGTAACTGGCCGATAAACGATTTGACTTTCTCTCGCAGGTCGCCCGAATGACCATTCAGCACACCGGCGACGTTCAGAACCTCGCCCGCTGTCTGGCCGGTGCTTCCCGCGGCATTCACCACCGTCCCGATCTTGTGAGACACATCCTTTGTCCCACCTGCGGCTTCCTGAACGTTGCGGGCGATTTCGTTGGTGGCAGCCGATTGTTCTTCAGCAGCCGAAGCCACCGAAGCGACGGTCTCGTTGATTTCCTCGATCTTGACCGAGATACGCTCAATCGCGGCAACGGCTCCCGTTGTCGCTTCCTGCATATTCGCGATCTGACTGGCAATTTCCTGCGTTGCCTTGCCGGTCTGGTTCGCAAGACTCTTGACCTCGCTGGCGACCACCGCGAAGCCCTTGCCGGCTTCACCGGCGCGCGCCGCCTCGATCGTTGCGTTCAGCGCCAGCAGGTTCGTCTGCTCGGCAATGTCCTGGATCAAATTCACGACGTCGCCGATCCGTTCCGCCGCGTCACGCAGACTGCCGACGGATTCGTTGGTCGCCCGCGCCTCCGCAGCGGAATCGCTGGACAGCACCGATGTCCGGGAAATCCGCTCGTTGATTTCGGCAATCGACGCGGACAGCTCTTCCGCGGCCGAGGCAACCGTCTCGACGTTTGCCGTCACCTGATCCGACGCCGCGGAAACGCTGGTCGCCTGACCATTGGTTTCTTCGGCAAGCTGGCTGAGCGTTTGTGCGCTGGCTTCCATCTGCTCCGCCGAGCCCGACAGCGAATTGACGATGTTGTCGACCGACATTTCAAGCTCGTCTGCCAGCGCATTCATCGCGTCGCGCTTAACCTGCTCGTTCTCGACGCGGCGGACTTCATCCGCAGCCGCCTCTTCGGCCTGCTTCGAGACCAGATAATCCCGGAACGCATCGACCGAGCGGGCAATGTCACCCACTTCATCCTTGCGACCGGCGCCGGCCACGACCGTCGACATATCGCCGTTGGCCAGGGAATTCAATGATTCGACAAGCTTCTTCAAAGGGATGGAGACGCTATAGCGTGCGATATAGATGCCAAGTGCCAGCGCAAAGATGATGCCGACAACGGCTACGCCACCCATTATCATCATACCCTGCTTTTCGGCTTCGATAATAGAGACCTCCGCCTGCGCGATCATCTCGTTCGTATATTTTATGAATGCGCCGATTTCATGATGAAGCGCTTCTACCGTGGGCTGGCTGCTCTCGACGGAGCGCACGATCGCCTGACCGGCGGCATTAATTTCGACGGCCCCGGCAACGCGCTCGGCGAG